>Ga0070710_10001831_pt1 | contig 10020 bp, 8 predicted proteins | sample LARL52metaG_FD_65454 | JGI IMG/M metagenome (GOLD analysis project Ga0070710, IMG submission 65454) | Corn, switchgrass and miscanthus rhizosphere microbial communities from Kellogg Biological Station, Michigan, USA - LAR L5-2 metaG | ecosystem: Host-associated > Plants > Roots > Rhizosphere ... | reverse complement strand
GGCATTGTCACGATCACACAGATCGAACCGATTACCGTTATTTTTACCGCGCCAGAAGAGCAGCTACCCTATATAAACGAGGGACAGGCCGCTCAGCCGCTCAAGACGATCGCGATCACGACCGACGGCAAGAAACCCCTCGCGGAAGGAACTCTGGCGGTGGTCAACAATCAAGTCGACTCGACCAGCGGCACCGTCCGTCTCAAGGCGGTGTTCGCCAACAAGGATCACGCCTTGTGGCCGGGTCAGTCGGTGTCGACGCGCCTCCTGGTGAAGACGCTCAAAGATGCCACAGTCGTTCCCGACGACGCGGTCCAGCACGGCGCTGAAGGCCTCTATGTCTACACCGTCACTGGGGACAACAAGGCCGAACTGCGCAAGGTGAAGGTCAGCCAGTCGATCGACGGACGTTCGGTGATCGAGCAAGGTTTGTCGCCGGGGCAGCAGGTCATCACCTCGGGCCAGTTCAAGGTTCAACCCGGCACCCTCGTCAGCACGGCTGTTGCGAGTTCGAACCCCGCGCAATCCAAGGTCCGGCAGGAATGAGCGACGGGATTTCCGCACCCTTTATTCGCTACCCCATCGGCACTTCGCTGATGATGGCCGGCATTCTGTTCGTCGGCCTCGTGGCCTATCCGCTGCTACCGGTCGCGCCGTTGCCCCAGGTGGACTTCCCGACCATCCAGATCACGGCGCAGTTGCCGGGCGCGAGCCCCGAAACCATGGCGTCCTCGGTGGCGCAGCCGCTGGAGCGGCAGTTCGCGCAGATTCCCGGCATCGCGCAGATGACTTCGACAAGTTATCTTGGAACGACCGCCGTCACCATCCAGTTCGACCTCAATCGCAACATCGACGGCGCTGCAAACGACGTGCTGGCGGCGATCAATGCCGCGGGCGGCCAGTTGCCGAAAAATCTTCCCTCGCCGCCGACCTACCGCAAGGTCAATCCGGCGGACTCGCCGATCCTGTTGTTGTCGGCGACCTCCGACACCCTGCCGCTGACGACCGTGAGCGACTCCGTCGACGCGCAGCTTGCCCAGCAGATCAGCCAGATTTCCGGCGTGGCGCAGGTCACGATCGGCGGCCAGCAAAAGCCGTCGATCCGCGTCCAGGTCGATCCGGCGAAACTGGTCGCCAAGGGCTTGTCGCTTGAGGACGTGCGCAACCAGATTGCGATCACGACAGTGGACAGCCCCAAAGGTAACATCGACGGCGAGAAGCGCGCTTTTACGATCTACTCCAACGACCAGTTGCTGGACTCCAAGGACTGGAACGACGTCATCATCGCCTATCGCAATGGCGGTCCACTGCGAATTCGCGACATTGGCCAGGCCGTGACCGGACCGGAAGATGCCAAGCAGGCAGCCTGGGCCAACGGCAAGCGCGGCGTGTTCCTGGTGGTCTACAAGCAGCCCGGCGCCAACGTCATCGACACGGTCGACAAGATCAAGTCGTTGCTGCCAAGGCTCGTGGCCGCCATTCCGGCTTCGATCAAGGTCGAGGTCATCAGCGACCGTACCCTGACGATTCGCGCCGCCGTCGAGGACGTCCAGTTCACGTTGCTCTTGACCATTTTCCTGGTGGTGATGGTCATCTTCGTCTTCCTGCGCAGCTTCTGGGCGACGGTGATTCCGGCGGTGACCGTGCCGCTGGCCTTGCTCGGCGCCTGCGCCTTGATGTGGGTTTTTGGTTATACGCTCGACAATCTTTCATTGATGGCCCTGACCATCGCCGTCGGATTCGTGGTCGACGACGCCATCGTGATGCTGGAAAACATCGCCCGCTACGTCGAGGAAGGCGAGAAGCCGCTGGCCGCCGCCTACAAGGGCGCCAGCGAAATCGGCTTCACCATCGTCTCGATCAGCGTTTCGCTGGTCGCCGTGCTGATCCCGCTGCTTCTGATGGGCGGCATCATCGGACGGCTGTTCCGCGAATTCGCGGTCACGCTGGCGATGACGATCTTCGTGTCGATGGTGGTGTCGCTCTCCCTCACCCCGATGATGTGTTCCCGCTTCCTGCGCTCGCACAGCGAGGCGCCCAAGCACGGTCGTCTCTATCAGTTGAGCGAGCGCGGTTTCGACGCCATGCTGCGCGCCTATGAGCGCGGGCTCGACATCGCCATGCGCTGGCGCTTGACGACACTGATCATTTTCTTCGCAACCCTGGGACTCTCGGTCTATCTCTTCACCGTCATTCCGAAGGGCTTCTTTCCCCAACAGGATATTGGCCTCATCACGTCGACGTCCGAAGCCGCTCAGGACATTTCCTTTGCCGAGATGAAGCGGCGTCAGGAGGCGCTCGGCGAAATCGTCATGGCCGACCCCGCCGTCGCCTCAGTCGCGATGGTGATCGGCGGCAATGGGCGGGCCGGCAACAACGGCAGCGTCTACATTACGTTGAAGCTGCTCAACGAGCGCGATGCCTCGGCCCAGCAGGTCATCGCCCGCCTGCGTCCCAAGCTCGAGAAGGTCGATGGAGCGCGCCTCTACATGCAGGCGGCGCAGGACGTGCGGCTCGGCGGTCGTCCGACCCGGACGCAGTTCGAGTTCACGCTGCAGGACGCCAATCTCGACGAGCTGAACGAGTGGGCGCCCAAGGTCCTCGCCAGGATGAAGACGCTGCCGGAGCTGCGCGACGTCGCAACCGACCAGCAGACCGAAGGCACGACGCTCCAGGTCAAGATCAACCGCGACACCGCGTCGCGATACGGCATCCAGCCGCAATTGATCGACGACACGCTGTACGACGCGTTCGGACAACGGCAGGTGACGCAGTATTTCACCCAGCTGAACAGCTATCACGTGATCCTGGAAATCCTCCCCGAGTTGCAGGGCAGCTTCGACACGCTCGACAAGCTCTATGTCAAGTCCCCCACGACCGGCGATCAGGTGCCGTTGTCGGCATTCGCGAGCTGGACCAGCGTGCCGGTTCGTCCGCTCTCGATCAGCCACCAGGGCCAGTTCCCCGCGATCACGATCAGCTTCAATCTTGCACAGAACGTCGCACTCGGGCAGGCCACCGATGCCATTCAGAGGGCGATGGCTGAGCTCGGCACGCCTGCAACGCTCAACTCGAGCTTCCAGGGTACCGCGCAGGCCTTCCAGCAATCGCTCGGTACCGTGCCGCTGCTCATTCTCGCCGCGCTCGTCGTCGTGTACCTGATCCTTGGCATACTCTACGAAAGCTACATCCACCCGCTGACAATTCTGTCCACCCTGCCCTCGGCGGGCGTCGGCGCGCTGGCGATCCTGATGGCGTTTGGCTACGACTTCAGCCTGATCGCGCTGATTGGCATCATCCTCCTGATCGGCATCGTCAAGAAGAACGGCATCATGATGGTCGACTTCGCGATCTCGGCCGAGCGCGACGAGAACCTGACACCTGAACAGTCGATCCGCAAAGCCGCGCTACTGCGCTTCCGCCCGATCATGATGACGACGATGGCGGCGCTGCTTGGCGGCGTGCCGCTGATGCTGGGAACCGGCACCGGTTCGGAAATTCGCCAGCCGCTTGGCTATGCGATGGTGGGCGGGCTATTCGTCAGCCAGGCGCTGACCTTGTTCACCACGCCGGTCGTCTATCTCTATCTCGACAAGCTTTCCAACGCGTTTTCGAACTGGGGACGCTCGAAGGACGACGACGACCGCGATGTCGCGGAGCGCGGCTCCGTCAAGCAAGCCGCCGAGTGAGCTCGCTTTGACGGCTTGCCGCATGCGGGCGACCTCCCTCAAAGGCCGATCCGTGAAAGCAGCTGCACGACTGGCTCTGTCTGCCTTCCTGTTGCTCGCAACGGCCGGACTGGGGCTTGCCCAGCAAGCACCCAAATCCAAGACGCCGGCAGCCCAGGCCACGCCCGCACCATCGCCTTCTCCAAGCGCTTCCCCGCCTGCTTCGGCCACCCCAGGCTGGGCCGCACGCTGCAGCAGCGCAAGCCGCGACGCGCCGCTGGAATGCGCGATCGAACAAAACGCCATCCTCACCAAGACCGGACAATTATTCGTCGTGGTCAACATACGCGTGCCCGGCGACACCCGCGCGCCGGTTGCCTTCGTCCAGTTGCCGCTCGGGCTGAACCTGCCGGCCGGCGCGAAATTTCAGGTCGATGACGGCAAGACCGTCGACCTGCCGATCCAGACCTGTGAAAACAGCGGCTGCTACGCCAGCACCCCTGTCTCGCCCGAACTTCTCGGCGCGCTGAAATCAGGAAAACAGTTGAAGGTTTCGTTTCAGAACCTCGCCAAGGAAACCATCACGGTTCCGATGCCGCTCAACGATTTTGCGGCCGCCTATGAAAAGATAAGATAGTGGACCCGCCCGCACCATCGTGCAGCGCCACGCGTCAGCCCGTGCCGAGATAGGCCCTCTGCACTTGCGGATCGTTGGCGAGAGCGGCTGCGGTGCCTGACAGCACGCTGCGGCCGACTTGCAGCACGGTTGCGAAATCTGAAACTTCGAGCGCGAGTTCGATCGACTGCTCCGCAAGCAGGATCGTCAGTCCCGCCTTGTGCAGCCGCTCGAAGGTTTCATACATCTTTTCGACCACGGCTGGTGCCAGGCCCAGCGATGGCTCATCCAGCATCAAAAGCCTCGGATCACTCATCAACGCGCGACCGACCGCCAGCATCTGCCGCTCGCCGCCGGACATCGTGCCCGCGCGCTGGCTGCGCCTTTCGGCAAGTTGCGGAAAGATCTCGTAGACCCGCTCGAGCAGCGCGGCCGCGCGCGCCTTATCGCCCAATGGGGTTGCACCGAGCTTGAGATTGTTCTCCACGCTTTGCTGCACGAACAGCCGCCAGCCCTCCGGTGACAGGGCAAGACCCTTGCGGACGACCGCAAATGCGCTCTGCCCGCCGATCTCCTGCCCGAAAAAAAGGATTGAGCCGGAGTATGCCGGGATCAGGCCGGCGATCGCATTGAGCACGGTGGTCTTGCCGCCGCCATTGGAGCCCAGCAGCGCAACGATGCTGCCCTCGGGGACCTCGAGCGAAACGTCGGACACGCCGATCAGGTCGCCATAGCGAACCTCCAGATGTTCGATCTTGAGCAAAGGGCCGGTCATGAGGCTAGTGCCCACTCGGCGGCACGGGCCCGCCCATTAGCTCGATCGGGATGTGGGAAGCGGCAGCGCTTGCCGCGCGCTTACCGAGATAAGCTTCGACCACCGCCGGATTGCGGGTGACCTCGCGCGGACTGCCGCGCGCAATCTCGCGGCCCTGATGAAACACCATGACGCGGGTCGCCAGCGACATGATCACTTCCATGATGTGCTCGACAATGATCAGCGTAATGCCGGAGCGATGAATGTCGCGCACGAGATCGATGGCAAGCTGCACTTCGCGCTGGGTGAGGCCTGCCATCGCTTCGTCGAGCAAGAGAACTTTTGGCTCGGTCGCAAGCGCGCGGGCAATTTCGAGCCGCTTGCGGCCTGGCGTTCCCAGCGAACGCGCCGGCGCTTGCGCGAGCCTTGCCATGCCGACGCGATCGAGCACTGCATGCGCCCGCCTTTCGGCCTCGGACCTGTGGGAGGTGCGAAGAAACGCGCCGATCATCACGTTTTCCACCACCGACATGCTCTCGAAGGTCTGCGGCACCTGGAAGGTGCGCGCCAGCCCAAGCTGCGCGCGAGCCTCCGGTGCAAGGCGGGTAATGTCGCGATCTTCGAAAAACACCCTTCCCGACGTCGACGACAGATCGCCGGTCAGGCAATTGAAGAAGGTGGATTTACCGGCGCCGTTCGGCCCGATCAGGCCGAGAATGTCGCCCTGCTCCAGCGTGACCGAGGCCGCATCGACGGCCTTGAAACTGCCAAAGGCTCTGGTGATGGCTTGCGCTTCAAGGAGCATGGGCAATCCCCCTCGCCGCTTCGCCGTCCATCACCTTGCCGGTTCGTTTGATCCAGAGGCGATTGACCAGCGTCAGGATGCCTCCGGGCTGAAAACGCGAGATCAGCACAATGATCGCGCCATAGACCACGAAGGTAAGACCGGCGCCCTTGCCTCCCAGGAGATTGTTGGAAATCTCTTCGAGCGGCACCAGGATTGCGGCGCCCACGAGGGGGCCGAACAGCAAGCCGGCGCCGCCGAGCGCGGCCATGATCAGGATCTTGACCGAAATCAGGATGCCCAATCCGGACTCGGGATCGATAAAGCCGAACATCATGGCGTAAAGCGCGCCGGCCACGCTGGTAAGCGCTGCGCTCAGCATGTAGGCGTAGAGCTTGGTGCGGCTGGCCGGAGCCCCCAGCGAACGCGCGGCGCGCTCGGAATCGCGGATCGCGCGAAGATAAAAACCCATCCGGCTGTTGGCCATCCACCAGGTGATGCCAAGCGTGATCGCGAGCACGGACAGGAACAGATAGTAATACGGCAACGCCGATATGAACGAGAGGTCGAACACGTTGCGCGGCACGGTCGGACCGCTCAGCCCGACCGCGGCGCCGAGATATTCGGTGTTGGTGACGATCAAGCGGACCAGTTCGGCCACCGCAATGGTCGCCATGCTGAAATAGTGGCCGGACAGTCGCAGCGTCGGCACGCCGACGACGGCGGAAATCGCCACGCTCACCACGATGCCGGCGGGAATGCCGACCAGCGGCGACAGCGCGAAATGCGCATATGCGCCCATTGCTGCGTAGGCACCGCATCCGAAAAACACGACATGACCGACCGAAACCTGGCCGGCATAGCCGCCGATGATGTTCCAGGCGGATGCTGCGATCGCATAAAGCAGCACCAACGCGCCCAGCCGCTGCTGGAACGGCGTCGAGAACGCAAGCGGGTATGCGACAAACAGCGCCAACAGGATCGCGAGCCAGAGCAGGCGGCGCATCAGAGCCTGCCCATCAGGCCTTGCGGCCGGAACCAGAGGAAACCGAGAAACAGCGCATAGACGACCATGTCCTTGTAAACGGCGCCGATCAGAAATCCGGAAAGGGATTCGATCACACCGATCAGAAGTCCGGCGACGAGCGCGCCGGGCACGCTGCCGAAGCCGCCGAGCGACACGGTGACGAAAGCGACGATGGCCAGCGTTTCACCGACGGTCGGCACGATGTAGAAGAACGTCGCGATCAGTGCGCCGGCAAGACCCGTGGCGCCCGCGGCGATCGCCCAGGCGATCGCCTGCATCGTATCGGGCCGGATTCCCATCAGCTGCGCTGCCGTGGAATCTTCCGCGACCGCCAGCATTTTCGACCCCAGCGAAGTGCGGGTCAAAAGCAGGTGCAGGCCGAGCGTCACCGCGAGCGCGACCGTGCCGGCGAGCAGGCGTGAGGCCTGAATTCGCAAGCCCAGGATATCGAAGGTGCCGCCGACGATATTTTCGGGCAGTGACAGGAAATTGGCGCCGAACCACCAGAACACGGAATAGCGCAGCAGAAGCGCGAGCCCGAATGTGCCGAGGATCTGGGCCAGCATCGGCCCTTTCATGATGTCGCGGATCAGTCCGAAATAGACGACGACACCAAGGGTGGCGAGCACAAGGATGGCAAGCGGCGCGCCCAGCAAGGGACCTGCGCCGAAAAGCGTGTAAACCACGAACGCCACATACATGCCGAGCATGACGAAATCGCCATGCGCGAAATTGACGATGTTCATCATGCCCCAGACCAGGGTGAGCCCGGAGGAGAACAAGGCATAGACCGCGCCCAGCAGGAGACCACCTGCAATCACCTGAAGGAGCGTGGAAGACATGCCGGCGTCTCAAAGTGTAAGCGGGTTGAATCCAAACTCGATGGCAAATGCGAAAAGAAAAAGGGGCGGTTTCCACTTTGCGCTAACGCGGCCCTTCGGGCCCCGATCATGCTCCAGCGCCTCGCCCCCCAAAAAAAATCTCACCAGCCTTTGTAGGGCAACGCAGGCGTTTTCGCGGCGTTGGCCTTCGGCCAGACCGCGACATAGTTTTCGCCGTCCTGCAACTGGATGATGAGGCTGGAGGCCAGTATGTTCTGGCCCTTGTCGTTGAACTTGATGCCCTTGTAGCCCATCATCAGCTGATCGGGCTGCATGTCGGTCGCCTTGAGCGCCGCCTGGATCTTGGCGGGTTCGGTGGAGCCCGCGCGATCGATCGCGTCGCACAGGACGAAGAACGCCTGCATCGCTCGCCCGGTGGTGTCATCCATCTCGTCGCCGGTCTTCTTCTTGTACATTTCGGCGATCAGCGCGGTCGGCGAACCGGCGGGCCCCACGCTCCATGACGAGCGGTTGAAAACACCTTGCGAGATCTTGCCGACCGCCTTGATGAAGGACGGATCGGAATAGCCGGAATCGTCCGCAATGATCATGGCAGGCTTGTAGTCGAGCGCCTGCATCGTCTTCTGATAGAGAATGGCATCGGGCGTATAGGCGATCATGATCACGACGTCCGGCTTCTTTTCTTTCAGTTGCAACACCTGGCTCTGCACGTCGGTCGCATTGACCGAGTAGGCGATGTCGAGCGCGATGGCCTGGCCCTTTTCCTTGAACGTGCTGGTGATGACGTTCGCAACCGAGACACCGTATTCGGTAGTATCGTGGACGATCGCGACGCTGTCGGTCTTGATCCCCGACGCCTTCATGTCGGTGAGGAAATCGTAGTCGATCCTTGCGATATCGGAGGCGATCGGCGTGAGGCGGAAGAACCATTTGAAGCCGCGTTCGGTCAGGTTAGCCGCAACCGACTCGCCATTGACGAAGGGAATTCCGTATTTTTCGGCAACCGCGCTCGCTGTCAGGGTGACACCGGATTGATAGGCGCCGGTGATTGCCACCACCTTCTCTTCCGTGATCAGGCGGAGCGTCTGGTTCTGGCCGGCGGCCGGGCTGCCCTGATTGTCGGCAAAGACCACCTCGACCTTCGCGCCGCCAAGGCCTGCGAGCCCCGCATTCTTTGCAAGCGGGAAATTGCCGAACTCCGGATGGGCATTGTTGATGATATCGGCCGCGAGTTCGATGGCCGCCTTGCTATGGGCGCCCGCGCTTGCCGCATTGCCGCTCAAGGGAAAGACTGCACCGATCTTGACGGTTTTTTCCTGAGAAAACGCGCTGCCCGCGGGCCACACGAAAACCAAGGCCGCGCACAGCAGCCCGAGGATACGCCTGAATTTCATGCTTGATCGTCTCCGAGAAATCCCACCCGATGCCAGGTGTTCAAATCCGCTTCGAATTTCGGATTCGCGCAGGTTTGCCGCCCGCATTTTTTTATTTTCCCGGCGCATCAAACATTGCATGCCAGCTTTGCAGGGGCAAGTTGGCGGCTTGAAGCCATTGGTAGGGTGTCTTCGCTGCAAGGCGTCCCGCGCTTGCAGCCCGCGAGCGACCAAGGATTGCGACGCCCTGCCCGCAACGAGCCAGTCGGAGATGGCGAGGCGCGCAACCCCTGTCGCGCCGCTCCGTCAGCCAAAGCTGCCCTCGTCTCACGCTTGCCAAAACCGGGACTGAACGAGTAGAAGGGCTCACCCCGGCGGGATCCAAGAAATTACTTCCCGGGCCAGTGTAAGCAGATTCAATAATATATTGATTCTGTTGTTGTTTTTGGGGAATGGTGTAACGGTAGCACAACAGACTCTGACTCTGTTTGTCTAGGTTCGAATCCTAGTTCCCCAGCCAAATGATATCAAAGACTTAGCCCCAGAAAATGCCGATCAATCTTCCCAGAAATTGCCGTTGGGAAGGACATGGGAATAGCGGCGCTCGTCCCCAGGGAACCCCGGATGTCCAAATTCGAAAAGCCTCAAAAGGGAAACCCACATCAGCTGGTAATCAACCAGCACGTGTTGCTTCATCTCATCCAAGATTTTTCTCGTATGCGCGAACGTCTGCCCCTGGCCAACCCGTAGTTTCTCGCGATGCTCTGCGAAAGGATCGTCGGAAAGCAGGAACTCCAATGGATCGTCAATTGTCATGAGATCGTTAGCCATCATTTGCCCTTTGTGAACTGATCACCTCAGCACCGCTCTGTCCCGCAAATCCTGCCCTTCTCGTCATAGACCACACGTACGGGAGGGGCGTTGCCTTTTTGGAAGATCGCCTTTCCGGTCACGGG
>Ga0070710_10001830_pt1 | contig 10021 bp, 4 predicted proteins | sample LARL52metaG_FD_65454 | JGI IMG/M metagenome (GOLD analysis project Ga0070710, IMG submission 65454) | Corn, switchgrass and miscanthus rhizosphere microbial communities from Kellogg Biological Station, Michigan, USA - LAR L5-2 metaG | ecosystem: Host-associated > Plants > Roots > Rhizosphere ... | reverse complement strand
ACCTGCTCCGGATGGCCCTCAGCAACAACGGTGCGCAGGCGTATGTGGAGATGTTCTCGCAGAGGGGCGCCGTGCTTCTCAGCGAGTACAGCACCACCACCGGCCAACAGGTCCGGGTGGTAGGCCAGCTGAGCCCCCGCGGCCGCGGCTCCAAGGTGTACTCCATCACCATGGACGCGGCCGGGAAGCATCTGCTGGCCTACGGCAGCGCCCCCCAGTTGAAGGCGGTGAACCTCACCACCGGCCGCCAGGCCTCGGTAACGGTCACTCAGGCTCCCAGCGTGGACACCGCCTACAACACAGTCGCCTGGTAACCACGTCCCAGGGGCGGCCGGAACAAAGCCGCACCGGCGCCCGCCGCGGGTTGCTCCGCGGCGGGCGCCAGCGCGGCGCCACCTCCTTTCCGGCGCCGTTTCGAGCGCCACGCCGGGCGTTAGGGCGGCAAAGGAGCACGGGATGTCATAGGGGTCTGCTGGAATGCCTAATTGAGATGAGCGAGCATTCCGCGGCCTATCACCTCGTCCGCCCGCCGGCCCGGGCGCCCGGGGCCCCGGTCCTCGACGCGGCGCAGCGGGCCGTCGTGGACCACGAAGGGCTGCCATTGCTCGTGCTGGCCGGGCCCGGCACGGGGAAGACCACCGCGATCGTGGAGACCGTGGTGGAGCGGATCACCAGGCGCGGCATCGACCCGGAACGGGTCCTCGTGCTGACGTTCAGCCGCAAGGCCGCGGAGGAGTTGCGGCAGCGGATCACCGCCCGCCTGGGCCGGACCACCCGCGAGCCCTTGGCACTGACCTTCCACAGCTACGCCTACGCGCTGGTGCGCCGCGAGTTCACGCTGGCCGGCGACGAGCCGCCGACCCTGATGTCCGGTCCGGAGCAGTTGCTGGAGGTGCGGCGGCTGCTGCGCGGCGAGGCCGAGGATGGCGGGGCCCGCTGGCCGGAACGGCTGCGGCCGGCCCTGGGCACCCGGGGTTTCGCCACGGAACTGCGCGACTTCCTGCTGCGCGGCGCGGAACGCGGGTTCGACGGGCGCGGGCTCGCCCGGCTGGGGCGGCAGCGGGACCGGGACGACTGGGTCGCCGCGGGTGCCTTCCTCGCCCGCTACGACGCACGGTTCGACCTGGCGCCGGTTCCCGCCTACGACTACGCCGAGATCATCAGGATCGCCGCGGCGCTGCTGTCCCGCGGTGCGGTCCGTGAGCGGGAGCGGAAAGCCTACGACGTGGTCCTGGTGGACGAATACCAGGACACCGACCCGGCCCAGGAGGCGATGCTGCACGCCCTGGCCGGAGACGGCCGGGAACTGATCGTGGTCGGGGATCCGGACCAGGCCATCTACGCGTTCCGCGGGGCCGACGTCAGCGCGATCATGCGGTTCCCCGACCGGTTCCGCACGCCCGACGATCGCCCCGCCCGGATCGTCGCCCTGGGTACCTGCCGGCGCAGCGGCCCGGTCCTGCTCGCCGCGTCGCGCCGGATCGCGGCCAGGCTCCCGGCGCCGCCGGCCGTGGCACCGGCCAGCCGGCGAGTCAGCGGCCGGGGTGCCGGTGGCCCGGAGGGCGGCCAGCCCTCCGACGGTCAGTCTCCCGGTGGCCAGCCCCGGGGCAGTCAGCCGCCGGGCGGTCATCGCGACCTGCGGCCGGTGCCCGCCGCGCCACCTGGCTCGCTCCGGATCGTGGTCGCCTCCAGCGCGAGCCAGGAAGCCACGGTGGTGGCCGATGCGCTCCGCCGGGCGCACCTGCACGACGGGGTGCCCTGGTCGTCCATGGCGGTCCTGGTCAGATCGGTGATCGGCCAGGTGCCGCTGCTGCGCAGGGCGCTCGCCGCGAGCGGGGTGCCCTCGGTGATCGCCGGTGATGAGCTGCCGTTGGAGGCCGAGCCCGGGGTACGCCCACTGCTCCTGCTGCTGCGCTGCGCGCTGCACCCCGAGACCCTCGACGAGGAGGCGGCGATCGAACTGCTCGCCGGGCCGCTCGGGGGCACCGACGCCCTGGGCCTGCGCCGGCTCCGCCGGGCGCTGCGCGCGGCGGCAAGAGACGCGGGCCAGGACGGCCCGCCGCAGCCGCTGGCCGCGGTCCTCCGCGATCCGCGTGAGCTGACCCTGATCCGGGCCACGGCCGCGGACGCCGCGCGCCGGGTGGCCGACCTGCTGGCGCTGGCGCGGCAGACCGCCGACGACGGTAATGCGCACGACGTGCTCTGGGCCGCGTGGGACGCGTCCGGCCTGGCCTCCGCGTGGCAGGCGGTATCTGCGGCGGGCGGCTCCCGCGGTGCCGCCGCCGACCGTGACCTGGACGCGGTGTGCGCGCTGTTCGACGCGGCTGCCAGGTTCGCCGTCCGGCTCCCACCGGGGTCGGCCTCGCTGTTCCTTGACAGCATGTCCGGCCAGGAGATCCCGGGGGACACCCTCGCGGACCACGCCCCGGACGGCGACGCCGTCCGGATCCTGACCGCGCACCGGGCCAAGGGCCTGGAGTGGGACGTCGTCGTGGTGGCGGGGGTGCAGGAGGGCATCTGGCCGGACCTGCGGATGCGCTCGTCGCTGCTCGGCATGGACGAGCTCATGGACGCGGCCGCGGGCGTGCTCGTGCCGGGCACCGGGATCGACGCCATGGCCGCGGCGCTGGCGGCCAAGCTGCTCAATGAGGAGCGCCGGCTGTTCTACGTCGCGGCCACCCGTGCCCGCCGTCAGCTTGTGGTCACCGCGTCAGGCAGCGACGACAGCCAGGAACGGCCGTCCCGGTTCCTGGCCGAGCTGGCCGGTGGCGAGATCGAGATCGAGGACGTCGCCGGGGCCGCGCCGCGATGGCTTTCGCTGCCCGCGCTCACCGCCGACCTGCGCCGGGCCGCGGCCGACCCGGACCGCCCGCCCGCGCTGCGCCGGGCCGCCGCCGCCCAGCTTGCCCGGCTGGCCGCCGCCGGGGTCCGTGGCGCCCACCCGGGGCAGTGGTACCAGCTCACCGAGCTGTCCGATCCCGGGCCGATACCCGCCGCCGAGGACGGCCTGCTGGTCCGGCTGTCGCCGTCCCAGGTCGAGTCGTTCCACCGGTGCGGGCTGCGCTGGCTGCTCGAGGTCGCGGCGGGCGCCGGGTCCTCGGACGTGATCCGGCACTTCGGGATCCTCATCCACGCCGCCGCCGTGCTCGCCGCCACCGGCGCCGACCAGGCCATGATCAGCGAGCGGATCGACGAGATCTGGCATCACCTGGACTTCGGCAGCCCCTGGTACAGCGAGAAGGAGCGGGAGCGGGCCAGGGTCATGGTGGACAAGTTCCTCGCCTGGCACCGGGACAACCCGAGGGAACTGGTCGCGGTCGAGCAGAAGCTGCGGGCCCAGGTCGGCGCCGTGGAGATCACCGGGCGGGTGGACCGGCTGGAACGCGACCCCGACGGCCGGGCCATCGTCGTGGACCTGAAGACCGGGTCCACTCCGGTGCCGTCCACGGACCTGGATCGGCACCCCCAGCTCGGCGTGTATCAGCTCGCCATCCTGCTCGGGGCGTTCGAGCGGTTCGGCCTGACCGAACCGGGCGGCGCGGAGCTGATCCAGGTGGGCAATGCGAGCCTGTCCGCCCGAGTCCGGGTGCAGCCGCAGCAGGCGCTGACCGACGACCCGGAACCGGACTGGGCGCAGGACCTGGTCGAGACCGTGGCGGCGGGCATGGCCGGCCCGTTGTTCGAGGCACGGGTGAACCCGGGGTGCCGGAACTGCCCGGTCCGGTCCTGCTGCCCCGTGCACCCCGACGGCGAGCAGGTGACCCGGTGAGTCCGCCGCGGCAGCCGTTGCGCCTCCGGCATGGTCACGAGCGGCGCTGCCGGGTGCGCAAGCGCGGCGTCCCGCGGGGGACGCCATGAGCGCGGTTCGCTATGAGCCCGGGCACCTCGCCCGGCTGCTCGGGCTGCCCGAGCCCACCGCGGAGCAGGCCGAGGTGATCGCCGCGCCGCTGGAGCCGCTCGCGGTCATCGCCGGCGCCGGTTCCGGCAAGAGCGAGACGATGGCTGCCCGGCTGGTCTGGCTGGTCGCCAACGGCATGGTCCGGCCGGAACGGGTCCTTGGCCTCACCTTCACCCGCAAGGCAGCCGCCGAGCTCGGGCAGCGGGTGCGCACCCGGCTGACCGGCCTGCGCCGGGCGGGCCTGGACGTCACCGGCGGCGATCCGGCGGCTGGTCCGTTGGGCGCCCCGGGAGCGGGCGGCCTGCTGGGCGGTGCGGGAGCCGGCTTCCTGGCGGACGGCGCACCCGGTGCCGCGGGCGGCTTCGCGGACCGCGGCTTCGCGGACCGCGGGTTCGCGGATGGCAGCTTCGCGGACCCTAGGTTCGCGGACGGCCCGCACGAGGTGGGCGGCGGCCCCGCGAGCGGGCGGCTGGGCAGCCGGGCGGGGGCCGATCTGGCCAGTCCGGCCGTGCTCGGCGCCCTGGACGGCCGGGTGCCGGCCGGCCTGTCCGGCGCGGCCGCGGCGCGGGGGGTTGCGAGCGGGCTCGCGGCCGGCGAGCCGGTCGGCGACGACCTGCTCGACGGCGAGCCCATCGTGTCCACCTACCACTCCTACGCCGCCCGGCTCGTCGCGGACCACGCGCTACGCGAGGCCCTGGAACCCACCGTGCGCCTGATCACCCCGGCCGTGGCGTGGCAGATGGCGGCCCGGGTCGTGGCCGCCTACGCCGGGCCGATGGACGCGGTCCACTGGTCCCCCCAGTCGGTCACCGCCGCCGTGCTTGACCTCGCCGGCGAGCTGGCCGAGCACCTGGCCAACCCCGCCGACGTCTACCAGATCGGCGACTGGCTGGAGTCGGCGTCCCGGGCGCTGCCCCGCGTGCCCAGCGCCGTCCGCAAGATCCTGGACTGCCAGCGCACCCGGGAGCAGTTGCTGCCGCTGGTGGCCGGGTATGCCGCGGCCAAGCGGGCCAGGGAGGCCATCGACTACGGCGACCAGGTGACGCTGGCCGCCCGGATCGCGACCAGGCACCGCGAGGTGGGCGCGATCGAGCGTGCCCGGTACCAGGTGGTGCTGCTGGATGAGTTCCAGGACACCAGCCACGCCCAGCTCGTCCTGCTTAGGGCGCTGTTCGGCGGCGGGCACCCGGTGACCGCCGTGGGCGACCCCTGCCAGTCGATCTACGGCTGGCGGGGGGCCAGCGCGGGCAACCTGGCCCGGTTCGCCCGTGAGTTCCCCGCGGGCACGCATCCGGCCAGGGTCGCCCAGCTTGCTACCAGCTTCCGTAACACCGGCAAGGTGCTCGACGCCGCCGCGGTGATCCAGCGTGACCTGCGGGACCAGGTGTCCCAGGTTCCCCGGCTGGTGGCGCCGCCGGGGCGGGCCGGGCGCGGCGCCGTGGTCTGCGCGCTGCTCGAAACCGCCGCCGCCGAGGCTCGCTGGGTGGGCGAGCAGGTCGTGGGGCTGCTCCGGCTGCCCGCGGGCATCGCACCCGACGGCGAGCCCTGGGACCGGCCCGCCGTCCAGCCCTCCGACATCGCCGTGCTTTGTCGCAAGCGGTCCCAGTTCGCCCTGTTGCGCGCGGCGATCGAGGCGCAAGGGGTCCCGGTCGAGGTGGTCGGCCTCGGCGGGCTGCTCACCGTCCCCGAGGTCGCCGACATTGTGGCCACCCTGCGGGTGCTGCACGACCCGTCGGAGTCCGCCGCGCTGGCCCGGCTGCTCACCGGGCCACGGTGGCGGATCGGGGCACGCGACCTGGTCGCCCTCGGCAGGCGTGCCAGGGAACTGGCGCGTGAGCCCGGCGACCCGGCCGGCCCGGGCGCGCATCGCCCCGGAGAACCCGCGCCCGGGGGCAGCCCGTCCCGGCCGGGCGCAGCCGGTCTTCAGGATGGCCCCGGCGGCCGGGACGCGGCGGGGGCCGGGGATGGCGGCAGCGGCGTAGCGCATGACAATGATGCGCTGGCGCAAGCGGTCACGGATCTGACCGCGGTGCCCGGCAGCCTGGTGGAGGCACTGGACGACCTGGGGGGCCGCGGCGCGTACTCGGCACGCGGCTACCAGCGGTTCGCCGCGCTGGCCGCCGAGTTGCGGGCGCTGCGCGCGCACGTCAGCCGGCCGCTGCCGGACCTGGTCGGGGAGGTCGAGCGGGCGCTGGGCCTGGACGTCGAGGTGGCGGCGCAACCGTGGCGGGATCCGGCCGTCGCCCGGGCCGACCTGGACGCGTTCGCGGACGCGGCGGCCGCCTTCGCCGACGACGAGGAGGAGCCCACGCTCGGCGCGTTCCTCGCCTACCTGACCGCTGCGGAGGCGGAGGAGTTCGGACTGGAGTCCGGCCAGCCGAGCGGGGCCAACGCGGTCACGCTCACCACCGTGCACGCCGCCAAGGGCCTGCAGTGGGCCGCCGTGGTGGTGCCGGGCCTGGCGGCCGGCCCGCGGGCCTCGGTGTTCCCCGCCAAGCCGAGGGTCACCACGCGGTGGACGGAGAACCCCCGGCTGCTGCCGTTCGCCCTGCGCGGCGATGCGGACGACCTGCCGGCGCTGCGGGATCTGGAGGAGGCGTCGCGGGAGAAGTTCACCGGCGCCTGCTCGGCGCGTGAGCTTGCCGAGGAGCGCCGGCTCGCCTACGTGGCCGTCACCCGGGCCGCGTACTGGGTCGCCTGCTCCGGCTACTGGTGGGGCGAGGCCGCGTCCCCGCTTGGCCCCTCGCTGTTCCTGGAGGAGGTCCGTGCCGCGTGTGCGGAGGGCCCGGGCACCGTGGCGCACTGGACGCCACCGCCGGAGGACGGCGCGCAGAACCCGGCGCTGGCCGAGCCCGCCGTCGTGGCGTGGCCACCGGTCGCGGAAGGGCCACGGGATGTGGCCGTGCGCGAGGCGGCCGCGCTGGTCGAGCGCGAGCTTGCCCTGCTGGAGGAGCCGGGCGAGGACGAGGCGGACGCTGCCGGCGGTGAGCTGGGCGAGGCGGACCGGACGCTGGCCCGTGCCTGGTCCAGGGACGCGGGCCTGCTGCTGCGAGAGCTCTCCGAGCGGCGCGCCGGTGCCGGGGCGGCGGTACCGCTTCCGGCACAGTTGTCAGTGTCCTCGCTGGTCACGATGGCGGCCGACCCGGGCAGGCTGGCCCAGCAGATCCGCCGTCCGATGCCACGCCCACCGGTGCCGCAGGCCCGCCGGGGCACCGCGTTTCACCGCTGGCTGGAGCAGCGGTTCGGGCAGCAGCGGCTGATCGACCCCACCGACCTGCTGGGCGCGGCCGACGACCCGGCCGACGATCCCGACGACGCCGACCTCGCCCTGCTCAGGGAACGGTTCGAGGCGGGGGAGTGGAGCAACCGGTGGCCGGTGGACGTGGAGGTGCCGTTCGAGACGCTGGTCGCGGGGCGCACGGTCCGCGGGCGGATCGACGCGGTGTTCGCCGACCCGGTCAGCGGCGGGTACGACGTGGTCGACTGGAAGACCGGGGAGCCGCCGACCTCGGCGGCCGACCTGCGCGCCGCCTCGGTTCAGCTCGCCGCCTACCGGGTCGCCTGGGCAACCCTGGCCAGGGTGCCGCTTGACCGGGTCCGGGCGGCGTTCTACTACGTGCGCCACGACCAGACGCTGCGGCCTGCGGACCTCCTCGATGAGGCCGGGCTGGCGGCGCTGATCGAGGAGGTACCGCTGGCAGGCCGGCGGCCCTGACCCGCTCCGGTCAGGGCCCGACCGTACGGAACAGGCTCAGCGAACCGCCGTGGAAGATGTTCGACACGTACACGGTGTGGCTGTCCGGGTCGATGGCCAGGCCGAGCGGCTCCGATCCGACCGGCTGCTCCCGCACAGTGCCGCGGGTCGGCTGGTGACTGCGGCGCCGCTCAACGGCGCGCCGGAGGCACTGAGCGGCGGCGCGAACTCGGTGTGGGTGGCCGATCCCGGCGGCGGCGCAGTCACCCGGATCGATCCGGGCTCCGGCGCGGCAGAGGACCAGATCCTCGCGAGCGGTGAGCCCGGTGGCATTGTGAGTGGCGGCGGCGCGATCTGGACGGCCAGCACGGTCGGTGCGACCGTCACCCGGATCGACCCGGCTACCGAGGCAGTGACACAGACGATCCGGCTGCCGGGGCCCGCCTTGGATGCGGTCGCATATGGGGCTGGCCGACTTTGGGCCGCGTCGCCCGATCGCGAGCTGTTCGAGATCGATCCGGCGAGCGGATCGCCACAACGGACGATCCCGCTGGATGTGCAGCCGAGCGCGCTCGCGGTGGCGGACGGGTCGATCCGGGCTCGCTGACGGTCCGCGCCACGATCGCTGCGGGCAGCGGCCCGGCCGCGCTGGCCGCCAGGCGGCGGCTCGATCTGGGTCGCGAACCAATAACGCCGATAACGTGTCACGAATCGACCCGCGCCGCGACCAGGTAACGGGCAGCGTGGCAGTTGGCGGCGGTCCGACGTCGCTCGCCATGGACCGGGGACGGCTGTGGGTAGGCGTCAGCGCGAACGGTGCCAGCCACCGCGGCGGGACGTTCGTGATAGTCACGCAGCAGGTACTTACCTCGTCCAACCGGAGGACGCGTGACGCGGTGGACCCGGCGTTCTATTACGAGGCCTTCAACCCGCAGTTCACCGGGCTGGCCTACGACCCGCTCGTGACGTTCCAGGAAAGCGCCGGCAGCAACGGGTTGCGCCTCGTCCCCGACCTCGCGCTCGCGATCCCGGCGCCCCGCGACCGCGGACGGACCTACGCATTCCGCATCCGGCCGCACATTCGCTATTCCGACGGTCAGCCGTTGCGCGCCAGCGATTTCCGCCGCGGGATGGAGCGCCTGTTCCGCGTCCATTCCCCGGCCCGCTCGTTGTTCTCTTCGATCGTCGGCGCCGCGGCGTGCACCCGGCACCCGGCGGGCTGTGACCTGTCCCGGGGAATCGTCACCGACAACGCCACCGGGAGCGTCGTCTTCCACCTCACCGCGCCCGACGCCCCGTTCCTGTTCAACCTCACCCAGAACGGCTTCGCGGCACCGATTCCCCCGGGAACCTCCGACCACGAAACCGGGTCACGCACCGTGCCCGGCACTGGGCCGTACCGGATCGTCGCCGTCAGCAACACCCAGGTGCGTTTCGCCCGCAACCCGTACTTCCAGGAGTGGTCACACGCCGCTCAGCCGGCCGGCAACCCCAATGCGATCGTCTGGCGTACCGCCCCGACCGTGCAAGACGCGGTCGCTGACGTGGAGCACGGTCGCGCCGACTACCTTTTCGGGCTGGTCCCGCGGGCGCAGTACCGCCAGCTCGAGCTGCACAGCCCCGCGCAGGTGTACTCGAGCCCGGTGTTTAGCGTCGAGTTCAGCCCGCTGAACACTCACCGTGCCCCGTTCGACGACGTTCGCGTCAGGCGGGCGTTCAACTACGCGATCGACCGCGCCAAGATCGTTAAGCTGTACGGCGGGTCGGCCTTCGCGACCGTCACTTGCCAGGTGATCGCCCCAGGGCTCACCGGCTACCGCCGCTACTGTCCGTACACGGCGCGGCGGCGCGCCAGCGGCGCCTACACCGGTCCCGACCTGGCGCGGGCGCACCGGCTGGTTGCGGAATCGGGCACGGCCGGGGACCGGATCAACATCTGGGGCACGACCGACAACTCCCACATCCCGCAGGGGCTCACCGAGTACCTCGCCCTGGTGCTGCGCCACCTCGGCTACCGGGTCCGCCTGCACCTGGTGACAAATGCCACCTTCACCGATGCGCTGCGCGCACGGATCCAGCTCTCCACCGACGGTGACTGGGTCGCCAACTACCCCGACCCAACGGCCTACCTGCCGCAGTTCTTCGGCTGCGGCGGCGGCAACGGCAACGGCTACTACTGCAACCCCCGGCTCGACCGCGAGATGCACCGGGCCGGGCTGCTCGAACTCAGCAGCCCGGCCAAGGCAAGTGCCCTCTGGGCGGCGATTGACCGCCAGATCACAGACGCAGCCCCTTGGGTGACGTAGGCCAGCGAGCTCGATGTCGACCTGGTCTCCAGGCGCCTGCGCAACTACGAGTTCAACCCGGTCTGGGGCATCCTCGTCGACCAGGCCTGGATCCGTTAGCGCAGGTCAGCGCTTGCTTCGATA
>Ga0070710_10001829_pt1 | contig 10022 bp, 6 predicted proteins | sample LARL52metaG_FD_65454 | JGI IMG/M metagenome (GOLD analysis project Ga0070710, IMG submission 65454) | Corn, switchgrass and miscanthus rhizosphere microbial communities from Kellogg Biological Station, Michigan, USA - LAR L5-2 metaG | ecosystem: Host-associated > Plants > Roots > Rhizosphere ... | reverse complement strand
GCACGCGGACCTCGCGCCCGCTTTTCGCGACCGCGCCACCGCCGAACTCCTCTTTCGTCCATTTCGCGGCGAGCCGCAGGCGTTCGTTCGAGCGTCACGGACAGTGATGGTCCGGGTCGCCTGAGAGTGCGCCGCTGGGTGGTGCGCGGCGACACCTCGCGCAGGCCGGTCACGGGCGCGGTGCGCAGCGGCCTTAAATCGCTACACCTCCGCACCGAACAGTGGTAGACACCCCGCCGTGCACAACACCCTCGGGTTCTCCGATCTGCTGCTGCTGATCGACGAACGTTCCACCGCCTTCCGGTCCGCCGTCTCCTCCGCTCCCAGCCTCGACGCGCAGGTGCCGACCTGCCCGGAGTGGACGCTCCACGACCTGGCCGGCCACATCGGCGGGGGACGCCGTGCCTGGGCCGCCACCATCGCCGCGGGACCCGGGGCCACGGCCAAGGCGGTGTACAACGGCCCCGCCGCGCCTCGCGAGCCGGAGGCGCTGGACGCCTGGCTCGCCGAGTCGACGCGACAGCTGCTGGACGCGCTGAAGGAGGCCGGTCCGGATCGCGGGAGCTGGGTCGGATGGGCGGACTCGCAGTCGCCGGCCACCTGCGCTGCCGTCGCCCGGCGCCAGGTGCAGGAGATCGCGATGCACACCTACGACGCCCAGGTCACCGCCGGCGACCCGCGGCCGCTGCCGGACGTGGTGGCGCTCGACGGTGTGGACGAGTTCCTCCACACCTGCGTGTCCACGACGAGCGCGTGGCCGCACGAGCCGGCCACGCTGCACTACCACGTCACCGAGGGCCGCTCCTGGAGCGTCCGGTTCGACGCGGACGGTGCCCGGATCGGGCCCGTCGACGGCACCCCCGACGTGTCCGGCACCGGTCCGGCGGGTGACCTGCTTCTCTGGTTCTACGGTCGCATCGTGCCCGGCACGCTGAAGCTCGAAGGCGACGTGCGGGTGATCGACCAGCTCATCGAGTGGGAACCGGCGTAGGGCGTCAGAGGCGGCCGACGTCGGTGACGACCACGACCGCCTCGCCCAGCTCGTCCGACGCCGCCAGGTCGACCTCGGCGTTGAAGCCCCAGTCCTTGTCGCCCGCCGGGTCCTCGAAGATCTGGCGGCACACCCAGCGCTCGCGCTCGACGTTGATGATCAGGAACGCCGGGCCGCGCGCGTTCGGGCCCGTGCCGATGTCCGAGTGCTCCTCGAAGTACGGCTCCAGGGCGTCCATCCACTCCTTGGCCGTCCAGCCCGACTCGTGGTCGAGCTCGCCCAGCGAGTACCAGTCGCGTTTCGCGGCCAGTTCGACGCGGCGGAACAGCGCGTTGCGGACGAGCACGCGGAACGCCCGGACGTTGCTCGTGACCGCGGGCGGCAGGTCGACGCGCACCTCGGGAGCGTCGGGCGCGTCCGGGTTGGTGAGCTTCTCCCACTCGTCGATCAGCGACGAGTCGACCTGGCGGACCAGCTCGCCCAGCCACGAGATCAGGTCCTGCAGCTCCTCGGTCTTCGCCTCCTCCGGCACCGTCTGCGACAGCGCCTTGTAGGCGTCGGCGAGGTAGCGCAGAACGAGGCCCTCGGAGCGGGCGAGACCGTAGAACGACACGTACTCGGTGAACGTCATCGCGCGCTCGTACATGTCGCGCACGACGGCCTTGGGGGACAACGAGTAGTCGCCGACCCACGGGTGGCCGCGCCGGTAGGTCAGGAACGCCGCGTCCAGCAGCTCGGCGAGCGGCTTCGGGTACGTGACCTCCTCCAGCAGCTCCATCCGCTGGTCGTACTCGATGCCGTCGGCCTTCATCGCGCCGATCGCCTCGCCGCGCGCCTTGTGCTCCTGCGCGCCCAGGATCTGCCGTGGATCGTCCAAAGTGGACTCGATCACCGACAGCACGTCCAGCGCGTAGCCCGGCGCCTCGCGGTCGAGCAGCTCGATCGCGGCCAGCGCGAACGGCGACAGCGGCTGGTTCAGCGCGAAGTTGAACTGCAGGTCGACGGTCAGCCGGAAGTCGTCGCCGACGCGCTCGACCACACCCGCCGCGACCAGCGCCTTGTACATCGCCAGCGCGCGCTTGATGTGCTTGAGCTGCTTCGGCCGGTCCTCGTGGTTGTCCTCCAGCAGGTGCCGCATGGCCGCGAACGCGCCGCCGCCGGGACGGCCGATCACGTTCAGCAGCATCGCGTGCGAGACCTGGAACGACGACGTCAGCGGCTCCGGTTCGGCGCCGACGAGCCGTTCGAACGTCGTCTCGCTCCACGACACGAACCCGTCGGGGGCCTTCTTGCGGACGACCTTGCGGCGCTTCTTCGGGTCGTCGCCCGCCTTCGCGAGCGCCTTGAGGTTCTCGACCTCGTGCTCGGGCGCCTGCACGACGACGGTGCCGACGGTGTCGTAGCCCGCGCGGCCCGCCCGTCCGGCGATCTGGTGGAACTCGCGGGCCTTCAGGATCCGGGTGCGCGTGCCGTCGTACTTCGACAACGCCGTGAACACGACCGTGCGGATCGGCACGTTGATGCCGACGCCGAGGGTGTCCGTGCCGCAGATGACCTTCAGCAGACCGGCCTGCGCGAGCTGTTCGACCAGGCGGCGGTACTTGGGCAGCATGCCCGCGTGGTGCACGCCGATGCCGTGCCGCACCAGCCGCGACAGCGTCTTGCCGAACCCGGCGGAGAAGCGGAAGTTGCCGATCGCCGCCGCGATCTCCTCCTTCTCCTGCTTCGAGCACACGTTGATGCTCATCAGCGACTGCGCGCGCTCCAGCGCGGCGGCCTGGGTGAAGTGCACGACGTAGATCGGCGCCTCACGGCCGTGCAGCAGGTCCTCGATCGTCTCGTGCAACGGCGTGGCGACGTACTGGAAGTTGAGCGGCACCGGGCGCTGCGCCGAGCGGACCACCGCGGTCGGGCGGCCGGTGCGCCGGGTCAGGTCCTTCTCGAAGAACGTGACGTCGCCGAGCGTCGCCGACATCAGCAGGAACTGGGCCTGCGGCAGCTCGACCAGCGGCACCTGCCACGCCCAGCCGCGGTCGGGCTCGCTGTAGAAGTGGAACTCGTCCATCACGACCTGGCCGACGTCGGCCTGCGCGCCGTCGCGCAACGCGATGTTCGCGAGGATCTCCGCGGTGCAGCAGATGATGGGCGCCTGGTCGTTGACGCTGGCGTCGCCGGTCATCATGCCGACGTTCTCCGGTCCGAACACCTCGCACAGCGCGAAGAACTTCTCCGAGACCAGCGCCTTGATCGGCGCGGTGTAGAAGCTGCGCTGGTTGCCGGCCATGGCGACGAGGTGGGCTCCGATGGCCACCAGCGACTTGCCCGACCCGGTCGGCGTGCTGAGGATGACGTTCGCGCCGGAGACGAGCTCGATGACCGCCTCCTCCTGCGCCGGGTACAGCGCGAGGCCGCGTTCGGCCGCCCAGTGGGAGAAGGTGTCGAACAGTTCGTCTTCGTCGGCGATCGAGGTGAGCCGGTCGGTGAGTGCAGTCATCGCAGGTGAACTATAGGTGGTACGCGTACTCGGCGAACTCCCAGTCGGTCACGTACCGCTGGAACCGGGCCACCTCCTCCCACTTGAAGTCCACATAGGACCGCACGAAGTCCTTGCCCAGCACCTCGACCATCGCCGTGTCCTCCTCCAGGTAGGCCAGGGCGTCGGGCAGCGTGGCGGGCAGCGTCGGGGCCTTCGACGGGTCGTAGCCGTACCCGGCGGACGGCCGCGGCGGCTCGATCCGGTCGCGAATGCCCAGGTAGGTGGCCGTGATGAGACCGGCGATGCCGAGGTAGGGGTTGGCGCTCGCGTCACCGAGCCGCAGCTCCAGCCGGGTGGTCTCACCGCGCTCGGCCGGGACCCGCAGCATGGCGCTGCGGTTGTCGAGACCCCAGTCGATCAACCACGGCGCGAGCGAGTCCGGCCCGAACCGCTTGTAGGAGTTGACCGTCGGGTTGAGCAGCGCGGCCAGGGCGGGGGCGTGCTTGAGGATGCCGCCGATCGCCCAGCGCGCCTCGTCGCTCAGGCCGTGCGAGGTGCCCGCGGCCTGGAACGCGTTGCGGCCGTCCTTCTCGTGGCACGACAGGTGCAGGTGGAACCCGGAGCCGCCGCCGTCGTTGAACGGCTTGGCCATGAACGTGGCGAGCCGGCCTTCCCTGCGGGCGAGTTCCTTCACCGAGGTCTTGAACCGGAACGCGCGATCGGCCGCGTCCATGGCGGGCGAATGGACGAGGTTGATTTCGAACTGACCGCCCGCGTACTCGTGGTTGCCGCCGGTCGTCTGCAGACCCGCCGAGCTGAGCGTGCGAAGAGTTCTCAACAGATGACCGTCTGAATCGCCTCGGCGTCCGGTCGCATACACGTTGCCCGGCTCGTCGCAGTAGGGACGCCACCCGTTCGGGCGATCTTCGTCGGGTTCGCAGAGAAAATATTCCAACTCGGGACCGATCACGGGGGTCAGTCCGGTGGTCTCGAATATTTCCAGGGCCCTGCGCAGCACCTGGCGCGGTGATTCGTCGACGGGTCTCTCGTCGGCGGGGCTCACGGCGTCGCCGATGCACCACGCCACGCCCGGCTCCCACGGGATCGGGAGCAGCGTGTCCAGGTCGGGCACCACGATCACGTCCGGCAGCCCGGCGTCGAGCACACCCCCGTTCTCGGTGGTCTTGCCGCCGGGAGTGGTGCTGTACACGGCCCGGCAGAACGACAGTCCGCGCTGCGTAACCGCAGGTAGATGCTCCACGAGGACATCACGGCCCCGGTCGGTGCCGAGCAGGTCCGGAAAGACGACGCGCACCACGTCGATCCCGTCCTCGCCGAGTCTTGCCGCGAGTTCCCGTGTCACCTGTTCACCGACCACGTCGAACTACCTTTCCGGCACAGTGTGTCGCTGGCGCGGAGGGGATAACGTTGAGACGCAAACGCTATCGACCCGTCCGTGGAGTAAAGACCACGCTCGGTCTCGGTTCGTGCTCCACACTCATCGTCCACCACGGGGCAACAGTCCGTAACTGGACGGGTGACGACCGTCACGAGATCATGCACGATGTGGGATCGTGATCAAAGTGGTTGCGGACGGAGTCGCACCACATCACAGACATAGTTCGGAACCGCAAGTATTGTGCCGGGAACACCCTGAGCTCGAGCACGGGAGACTTTGAGTTGTCTGGTCACCACACGATTGCCGAGACCGAGAAAGCCGTCCAGGCGAAGCTCGGTGCGGTGCCGCTGCATCGCGAGCAGATGGCGGCGGTGTCGAACATCCACCGCGCCGCGACCGCGATCCGTCAGCACCTCGAGAACTCGGTGCTGCGCACCAGTGATCTGACCTGGACCGGCTTCGTCGTGCTCTGGGTCGTGTGGATCTGGGGCGAGATGGAGACGCGCTACGTGGCGGAGGAGGCGGGCATCTCCAAGGGCACCCTGACCGGCGTCGCCAAGACGCTGCAGTCACGGGGCCTGCTGGAGCGGCTCGGCCACCCCACGGACGGGCGCCTCGCGGTCCTGCGCCTCACCCCTGAGGGTGAAGAGCTGATGGCGGATCTCTTCCCGAAGTTCAACGAGGAAGAGGTCTTCGTCTCCGACCCGCTGGAGTCCTCCGAGGCCCAGTCGCTGGCCGAGATGCTGCGCCGCATGGTGACGCACCTCGAAGCCAACGGCGAGCAGCGGCGGCTCGACCTGCGCGGGGACACGCCGCTGCCGCCGCGCCGGTCCGGGCGGCGGGCCAAGCACGGCTGATCGGCGCGCCGGAACGGGCGACTCACCGGGGGTGAGTCGCCCATTTCGGCGTTCCCGCCCGCTCCCTGCTCCCGCCGCACGCGGGGCCCTTTCGTGCGCTCCTGTCGTACGAAAGCTCCCCGCGTGCGGTCAGAGCAGGCTGAGGAGGCGGGTGTGCAGCGTGTCCACGTAGTCCTCGGACTCCGGCTTCATCAGCACGCTGCGCAGCACCCGCGCACCGTCCACATCGGCCCGCACCTGCGGGTGCCGGGCCGCGAACGCCGCCTTCGGCGCCCGTGCCACGCTCAGGAAGACCGGGTCGACGGCGGCGTTCATGCCGGTCTGCATGACCCGGTGCGACGCGGCGTCCACAGCCGACAGCGTCAACGGGTCCGTCCGCGGGAAGTACGTGACGATGTCCAGCTCGGGCTCCTGGTAGAGCTCCAGCTCCTCGGACGCGCGGATCATCGACGCCCACCGCACGGCCGCCCGCCGTCCGGCCGCCAGCACCTCGCCCAGGCCGTCACGCGTCAACGGCAGCAGCCGCAGCGTCAGCCACAACCCGGCGGCCGCGGCGCCCGCGCGCGAGCACTCCAGGCTGATCTCGCCCAGGTGCAGCTCGTCGGACGTGAAGTAGGTGTAGGGGGAGTCGTGCAGGTAGAAGCGGCCCACGGACGGGTCGCGGAACAGCACGGCGCCGCAACCGTAGGGCTGCAGGCCGTGCTTGTGCGGGTCCACCACCACGGAGTCGCACCGCGCGATGGCGTTCCACGGCTCGGGATCCAGATCCGTGCCCGCGAGCAACGTGAAGAAGCCGCCGTACGCACCGTCCACATGCACCCGTGCGTCGTAGCGGCGTGCGATGTCCAGCACGAGGTGCACCGGTTCGATGGCGCCCAATGCGGTGGTTCCCGGCGTCACCACCACCGTGCCGATCTTGCCGCCGCGGAGAAGCTCTTCCAACGCGTCGAGATCCATGTGCCCACGACCGTCCACGGGCACGGAATGGCCCTCGATGCCGAGCACGCCGCACATCCGTGAGTGCGTGTAGTGCGCCTCGGAGGAGTAGGCGATGCCAAGACCCGGATGCAGCGAACGGGCGACGAACAACGCCTCCAGATTGGCGATCGTGCCGCTGGAGGTCAGGTGACCCAGGTGCTGGTCCGAATACCCGAACATCGACGCCAGCGAAGAGACGACCTCGCGTTCCATCGCGGCGGTCGCGGGACCGCCGTCCAGGGCGTGGTTGTTCGGGTTGATCAGCATCGCGGACAGGTAGCCCACGACCGCCGCGGGGTGCGGCGGCTTGAGCATCTGGCCGGCGTAGCGCGGGTGGAAGAACGGGTAGTTGTCGCGCAGGCGGTCCTGCAGCTCGGCCAGCGCCGAACCGAACAACGCCGGGTCCACCTGCAGCGACGAGTGGGGTGTGAAGGCGCCGTACTCCGCCGTCCACTTCTCGTGGTTGGCCAACGCCTCGTTGAGCCAGTGCTGAAGGTCCACCGCACACCCCACCCGTCCGAAACAGTTGAGTTCTGGCTGAATGTTCGAATTTGTACGTTACGGCAGACCCCAGCGCGAAGACGAGCCGTTCGCGGTCACGTCGCGTAGTGAGACGTCAGGGCGTGCGCCGCGACGAGCCACGATGGCAGTCTGGCCCCGGCGAAGCGGAATTTCGATCGCCGAACCACGCGTCCGGTAGTCGAGCCGGCGGCCCCAGCCGTCCCGCACGTCGATGTCACCGGTGATGCCGTGCTCCAGCACCAGCGGCGCCCCGGCCTCCGAGTGGACCTGGACCCAGTCGGTCCGCCCGCCCGAACGGGAGGCGTCCACGAGGAACGCACCCTGCGTGCGCAACGAACCCACCGACGCATCGGCCCAAGTGGACGACACCGAGGGGAACACCCGCACGACCCCGTTGTGCGACTGGACCATCATCTCCAGAATCGCCTGGCCGGACATCAGCGGCGACTCGATCGCGAGGTTGCCGCCCTCCCGGTAGAAGGTGTTCTCGGTCAGCACGGCGTTCGTGCCGACCTGCTTGCGGTCCAGGAAGTAGCGCAGGAACGACAGCGCGTCCTCGGGCCGTCCCATCGCCGACGCCATCGCGGACGCCGCGCCGTAGCTGTAACCGGCCCACGCGCCCTGCCGCGACGTCCAGTGGTCGAAGGTCCTGGCGATCAGGTCGCGGTGCTCCGGCATGTCCCACGTCAGCTCGCGCAGCGGGTAGAACCACAGCATGTGCGAGAAGTGGCGGTGCGAGTCGTTCAGCGACACGTCCTTGCCGATCATCACGCCGTTCGGGCCCTGCGCGTAGGGCACCAGGCGGTTGAGGATGTCGCGCCACCGCGCGTTCTCCTCGATGGACAGCAACGTGCGCACGCCCCACCGGATCAGCGACAGGTCGTAGGTCGTGTCCGTGGCATTGGCGTACTCCGGCGACCTCGTCTCCGGCAGGTGCAGCTTGCCGTCGGTGCCCTCGACGAGGAACCGCGCGTAGTAGTTCACCGCCTTGGTCAGGATCGGGACCAGGACGTCGGACAGGATCCGCCGGTCCAGCGTGTGCCGGTAGCCCAGCCACACGTTGTGGCAGGCCCACAGAAGATTGCCCGTGTGGTCGTTCGGCGCCACGCCGGGGACGCCGCAGTAGCGTGGGCCGGGCCGCAGCGTGCGGTCGCCGGGGTGGCAGATGGCGTAGGAGTCGCCGTCGCGGTAGTTGGGGTTCACGTTCAGTTCGAGGTTGTGCTCGAACCGCTTCAGCGTGGTCGTCACCGCGTCGAGCTCGTGGTGGTTCGAGCCGTTGACCAGCGGATACGAGATCTGGACGTTGAGGTTCCACCACACGGCCGTCCAGCTGTTGCCCTGCTCGGGGAACCACGGTCCCCACTCGGAGATCACCGGCGCGTCGGCCCTGGTCGCGGCCGCCATCTTGTAGAGCTGCGCCCAGTAGAAGCGCTGCACGAGCTTGTCCGGCACGGACACCAGCGACTTCGTGAAGTAGGCGTTCCACCAGCGGCGGTGCTGCGACGTCAGCACCTCGAACGGGATCGACAAGGCCTGGCGCACCTCGCGGATCGCGTCGGACGTGTGCGTGTCCGCGGGGTGTGTGTATGCCACGTGGGCCGCGAAACGGCCGTCACGGGCCTGCCACGCCGTCGTGTAACCACCGCCCGCGAGCAGCGGCTGGGCGGCGTAGGAGACGCCGTTGGCCGTGCCGAGGGTCGGCGCGGGGTTGGCCGTGTAGTCTGCCGGCTTGCGGACCTGGCGGGTCGTCGCCGACTCCAGCGGCTGGAAACCCCAGGTCACGGCCCCCTGGATCCTCGCGAGGAACGTGCTGCGCGTGTTGTGCACCAGCATCGTGAAGGTGGCGCTGCCCCGGGTGGTCGTCACCGAGCCGGTGAGCTCGGCGTTCCACAGGTCGAGCGTCCAGTCGACCGCCGTGATCGCACCGGCGAACTGGAGCGTCAGGTATCCGATCGGCAGCCGGGACAGACCGATCGCGGCCTCCCAGTGTTCCCGCTGGTCCTGCACCTCGGAGTGGCTGAGCATGAGCTTCAGCTCGTCCGGGGTGCGGCCCGCGTAGACCTGGACGCCCAGGAAGCCGTTGGCCAGGAACGGGCTGTCGCCCCAGTTCTTGGGCAGCCGCTTCCACTCCATGCGCGCGTCGCGCACGACGTCCCGATGCACGTGACCCGATGTTTTGGGGATCCTCGGCGCGGCGACCGCGGTGCTCGTGCCCAGCGCGGAAGCACCCACGGCCGCGCCCGTTCCGTACAGAAAGGTTCTCCGCGACAGCTCTGTCACTGTTCGTCCCTCCGTGCCGTGGCGGCGGCGGAACGGATCTTACGCAGAATTCATCGGATGACTAGGGCGCACGGGCTGGACGGCCTTGCGGTTCGAAGGCTTCGTTGTGACCATCAACGCGCACTTACCGCAAGATTGTTGTTGCAAAGTCCTGGCCATAGCTGAGCATCGGCAACTAGCGTGATCAGCCATGTCACCTGTTGCCATGCACATGAGCGACGGTCTGCTGAACGCGCCGGTCTCGGTCGCCTTCCTCGTCATCGCGGCGGCGGCCGTCGGTTTCGCGCTGGTCAAGGCACGCGCGGACCTCGATGACCGCACGGCGCCGATGGCGGGCCTGGTGGCCACGTTCATCTTCGCCGTCCAGATGATCAACTTCCCGATCCTGCCCGGTGCGTCGGGACACCTGCTCGGCGGCGCGCTCGCGGCGATCCTGGTCGGGCCGTACGTCGGTGCGCTGTGCGTCACGATCGTGCTGGTGGTGCAGTGCCTGCTGTTCGCCGACGGCGGGCTGACCGC
>Ga0070710_10001828_pt1 | contig 10031 bp, 9 predicted proteins | sample LARL52metaG_FD_65454 | JGI IMG/M metagenome (GOLD analysis project Ga0070710, IMG submission 65454) | Corn, switchgrass and miscanthus rhizosphere microbial communities from Kellogg Biological Station, Michigan, USA - LAR L5-2 metaG | ecosystem: Host-associated > Plants > Roots > Rhizosphere ... | reverse complement strand
TCGCAGAAGGTATCGGCGACGGTGCCCTTGGTGAGCCCTGCGATGGCGACGATGTCGCCTGCCTCGGCCTCGTCGAGCGGGGTGCGCTCGATGCCGCGGAAGGCCAGAATCTTGGTGAGGCGGCCTTGCTCGATCACCTTGCCGTCGGCCGAGAGCACCTTGATCTGCTGGTTCGGCTTGATCAGGCCCGAGGTGATGCGGCCGGTGATGATGCGGCCGAGATAGGGATTGGCCTCCAGAATGGTGCCGATCATCCGGAACGGGCCGGGCTCGATCTGCGGCGCCGGGACGTGGCGCAGGATCAGGTCGAACAGCGGCTGCATGCCGGCCTCTTTCGGGCCCTCCGGGCTCTCCGCCATCCAGCCCTGCTTGGCGGAGCCGTAGAGAATCGGGAAATCGAGCTGCTCCTCGCTGGCGTCGAGCGCCGCGAACAGGTCGAACACCTCGTTGATCACCTCGGTCGCCCGCGCATCGGGGCGGTCAACCTTGTTGATGACGACGATCGGCTTCAGCCCGACCTTGAGCGCCTTGGAGACCACGAATTTTGTCTGCGGCAGCGGACCCTCGGCGGCGTCCACCAGCACCAGCGCGCCGTCGACCATGTTGAGGATGCGCTCCACCTCGCCGCCGAAATCGGCGTGGCCCGGCGTGTCGACGATGTTGATGCGGGTATCCTTCCAGGCCACCGAGGCGGCCTTGGCCAGAATGGTGATGCCCCGCTCGCGCTCCAGGTCATTGGAGTCCATTGCGCGCTCGGCGACCTTCTGATTCTCGCGGAAGGTTCCGGACTGCTGCAGGAGGCGGTCGACCAGCGTGGTCTTGCCGTGGTCGACGTGGGCGATGATGGCGACGTTGCGAAGGTTCATGGCGGCTTCTTTATCGGTCGTGCGATGGTCACATGCTCCCGCAATCCCTACACTGGGACGTCGTCCGGCGCATGACGCTTGGCGGAATCGAACAGGGCCACCTGGCCCCAAAAAGGAAGCCCGGCCGACCGGACCGGGCACACCCTACACGTTGCGGCGCAATATATTCAGAAAACGCCAAAAAACAATGGGTTGTTTTACGGCCGGTCGACCGGAACGGCTCAGGCGCCGTCCAGCTCTGCGGTAGGGTAAACGCCGCGCAGGACCTCCTCGAAGTGGTTTTTGACGGATTCGTTGCAGAGGCAGGCTCGCGCCTGCAGGGCGGCGCGGTCGCGTACCAGGATGGTGCCCCGGCGGGTCTCCAGAATGCCTTCGACCTTGAGGGTCTGGAGCACCCGGCTGGCATAGGAGCGGCCGACCCCGAGCAGGGTGGCCAGCTGCTCATGGGTCAGCGGCACGGCGTCCTCGCCATCGGTACGCTCCATTGCGGAAACGATCCATTTGGCAGTGCGCTGTTCGATCGAATGGATCGCGTTGCAGGCGGTCGATTGGAACATCTGCGCCATCATGCAGTCCGCATAGCGGGCGAAGACGTTGCGCAGGGTCAAGGACTTCAGCTTGGCAGCCTGGAGCCTGACCATCGGCAGTTTCACGAACGTGCCGCCGAACTTGACGACGACGCGTGTGTAGGCCGGCAGAAAACCTTGGCTGACGATCCCGCCGACCGCGCCCTCCCGGCCGACCAGGATGGTCTCGACGTCGCGGCCGTCCTCGTTGGACACCAGATAGGTTGCAAGCGCCGGGCCGCAGGGAAAGTGGACGGTATCGACGTCATCGCCGGGATTGTAGAGCAGCTCGCTCGCCGCGGCGTTGTGCAGGGTCAGATACGGTTCCACCAGTGCGAAATCGGCGCGGTCGAGGCGGCGCAACAGATTGTTGTATGGGCGGTCACCGACTTCGGCCGCCGCGTCGCGTCGGGTGAGCATGCGTTGTCCTCCCTGTTCCCACCAAGCGTCCATAGACCAATCGGTTCCCGCTGAATGTCGACAAGTGAACAGACGGCAGCCAGGGGAGGTGCTCAGATCGGGCTGGATCCCGTCGGTGTGCTTGTAAGGAGGCGTCGACAATGGGCCGTCCTGACCCATGGAACCCGCTGAAACATATGGCCAGCCTGCCCAACGACGTGCTGATCGTCGAGGACGATCCGATCATCGCGCTCGACCTCGAGGAGACCGTCCTTCGCCTCGGCGTGAAAAGCGCGCGCACCGCGTCGAGCGTCGCCCGTGCTTTGGACATGCTCGCTATGCGTGCGCCTGATCTTGCCCTGCTCGACGTCGGGCTGCGGCATGAAAACAGCTTTGCCATCGCCGAAAAGCTCGCGGTGCAGAAAATCCCCTTCGTCTTCGTCACGGGCTACGGCAGCGATAACGTGCCGCGCGCCTTCGCGGACCGGCCGCGGCTGCAAAAGCCCTGCACGACGGCGGCGCTGCTGCTGGTGTTGCAGCGGTTCGGCGCGGTGAGCGAATAACACCACATCAGCCGACGGAGCCGGGCCGTGCCGAGGTCACGGGCGCGAGGCCCGACGGATCGCTGCCACGATCATCAGGACGCCGAAGATCGCGACGATCAAGCCGAACAAGATGAACGGCAAGAGTTCACTGCTGGAACCCGAACCGGAGGCGAAAATCAGGGCGCACAGGCCGGGCAGCAGCAGGATGACTCCGATGATCCCGATCAGCGCAGTGACGCAGCCGCTGCGCTCAGGCGGAGGGGGGATGATCGGCCTTTGCTCGTCGTCGCTCATGATCAGTCAGCTCCCGGCCAACCGGGCGCGGATCTCGCCGATCCGCCCGTCCCGATAGAACAGATTGTAGGTATCGAATGGGATGATCTCGCCATCCTGCGTGACGAAATGGATGCAGGAGCGCTTGACGTTGCCGACGCAGAAATTGAAGCGGTCGAGAAACTGCACGATGGTGACGCGAAAGACGTTCTCGTAAGCGAGCCCGTCGGGTACCTGGAAGGTCGGCAGGCAGCACAGCAATTCGGCGACGCGCTCGCCGGTGTTGAGCGGACCCGACGACAGCGAGAACAGCTCGATGAATTTTTCCCGCAATGCCGGGTATTTCTCCGGGCTGATCGTATTGGGCATGACCGCGAGCAGTTGCTCCTGCGGGATCAGCGAGGTCAGCGGCAGCACGCTCTCGCCGTTGCGCAGCCCGTAGCCGATCGAGATGCTCTCCGGGTTGCAGGGCAGCGGGATCATGTCGTTCGCCCCGAACACGCCGGTCTCGATCACGCGCTGCCGGATGTCCGACAGCATGATGCGGTCGCGGTCCTTGGCAAAATTCTCGTTGCGGCCGGCGTCCTGCACCGGCTGCAGCGTCACGCCGCGCACACAGCTCCATTGCAGGGCGTGACGGACGATATCGCCGACCTCGCGGTCGTTGACGCCGCGCTTGATGGTGGCGACCAGCGTGGTCGAGAGGCGGTGCCGTTCCAGGTTCTCCAGCGCCTGGCGGCGGATCAATCGCAAGTCCGCGCCGCGCAGATTGATCAGGGCATCGCGCTTCAGCGAATCGAACTGCAGGTAGATCTCGAGCCCGCGCCGATTTTCCGCGAGCCGGGCCACGAAGTCCGGCTCGCGCGCGATCCGCAATCCGTTGGTGTTGATCATGACATGGCGGATCGGCCGGGCGCGTACCGCGTCCAGGATGGCGAAGAAATCCGGATGCAAGGTCGGTTCGCCGCCGGAAATCTGCACCAGGTCGGGCTCGCCCTCGCTCGCCACCAACGCGTCGAGCATCTTTTCGATCTTTGGCAGTGGCGTGAAAGCGGTTCGTGCCGGTGAGGAGCCGGCAAAGCAGACCGGGCAAGTGAGATTGCAATGCTCGGTGATCTCGATCAAAGCGAGGCAGGAATGCTGCTCGTGATCCGGGCACAGTCCGCAGTCGAACGGGCAGCCATACTCGGTGCGCCGCTGCAAGGTGAGTGGCTTGTCGCCCGGCTTGATGTAGTCCTTGCAGAGCCGCCAATAGGCTGAATCGGTCGAGACCAGGGTCGATTGCACGCCGTGCTCGCGGCATCGCTTCTCGTACCAGACCTCGTCCCCCAGAAGCTGGATCTTGGTCGGCACCAGTGCGAGACAGGTCTCGCACAGCGATTGGGTCTGGCCCCAGAAGATGTAGGGACGGGATCTACGCAGCGGCGCGTTCATCTGTGAGCCTCAGGGACGGCGCCCTCGCCAACATGACGAGCGCGTAGACAAGGACGGCCAGCGACAGCAGATGGAACAGGGTGAGCGGGCCGAGCACGGGGCCGTATGGCTTGAGAAATTCCCAGGCGAAGCGCTGCAGCCCGTAATAGGCGAGCGCGAGATAGAAGCCGTTTTCGATGATGACGTCGGAGTGCCGCAAAACGGCAACCACATAGACGATCGCGAACGCGGCCATCGCGGCGCTTTCATAGAGCTGGACCGGATGGCGCAAAATGCCGTCGCCGAAATCGTGGCCCCAGGGCAGCGCCGTGGGCGTGCCGTAAGTGAAATCGTCGAGCCCTGCGAAATAGCAGCCGAGCCGCCCAACCGCGATGCCGACGGCAAGCGGCAGCGCGAAGCGCGCACCGGTACGGACCGAGATTCCCGCCAGCCATTTGTGCAGTTCGACGGCGGCGATGCCGCCGGCCAGCGCGCCTTCGACGGACCGCGCGATCCCGCTCTGTCCTGACAGCCAAAGATTGAGCGTGCCGAACAGGAAAGCGCCGAGGCCGGCGCCGCAGAGCAGAGCCGCGACATAGCGCAGCTCCAGGCTTTGCCGCGGAAAGTGCAGGTTCTTCCGCCGCGACAGCCAGAATGCCGCAGCCGCGGCGGCGAGCCAGGCGGCGAGGTCGAACGCCGCATGCAGGCCAGTTCCCCCCATGACACCCACTTTAGCGCATGTCCCGGCGAAGTGGAATCCGGCTCGCCGATCGAGACATGCGCCAAATGCAAGAATCTACTGCGCTTCCGACGACGAGTGAATCAAACTGAGCGGGAAGCGCGGTAGGTGGATTGCGGTCGGGGGGAAACAGTCAAGTTACGCTCAGGCCAGCTTTGGATCGAGCGTGGTCGACCACAGCGCGACGTCGGCGCGGTCGCGCAGCGTGACCGTCATCTGGCCGGTCGCACCCTCAATCTTGACATGGCCGAAGAACTGCATGCCGGCCGACGGCGGCAGATTCTGCTTGTCGAGCCCCGGCGCCTTGATGAAGCGCACCTCGGGACCAAAGGTGTTGTCGAGCTCGTTCGGCCCGAACGTGCCGGCATGCAGCGGACCGGAGACGAATTCCCAGAACGGATCGAAATCCTGGAACTGCGCCTTGTTCGGGTCGTAGTAATGCGCAGCCGCGTAGTGCACGTCGGCGGTCAGCCACACCGTGTTCTGGATCGGCGCGGTCTTGATGAAGCGCAGGATCTCCGCGATCTCGAGTTCGCGGCCGCGCGGCGGGCCGTCGCCCTGTGCGAACGCTTCCGAGCCCTTCCGGTTGGTGGCGTCGTCATAGACGATCAGCGAGAGCGGCATGTCGGAGGCGATCACCTTCCAGGTCGCGCGCGAATTGAGCAGTGCCCGCTTCAGCCACTGCATCTGCTCGGGACCGATGAAGTAGGCGTCCGGGCCATATTCGGTCTGCTGGTTGGGCCCGTTGGGGCCGCGATAGCTGCGCTCGTCGAGCATGAAGACATCGAGATGCGGCCCGTAGCTCAGGGTGCGATAGACCCGGCCCGGCTCGACGACGCTTTCGCGCATCGGATACATCTCGTGGAAGGCACGTTGGGCACGCGCAGCCAGCAGCGCGATGTTGCGCTCCTTGTAGGCCGCCGGCAGGTCTTTTGACGCCGACCAGTTGTTGGTGACCTCGTGGTCGTCCCATTGCACGAAGATCGGCACCTCGGCGTTGAAGGCGCGCACATTCTCGTCGAGGAAATTGTACTTGTGAGCGGCGCGGAACTCGTCCAGCGTCTCGGCGACCTTGGCCTTCTCGGGGATGGTGAGATTCTTCCAGATCTTGCCGTCGGAAAGCTTGACCTCCGACGGGATCAGGCCGTCGGCATAGATGGTGTCGCCGGAATGGATGAAGAAGTCCGGCCTGTTCTTGCGCATCGCCGAAAAGGTGAACATGCCGCCGTCATCTGAATTGATGCCCCAGCCCTGGCCGGCGACGTCGCCGCCCCAGACGAAAGAGACGTCGCGCCGGTCCGTGGGCGCGGTGCGGAAGCGGCCGGCGACCGGCTCGCTTTCGACATCGGTATGCGCGAGATCGCGGAATTTCACCCGATAGAAGATGTCCTGGCCGCTGGGCAGATTGTCCACCAGCATCTTTGCCGTGAAGTCGCTCTCCGGCAGCGCCGCGATCGGCGGCAGCTTGCGGACGCTCTTGAATGACTCGGTGGTCGACACTTCGACCAGCATCTGCGCGGGCCGGTCGCTGCGCGCCCACACCACGCCTCCGTCGGTGCCGACGTCGCCGGACTGCACGCCATGCGTCACCACGGGGCGGTCGGCGGCACGGCTGAGATAGGGCATCGCGATGGTCGAGATGCCGGTCGCGGCGGCCGTGCTGAGAAAGCGGCGGCGGGTCAGGGTATGGAGAGTCCTGCGAGGAATTCGGAACGTCATGGGCGCCTCTCTGGTCGGGCTGAAGCGCGCCTAGACCTAGAAAGATTTGATGACGGAAGGATTACAGTGAGGCTTATCCCCTCGTCCTGACGAGCTTGCTTTGGCAAGCGTCTCGAAGGATGAGGCCCGGACGTCTGCATCGGGGCCTCATGGTTCGCCGAGCGATGCCAACGGGTCCGCGCAAAAGGCGGCCCGATGACAGGCTCCGCATCGTCCGCAGACGCGCGCAAGATCGCGCTCCTGACCATGAGGGTCTTTGGCAGGGTCTAAAGCGTGCCGGTGGCGCGGAACTGGGCGCTCGATGCGGTTCGCAGGTTCTGCGGCAGGCTCATCAACAGCGCCCGGCGGTCGGCGACGGCGTGGTGAAACTGTTCGAGCGCGATATTGAAGGCGGTCAGCGAGCCCTCCTCGATCGCGCCATGTTCGAAGCAATGCAGGGTGTCGCGGAGAATGTTGTCCGCTTCGGCCTGCATGGTGTCGAGTTCCTCGGTGGTCTCGCTCTTGCGGGCCGCCGCGATCATGTCGAGCAGGCGCTCGCGGAGCGACGAATTGTTGCTGCGCTCGTCCTTCTTGAGATAGCCCGCGAACCATGCGCCCATCGAGCCGGTCGCCGACAGCGCCATCAGGCCCCACCAGATGTAGTCGCTGTATCTGTCGAGAAAGGTTTTCTCCTCGCCGTCGACGAAGGCCGCGGCACCCGGATGCACCGGAATCACGGCGTCCTTGTCGGTGTCGGGGGTTTCGATCTTCGCAGCCAGCGGGAATTCGGTCATGAGCTGCTGCCTGACCGCAAACAGCTGGTGGGTGAAGGCGGCGATCGTGCCCTCGGAAACGCCTTTGCGCGCGACGATGTGATGATTGAAACTGATGGTCTTCACGTCGTCGTCGGGCCGGACGGGCGCGCCGCCGAACGTGCCCGCGGGAATTTCGGTCGACTCATAGACGGGATGGTTCTGTGCGATCGCCTCGGCCGAATCGATCGCCAGGAATGTCGGCGTGCCGCCGTCCTTCACCGACGCTGCGATCGACTCTGCCGTGATCTTGCTGTTGACCGGGCCTGCAGCAAGATAGGCGTCGGCGCGCTGATTGCGGATGGCTTCGGCGGCCTCATTGGCCGGGAACTGCACGATCTCGACCTTGGCGGGATCGACCCCGTATTGATGCAGGAGCACGTGCAGCAGGTTGACGTTGGCCTGGGTGCGGCCGACCACGCCGATGCGGCGGCCGGCGAGCTGGGAAATCTTGGTGATTTTGGACCCGGCCTTCTTGCCCTTGGCGGATGGCGGCACCCACAGCACGACGACGTTCTTGCGCAACGTCGCAACCGCCTGCGCATTCTTCGGGACATCGAGGTCACCGCGGATGATCGCAAGATCGACCTTGCCGTCGGCGAGCGCTTCGGCGCTGGCACTGGCGCCGTCGGTCTGCACCGGACGCAGCCGAACATTGCCATGGGTCTGGGCGAACGCCTGGGTCAGCGTCTGCACCAGCTTGACGTCGTCGCTGCCCCCCGGACCCACGGCTATCCGCAAGGTGACCGGGCGCATTGCGAAATAATAGCCGCCGGCCAGCGCGCCAACGATCGCCAGCACACCGGCGAGCGTGATCAGCGTCGCCTTGCGCAGTGCCGATCGGGGCGGGGGTTGGGATGGCGGTGCCGCCGGGTCGAGGCCTCCGGTCATCGATCTCGCAAACAGCCGTTTGAGGTTCAGATTCATGCTGCCGGAACGGTTAGGCTGAAAGTTGTAGCAAAATTCTTGCCTGTCGGACGTTACAAGTACGTCATGGTTACCGGCTGGAATTGATCCGTCCTTCGACGGGGCGGCAAGAACGTGAAATCCCGGTGAGAGTTCCGGTACAATAGGAGGCACGGATGGCACAGCGTCTGTCGACGGAAGCGCGGAAGGCGGCTTTGCAGGATCTGCCGGGCTGGGCAGATCAGGACGGCCGGGACGCGATCGGCCGCACCTTCGTGTTCAAGGATTTCAACGAGGCCTTCGGCTTCATGAGCCGCGTCGCTTTGATCGCCGAAAAGAACGACCATCATCCGGAATGGCGCAATGTTTACAAGACCGTAGAGGTGGTTCTGGCGACCCATGATGCCGGCGGCGTCACGGCGCTGGACATCGACCTTGCCAAGGCCATGACCGCCATCGCGAGCCAGCTCGGCGCGACCTGAGCGCAGCCAGCCGGCGCCTTGCGGGGAGATCCAGAACTCCCCACCTTTGGCGCGTATCGCTGCTGCGGCGTTTCGCCGCCGCAGGGGAGGGGAAGCCGAAGGGGACCTCATGGCATCCGACTACAGCGTGGGATTCGAGCCGGCCGATCGGCTGGCGCAGGATCGCGACAGCCTGCGGCGCCGTTTCTGGATCAAGCTGAAGCAGGTGGTCGCAAAACTGCCGTTCACCGAGGATCTGCTCGCCGCCTATTACTGTGCGTTCGACAAGCAGACGCCGCGGCATGTGCAGGCGGCGCTGGCGGGCGCGCTCGCCTATTTCGTGCTGCCCTTCGACTTCATTCCGGACATGATGCCGGTGCTCGGCTTCACTGACGATGCCGCGGTGCTCGCCACCGCGATCCGCCTGGTCGCCGCGCACATCAAGCCGGAGCATCGCGAGGCCGCGCGCGCAGCGCTGAAGCGGGGCATCGAAGGCGAAAGCTGAAAGCTTCGCCTCATCATCCCCGGTTCAACCGCGACGAATCGCGTGCGCGATCACTGCATCTGCTGCGTCATCGGGTCGCGCGGCTGCCGCGGCGGCACGGAGGTGCGCGCCTGCGCGCGGGGAGGCTGCCCGAGCGGCACCGTTCTCGCCGTCGCGGCGCGCGGATTGAGCAGGTCGTCCATGCGGCCCTGGGTCGTGGCGTGCTCCTTCAGCCACATCGTCGCGGCGGGCAGGCGCTGCCATCCCGGCAGCGGCGCCGACAGCGACACCTCTTTCCACTTCGGATGGAACGGCGGGTTCTGGAAGGTCGGGAACTTGGTGAAGAACGCATCGACGAACACCGAGAGCTTTCGGTAACGCTCGGTGGTCGGCGACCAGTTGTAGGCCGCGAGCACCGCCGGCACCGCGATGGTGTCGACCGCTTCGCCGTCGGCGATCAAATTCGGATAGTCCTTCGCGGTCATGCGCGCCGGCAGGTAGTCGCCCTGCAACGGCCGGTCATAGTCGACATTGACCAGGTGGAAGCGGCCGTCATTGACGAAGTTGCTGACCGACTTGTACGGCTTGCCGCCGACCACGATCACGGCGTCGATCTCGCCGGTCTTCAGCTTCTCCATCGCGATGCGCTGCTCGACATAGACGAAGTTGGCATTGAGCCCGAGCCGCTCGAACACCGTCAATGCCGTGACAAAGGTGCCGCCATCGGGCAGGTCGACGCTGATCGTCCGCCCGGCGAGATCCTTCAGGTTCCGGTACTGTTTCGGCGCGATGATCTGCATCTCTTCGTTATAGAGTTTTGTGACGTAGGCGAACTGCTTCTTGATGCCCTTCGCAAAGCCCTTCTTTTC
>Ga0070710_10001825_pt1 | contig 10039 bp, 9 predicted proteins | sample LARL52metaG_FD_65454 | JGI IMG/M metagenome (GOLD analysis project Ga0070710, IMG submission 65454) | Corn, switchgrass and miscanthus rhizosphere microbial communities from Kellogg Biological Station, Michigan, USA - LAR L5-2 metaG | ecosystem: Host-associated > Plants > Roots > Rhizosphere ... | reverse complement strand
ATTGTCCGTTCCGGAGACATAGGTAACAGAACGTACCGGAGACATGGGTTACACTTTCGGCCCGAAGGGGTTCTGCAAGGGCTGCAAGGTTTTTTCCTCCAAATCAATATAGCCGAGATCGTAATCCATAAAACTGACCAACCAGATACCGTGGTCAACCTCTTTGACACCGACGGCCTGGCCAGCGAGAGATACGCTGAGATTGATCTTTTTGTTGTACAAGCAAAGACGTCCGCAGCTGGTGACCATGACGGTGCGGTCGTGGAACGGGTAGTGCGGTTCGGGGATGCCGCGATAAGGGCGAGAGGAGGCCGAGTAGACTTCGGCCGGGCATTTCATGGCGAGAGCTTCATGAGGTCTTTCGTGATTGAACTCTTCCAGGAAAACGTCGAACTTAGCTTGCTGCTGCAGGATGTTGGCGCCCGCCGGACGGGTGGCTTCTTTCTTCAGGGTCAGATGCATACGTTCGTGACGGCCGTTCTGCTGGGGATGACCAGGGCGGATCCGCTCAATGGAGATGCCTAAGCGCAGCCACCACACCGAGAGCTTGGAGAGTTGAAACAGGCCATGAGGAGAGGCGAAGGGAACACCGTTGTCGGAGCGGATGGCGCGGGGCAAGCCGCGTTCGTGGAACAGGCGCTCAAAAGCGGGAAAGGCGAGTTCTTCGCGATTGGATTGCAGCGCTTCACACAGGAGCAGGTAGCGTGAGGAGTAGTCGGTGACGGTCAGCGGGTAACAATAGCGTCTATCGTTAAGCTGAAACTCTCCCTTGTAATCGGTGCACCAGAGATCGTTGGGATGCCGGCCCTCGGACAAGGGCGTCCCTTCAGCCCGATTGCGGCGCCGACCCATGGGCTGGACCAGTCCATGACGATCGAGCACGGCGTGAATGGTAGAGGCGGCGGGAGTCTTGATGGCATGGGGCAGGCGGCGCAGCAGACGCTCCCGAATCTTGCGCGCGCCCCAGTGAGGTTTCTCCCGCTTGGCAGTTACGATGGCCGCTTCCACCGATTCGGGTAGTTGGTTGGCATAGCGGAAGGGTCGGCGCGCTCGGTCACTTAACCCTTCCAGTCCGCATTGCTCATAGCGCTCAAAGATCTTATAGCCGGTCTTGCGCGAGATACCGAACTCCCGGCACAGCGCAGCCATCGTCTCGCCGTCCTTCAACCGGATCACAAACCGCATTCGCTCGTCCATCACAGAACGCTCCTTCCATGGCATCTCCTCTCCGCCCCCTTCGGGCCGAAAAGTGTAACCCATGTCTCCGGAACGTTCTGTTACCTATGTCTCGGAACGGACATGCCATTTCAAGGGCTTGGAAATATCCGTCAAGCACTTTTGACCGATATCCGAAGCCCTTACTTTTCGTTTTGCTGGAATCTGGGTATGATTCATGGCACATCGTCTGGTCTGTGATTCAACTCAGAGTGTTCTATGGGGAATACAACACTGATTTCTTCGTTATTCAGAACCAGTGTCGAACCCGACCTCCAATCTCAAATCCGAAAGCTCACGTTTCCGAGCAGGGCGACTTTAAGAGTCCTCGGCTCAGCGTCGATTGTGGGAGTCGGATACTACGTTGGTACGCGGATTGGTTTCGCGTTGACGCCAAGTGGCCAGCCGAATTCAACATTTTGGCCCCCTAACGCGATTCTTTTGGCAGCGTTTTTATTGGCGCCGCGGCGGGTCTGGTGGGCCTTTCTGATTGCTGTACTGCCAGCCCACCTTTTGGCACAACTGCAAACAGGGGTACCCACAACAACAGCGCTCGGATGGTTCATCAGCAATACAGGCGAAGCATTGATTGGTGCCTTTTGCATAACACGGTTCACGAATCAGAAGTCAGTGTTCGACAGCGTGCGCGGGGTCTTCGTCTTTCTAGTGTTTGGGGTCATTCTTGCCCCCTTTGCAACATCCTTTCTGGATGCTGCGATAGTCGTAATCACACATTGGGGCCGCGGTTATTTGCCGATTACGACCGAAAGATTTTGGACGAATGCTTTAGCAGAGCTGACGATCGTTCCGGCAATCGTGGCGTGCGGCACGAATGGCCGTTCCTGGATTGAAGGGGCCTCGGTCAGAAGGTGTTGTGAAGCCATTCTGCTGACGATTGCGACAGTGATGGTGAGCCTCGTGGTTTTCGGCATGCCGTTCGTGTCGCCTGCTACGAATCCTGCACTCCTGTATGTTCCCTTTCCAATTCTTCTGTGGGCCACACTCCGATTTCGCTCGGGCGGATTAAGCCTTGCTTTCCTGGGCATCGTGCTAATTGCAATTTGGTCAACGATTCACGGACGAGAACCATTTCCGTATGCTTCGATGCCACAGAACATACTCTCTCTCCAGATTCTATTTTGTATCGTCGTGGTGCCGCTGATGTTCCTGTCAGCCATCATGGCCGAGGTGCAACGTAGCCAACAGTCACTTCGCCAGTTGAGTGCGCAGCTCATTAAGGCACAAGAGCAAGAACGTTCCCGGATCGGGAGAGAACTACACGATGATATCAACCAACGACTCGCACTGCTGGCAGTGGAGCTTCAACAGGTGCAAGATATCCCCTCTCCGGTCCAGAGTCATATACAAGGACTAAGAGAAGAAGTGGCTGAGATTTCAAAAGATGTGCAAGGTCTGTCGCATGAATTGCATTCATCCAAACTGGAATATCTGGGTGTCACAGCGGGAATCAAAAGCTGGTGCAAGGAGTTCGGCGAGCGCCAACAGATAGAAGTCATTTTTAAGAACAAGATCAGCAGTGTTGTGCCGTTAGATATCGGCATTTGTCTCTTTCGAGTTCTTCAAGAAGCCCTCCACAACGCGGTCAAGCACAGCACGGTGAAACGCGTCGAAGTAGAAATAGCCGAAAAGCGAAATGAGGTTCAGCTCATCGTCAGTGATTCAGGAAGAGGCTTCAAGCTCGAATCAGCAAAGCAAGGCGAGGGGCTGGGCCTCACAAGCATGCAGGAGAGAGTAAGGCTCGTGAATGGAACCATATTCATTGATTCCAAACCAATGTGTGGAACAACGATCTATGTGCGTATTCCGCTTCCCTCAGAGCAGGATGGTCAGCAAGCAGCAGGATGAGAACAGCGGCTTCACTGCTAATTTTCAGATCGAATGCACGGCTGAGTGCTCTGAGCAGATTCGTTGAAATACAGCATTGTCCATCCGTTTCTCAACGGTGCCCACAGAATATCCGCAAAGAATATCCACGGCGTGTATCTGGGTGAGTTTGTTGCCTAATTCCTCCACCTGGATCGCCGCCTCTGCGTTGCCTTGTGCCCACAGGACATGCACACATTCTCCGAAAACTGATACCCCTGCATGCTCCCCCTTCGCTGCTTCCCTCGCCGTCACTAGGAGATCGCCCAAAAGCTCGAGAAATCGAACTGAGTCAGGCATACCATCGACCATGAACTTCGAGAGCGTATCGGCAGCGTCCAGCGGGATATATCTGCCCTCCTCCATAGCCGCACGCATGTCCATCCCTTCTGCTTGCAATTCCAGAAGCAGACGCTCGCGGTGTGACTCGGTCGCGATAACAATAGCCGCATTCCCTGCCTTGAGAGCGGCTGCGATGAAGCCCCTTACGTGACCTAGGAAGTGGCGATCCTCAGAATAGAATCCCACCTCGTGATGCCGAGGTGTTTCAAGCTTCTGTGCTTGCGCGAATGTCACAAGTTGGTGGGAGTCAGGAGCATTCGTGGCGGGCTGATTCGCAGCACCTTTCAGAACGTGGCCAGCCAGACTGGCGCTCACAAACCGCTTGCCTTCGAGAACCTCATTTACAGCATGCAGCAACTGACCTGCCGCATCTGACTTAACTACGTAGCCGGCTGCACCCGTACTCAAAGCCTCTTCCACGATGTCGATGGATCGGTTTTCACTCACGAACAGAATTCTTGATGCAGCTGAGACTTCTCTGATTCGGCGAGCGGCTTCAATCCCATTGAGTGTCGGAAGCCCGATGTCGAGAAGGATCAAGTCGGGTTGCAGTCGTCGGGCTACATCAACCGCTTCCAATCCGTCTGACACTTCGCAGATGACCTTAAATTCCGATCTTTGCTGGATCATCGAGCAATAGAAGCGCCGCCACTGCTCGAAATCATCCACTATGAGAACTCGGATCGAAGACTTAGGCAAAGAACCTCCCACGGAAAAGTCGCTAACTGGCAAAACCAGAAGCATCTCACGAGGCAACAGATTGTTCGTTGCGCACGGGCAATGACGCATCTACTGTGCTGGAACCAGTGCTCGTCCCTGTGCCGGAAAGGGAGGCGCAGACTGGGACGAAGTCCGCGCTGCAAGCGACAAAGGCCCACATCTCCGCGAACCCAATCCTCCTCTCCTTATGATCGGGAGGATCAACTGCACGCCAGAATTTCGTTCTGAAAGGTGTTGCCGAAGCGGCGATCTTCTGTCTTAGCAGTTTCTACGTATGACTCTCAGGGATGTGAATGGCCCGATTGTGTCAGCCGGGAGCACGATCTGGCTACAATTTCCCGCGCTTGAGTTCCTCATCGCTCACGGCGGTCACAGGGACGGAATCGAAGATGCAACTCGGATCGTCTGCTGGGAGTGGTCTACGCGTTTCGAGAACGATTAACGCGGATGGAAGACACTCGTTCTTACTGAAGGGGCTGCAGCTGTCTGTACGGCCTCAGGATTCCAAAACTGCGGAACTTGGAGAATTTGGACGAAATGTGTGGTGTCTTCCTCCGCCCAAATATTCAATGCAGACATCATTCGCCGCATCCGCTATCGCGGCCTGACCTGAAACGAGGATTGTCATCACCGCCTCATTGAGCTGCGCTTCCGTCAAGGCCCATTCGTCACCTAGCCGATTGAGGAATCGCACGAGAGCTCCAGCCAGCAACTGGGACTTGAACTCTGCTTCGTCTTCGCCATCGAAGTAGTCGAGTAGCAGGGTCACTGCCACGGTCAACATGGGCCATTGAGGAGCTTGGTCACTCGTAATGAGCATCGGCATGCGAAACTGCTCACCCATTACGTGCAACGTGCAGACGCGGCATCTGTCCCGAGTCAGAATATACGTCTTCATTGGATCATCGTAGGGAGTAGACGACTGCGCGTGAATAGCACATTCGGTGGGTATCTTGTAACGCACTGGCACTGAGGGGCACTCGCGTGCCATGCGGCCGACTGATTATTGACAGACAGGCTCACTTTCGAGGACAAGGCCCTTATATTCAACAACCTACAAAAGCTCCCCAATCCGGGGGTGAACTGCGAGAGCCACTGTCGGCGTTTGGTCCAATGTCCGGTGTAATCTGTCGTGCATGACTGGCGATACCGAAGCTACTGAAGCTCTCCAGCGGGCGAAATTGCGGAACTCTACGACCGGCTTTTTGGTGGGCAACATCGAGCCAACAATGGAATGGTATCGGCAGCTTGGGTTCGACTCCAAGTACTTCCCGCCAGGATTTGCGATTTTGCGAAGAGACGCAGTCGAAATATTTCTTCAGCAGCAACCGGGATATGCCACGGCTGATGATCCTGGGCGGCTGAGTCGTTCCGCATGGAACGTCTACATCATCACTGATGATGTGAAGTCGCTGTATGCGGAGTATTCGTCTCTTCCGGGTGTAACGATTTCACGCCCGCTTTGTCCTCAAGAATATGGCATGTTGGAGTTTGATGTGATGGATCTAAACGGTCAGTCGTGTTCCGACTCGGTTCCTGCCGTCAGATCAGTTGGATTTTAGCGGTGCTGGCTGGGCACACGAACGCCGCCCTCGATCTTTGGGATGCCAAAGTGTCCACCAAGATGGGAGAGGTCGAGTGGACTAATGGAACCGGCGATTTCCACAAAGGTTACTTCCTCAGACCTCGCGACCAGAATTGCGATGTTGCTGATCACGTCATTCTGCCAACGGATCCAAAGATCAGTCGCACCGGGGAGCCCGTCCTTGTCATGCTTGTTCACGAGTTGCATCCAACCAGCAGAGTGATACCCGTCTTTGACCGAGCGGAGAGCGTCCATGTCGTAAACCCATGGCTCTGCAAAGCGATATCGGTGCACCGAAACTCCGCTAACTCCAGCGATGACTCGAACAAGATCTTCATTGTTTGAGTCCAGCTTCGAGGCCAGGATCAGCATGGAGTGATCCAGGGTGAACTCGGTCTTCGAAGATGCACCTTGACGCAATGCCTCGATTCCTGAGGGCATCTCGTCTGGCTGTTGGGCCGACACGAGCGGCATCGTCGGAAAAACTAGCAAGGCTATGACGAGGAAGCGTGCAATGGGCATACAGACACCTCAGTAAAACAACAATCCAGTGCTGGCGATGTTGTAGTCGAAAGAAACCGCCGCAGACAATGCGCTGGAGGTAAAGAACATCTCATTCTGTAAATGTTTGGATTTAAAGAAGCTGCACCCGAGAATCTCGAATCGACCAGTGCCGGGGAGTGCCTTCCGTCGCGACGAAGCTGCTTGCGGGAGTCCCGGAGCTTACCTGGAAGATGCTGCTGTGTAGCGCTGATTGCGATTCGCGGGTTTAGCACCGCGCAACACCAAGGCGCAGAGGCGTTCGACGAAATCAGGCGTCAACTGATCATGCTGGATTAGAAAACGCATGTAAATTGGGCCGTAAAGGGAATCAAGAATGAGGTCGAGATCCGCGTTCTTACTTAGCTCCCCGCGTGCGATTGCCCGCCGAAGAGTCCGGTATGCTTCACGGCGGCGCGGCCAAAGAAAACGCTCCCGGAAAGCTTCGATCAAATCCTTGTCACTCTGACCCGCCGCAAGAATGGCAGAAACGATTTTTCCGTTCCGGCTGCGGAAAACTTTTACCAACTGACGCATCTGCTGACTCATATCGGAATACACCGAGCCCGTATCGGGGAATCGCAGCTTGCGAGTGGTACTGCCGGCAAAGGCATCCGCAATCAGGGCACCCTTGTTCGGCCACCACCGATAGACCGTAGCCTTTCCAACGGCTGCGTGTTCGGCAACCTCTTCGATTTTGAAGTCGGAAAATCCGTTTCGACCAAGCAGTTTTAGAGTGCTGCGCAAGATTGCCTGGCGTGCTTGCTCGCTTCGCGGACGGCCGGGCGGACGCTTACCGTTTACGCCGTGCTCTGCAGCCAACAACGTTTGGCGCATGGTGCAAAGGTACCATATAATCCTGCAAAGGTAATTAGAATCCGATACGGTTAGTATCGAATCTAACCTTTCACTAGTACGGTGCCTTGGGGCAGCACCGATTCGTGTTGGGAACCTGATTTCTTCTGGTATGGAGCGGGTGGTACCTCATGTGGATTGTCGCGCTAGCCCTGAGACGGCCTTATACGTTTGTGGTGATGGCGCTCGTCATCATTATCTTGTTCGTCGTCACAGTCATCCGCACTCCGGTCGATATTTTTCCTGACATCGATATCCCAGTCGTTTCGGTAGTCTGGTTTAATAACGGCATGTCTCCGTCAGACATGGCGAACCGCATCGTTGCAAATTCTGAACGCGGAATCACGACAACTGTTAATGACATCGAGCATATGGAGTCCCAATCCGTGTACGGATTAGGGGTAATTAAAGTTTTCTTTCGGCCGGGGACCAATGTACAAGGGGCGATTTCGCAAATCACGGCGATCGCGCAGACCTCTGTTCGCAGCATGCCGGCGGGCACTACGCCTCCTCTGATCATTTCGTACAGTGCTTCCACCACTCCGATTATCCAGTTGGGATTAAGCAGTAAGACCCTTCCTGAGCAGCAACTCTTCGATCTTGGACAAAACTTTCTAAGGAACTACCTGGCAACGGTTCCCGGCGCGGCCACCCCGTATCCGTACGGTGGGAAACTGAGAGAAATTCAGGTTGACCTCGACTTAGCAAAATTGCAGGCATATGGCTTGTCGCCGAACGACATCGTGACTGCGGTGAACGCGCAGAACCTTATTCTGCCGACCGGCACCATCAAGCTGGGCTCACTCGAGTACAACGTCGAGATGAATGGAACCCCGCAGACGATCGCGGAATTGAATGACCTGCCGGTAAGAACGGTGAACGGTTCCACTCTTTACATGCGCGATGTGGCGCATATTCGCGATGGGTTTGCGCCGCAAACGAATATCGTCCGGCAAAACGGCAATCGGGGCGCGCTGATGTCGATTTACAAGAACGGAAGGGCCTCAACCCTGGAGATCGTTAAGGGCATCAAGGGTATCGTGGCGCAGGCCGAGCAATCATTGCCCCCGGAACTCAAGATCTCGGCTCTCTTCGACCAGTCGTTGTTTGTAAGGGCATCGATTTCGGGTGTGATTCGGGAAGCGCTGATCGCAGCCGCGCTGACGGCATGCATGATCCTGATTTTCCTGGGAGATTGGCGCCCTACCATCGTTATTTCGATATCGATCCCGCTTTCCATCTTTGTGTCGATCATTCTATTGGGGGCGATCGGACAGACCATCAACATCATGACGCTAGGCGGACTGGCACTGGCTGTCGGCATCCTAGTGGATGATGCGACCGTCGAGATCGAAAACATCGAGCGCAATCTGGCGATGGGCAAGGAGATGCGCCAAGCCATTCTCGATGGCGCGCAGCAGATCGCAGTGCCGGCGTTTGTGTCGACACTCAGCATTTGCATCGTGTTCGTGCCGATGTTCTTTCTCACGGGAGTGGCGAGGTTTTTGTTTGTGCCTTTGGCAGAAGCGGTCAGCTTCGCCATGCTCGCGAGCTATCTGCTGTCCCGGACGCTCATTCCAACGCTGGTGATGTACATTATGCGCGGTCACGAACACCGGGCGGAGGGTGCCAAGTCGGCTCTGGGACGCTTCCAGCGTGGCTTTGAGCGAAAGTTCGAGGACTTCCGCCGCGCCTACGAGGCGCTTTTGGAAACAACCCTGCAACATCGGGGCTTGTTCGTGGTGTGCTTTCTCATGTTCTGCGTCTTATCGCTCGGCTTGTTCACATTCTTGGGGCAAGACTTCTTTCCTCAAGTGGATGCGGGCTTGATTCGATTGCACCTGAGGGCGCGCCCGGGACTTCGCGTCGAAGAAACAGCGCGGTTGTGCGATCAGGTGGAAAGTTATTTGCGGGAGGAGGTGCCCTCGGGTCAACTGCAGACGATTCTCGACAATATCGGACTGCCGAATTCGGGCATCAATCAGTCTTACAGTTCGAATGGCACCATTGGAACGAGTGATGCCGAAATTTTGATCGCATTGAATCCTGAAAATCATGAGCCTACAGCTGATCTGACGAGGCAACTGCGTGATTCTCTGCCCCGGGAGTTTCCCGGCGTGGAGTTTTTCTTTCAGCCCGCGGACATTGTCACTCAAATTCTGAATTTCGGCTTGCCGGCTCCGATTGATGTGCAGGTGGTGGGCACGGATATGCAAAGCAGTTATGCGATCGCGCAGCAGATTGCGAATCGAATGCGCCATGTCCCGGGCACAGCAGACGTGCACGTACAACAACTTCTTGCACTGCCAACCCTGCGCATGGACATCGAGCGCACGCGGGTTACGCAGGTTGGCCTCACGGCACGTGAGGTCGCACAAAGCGCATTGGTTTCGCTAAGCGGAAGCTTTCAGACAACCCCAAACTTCTGGCTCAACCCGCGCAACGAAGTCACCTATCAAATAGCAGTGCAGTCGCCCCAATACCGAATGACTTCATTGCAGGATTTGCTCAACATCCCTGTCACGTCGCAGAAGGGCCCACAATTGATGGGCAATCTGGTGCAACTCAGTCCGGCGACCCGTCCAGCGACTGTGAATCACTACAATGTTCAACCAATCATCGACGTATATGCGAGTACGCAGGATCGCGATCTGGGAGCGGTGGCGGCGGATACGGACAAGATCATAAAGAGTTTCGACGGCCACCTGCCACGCGGTACACATATCGTTGTGCGGGGCCAGGTGTCGACGATGCGATCCTCGTTTATAGGGCTGGGGCTGGGTCTGGCAGGAGCGATTTTGCTGGTATATCTGCTGATTGTGATCAATTTCCAGTCCTGGTTGGATCCCTTCATCATCATTGCAGCTTTGCCGGGAGCTTTGGCCGGAATCTGCTGGT
>Ga0070710_10001824_pt1 | contig 10054 bp, 9 predicted proteins | sample LARL52metaG_FD_65454 | JGI IMG/M metagenome (GOLD analysis project Ga0070710, IMG submission 65454) | Corn, switchgrass and miscanthus rhizosphere microbial communities from Kellogg Biological Station, Michigan, USA - LAR L5-2 metaG | ecosystem: Host-associated > Plants > Roots > Rhizosphere ... | reverse complement strand
GCCTCGCAGGAGGCAGAGGGGGATGCGGGGCGGGGCGCTTCAAGCACTCAGTTGTTGTCGAGGAACTGCTGGGCCAGGGCCTCGCCGGTGGACGTGGCCTTCGCGTGGTCCTCGATCGGCGACACCTTCGAGTTCTTGAAGTAGATGTAGTGCACCGGGCCGTCGGTCCCGCCGTTCTTCGGGTCGGGGTTGATGCCCAGACTCGCGGCGGTGGCGTAGGACGCCTCACCGATGATGTTCGTCGGACCCGTGTCTCCGACAACGGCGTACGTGACCTTGTTGTTGTAGATGACGGCCACGACGCCACCGCCCTGGATGCCGAACTTGCGGTAGTCCCACGTGCCGCTGGCCGACGGCACGACCACGTACGGGAGCTTGTCCGCGACCAGCGGCTTGCCCTTCGAGTCGTGGAAGGCGGTGTCGGACTGGAACCACGGGTCGGTGTTCTTGTTGCACTTGCCGGTGACCTGACCGTCGCAGTCGACGTCCAGGTCGGCCTTGTACCAAACGGCGCCGTTCTTGCCGCAGACCGGGATGTTCGCGGCGGTCTCGGTGTCGCTGCGGTACTTGCCGTTCGAGATCTGCTGGCACGACGTGAGCTTGGCGAGCAACTGCGAGGCGCTGGGACCGGCGGCCTGGGCGGCGGGGGAGGCCAGGACGGAAGCCACGAGCGCGGACACGGCGAAAAGCCCTGGGGCGAGCTTGCGCATTGCCACCTCTTTCGACAGGTAACTTTCCTTACTGAAAGCGGCGGTGGCACTACTTTGCGCAACTTAAGTGACAGGCGTCAAGAGGCTAGGGCTTACGTCCCAAGAGTCCTATTAGCCTGGTTTGGTCGTCGGCGTCCGGCGCGACCGGTACCGGTGAGTCGAACGCCGAGGTTCCGCTCCACTCCTCGACGTTCCGCTCCACGTACTCCAGCACCATCGAGGCGAGGCCCGGATCGATCCGCTCGTCGGCCCCGATGGACCGCGCCAGGTCCCACGCGTGCACCGCGAGGTCCGCGGTCATCTGCCAGCAGTACTCCTCGGCGTCGATCGTCCCGAACGACACGCTCACCTGCTTGGTCAGCGCCGACGGCTCCAGCCACGCCTCGCGCGCCGCCGCGGCCGCGACCACCCACGACACCAGCGGGTCGTCGCCGAGGTTGTCGTGGTCGAACCTGTCGCCGACCTGTTCGACCGTGCAGCCCGCGAGCAACTCAGGAGCCCAGAGCTGTTCGTACACCAGGTGTCCGACGAGGTCTCTGACGGACCACTCCCGGCAGGGCGTGCCGAGCACCCACTGCTCCGGTGCGATCTCCCGCACCCTCCGGTCGAACTCCGTCATGGCCAACCCGTGCGCCTGGATCAAGTCCATGTCAGCAGTGCATCAAATCCCGCTCAATCCCGCACCCCGGCGGGAGAGCTGGGCCACTCGGACGCAACCTCGATTTCCAGCCGTACGAGCGTTCGGCGTAATGTCCACCGAATCCGCCGTGACATCGTTGACACGAGAGGGCGATGACATGAGCGCTCCCAGCGCCAGCATCTCCAGCCAGGACAAGGGCTTCTTCGGGCATCCCCGAGGCCTGTCCACGCTGTTCTTCACCGAGCTTTGGGAACGGTTCTCGTACTACGGGATGAAGGCCATCCTCGGCCTCTACCTGTGGACGGCCGTGTCGCAGGGCGGTCTCGGCATCGACAAGGCGCTCGCGCTGTCCGTCGTCGCCATCTACGGCACCGCGGTCTACATGTCCGGTGTCGCCGGCGGCTGGCTCGCGGACCGCGTGTTCGGCGGCCAGCGCGCCACGTTCTACGGCGGCGTCCTGATCATGTGCGGCCACATCGCACTGGCGCTGCCGATCGGGATCGCGGGCGTGTACCTGGGCCTGGTCCTCATCGTCCTGGGCACCGGCCTGCTCAAGCCGAACATCTCGACCGTCGTCGGCGGCCTCTACGAGAAGCACGACACGCGCCGCGACGCCGGCTTCACCGTCTTCTACATGGCGATCAACATCGGCGGCTTCGTCTCGCCGTTGATCACCGGCGCGCTCGCGAAGGGCATCGGCTTCCACGCGGGCTTCGCGGTCGCCGCGGTCGGCATGGCGCTCGGCCTGATCCAGTACCAGTTCGGCCGCAAGCACCTGCGCGGTTCCGCCGCCGTGCCGCCGAACCCGTTGCCGGCGCAGGAGAAGGGGCGCGTCTACGGCGCCATCGGCGGCATCGTGGTCGCGATCGCCGTGCTGGGCGTCGTGTCGTACCTGCTGGGCGGCGTCGAGGGCGTCATCCTGATGATCAGCATCATGTCGATCGTCCTGCCGGTCACGTACTTCACCGTGATGCTGCGCAGCAAGAAGACGCTGCCCGAGGAGAAGCCGCGCGTCATCGCCTACATCCCGCTGTTCATCGCGGCCGCGATGTTCTGGCTGATCTTCGAGCAGAGCGCGTCGGTCATCGCCGAGTTCGCCGACTCGCACGTCGACAACCACGTGTTCGGCTGGGAGTTCCCGGTCGCGTGGTTCCAGTCGATCAACCCGATCATGATCATCGCGCTGGCGCCGGTGTTCGCGCTGCTGTGGGTGAAGCTCCGCGACCGCGCGCCGTCCACGCCGCGCAAGTTCGCGGGCGCGCTCGTGCTGGTCGGGCTGTCGTTCGTGCTCATGTACTTCGCGAGCAACTCGGCGGCCGACGGCAAGGTGACGCCGCTGTGGCTCGTGGTGATGTTCCTGATCATGACCGCCGGTGAGCTGATGCTGTCGCCGGTCGGCCTGTCGGTGACGACGAAGCTCGCGCCCAGGGCGTTCGCGTCGCAGACCATGAGCCTGTGGTTCCTCGCGGTGTCGGCCGGTACCGGTGTGGCCGCGCAGCTCGTGAAGTTCTACACGACGAGCCCGTCGGCGTACTTCTTCACGCTCGGCGGTGCGGCCGTGGTGCTCGGTGCCGCGCTTGCCGTTGCGGCGCCGGCGATCCGGAAGTTGATGGCTGGGGTCGAGTAGTACGGGAAGTCTTCCTCATTGCTTGAAATTCGCCTGTTTCGCGCCTTTTGCTCCGTAGCGTCGGCGGTGGGGATCGGCTGCGAGAAAGGCGAGGAAATGGGTCGGGCGAAGGTGTTGTTCGCGGCTGCCGCGTTGTCGGCCGGTGCGGTGGCGGTGACCGCAGGGCCTGCCGCCGCCGAGGCCTGTGCGGTCGGTGGCAACACGGCCTGCGTGGCGGTCAGCTACCAGGTCGACTGGGTCAAGAGCATCCGGGTCGACGGGCGGTGCCTGATCGGCTCCTCCGGCAAGTACTCGAGCGTCGAGGTCGTCCGGTTCGGCACGCCGGACGTGCAGACGTACGGCGGCAGCAGGTGTGAGGGCGGTACGCACAACTCGGCGCGGGTCACCTGGGGTTCGGAGGACTCCGAGGGATACCGCTGGGTGTGGATCAGGGCCTGACCGCCGACGCGGAACAGCGATGAAGGGAACCTTCATCCACCTCACGTGGATGAAGGTTCCCTTCATCGACAAAAGGCGAGAGGGAGGCCCGTCGCGGCGGCGGTGCGGCGGGGCTCCCTCTCTGCTTTCAAGCATGCACTACGGAGAAGTGTCATTGGGGTACGAACATTGCTCCAGCCGGGTGAAGTCGAGCACGTGTCGCGACGGATTTCGCCCCACGTCAGCTCTAGTTCACCGCCAGTGATCGTTTGGTTTCGTTCGCACGAACCGGAAGTCGCAACGCGCCGCGAATCAATTTCGACTTCCTGCGCGCCACCGGACCGTCCGGCGCGAGGTTCGGGAACCGCTTGAACAACTCGTGCAACGCGAGGGCGCCCTCGATGCGGCTCAGGCCCGCGCCGATGCAGTAGTGGATGCCCGCGCTGAACGACAGGTGCTCGCGCGCGTTGGACCGCGTCGGGTCGAACTTCAACGGGTCCTTGAAGACCCGCGGATCACGGTTGGCCGCCGCGAGCAGCAGCATCACCGGCATGCCCTTGGGCAGCGAGACCCCCGCCAGCTCCAGGCGTTCCTTCGGCCAGCGGATCGTGTACTGCACGGGCGGGTCGAGCCGCAGCACCTCCTCGACGAACCCCTCCGCGTACTCGGGACTCTGCGCGAGCGGGGCGACGGTGTGCGGGTTCTCGAACGCCTTCAGCACGCCGTTGCCGATCAGGTTGACCGTCGTCTCGAACCCGGCGAACAGCAACAATCCGGTGGTGGCAACGAGATCCTCGCGGGTGAGGTCGGCGTGCTGCGTGACGAGGTGGCTGACGATGTCGTCCTGCGGGTTGCGGCGGCGCTCGTCCATCAGGCCGTCGATGTAGTCGTTGTACTCGATGATGGTGGCGTGCAGGCCTTTCAGCTGCTTGTACGACCACACGCCGTCGAGCGTCTCGGCGAGCGAGCTGCCCCAGCGGGCGAAGATCTCCTTGTCGCTGTCGGGCACGCCGAGCAGGTCCGCGATGACCTGGATCGGTACCTGCGCGGCGAACTCGCCGACCACGTCGAACCGGTCGCCGAGCCGGTCGAGGTAGTCGGTGACGATCTTCTGGATGGACTCGGTGCGGTCCTTCAGGGCGCGTGGCGTGAAGAACGGCTGGACGAGCTTGCGCAACCGGGTGTGGTTGGGCGGGTTCATCATCAGGAACGAGTCCTGCACCGGGTTGACGATCTTCTCGCCGTCCTTGACCAGCGTGATCGGCACCATCGAGGCCTCGTCGAAGGTCGCGGTGACGAACCGGTTGTCGCGCAGCACCGAGTCGCAGATCTCGCGGGACGGCGTGACGTACGCGCCCATCCTGCTACGGACCATGTCGCCCTTCGCGCGCACCTTCTCGTACCTGGGGTACGGGTCGCGGTCCGGCGGCGCGGCGATCACACCGGCGTACGGGTCACCGAGCAGCGCGTAGCCGCGGACGAGCGTGCGCAGCGCGAAGAACTGGGCGGCGGTCTTCAGCGTGGACATGTGTCCACATTGCGGGCTACGTGAAGAAGCTTCAAGAGCTGCGGCGGTGTCTCCGCACGGTTTCTTCGACGAGATCGAGCACGGGTTCCATGTCGTCGGCCGGGAGGCCCATGGCCAGGTGCGAGACCAGTCCTTCGAGGACCAGTTCGAGGAAGCTCGTGAGGACCGCGACGTCGACGTCGTCACGCAGGTTGCCGGCCTCGCGCTGGCGGATGAGGCGCTGGCGGGTGGCTCGGGTGAGCTGCTCGCTGCGCTCGGCCCAGCGGGCGCGGAAGTCCGGGTCGGTGCGCAGCCGGCGGGAGACCTCCAGGCGCGTGCCGAGCCAGTCCGCCGCGTGCTCCTCGTCCCGCTTCTCCGGTTCGTCGAGCAGGTCGCGCATCACCTGCACGAGGCCCTGTTCGGCCACCACGTCGGCCATCCGCAGGGCGTCGTCCTCGGCGAGGGCGAGGAAGAGCGACTCCTTGTCGCGGAAGTGGTGGAAGATCGCACCGCGGGACAGGCCCGTCGCCTCCTCCAGACGGCGTACCGTGGCACCCTCGTAGCCGTGGCGCGCGAAGCAGGCACGCGCGCCGTCGAGGATCTGACGGCGGCGGGCGTCGAGGTGGTCCTGACTCACCCTGGGCACCGGTAGATGGTCGCAGGGAGGAAGCGGGAAATCCAATCCGTACGTACGGATTGAACGGCTCCATCTGTGTGATCTTCGGTGTGATCTTTTCCGGACGGACCCGTTCGTGTGGATCACGGCCGGGCCTGCGCCGACGGTCGCACGGCCACCAATATCCTCCAGCGCCATGGAGACGCAGGAGATCATCAAGCTGTCGACGCTCGTGGAGCGCCTGGGGTGGCAGCGGCATGAGTCCACCGGCGTCCACGTGGTCGATCTGCTGGTGAGCCGAGCGGTCTCCGACCTGATCGCCGCGCTCGCCCAGACCCGGGACCTGTAAGCGCTTTCCCGCACCTCGCGAGGGGATTGACAGGGATTGTCATGCGATGGTGTGATCTGCGCGACAGATAGGAAAGTTTCTATCCAATAACTGAACCGCCGCCGCACGGAGTGATCCCCCTACCCGTCTCGTGGGAGGCACAACAGTGGCACCGAGCAGAGGCCGGGCGTTACGCGCGCTCGGCACGATGGGCGTTGCGTTCGCGACGATCATCGCAGTGATGTCGGTATCCGAGAGCGCCCACGCGGCGCCCGCTCTGGAGCAGGAAGCGGAGAGCGCGACGATCTCCCAGGGCGTGGTGGAGTCCAACCACGCAGGGTTCTCCGGCACCGGGTTCGTCAACTACGACAACGTCGTGGGCTCGTACGTCGAGTACACGCTCACCGCGGACCAGGCCGGTGAGCACGAGCTGACGTTCCGCTACGCCAACGGAACCACCGCCGACCGTCCGGTCTCGGTGACCGTGGACGGCGGTGCGGCGCAGACCGTGTCGTTCCCCGGCACCGGCGCGTGGACGACGTGGCAGACGCGGACCGCGAAGGTCACGCTGAAGGCGGGCGCGAACAAGATCCGCGCCACCGCCACGACCGCGAACGGCGGCCCGAACGCCGACAAGATCTCCGCGGTCCGGCTCGGCCCGGTGGACGCCGAACCACCGACCCCGCCGAAGAACCTGCAGTTCGTCTCCTCGACGGCCAGCACGGTGTCGCTGAAGTGGGAGGCGGCCACGGACAACGTGGGCGTGACCGGCTACGAGATCTACCAGCACGGCCAGCACGTGCTGAGCGTCGGCAACGTCCTGGAGGCGACCGCCACCGGTCTGCAGCCCGACACGGACTACGACTGGACCGTGTTCGCCAAGGACGCCGCGAACAACGTCTCGCAGGCCTCCAACAACGTCCTCGGCCGCACCCAGCCGGCCCCGCCGGACAACGAGGCGCCGACGGTGCCCGGCAACCTGCGCTCGACCGGCAGGACCGCGACCTCGGTCGACCTCGCCTGGACCGCCTCCACCGACAACGTGGGCGTCACCGGGTACGACATCTACGTCAACGGCGAGGTCAGGCAGACCGCCGACGGCAACGCCACCTCGGCGACGGTGGCCGGGCTGACCGCCGGCACCGAGTACGCGTTCCGGGTGCTCGCCAGGGACGCGAAGGGCAACAGGTCCGGGCTGTCCAACGAGATCAAGGTGACCCCGGCGGCCGGTGGGCCGTCCGGCACGCCCGATCCGGGCACGGTGTCGACGATCGCGTCCGGTGTGGACGTGGCGTGGGGCCTGGTGTTCCTGCCGGACGGTTCCGCGTTGTTCAGCGAGCGCAACACGTTCAACATCTACCGGCTGACCAAGAGCGGTCAGAAGACGCCGGCGGGCAAGATCAGCCAGGCCGTCGGCACGAACGGCGAGGGCGGCCTGCTCGGCCTGGAGATCGCGCCGTCGTTCAACACCGACCACTGGCTGTACGTCTACCACACGGCGTCCGAGGGCAACCGCGTCATCCGGATCAAGTACGAGAACGGCGCGCTCGTGCAGAGCTCGTACCAGATCCTGTTGCAGGGCATGGCGAAGAACCGCTACCACAACGGCGGACGCCTGCGGTACGGCCCGGTGGACGGCAAGCTGTACGTGTCCGTCGGTGACGCGCAGAATCCGGACAACAACCCGCAGAACAACAACTCGCTCAACGGCAAGATCCTGCGGATCAACCTGGACGGCTCGATCCCGTCCGACAACCCGTTCGGCAACGCCGTCTGGTCGAAGGGGCACCGCAACCCGCAGGGCCTCGACTTCGACTCGTTGGGCCGGCTGTGGGAGTCCGAGTTCGGCGACTCCACGCAGGACGAGGTCAACCTGATCGTCAAGGGCGGCAACTACGGCTGGCCGAACTGCGAGGGCACCACCGGCAGCTGCTCCGGCTACCTCGCGCCGAAGAAGACCTGGTCGACCTCGCAGGCCTCACCCTCCGGCCTGACGATCATCAACGACTACGTGTTCGTGGCCACCACCGTGGGGCAGCGCGTCTACCGCATGCGGATCGACGGCGACACGCTGGTCGACCAGAAGGTGTACTTCCAGGGCACCTACGACCGGTTGCGGACGGTCGAGGTCGACCACGACGGCGACATCTGGCTGACCACCACCACGGACAAGGACGGCACCCCGAACAACGACCGCATCCTGCTCATCGACATCCAGTACTCGGGCGGTGGCGGCGGAGGCTTCAAGCTGACGTCGTCGGCGTTCGCGGACAATGCGATGATGCCCGCCAAGTACACGTGCGCCGGTGACGGCACGGCGGGCCAGGACCCGTCTCCGCCGTTGGCGTGGGGCGCGTCGCAGGGTGCGCAGGGCTACGCGATCGTGTTCGCCGACAAGGCGAACAACGGCAACAAGCTGCACTGGGCCATCTGGGACATCCCGGCTGCCACCGGCTCGTTGCCGGAGAACCTCGGTGCCGGCTTCAACGTGCCCAGCCAGGGCACGGCGAAGCAGAAGGCGATGGGCAGCGGGGCGAGTGCGCTGAAGTACTTCGGTCCTTGTCCCGGCGGTTCCACCCACCCGTACACGTTCACGTTGTACGCGTTGAACACCGCCACCGTGGCCGGCATCACCTCGTCGTCGACGATGGCGCAGATCGAGACCGCCATCAAGAACGCCTCCACCGCGAACACGGTGCTGCGCGCTCAGTCGAACGCCTCGGCGTGACGAGGCCGGTCAGTTCAGCTGCCACACGCGGTGACCTCCGTCCGGCGTGACGGTGAGGCCGAGGCGGTCCTGGTGACGAACCGGGCCGCCTCGGCGCAGGAACGGGCCTTCCAGCCGGTCGGCGTGCCGGGTGAGCAGCACGAGGTTGCCTGGTCTAAGGTCGACCAGCACGAGACCTCCCTCGCGCACCTGCTCCGCCCACGCCCACGGCACGGTCGCCGTGCCGGTCGCGATGATCCGGTCGAACGGCGCCTGCCGCTCCAGGCCGTGCGTGCACACCCGGTCCCGGCCGAGCCGGTGGGTGAGCAGCGCGGCCAGGTAGCCGCAACCGCTCGCCAGCACCCGGTGCCCGTCGCGCACGTCCAGGGCTTCGAGCATCCGCACCAGGAAGCCGGGCTTGGCCGAGGCGGACAGCGTGACGGGATCGGTCACGAGCGGCTCGTTGCGGTACACGGCGGCGAGCCAGCCGTCGTCCGCGGAGGTCGTGCGCGCCCAGGTGCCGTCCGGGCGCTGGAGGTGGAAACTCGGCACGAACGCGTGCCGCGGGGTCGCTTCCAGGGCCTCCCGCCACGCGGAGGTGCGCAGGACGCCCTCCGCCGCCACCGCTCCGGCGAGGCCCTGGGCTCGTAGACGCCAAGTAGTCATGTGATCACGGTATGAGTTGGAGGTTTTCCAAGGAAGCCACGCACATTTCCCCTGCGCGCACGCGTGCACTCGGGCAGTTCCTTGATCTGTAAGGGTTTGTGAGCGTGCAACTGTCAGACCCCGCGTGTAGCGTCGGACGCGCCATTCGATCACGGGGAGTGTGGCAGCGTGACTGCGTTGCGTGACCAACCGGCGCCGGCGATGTTCGCCGACCGCGCCGAGGCCGAGGCGTACGTGGCCTCGGTCTGTTTCAAGCACGGACCTCCGCGGCTTTACGGCGTGGAGCTCGAATGGACCGTTCACCACGCGGAGGACCCTGCTCAACAGCTGGACCGCCACCGGCTGGCCGCGGCTCTCGGAGAGCACGCGCCGCCCACACTGGTTCCGGACAGCCCCCAACGGCCGTTGCCCAGCGGCACCCCGTTGACCGTCGAACCCGGCGGGCAGGTCGAGATCTCGACTCCTCCCTGCACCAGCCTCCCGGACCTCTTCCGGACGGTTTCCGAAGACATCTCCCAGCTCACCGCCATGCTGGCGGACCACGGTCTCGTGCTCGGCGACCGCGGCGCCGACCAGCACCGCCGCCCCACGCGCATGCTGCGGGTACCCCGGTACGCGGCGATGGAGCACGCGTTCGGGCGCCTCGGCGGCGACGGCATCGCCATGATGTGCAACACGGCCGGGCTGCAGGTGTGCCTCGACTTCGGCGAGGAGAAGCACCTGCGCGACCGGTGGGCCGCCGTGCACCAGCTCGGGCCGGTGCTGATCGCGTTGTTCGCGAACTCGCCGAGCATCGGCGGGATGCACCACGACTGGGCGTCGGCCCGCATGCGGAC
>Ga0070710_10001811_pt1 | contig 10101 bp, 8 predicted proteins | sample LARL52metaG_FD_65454 | JGI IMG/M metagenome (GOLD analysis project Ga0070710, IMG submission 65454) | Corn, switchgrass and miscanthus rhizosphere microbial communities from Kellogg Biological Station, Michigan, USA - LAR L5-2 metaG | ecosystem: Host-associated > Plants > Roots > Rhizosphere ... | reverse complement strand
AATCCTCCGAGGATGCGATCGTCAGCAAGGACCTCGACGGCGTCATCCAGACCTGGAACGACGGCGCGGAGCGGCTGTTCGGCTACGAAAGAGATGAGGTCATCGGGCAGCCCGTCACGCTGTTGATACCTGCCGACCGCCAGGATGAAGAGCCTGGAATTCTGGCGAAGATCAGGGCCGGCGAACGCGTCGACCACTTTGAAACCATACGTCGTCGCAAGGACGGCGGCCTCGTCGACATCTCGCTGACGATATCTCCGATCCGCGACCGTGTCGGGCGCATCATCGGCGCGTCGAAGATTGCGCGGGACATCACGGAGCGAAAGCGCGTCGAGGCGCGGCTGCGGGAAAGCGAGCAGCGCCTGCAGGAGCTGCTCGCGGCAATTCCGGCGGCGATCTACACGACGGATGCGGAGGGCAGGATCACCTATTTCAACCAGGTCGCGGTCGAATTCGCCGGCCGGACGCCAACCCTCGGCAGCGACGAGTGGTGCGTGACCTGGAAGCTCTATTATCCCGACGGTAGGCCGTTGCCGCACGACCAGTGTCCGATGGCGATCGCGCTCAGGGAAGGCCGGCCGGTGCGCGGCGTGGAGGCCGTGGCCGAGCGGCCGGACGGCACGCGCGTGCCGTTCGTGCCGTTTCCGACGCCGCTGCGCGATGCCGCCGGAAAGATCGTCGGCGCGATCAACATGCTCGTCGACTTGAGCGAGCGGAAGCAGGCCGAAACGCAGCAGCGCCTGCTGCTCAACGAGCTCAACCATCGCACCAAGAACAACATGCAGACGCTGCAATCCCTGCTGTTCAGCGCGGCGAGGGGCACCAGGAGCGAGGAGGCTCGGCGCGCTCTGGACGAGGCAAGCGGACGGATCGCGGCGATGGCGGCCGCGCAGCGCGTCTTCTACGGCACGAGCGATGCGAGCCGGTTTTCCGTGGACGAGTTCCTGGGTGCCGTCGTCGAGACGGTGCGGCAGACGCTGCAGGCGGACGTGATGATCGTGCGCGAGCCGGCGAGCGGCGTTCTTGCCAATGATTTCGCCATGCCGCTCGCGCTGATCATGAACGAGCTTTTGACCAACGCCGTCAAGCACGGCACCAAGGACCCAGCGAAAGATCGGGTACGGGTCGGCCTGATCGCGTGCGCGGGAGGATTTGAACTCTACGTCGAGGACGGCGGGGCCGGCTTCGACCTCGAAGCCGTCCGCAACACATCGTCCGGTCTGCGTCTCGTGCTCGGGCTTGCCCGCCAGCTTCGCGCCGGCTTTGCAGTGACGAAAATGCCCTCTCGCGCCAGCCTGCGCTTCGCCGCAGAGAGAGGCGCATGATGCAGCCTCCGTGCCGGACCCCGAGGCCTCGATCGGCCGCTCCGCCAGATCAGCCGTCAGGTGAACCTCGTGAAAAGCAGCGGGCGGAAACCGCCGGGCAAGCCGATGCAGGGTCGGGAATATTGATCGTCGAAGACGACTTTCTGATTGCGATGCAGGCCGAGATCGCGCTGGTTGACGCTGGCTTCGAAGTCGTCGGCGTGGCCGCAGCAGCTGACGAAGCGCTGGCGCTGGCAAGGGAGCGCAGGCCGGCCATTGCCGTCATGGACATTCGCGTCGCCGGGCCGCGCGATGGCATCGATGCCGCCGGCGACCTGTTTCGCGAACTCGGCGTCCGCTCGGTGTTCGCAACCGCCCACGATGATCAGCTGACGCGCGCCCGCGCCGAGCCCTTCGCCCCTCTCGGCTGGCTGACCAAGCCGTACACGATGGCGTCGCTCATCAACGTCATCAGAGCCGCGCTTTCGAATCCGAACTGATGCGCCGAGAAGCCGGCGGCTAAGGGGATTGCGTGACGTCCGTTCCGGGGCGGCGGGCTCCCGTTACGGCAGGCGGGAGCGGTTCAAGGGCCGGCCGCAACGGTCATTGCCAACATCAAGAATCTGCAATTTCTCGCCCTTGCTTAATTCCCACAAGTATCGGAAGCTGCGACCTCAACCGAGCCGCCAGAGCTCGGTGGCGAGGCGCCACTTCAACAAGCAATTGGGCGCCCCTCGAAAAAATGCGTTTCGGGAGGACGCTTTGCCTGTTCTCGAGTTGCAAGGCATTACCAAGCATTTTGGCGCGATCCACGCCCTCACGGGAGTGGATATGTCACTCGAGCCCGGCGAAGCCCTGGGGCTGATGGGTGACAACGGCGCCGGCAAATCGACCCTGGTCAGGATCATCGCCGGCAATTTCCCGCCGAGCAGCGGTGAGATCCGCATCGAAGGCCAGCCGGTGCATTTCGCGAAGCCGGTGGAGGCCCGCCAAAAGGGCGTCGAGATCGTCTATCAGGACCTCGCGCTTTGCGACAATCTGACCGCCGCCGCCAATGTCTTCCTCGGTCGCGAGATCAAGTCGGGCATCGGGCCGGTCCGCTGGCTCAATCATGCGGCCATGGTCAAGCGGGCAGGGGAACTGTTCTCCGAGCTGAAATCGGAGACCCGGCCGCGCCATCTGGTGCGCCAGATGTCCGGCGGCCAGCGCCAGGCGGTGGCGATCGCCCGCACCCGCCTCTCGAATCCGAAAATCGTGCTGATGGATGAGCCGACCGCGGCCATCAGCGTGCGCCAGGTCGCCGAAGTGCTCGAACTCATCCGCCGCCTGCGCGATCACGGGATCGGCGTGGTGCTGATCAGCCACCGCATGCCCGACGTTTTCGCGGTGTGCGACCGCGTCATGGTCATGCGCCGCGGCCGCAAGGTGGCGGACAAGCCGATCAAGGACTCGTCGCCCGAGGAAGTGACGGGCCTGATCACCGGGGCGATCCATGGCAGTTGAAACACAGGCCTCCATCGGCAGGGACGCTGCCTCGCTCGCGGACGCTGGGCTCGACACGCACGACAAAAGTTTCCTCGAACGGGTTTTCTCCAACCAGTCGTTCTGGGTCACGGTCGTGCTCGCCATCATTTGCGGCGTCATGAGCTATTCGGAGCCGGTCTTCGCGACCGAGGACAATTTCTTCAACATCACGCGAAATTTCGCTTTCATCGGCGTGATGGCGCTGGGCATGACGCCTGTCATCATTACCGGCGGCATCGACCTCTCGGTCGGCTCGACCATGGGCCTGGTTGCGATCGTTTGCGGTCTCGTGCTGCTCAAGCAGCCGATCAGCTACATGCCGGACTGGTGGAATGAAGCGGCCTGGACGCATTCGTGGTGGATGGCGCTGGCGCTTGGCCTTTTGGCCGGCGCACTCGTCGGCTGGGTCAATGGGGTGCTCATCGCCTTTGTCGGCCTGCCGCCTTTCGTCGTCACCTTGGGTATGCTCTCCGCCGTCCGCTCGCTGGCGGTGATCCTGTCGCAGAACCGCATGCTCTATGATTTCAGGCCCGATCAGGCCGCGACGTTCAAGCAGATCGGCGGCGGCGAGAATCTCGGGATCGCCCTGATCGGCGGGTTTCGGCTGTCCAATCCGTTCCTCATCCTGGTGATCCTGACGCTGGCGCTCGGGCTGGTCCTGAAAATGTCGAGCTGGGGCCGGCACATTTTTGCGATCGGCGGTAATGAGCAGGCCGCAAATCTGAGTGGCGTTTCCGTCAAACGGGTCAAGGTTGGGGCCTATGTGCTGTGCTCGCTGTCGGCGGCGCTCGCGGCGATCCTGAGCGTCGGCTGGTCCGGCTCGGCCAACAACAGCCTGGGCCAGTCCTACGAACTGCTTGCCATCGCCTCGGCTGTCATCGGCGGCGCCAACCTGATGGGCGGGGAAGGCACCGCCTATGGCGCCTTCATCGGCTCGGCGCTGATCTTCGTCATCCGCAATTCGCTGCTCATGGCGGGCGTCGATTCCAACTGGCAGGGGCTGTTTGTCGGCGCTTTCATTGTTCTCGCCGTCGTGCTCGAAAAGGTGCGCGGCAGGAGACGCGAGTGACCCGGAACGCGGGCGTCGCGAAATAGGGAGAGACCTCAAAAACGGGAGGCTAGCTGATGTTGAAATATGTGCTGACGACGGCGCTCGCCACCGGCGCTCTGCTCGCTCTGGCGGGCGGAGCTTCGGCCGCGGACAAGAAATACACCTTTGCGCTGGTGCCGAAAAACACCAACAATCCGTTCTTCGACCAGGCTCTCGCAGGCTGCAAGAAGGCCGAGAAGGAGCTGAACGGCAAGATCGAATGCCTCTATATCGGCCCCGGCGAGCATGGCGGCGGCGACGAAGAGGCGCAGATCGTGGCCGATCTGATCACCAAGAAGGTCGACGGCATCGGCGTGTCGCCGGCGAACGCGGCGGCGATGGCCGCCGCGCTGCAAGGCGCCAAGGCGGCGAACATCCCGATCCTGACCTGGGATTCGGACCTGCTCGACAAGGACAAGGGCCTGCGTGCCGCCTATGTCGGTACGCACAACTATGACATCGGCGTCAACCTCGCCAAGCTCGCCATGCAGATCAAGCCGAAAGGCGGCACGATCTGCATTCAGTCGGGCGGCGCGGCGGCGGCCAATCACAACGAGCGCATGCAGGGCATACGCGACACGCTCTCCGGCAAGAAGAGCGCGGAATCGCCGGGCGAACGTCTGGCCGGTGCGAACGGCTGGAACGAGGTGGCCGGCTGTCCGCTGTACACCAATGACGACTTCGCCGTCGCCAACCAGCAGATGGAGGACATCCTCAACAAATATCCCGATCTCGATGCCTTCATCCCGACCGGCGGTTTCCCGCAATTCTTGCCGGACGCCTACACCAAGACGGCGGAGAAGGTGAAGGACAAGATCGCCTCCGGCAAGCTTGCGCTCGTGGTCGCCGACACGCTGCCAGTGCAGATCGGCCTGATGAAGAAGGGCTTGTCGGCCGGCCAGGTCGGCCAGCGGCCGTTCGAGATGGGCTACAAGGTGATGTACTCCCTGCTCGACATGAAGGAAGGCAAGCCCGCGCCGAAGGATCCGACCTATACCGGCCTCGACGTCTGCACGCCGAAGACGGCCGACACCTGCATCGGCGGAGGCTCGTAACCGCGTTGCACATATCGCGTGAGGACGGCGGGGCTTCGGCCCCGCCTTTTTGCAGACATCGTCCCGGTCATTGTGCGCAATCTGCCCCGGCCTGCGTTAAGGGTTGCTACGACTTGACCTTTGCGAATCGAGAACATGCCTAGGGATTACGAAGAGCTCATCCGCGTCATCCACGAACGCTACGAGGATATGAACCGATCCTACCAGCGCATCGCGGTCTATCTCACGCAGAACCCCAATGATGTCGCGGTCAAGTCGATGAATGCCATCGCCGAAACCTGCGGGCTTCATGCGTCCAGCTTCGTCCGCTTCGCCCAGATGCTCGGCTACAAGGGTTTTAAGGAGCTCCAGGCGGTGTTCCAGAAGCGGCTGTCGACCGCCGCTCCGGGTTTTGAAGCGCGCATCAAGGCGCTCGAAACCGAGCTCAGCGACCGTGCCAATGCCGGCGGCGGCGCGTTTCTCCATGAACTCGTGCTGCGCGACATCGCCTCATTGCAGGAGCTGCTCAGCAATATTCCGGCCAAGACCATCGACAAGGCGATCCGCAGGCTGGAAGCGGCCGACACCATCTATCTGCTCGGCCAGCTCCGTTCGGCGCCGGTGGTCGATCTTCTGCGCTATATCCTGACCATGCTCGGCAAGCGGGTCGTGCTGCTCGATGCCGGCGGCGGGCTGGCGACCCATATGGCGCGCGCGATCCGAAGGTCGGATCTGTTGTTCGCGGTGTCGTTCCGCTTCTACGCCACCGAGGTCGTCAACATCGTCGAAGAGGCCGCCTCGCGCGGGGTACCCATCATCGCCATCACGGACTCCACGCTTTCGCCGCTTGCCAAGAATGCGACAGTGCTGTTCGCGGTGCCCGAACACCAATATACGTTTTCGCGTTCGCTTGCCGCGCCGATGTGTCTTGCGCAGGCGCTGACGGTTGGCCTCGCAGCAAAGCTGCAGAAGGCCGAGCGCCCGCGGATTCCCGTCGTGACCGAGCCTTGACCCGTGCCGCCGGAGCTATGGAATTTCAACCCACGCCTTGCTGCGCGACGAATCCTGGATCGCCTCCACCAGCGCCTGCACGCGCGCGCCGCTGCGAAAGTTGAACGGCTCTGGCCGCTTCCCGGCGAGGCAATCGAGAAACCGCGCAACCTCGATGGTCTTCAGATCATTGAAGCCGAGCTGATGACCGGGAGCGACGCAGAAGAGGCCATAGGGATCGTGGTCCGGCCCGGCCTCGATGCGGCGAAAGCCGCGGCGGCCGGCCGCGTCCGCTATGCTGAAGACATGCAGCTCGTTGAAACGTTCCTGCGTGAAGAGCAGCGCGCCTTTGGTCCCGTAGATCTCGAAGTCGTGCTGCATCTTGCGGCCGGTCGCAATCCAGCTCGCCTCGATGCTGCCGCTGGCGCCATTCGCAAAACGCAGGAACGCGCGGCCGACGTCATCCACCTCGACGGCGCGAAATCCACCGTGTCCGTCGGGGCGCCGATCGTAGACGGTCACGCAGTCGCCCATGAGACGTGTGATCGAACCGAGCAGATATTCCGCCGTCGCCAGCGCATGACTGCCGATGTCCGCCAGCGCGCCGCCGCCCGCCGCATCATGGCGAAACGTGAAGGGGCTTGCCGCGTCCCTCATGTAGTCTTCGGCATGAATGCCGCGATAGGTGCGGATCTCGCCGAGCTCACCGCTTGCGATCAGCTCGCGCGCCAAGGCCAGCATCGGATTGCAGAGGTAGTTGAATCCGACCTGGGTCTTGAGCCCGGCGGCCTCGGCCGCGTCCGCCATTTCGCGCGCGTCACTGGCCCGCGGTGCGAGCGGCTTTTCGCAATAGACGTGCTTGCCGGCGGCGATCGCGGCGATCGCGATCTCCTTGTGCAGCGCGTTGGGTGTGGTGATGTCGATGACGTCGATCTCGGGATCGGCGATCAGGCGTTTCCAGTCGTTGCTGGACCTGGCGAAGCCGAGACGACGCGCCGCTGCGGCTGCCAGTTCGTCGCTGCGGTCGGCGACCGAATGCAGCACAATCTCGTAAGGCAGGTCGAAGACACGAGGCGCGGCCGCAAAACCGAACGCGTGAGTCTTGCCCATGAAACCGGTGCCGACCAGGCCAATCCTGAGCTCGGGCTTGCCGCTCGCCATTCGATCGATCGCTTTCTATGCGATTTCGCTGACGGCAACGAAGCGGCCTTCAGCTGCCGACCGCATGGCCGCTTCGGCCAGGACCAGCGCCCGGCGTCCGTCCTCGAAGCCGGGCTCCGGCGCCTTGCCTGTCTCGATGCATTGGACGAAGGCGTCGATTTCGGCGTCAAAGGCCTCGCGGTAGCGTTCGATGAAGAAATCGAGATAGGGCAGGGCGGCTTCGCTCTGCGTGGCGCCGAAGCGGCGCAATTCATGCGGCTTGCGGTTGCCGCTGATCACCATCCCCTTGCTGCCCAGAAGCTCGACGCGCTGGTCATAGCCGTAGGTCGAGGTTCGCGACGTGTTGATGTGGCATTGCTTGCCGCTCTTGGTGCGCATGATGACCATCGCGCTGTCATAGTCGTCGAGCTCGGCCATCATGGCGGGGTCGATCAGGCGGCCGCCGATGGCGAATATTTCGGTCGGCTCTTCCCCCAGCATGAAGCGCGCGAGATCGAAATCATGGATGACCATGTCCCTGAACAGCCCGCCGGCGACTTCGTAATAGGAGCGCGGCGGCATGCCGGGATCGCGCGAGGTAATGATCACCTGGTTCAACTCGCCGATCTCGCCCGATCGTGCGGCCTGCCAGGCGGCGCGGTGGCCCGGATCGAAGCGGCGGTTGAAACCGATTTGCACCGGAACATTCTTCGACAGAACGGCCTCTGCGCATCTGTTGACGCGGGCGAGGCTCAAGTCGATGGGCTTTTCGCAGAGTACGGGCTTGCCGGCGGCGACCGACTTTTCGATGTAGTCGGCATGGGTTCCCGTGTTGCTCGCGACCAGCACGGCATCGACGTCGGCGGACGCGAACAGCGCCTCCGCCGTGTCGGCCGCGCGGACATTGTGCCTGGCCGCCACGGCTTCGGCCGATTGGCGATCGATATCGTAGACGGCGGCCAGCCGCGCCCGCGGATGCGCCGCGATGTTGGCCGCATGCATGCGTCCGATCCGTCCGCAGCCGAGCACGGCAATCCTGAGCATGTGGGTCCTCCCGAAGTTCTTGATTTGGCAATGAACATTGCATCGGCCTTGATTTGTCAATATGTGTTCCGTAACAATCCGAACAACGATTTTCTTCCAGGGAGGAGGGGATATGGGCGGCTCGACCGTGCGGCTGACCATGGCGCAGGCGCTCGTGCGCTATCTGTGCAACCAGTTCACCGAGATCGACGGCGCGCGGGTGCCGCTGTTCGCCGGCGTGTTCGCCATCTTCGGTCACGGCAATGTCACCTGTCTGTCGGAGGCGCTGGAGGCGGTGCAGGACCGCCTGCCGACCTGGCGGGGGCAGAACGAGCAATCGATGGCGCTGGCCGCGATCGGTTTCGCCAAGGCCAGAAGGCGCCGCCAGATCATGGTGGCGACCTCGTCGATCGGGCCGGGCGCGCTCAACATGGTGACGGCGGCGGGTGTGGCCCACGCCAACCGCCTTCCAGTGCTGCTGCTGGCCGGCGACATCTTCGCCAATCGCGTCCCCGATCCGGTGCTCCAGCAGGTTGAGCATTTCGGCAACCCGACCGTGACGGTGAACGACGCCTTCAAGGCCGTTAGCCGCCACTGGGACCGCATCACGCTGCCGGAGCAGATCATCTCGTCGCTGCCGCAGGCCGTCGCCGCCATGCTCGATCCGGCTGACTGCGGCCCCGCTTTCATTGCGCTTTGCCAGGACACCCAGGAGAAAGCGTTTGATTATCCGGAGGCCTTTTTCGAGCCGAATGTCTGGCATATCCCGCGCCCGCGGCCGGATCGCAAGAAGCTCGAGCAAGCGGCGAAACTTCTGCAGACCGCAACAAGACCGCTGATCATCGCCGGCGGCGGCGTGCGCTATTCGCTGGCCGAGGAGCGCGTCGCCGATTTTGCCATGAAACGCGGAATTCCCATTGTCGAGACCATCGCGGGCAAGGGCATTCTCACACACAATCATGATGCCCATGCGGGGCCGATCGGCACGATCGGTTCGAGTTCCGCCAACGCGCTGGCCGCAAAAGCGGATGTCGTTCTTGCTGTTGGGACGCGGCTGCAGGATTTCACGACCGGTTCGTGGACGGCGTTCAGCCCGGACGCGAAGTTCATTTCGGTGAATACGGCTCGCTTCGACGCCGTCAAGCATCGCGCACTGGCGGTCGTGGGCGATGCCCTGGAGACGATGCAGGAACTGGACGCTGTGCTTGGCGACTGGCGTGCCGCGCCTGACCTCATGAGCGAAGCGCGCGCCCTGTTTGCCGAATGGAACAGGCTGGTCGACGAGCGCCAGGCCCCGACCAACGCACCGGTCCCGACCTACGCCCAGGTGGTCGGCGCCGTGAACCAGTGGGCCGGGCCGAAGGATATGATGGTCACCGCCGCTGGCGGGCTGCCCGGCGAGGTGACGAAAGGTTGGCGGGTGAAAGACCCCGGCACCTTCGATTGCGAGTTCGGATTTTCCTGCATGGGCTACGAGATCGCCGCGGGCTGGGGTCACGCCATGGCCAGTGCCGGCGCTTCGACGCCGATCGTCATGGTGGGCGACGGCTCCTACATGATGATGAACTCGGACATCTATTCGACGGTGTTGTCGGGCCACAAGATGGTGGTCATCGTCTGCGACAATGGTGGCTTTGCCGTCATCAACCGGCTGCAGAATTTCAAGGGCATCCCCGGATTCAACAATCTGTTGACCGACTGCCGTGTGAAGGACAAGGGCGCGCCGCCGCATGTCGATTTTGCCCGGCACGCCGAGGCCATGGGCGCGCTGGCGCGGCACTGCGAGAGCTTTGCTGAACTCAAGGGCGCGCTCGACTGGGCGCGGACCACGGACCGCACCACCGTCATCTCAATCGCCACCGACGCTTTCGAATGGGTGCCCGGTGACGCGGACTGGGATGTCGGCGTGCCCGAAGTCTCGACGCGCGAAGCCGTCCGCGAGGCGCGCGCGCAGCAGGTCGAAATTCGAAAACAGCAACGTGTCGGAGTCTGACCG
>Ga0070710_10001810_pt1 | contig 10104 bp, 6 predicted proteins | sample LARL52metaG_FD_65454 | JGI IMG/M metagenome (GOLD analysis project Ga0070710, IMG submission 65454) | Corn, switchgrass and miscanthus rhizosphere microbial communities from Kellogg Biological Station, Michigan, USA - LAR L5-2 metaG | ecosystem: Host-associated > Plants > Roots > Rhizosphere ... | reverse complement strand
CGCGATCACATCGGCAGCGGCGCGCTCGCCCGAGCGCACGGCGCCGTCCATGTAGCCGTTCCAGAACGTCGAGGTCTCGGTCCCGGCCCAGTGGATCCGGCCGACCGGCTCGCGAATCTGCGCCCCGTACGCGAGCAAGGTCCCCGTGCTGGGGATTCCCACGGGGCATCCGCGCGTCCACTGCTCGCCCGACCAGCTCGTCTCGAAGAACGCGCGCGGCTTGCGAGCGCGGGACCCGAAGAACGTCGCGAACTGGTCGAGCACGGCAGCTCGGCGGCTCGCCCGCGACATCCGGTTGTAACTGCGCGCCCGGTCGCCACCGATGAACCCGAACACGATGCCGGGCTTGCCGTCCGGGGGCGAGTCGTCAACGGTGAAGTTGACCGGGCCCGACAGGTCGAGCGCGCTCCCGTTCAGCCCGGCTTCGCGCCAGAACGGCCGGTCGTAGACGGCCGTCGCCTTGGTCAGTGTTCCCTGGCCGTAACGCTGCGTGAGCTGGTCGCGTTCGAACGGCAGGATCGGGTCGTACTCGATCCGCCCGGCGAGCGCCGGCGGGACGGCCACGATCACCTGCTTACCGCGGAACGACGCGCGGTCGGTATGGACCGTCACGCCGCCGCGACCCTGGACGATGTTGCGGACCGGCGAGCCGAGCAGAACGCGAGGCCCGAGCTGGTCAGCCATCTGGAGCGCGATCCTCTGAGAGCCGCCGACGAACCGCCACATCTGCGCGCCACCGCGCGTGTCGAAGTTCCGCTCAAACGTCCCCGGGTGCTTCTCGTTGCCCGAAGCTGCGACGTAGAACAGCGTGAACAGCAGCGACAGCTCGCGCGGCTCAGCGCCGAAGATCGGCCTGGTCGAGGCGGCGACCAGATCGCTGAACCGCTTGGTCGGGTTGTGCGAATCCAGAAACGACTCGAGCGTGATCCCGTCCCACTTGGCGGCATTGGGCGCCTTCCAGGGAGCGTCGACGGGCACGGTCTTCGACATCTCATCCAGCTCCGAGACCACCGTGGCGAGCTGTCGGAGGATCAGCGGGTCCGGGGGCGCAGTGCCGGTGATGCCGGTGTCGCCGTAGGTCGACCGCCTGCCGTCGGCGACGTAGACGTTGTCGCCCCTGTCGTAAGTGTTGAACTTGCGGATCCCAAGCTCGCGGGCTAGTGCGAGCACGCGGTCCTGGGTCGGTCCTGCGAACGTCCCGCCGCGTTCGGAAACGACCCCACCGCCGAGATCGTGATTCCACACGCGGCCGCCGACGCGCTCGCGCGCCTCGAGCACCACGACGGAGTGGCCGGCCCGGCGCAGCTTGCGCGCCGCGGTCAGCCCGGCGAAGCCGGCGCCGACGACGACGACGTCGGCGCTGCTGGACTCGGCGGCGCCATCGGCGCGGGAGGTCGACGGAACCGCGGCGGTCGCACCCGCCGCCACCGCAGCGGCGATCAGACGCCGGCGGGAGACCTTCCCCGCGGCGCCCTCCTCGGAAGCTGTCATGTAACTGCGTTCTCTTTCTGGTCGATCAGCGGCAGCACCTCGGTCACGAGGCCCGCCAAAGTTGAGGTCAACAACGCGTGCATCTGCTCGCGCGTGAAGCGCTTGTGCTCGAGCCACTCGCGAGTGGCTGTCTCAGCAAACGCGGCGTATGACCGCAACAGCCCCCGTAGCGCGTCAGAAGCGAGGGTAGCGGGACCCAATCCGAGAACCCCGATCATGCTGTCGACGCTGGCGTCGCGTGCCCGATCCCAGATCCGCTCGGCCTCGGGATCACGACCCAGCCCGGCGCCTCCAAGCGTCGCGAGCCACATGCGGCGGTTGCGCCAGATCGCGTCGAGCCAGCGATCGACGCTCTCGGCCATGCGCTGGTCGGGCGTGGCGCCCTGCACGAACTCGGGAACCGGTACGGGAATCGCGCGCAGCATGTCGCGCATCAGCTCGAGATGCAGATCACGCTTGGTGCCGAAGTAGTGGTGCAGCAGGCCGCGGGTCACGCCCGCGGCCGCTGCCACGTCCTCCATCGAGACCTCGCCGTAGGGCCGCGCCGCCAGCAGGCTGGCGGCGCAGTCCAGGATTTGGCGCCGGCGCTGGTCGTGGTCCAGCCGGGACCGCGGGCTCGGAGACGACACGGCGCCTCTAGAACTAAGCGGCCGTCAGAGCAGCTGCTTCGTCGGTGTACGTCTCACCGCGGTCGGCCAGTTCGACGAGCGAAGCCGGCGGCTCGTAGCGCTCTCCGTACTTGGCGGCTAGTTCGCGCGTCCGGGCCACGAACGCGGCCGGGCCGGTCCCATGCTCGGGGTGCTGGTAGCCGTTTATGTACTGGAGCACGCCGCCGCTCCACGCGGGGAACCCGATCCCCATGATCGAGCCGATGTTTGCGTCGGCGACCGACTCGATCACGCGCTCGTCCAGGCACTTGACGGATTCGAGCGCCTCGACGAACAGCATCCGCTCCTCGAGCTCGCGCAGCGAGATCTCCGATGGGTCGCCCTTGACCGGGAACGCGTCACGCAAGCCCTTCCACAGGCCGGCGCGCTTGCCGTCGGCGTACTCGTAGAAGCCCGCGCCCTCGAGCTTGCCGGGGCGGCCGAACTCGTCGAGCATCCGGTCGATGACCTCCTCGGCAGGGTGGCCGGCCCACGGGCCGCCCTCTCCATCGCCGACAGCCGCCTTGGTGGCGTCGCGGATCTTGCGCATGAGCTTGAGGTTGAGCTCGTCGGACAGCTGGAGCACCGGCGCCGGGTAGCCGGCCTGCGAGGACGCCTGCTCGATCGTCGCCGCCGGGATCCCCTCGAGCAGCATCGCGATGCCCTCGTTGATGAACGTTCCGATTACGCGGCTGGTGAAGAACCCGCGGCTGTCATTGACGACGATCGGGGTCTTCTTGATCAGCTTCGCGACGTCGAGCGCACGGTACAGCGTCTCGTCGGAGGTCTTCTCGCCCTTGATGATCTCCAGCAGCGGCATCTTGTCCACCGGGCTGAAGAAGTGCAGGCCGATGAAGTCCGCGGGGCGTGAGACGTTCTCGGCGAGGCCGGTGATCGGCAGCGTCGAGGTGTTGGAGCCCAGCAGCGCGTCGGGCGCGAGGTGCGGCTCGATCTCCCTGAACACCTCGGCCTTGACGGTCGGGTCCTCGAAGACTGCCTCGATTACGAGCTCGGCGCCCGCGGCATCGGCCGCGTCGGCGGACGGTGTGATCCGGTCAAGCAGCGCCTGCGCTTCCTCCTCGGTGGAGCGACCTCTCGCGACGGCCTTCTCGACGAGCTTCTGCGAGTACTGCTTGCCGTGCCCGGCGGCGACCGGCGTGACGTCCTTGAGCACGACCTTGAGCCCCGCCTTGGCACAGACGTAGGCGATCGCGGCGCCCATCATGCCCGCGCCGAGCACGACGATCTTCTTCGGGGCGAACGTGTCGATCCCCTCGGGACGGTCGCGATCGCCGTTGACGCGCTGCATGTCGAAGAAAAACGCCTGGATCATGTTCTTGGCGACCTGACTGGTCACGAGGTCGACGAAGTAGCGGCCCTCGACCTCGATCGCGTTGTCGAAGTCGAGCTGGGCGCCCTCCACGGCCGCGGCCATGATGTGGTGCGGAGCGGGGTAGTTGGCGCCCTTGAGCTGCTTGCGCAGGTTGGCCGGGAACGCCGGCAGGTTCTGCGCAAACTTGGGATTGGACGGCGTCCCGCCGGGAATCTTGTACCCCTCGGCGTCCCACGGCTGTACCGACGCATCCGGATTGGCCTTGATCCACGCCTTGGCCGCGGGCACGAGCTCTTCGCGCGTCGACACGAGCTCGTCGACGATCCCGAGCTCCTTGGCCTGAGCGGGACGGTGGCGCTGGCCCTGCAGCAGCAGCGACAGCAGCGCGTTGGCGATGCCGAGCATCCGCACCGAGCGCACGACGCCGCCGGCGCCCGGCAGCAGCCCGAGCTGAACCTCGGGGAAGCCGAGCTGGACCGACGGGTCGTCAAGCGCGATCCGGTGGTGGCACGCCAGGCAGATCTCCAGGCCGCCGCCCAGCGCGGCGCCGTTGATCGCCGCGACGACCGGCTTGCCGAGCGTCTCGAGGCGGCGGAGCACCGCCTTGCCCTCGCGCACGAACTGAGAGATCTCCTCGGCCTGGTCCTTGGTGGCCTTGCGCAGGTCGTGAAGGTCGCCGCCGGCGAAGAACGTCTTCTTAGCCGAGGTGATCACCACACCGGTGATCTCGTCCTTCTCTGCCTCGAGCCGGTCGACGGTCGCCCTGATCGAAGCCGCGTAGGCGGCGTTCATCGTGTTGGCCGACTGGTTGGGGTCGTCAAGCGTCAGGACGACGATCCCGTCGCCGTCCTTGTCCCAGCGGATCGTGCTCTCGCTACTCATCAGAGGGCCTCCACAACCGTCGCAATTCCCATGCCGCCGCCGACGCACAGCGTCGCCAGCCCGTAGCGGCCGCCGGTCCGGTGCAGCTCGTCGATCAGCGTCCCGAGGATCATCGCCCCGGTGGCCCCCAGCGGGTGGCCCATCGCGATCGCGCCGCCGTTGACGTTGACCTTCTCCATGTCGAGGCCCATGTCGCGCACGAACCGCAGGACGACCGCGGCGAACGCCTCGTTGATCTCGACCAGGTCGAGGTCGTCGACCGTCAGGCCGGCCTTCGCGAGCGCCTTGCGGCTGGCCGGCGCGGGGCCGGTCAGCATGATCGTCGGGTCGGCGCCGGAGACCGCGGTCGCGAGGATCCGCGCCTTGGCCTGCAGACCCTGCTCGCGTCCAGTCGCCTCGTTTCCGATCACCATCAGCGCGGCGCCGTCGACGATGCCCGACGAGTTGCCGGCGGTGTGGACGTGCTCGATCTTCTCGACCCAGTGGTATTTCTGCAGCGCCACCGCGTCGAACCCGCCCATGTCGCCGATCGCGGCAAACGACGGCTTCAGACCGGCGAGTGACTCCACCGTGGTGCCGGGCCGGATGAACTCATCGCGGTCGAGCACGACGTGCTCGTTGATGTCCTGAACCGGGACCACCGACTCCTTGAACCTGCCCTCGGCCTGCGCGGTGGACGCGCGCTCCTGCGAGCGGGCCGCGTAAGCGTCGACGTCCTCGCGGCTGAACTCCTCGATCGTCGCGATCAGGTCGGCGCTGATCCCCTGCGGAATGAAAGATGTGTCGTAGTTGGTCTCGGGGTCCATCGCCCAGGCGCCTCCGTCGGAGCCCATCGGCACGCGAGACATCGACTCAACTCCGCCCGCGAGCACCAGGTCCTCCCAGCCGGACGCGACCTTCTGTGCGGCGATGTTGACCGCCTCCAGACCCGAAGCACAGAAACGGTTGAGCTGGACGCCGGCGACCGTCGACGGCAGGCCGGCCTTGATCGCCGCGGTCTTGGCGATGTCGGCGCCCTGGTCGCCGACGGGCGAAACGCAGCCGAGGACGACGTCGTCGACGCGGTTGGGGTCCAGGCGCTCGTTGCGGACGAGCGTCTCGTGCATCAGGCCGACGACGAGGTCGACCGGCTTGACCGTGTGAAGCGATCCATTGACCTTGCCCCGGCCACGCGGGGTGCGGATCGCGTCGAACACCAAGGCTTCGCTGTTGCTCATATGCGGGCTCCTAGTAGCTGGAACTCGATCGTACCAATTGTTGGCATTGTGCTAATTGCTGCTGGCAATCCGCCAAATGGCGTGGTGATGCGTGCCTCCCGGTGAGTTACTATACTTTATGAAGTATGCTCATCTTCAGGCGATTGCTCCGCTTTCTGGGGCCCTACAAGCGAGGGGTCGCCTGGTCGTTCGTGCTCGCCTTCGGCGCGATGGGGACGACGGTACTGATCCCTTATCTGACGGGCCGTGCGGTCGATGCAATCAGCGGCCACGACCGTCACCGGCTCGCGGTCTGGGCGATCGCGATCGGCGTCGCCGGCTTTGCCCGGCTGGGCCTGAGCGTCGGCCGCCGTCTCATCGCCGGCCGGGTGTCGCTCGGGGTTGAGCTAGACCTGCGCAACCGCCTCTACGCCCATCTCCAGGGGCTCGAGCTTGCGTTCTTCGACCGCCAGCAGACCGGTCAGCTGATGTCGCGCGCGACCGTCGACCTGCAGTCGGTCCGCTTCTTCCTCGGGTACGGCCTGATCTTCATCGCGCAGTCGCTGCTGTCGCTATTGCTCGCGGCAGTCGCGATGTTCGCGCTGCAGCCGGGACTCGCGGCGCTCGCGCTGGCGCCGCTGCCATTCATCGTCCTAATCGCCTTCAGCTACGGCCACAGGTCCCGGCCCGCGCTGCAGGAGGTGCAGCAGCGCATCGCCGAGCTGACCGCCGAGGCCGAGGAGAACATCTCCGGCGTCCGCGTCGTCAAGGCGTTTGCCCAGGAGGACCGGCAGCTGTCGCGCTTCCGCCACTCGGTCGCGCGGGTGTTCCACCAGGCCGTCTATGCGACCAAGATCCAGGCTCTGTATGGACCGCTGATCAGCTTCCTGCCGAACATCGGCCTGGGCCTGATCCTGTTCGTCGGCGGCCGCCAGGTGATCCACGGGACGCTCACGCTCGGGCAGTTCACGGCCTTCTACGCGTACCTGCTGATCCTGATCTCCCCCATGCGCACGCTCGGCTACATGCTGAGCGCTGCCCAGCGCGCCACCGCGTCCGGCGCGCGGATCTTCCAGGTGCTCGACCGCGAGCCGCAGATCACCAGCCCTGAGTCGGCGCCCGCGCTCCCGCCAGGCCACGGCAGTGTGAGACTGAGCGGCGTGGGACTGACGTTCGAGGGCACGCGGCATCCCGCCCTGACCGACATCGACCTCGACGTCGAGGCCGGCCAGACCGTGGCGCTGGTCGGAGCGATGGGCTCCGGCAAGACCGCGCTCGTGTCCCTGCTCGCGCGGCTGTACGACGTGACCGAGGGCGCCGTGTACATCGACGGCGCCGACGTCAGATCGGTCGACCTCGTGAGTCTGCGCCACGAGATCGCGACCGTTTCAGACGACCCCTTCCTGTTCTCGGCGAGCGTGCACGACAACATCGCCTACGCCCGGCCCGACGCGACCCGCGAGGAGGTCGAGGAGGCAGCCCGGGCTGCTCAAGCCGACGCGTTCATCCGCGACCTGCCCAAGGGCTACGACACCTTGATCGGCGAGCGGGGACTGACGCTCTCCGGAGGACAGCGCCAGCGGATCGCGATTGCGCGTGCAATCGCGGCGAATCCGCGGATCTTGATCCTCGACGACGCGACTTCGTCGGTCGACGCGTCGACGGAACAGGAGATCAAACGCGCGCTGCGCGAGCTGATGACCAACCGAACGACGTTCGTGATCGCACACAGGCTGTCGACGATCGCGCTGGCGGACGAGATCGTCGTGCTCGAGGAGGGCAGGATCGCCGCGCACGGCAGCCACGATGAGCTGCTGGACAGCTCGCCGCTGTACCGCGAGATCGTCGAGAAGGGCATGCCCGATCAGGTGTTCATGACACGCAAGCCGCACGAAGCAGAGGTGGCGGGTCTGTGAGCCGCATGGACGAGATCCGCCGACGCATCCGCCAGACGGGCGGCCGCGGACGCAAGCTCCGCGGCCTGATCGACCTGCTGCGCCCCTATCGCTGGCGCGTTACAGCGATGTTCGTCTCGCTGGTCCTGGCGACGGCCGCGGCGCTGGCTCCCGCGCCCCTCGCCAAGCTCGCGATCGACAACGGCATCCGTCGTCACGACGTCGGCGCGCTCGACCTGATCGTGGTCGCGTTCCTGGCGTCGGCGGTGATCTACGTGATCGCCTCAGCCGCCCAAACCTATCTGGTCGGCTGGGTCGGACAGCGCGCGCTGCAGGACCTACGCGTGCAGCTGTTCTCGCACCTACAGCAGCTCTCGATCGGGTTCTACTCGCGAAACCGGGCCGGCGTGATCATCTCGCGGCTGACTAACGATGTCGAGGCGCTCGACCAGCTCGTCGAGGACGGAATCGCGACGCTCTTCCAGTCGGGCTTGACGCTGATCGGCGTGGTCGTGATCCTCTTCTTCCTCGATCCGCATCTGGCGCTGCTGACGTTCCTGTCGCTACCGGTCCTTGCGGTCGGGGCGTTCGTCTTCAGGATCGCCTCCGCGGACGCCTACCGGCTGACGCGCGAGAAGATCGCATCGATAACCGGCTACCTGCAGGAGAGCTTGTCCGGGATCCGCGTCGTCCGCGCGTTCGGACAGGAGCCCAAGCACATCGCGCGCTTCTCAGAGCTCAACGACGAGAACCGCGCCGCGAACATGACGACCGTCAACCTCAACGCCGCGTACTTCCCCGGCGTCGAGTTCCTGTCGGCGCTGGTCACGGTGGAGATCCTCGTGATCGGCGGGATCGAGGCGATCAACGGCCACACGTCCACTGGTGTCGTGTTCGCGTTCATCGCGGCGCTGAACAACTTCTTCGACCCAATCCAGAACCTGTCGCAGCTATATACGACCTACCAGTCGGGAATGGCCGCGCTGGACAAGATCTTCGAGCTGCTCGACGAGCAGCCGGACCTGTCCGACGCCGAGGATGCGATCACGCTGCCCTGGGTGCGGGGCGAGCTTGCACTCGACCACGTGTCGTTCCGCTACGGCTCAGATGAGGACGCGGCCTGGGCGCTCCGGGACATCGACCTGGTCGTGCCGGCCGGTCAGACGGTCGCGCTGGTCGGCGCCACCGGCGCCGGCAAATCCACCTTCGCAAAGCTCGTCGCGAGGTTCTACGACCCGACCGAGGGGCGGGTGATGATCGACGGGCACGATCTGCGCAGCGTCGCGGCGCAGTCGCTTCGCTCGCAGCTCGGGATCGTTCCGCAGGAGGGCTTCCTGTTCAGCGGCACGGTGCGCGAGAACATCGCGTTCGGGCGGCCGGACGCAACCGACGAGGAGATCTCGTCCGCCGCTCGCGCGGTCGGAGCCGAGCATTTCATTGAGGCGCTCGAGGACGGGTACGACACCCAGGTAGGCGAGCGCGGGATTCAGCTGTCGGCGGGCCAGCGCCAGCTGCTGGCGTTTGCCAGGGCGCTCGTCGCCGATCCGCGGATCCTGCTGCTCGACGAGGCGACGTCGAACGTCGACGTGCAGACCGAAAGCCTGATCGAGCTGGGCATGAAGCGGCTGGTCGCCGGGCGGACCGCGATCGTGATCGCGCACCGCCTGTCCACGATCCGGCACGCCGGGCGGATCGTCGTCCTCGAGCACGGCCAGATCATCGAGTCGGGGACCCACGAGGAGCTGATCGAAGCCGAGGGCCGCTACTGGGAGCTGTATCGCGACTGGGCGGAGCAGGCCGCGGCGTAATCCGTAGAGTCTGGGGCGTGCCGATCTCAGTCACAGCGCTATCGATCACGCCCGTCAAGAGCACGCGCCTGCAAGAGGTCGACGGGATCGAGCTGGGCCGGACCGGTGTACCCGACAACAGGCGCTTCTACATCGTCGATCGCCGCAGGCACCTGATCAACGGCAAGCGCCTGGGAGAGCTCAACGCGATCGTGGCTCAGTACGCCGCCCCGCGGCTCAAGTTGACGTTCCCGGACGGGGCCGTGGTCGAGGACGATGTCCGCCTCGGCGAGGAGGTTGAGACCAAGTTCTTCTCGGTCACCGACAGTGGGCGGTTGCTTGAGGGCCCGTTTTCCCAGGCGCTCAGCGACTACGCCGGCCAGCCGCTCGAGCTCGTCGAGGCGCGGGCATCGGCGATCGACCGCGGCTCGATGGGCGTCGCCTCACTGATCTCGCGCGCTTCGCTGGCGCGCCTGGCACAGGAGAATGGCGACCACGACATCGACTGGCGCCGCTTCCGGATGCTGATCGAGATCGATGGCGTAGACGCCCACGAAGAGGACACGTGGCTGGGCCGGGCGACGCGGATCGGCGGCGCCGTGATCACGTGGGGCGGCAACGTGGGCCGGTGCCTGACGACCAGTCGCGACCCCGACACCGGCGAAATTGACCTACCGACGCTCGACATGCTGCGCAGCTACCGCGGCGAGATCAAGTCCACAGAGCCGCTGCCGTTTGGCATCAACGGCGGCGTCGTCGAGGAGGGCAAGGTCCAGGTCGGCGACGTAGTGGAGTTGTTGTGAGCGAGGATCGCGTACGCATCGACGTGGCGGACCACGTAGCCACCGTCACCCTGACGCGCGCCGACAAGCA
>Ga0070710_10001808_pt1 | contig 10106 bp, 9 predicted proteins | sample LARL52metaG_FD_65454 | JGI IMG/M metagenome (GOLD analysis project Ga0070710, IMG submission 65454) | Corn, switchgrass and miscanthus rhizosphere microbial communities from Kellogg Biological Station, Michigan, USA - LAR L5-2 metaG | ecosystem: Host-associated > Plants > Roots > Rhizosphere ... | reverse complement strand
CGACCGACGGCAAGGACGTCGCCGAGGTGGCGAGCGAGGTCATCGCCCTGTGGGGCGTCAGGACCGTCGAGCCGCGCTGACAGCGCACCCCGTCAGGCCCGGTGACCGAGGGGTTCCGCTCACCGCCCAGCCGGGACCGCCCTCATTCCGCGGCCTTCTTCGGGGACGCGACCGCGCCGATCGCGGTCTGGCCGCCGTCGACCCGGATCGTCTCGGCGGTGATGTACCCGGCCGCGGGCGTGGCGAGGAAGCGGACGACCGCGGCCACCTCGTCGGGTTGTCCCAGGCGGCCCAGCGGGATGCGCTCGGCGACGCGGCGCTCCTGCGCGGGATCGGCGAAGGCGTCGTCGTTGATCGGGGTGCGGATGAAGCCGGGGTTGACGACGTTGACCGTGATCCGGTGCGGCGCGAGCTCCGCGGCGAGCTGCCGGGTCAACGCGATGATCCCGCCCTTCGAGGCGGTGTACGCGGGATAGGCGTAGCCGATCTCACCGGCGCACGAACCGATGTTGACGATCCTCTTGGTGCCGGCCTCGGCACCGTCGAGCAGGTGGGGAAGCGCCGCCTGGCACACTCGGAAGGCGCCGGTGAGGTTGATGTCGAGCACCCGCGCCCACGTTTCGGCGTCGGTGTCGGCCAGGCCGGTCCGGTGCAGCACCCCGGCGGCGTTGACCACGACGTCGAGTCGTCCGCGCCACGCGATCACGTTCGCGACGGCCTGGTGCACGGCCTGCTCGTCGCGGAGGTCGACGGTCAGCGGCAGCGCGTCGCCACAACGCTCCGCGGTGTTCGCGGCCCCGCTCCCGTCGCGGTCCAGCACCGCGACGTCGAACCCGTCCTCGTGCAACGCCACGCACGTCGCGGCACCGATGCCCGACGCTCCGCCGGTGACCAAAGCGACCCGTCGTTCCATTCCGGTCATACCTCCTGCGTCCTGTCGCCTGAGCCAACTGATACCAGCCACGACCACCGCGGCAACTCGGTCACGACGGAGACGGCCGCGAGACGCTCCACAGCGCCCACGGGGCGGCGATCCGCGGTCAGCCGCCGACCTGCCGCGCTCGACGGCGGAACGGCCGGAGAAGGGCCCGCACCTCCTCCGCCGCGCCCCAGTCGTGGTCGAACTGGGCGATCACGGCCAGGTGCTGGCGCAGCTGGATCAACGGCATCCGAGCCTGCCAGCCGTCGTCCAGGCCGGTGAGTTCCGCGTACAGGCCGAAGAACCCCTTCGCCTCCGGCGGGTGCGGAGTGCACCACAGGTGCGCCAGGTCGACCTCGGCCCAGGTGAAGGAGACCGCCGGGTCGATCACCGCGGGCAGACCGTCCTCGGTGGCGAGGACGTTGTGCGACCACAGATCGCCGTGCGTCAGGCAGGCCGGGCGGGGCGGCAGCAGGTCGGGCAGCCGCTCGCACAACCGTTCCAGGGCCTGCCGGTCGCTTTCGTCCAGCGCCGCGCGGACCCGTGGCTCCGGCAACCACCGCAGCAGGCGGCGCTGGGCGAAGAACTCGTAGCCGTCCGCGGTCCAGGCGTTCTGCTGCCGGCGACGACCGAGCCAGTTGTCGCGCTCCCAGCCGAACCTGTCGTGCACCGTCGTGGTGTGCAGCCGTGCGAGCGCGTGGGCGAGCTGCGCCCAGAAGGCCTCCGTCGCCGGACGTTCCCGCAGGACCGACAGCACCAGCAGGTCCCGGGTCACGAGGACGACCTCGGGCGTGGTGAGCCCGCCGCGTTCCCGCAGCGCCCCGAGTCCTTCCGCCTCGGCCGCGAACACCTCGTCCGCCGGCACGTCGGCGAACGACTTGACGAACAAACCGGGCCCGCCACGACGAGTCGCCACACCGGCGAGCGCCGCGAGGCCGCCCTCGACCGGGTCGACGGCGGTGACATCGCGCAGACCCGCGGCGTGCAGGCGGTCCAGGAGCAACGAGGTGGTCGGCACGAGAACACAGGCTACTTCGCCGATGCGGCACGTCCGAGTCGTTCCGCGGGTCCGTCGTCACGGGTCAGGCGCTTCAGGCCGGTGGCCGTGTGCAGCACCGTGGCGACGGAACCCAAAGCGACCGCGCGCTCGCCCAACTGTCCTTTGCAGACGGTCACGTTCTCCGCGGCGAACGGCAGGGCGTCGCGTTCCAGCGCGACACGCAACGACGGCAACAAGATGTCGTACGCCCCTGCGAGTTCGCCGCCGATGATCACCCGGTCCGGGTTCAGCAGGTTGCAGAGGACGGCGACGGCGGCGCCGATGCGCTGCCCGGCGTCGGTGAGCACCCGGACGCACGCGCGATCGCCGCCGGCGGCCGAGCTCACGAGGTACCGCGCGCTGAGCTCGGCGCCGTGACGCACCTGCATCTGGTCCAGCAACGCCGGCACGCTCACGTAGGCTTCGAGGCAACCCCGGTTCCCGCACCGGCAGATCCGCCCGGCGGGGTCGACGGTCATGTGACCGAACTCCGCGGCTGTTCCGCGAGCACCGCGAAAGAGCCTGCCGCCGATCACGAAGCCGGCGCCGACCCCGGCGTCCAGCTTGATGTACACGGCCACCTGCGCGCCCCGCCCCGCACCCCAGGTGACCTCGGCGAGCGCGCCGAGGTTGCCGACGTTGTCGACGACCACGGGCAGTCCGAGCAGCGCGCCGAGCTCGTCGGCCGGCCGCAGGCCCACCCAGCTCGCGGCGATGCTCGACGACCCGATCTCGCCGGTCTGCGCGTTCACCGGGCCGGGGAACCCCGCGCCGACCCCGATGACCTTGCTCCAGTCGGCCTCCGCGTCCACCAGGGCCTCCCGCATGAGGACGACGGCGATCCGCAGGGCGTGCCGGGCGTCGTGGTCCCGCTCCAGCGCGCAGATCTGCTCGGACAGCACGGTGTGCGCGAGATCCGCGACGATCACCCGGACGTGGGTGTGCCCGAAGTCCACGCCGATCACCGCTCCGGCCGCGGGGTCGATGGTCAGCAGGCTGCCGGGACGGCCGCGCCGCTGGTGGAGGCCGCCGGCGCGGTCGCTCTCCACCAGCAGTCCCTCGGACTGCAGCGCGGCCACGACGGTGGACACCGTCGCCCTCGACACGTTCAGCAGACGCGAGAGGTCCGCTCGCGTCAACGCGCCGCGCGTGCGCAGCAGTTCGACGACCCGGTCGCGCGTGCTGGGACGACCCGCCGGAATGTCCTTGTGCACGAAGGAGATGTACACCTGGCGCAGTCGAATCGACAAGCACTGGACAAATTCGCGCGCGGCTTTCACCAGGTCGCGCCGGGACCTCGCCGTCGAACCGGCTTGTCCTACAAGCACAACTGACGATTTTCGACGATCGTTCGACAGCGGTTCTGGACTATTCGGCGAAATTTGTTCAGCCCGTTGACGTCGTGGACGAGCAGGTTCCAGCATCGGCGGAAGCCCCGGTTCCGCCACCGCGAGGTTGCCGCCGCACCAACGATGTTAACGCTAACAACGGAGGCGATGACGCCCCGGGCAACGCGCCGGGACGGTCCCTCGTCACCTCCCGCATCACCCCGCTGAGCAACCAGAAGGGAACAGTCCCGTGGGCAAGTCACGAAGGACCGGCCGGCGGCTGGCACTCACCACCGCGGCCATCGGCCTCGCCCTCAACGGCGTCGGCGCCATGAGCACCCAAGGAGCATCCGCGGCCGCCAACGGACCATGCGACATCTACGCGGCCGGCGGCACCCCGTGCGTGGCCGCGCACAGCACCACCAGGGCCCTCTACGGGGCCTACAACGGTCCGCTCTACCAGGTCCGGCGCAGTTCCGACAACCACACGACCAACGTCGGTGTCCTCTCCGCGGGCGGCACGGCGAACGCGGCGGCGCAGGACTCCTTCTGCGCCGGCACCACCTGCCTGATCACGACCATCTACGACCAGTCCGGCCGCGGCAACCACCTCACCCAGGCACCGCCCGGTGGCTTCCCCGGCCCGGCACCGGGCGGCTACGACAACCTCGCCAACGCGACCGCGGCCCCGACCACCGTCGGCGGGCGCAAGGCCTACGGCGTCTTCGTCGCACCCGGCACCGGCTACCGCGACAACCACACCTCCGGCATCGCCAGGGGCGACCAGCCGGAGGGCATGTACGCGATCTTCGACGGCACGCACTCCAACAGCGGCTGCTGCTTCGACTACGGCAACGCCGAAACGACGTCCCACGACGACGGCAACGGCACCATGGAAGCGATCTACTTCGGGAAGATCAAGGTGTGGGGCTACGGGTCCGGCAACGGCCCGTGGATCATGGCCGACCTGGAGAACGGCCTGTTCTCCGGCGTGAACCAGCACTACAACGCCAACGACCCGACGATCAGCCACCGCTACCTGACCGCCATCGTCAAGGGCGGCCCGAACCTGTGGGCGATCCGCGGCGGCAACGCGCAGTCCGGTGGTGTGTCGACGTTCTACAGCGGCAAGCGGCCCAACGTCGCGGGCTACAACCCGATGCGCAAGCAGGGCGCGATCATCCTCGGCATCGGCGGTGACAACAGCCACGGCGCGGCGGGGACGTTCTACGAGGGCGTGATGACGACCGGCTACCCGTCCGACGCCACCGAGAACGCCGTGCAGGCCAACATCGTCGCCGCCGGCTACCGCTGACGGACCGCGCTGCTCCCGAAAGGTGCCAGTCATGTCCCAGATCACCCGTCGCTCCCTGCTGGCCGCCACCGGCACGGCCGCGGCGCTCGGCGTGCTGCGCTTCGCTCCCGGCGCGGCCGCCACCGAAGGCCCCGGCAGCTACACCCCGGCGTGGGCGTCGGTCGACCAGCACCCGCCGGCGCCCACCTGGTTCCAGGACGCCAAGTTCGGCATCTACTACCACTGGGGCGCGTTCAGCGTTCCGGCTTTCGGCAACGAGTGGTACCCGCGCCGCATGTACATCGCCGGTGACTCCTGCAACCAGCACCACATCGCCACGTACGGCGATCCCGCCGCGTGGCCGTACCACAACTTCATCAACGGTGCCAAGGACCGCTCCGGCCGGTTCGTGCAGTTCGCCCCCAGGCTCACCTCCGCGGGCGGCCGGTTCGACCCGGCCGCCTGGGCGCAGCTGTTCAGGGACGCGGGTGCGCGGTTCGCCGGTCCGGTCGCCGAGCACCACGACGGTTTCTCGCTGTGGAACAGCCAGGTCAACGAGTGGAACTCCGTCGCAAGAGGACCGAAGCTCGACCTGGTGGGCCTGCACGCGCAGGCGATCCGCGCGCAGGGCCTGAAGTTCATGTGCTCGCTGCACCACGCCTACAACTTCAACGGCTACTACGACCACGTCCCGGCCCAGCCGACCACCACGCTCAAGAAGCTCTACGGACAGCTCGGCGCCGCCGCGGAGAACCAGCTGTGGTTCGCCAAGCTCAAGGAGGTCGTCGACGGCTACCAGCCCGACCTCCTCTGGCAGGACTTCGACCTCAACCGCGTCCAGGAGGCGCAGCGGCTGAACTTCCTCGCGTACTACTACAACAAGGCCGTCGCCTGGAACAGGGACGTGGTGGCGACGTACAAGGACGGCTTCGACAACCGCGGCGAGGTCTTCGACTACGAACGCGGCGGGCCGGCCGGGCTGCTGACCCCGTACTGGCTGACCGACGACAGCATCTCCAGCTCGAGTTGGTGCTACACCGACGGAATCGGCTACTACTCGCTGAAGGCGATCCTGCACTCGTTGATCGACCGCACCAGCAAGGGCGGCACCACGCTGCTCAACATCGCGCCGATGGCCGACGGCACCATTCCCTCGGGCAGCAGTCGATCCTGCGCGGCGTGGGCGACTACCTGCGCCGGTTCGGCGAGTCGATCTACGGCACGCGGTCCTGGACGTCCTTCGGCGAGGGCCCGACCAAGATGGGCGGTGGCTCGTTCACCGGACCGGTGGCCGGTGTCGCGAAGGACGTCCGGTTCACCCGCAACACCGCCGGCACCGTGCTGTACCTGACCGCGCTGGGGTGGCAGGGATCGACGATGACCGTCAGCACGCTCACGCCCGGCCGGCTCAACCTCGCCACGTTGGTGTCCGCGCAGCTGCTCGACAACACGAGCGGCAGCTACCTCACCCTGCCGCGGCCGGCGCAGGACGGCGCGGGACTGCACTTCACGATGCCGTCCGCGACCGCGCCGTTCACCGCCCTGGCCTACGTCGTGAAGCTGACGTTCTCCGGCCGGATCCCCGGCTGACCGCGCACCCCTCACCCGCCCGGAGACGCTTCTCATACCCCCAGCTGTCCGACGACGGCGCGGTACACGCCACCGTCGCGTTCGCGTCGAACGAGCGATCGGTGCCCCTGCGGGGCTACGCCCCGGCAGTCGCGGAGTTGCTCAGGTGAGCAGCTCCGCGACGTGCACCACCTCACGGCGGGCCCAGGAGCGATGTCCTCCGCCGTGGAAGACCACGCGCACGCCTTGTTCGAACGTGACCGCGACGACCTGACCGACCGGCCCGATCGACCCGTACAGCCGGACGACGTCGCCCGGCAGCAGCTTCTCCGCGTGTTTCGTGCCGACGTTGCGGGCCGAGGACGCGGGCCTCACCCAGGTGATCACAATCCCCCAGACGGCACTGCACAGCACGGGAACCACGACCACCAGCACGCCGGCGGCCACCGGAAACGTGTCGAGCAGCAACACCGCGCCGACCATCGCCCCCAGCATCCCCAGCAACGCCGCCATGAGCGCCGAGCTCACGGGCTGGTCGCCGAACTGCAGCCATCCCGTCGTGCGCACCCAGCCCTCCGCGGTCAGGCCGCGTGGTGGACTGCCGTCCGCGAGGCAGGGCTTCGGGTCGGCGGCGGGGACCTGTTCGCGGAACAGGTCGACGTGGTCCTCAGTGGACACGGCGCCACCTCAACCGGTCCCTGCCGTTGCGCGCGCACACCAGCTCGTCACCGCTCGCGGACGTTCGCCGCGCGCCTTCCTCGAAACACGGCCTGCCCAGCAGAACGCCGATCCAGGAACCGTCGCCCGGAGGTGGCGAGCTGGTCGTGACCGAGACCGAGGACGACGTCGGCACGACCGGTTCGGTGGTGGTCGCGGTGGTGGTCGCGGCGGTCGTCGTGGTGGTCGGCACCGGTGAGGAGGAACTGCTGGAAGTCGCCGCCGACGTCGCCGCGGCCGTGGCGCAGCCGGTCGCCCACAGACCTCGGTGTTCCTGGCGAGCCGCGGAGTCGACGACGGCGAGGTCGCCGCGGGCCGACGGATCAGCGGGCGCCAGCCCGTCGTGCACGATGGTGCGGGCGTAGTCCGTGCCGTCCGGCAGCACCACGTCGACCGTCATCCGGTCACCGTCGAAGACGGCGTCCTTGCGGACCACGAGCCGCACGTTCTTGCCGAGCAGGAGGTTCTGCGCGGCCTCGCGCGACCGCGCCGGCCGGCAGCCGGTGCCCAGCAACCCGGCGACGTGGGCCCGGAAGGAGAGTCCGGTGGCGGGCTCCACCCCGTCGAAGGAGTCCACCTCGGACACCGCGCGGACCACGGCCTCGAAGGAGTCACCGCGGTGCACGGCCGCTTCCGGCCCGGCACTCGGGTGTTCGGGCGGCCGCACCTCACCGGCGAAGCCGACCGTCCCGGTGGCGAAGACAGCGATGAGGACACCGGCGGACGTCATCGCCAGCCTCGACCCCTGATCGGTGCGCCACCAGAAGCGGCGGACCATCCCGGGACATCTCTTGTGAATGTTCAGCTCGGTTGGTCTGGACAATGAAGAAACCCGTATCCGTTCGTGACGATCTCCACGTTTCCCCTGGTGGAGGCAGTGTCATCGGCGAAAACGGATAGGTCAACAACCAAAATGGTTCAATCGAATAATGACACGTCCTTCACAGAACGCGCTGTGATTGCGCCCTCACGCGTTCGACGTCACTTCGTCGAACGTTCGACAGGTCAGCGGAGCTGGGCTTCGCTGTAGTACCCGGACTCCACCAGAACCTTGTGGTAGTTGGTCTTGTCGACGCTCACAGGGTTCAGCAGGAAGGCCGGCACGACCTTGACGCCGTTGCTGTAGTCGTTGAGGTTGTTCACCTGCGGCGGCGTCCGGCCCTTCAGCACCGCGTCGGCCATCCTCGCCGTGGCGGTGGCCAGTTCGCGGGTGTCCTTGTAGATCGTCGAGTACTGCTCTCCGGCGATGATGGACTTCACGGAGGGGAGCTCGGCGTCCTGGCCGGTCACGATCGGGAGGGGAGACCCGTAGCCGTTGTTCTTCAGTGCGGTGAGGATGCCGAGGGAAATCCCGTCGTAGGGCGAGAGCACGCCGTTCACCTTGATACGGCGGTAGGTCGTGGTGAGGATCTCCTCCATGCGCTTGCGGGCGGTCTCGCCGTCCCACCGCAGGGTCGTGACGGACTGGAAGTCCACCTGGCCGCTGCGCACCATCACAGCGCCGCTGTCGATGTACGGCTTGAGCACGGACATGGCGCCGTTGAAGAAGAACGTCGAGTTGTTGTCGTCCGGAGAGCCGGCGAACAGCTCGACGTTGAACGGGCCCGTCGCGGAGCCGGGCTTGCCGTCGGCGGTGCGCAGCCCCAGCCCGGTCAGCAGCGACTCCGCCTGATAGATGCCGACCCGGAAGTTCTCGAAGGTCGCGTAGTAGTCGACGTACGGGCTGTTGCGCAGGAGCCGGTCGTAGGCGATCACCGGGATCCTGGCGTCGGCGGCGTGCTGCAGCGGCCCGGTCAGCGCGGAGCCGTCCACCGACGCGATGATCAGCACCTTCGCGCCCTTGGTGATCTGCCCCTCGATCTGCTTCACCTGGACGGGAACGTCGTTCTCCGCGTACTGCAGGTCGACCCGGTACCCCTGCGCTTCCAGGTCGTGCTTGATGTTCTCGCCGTCGTGGGTCCAGCGCTCCGACGAGGTCGTCGGCATCGTGACACCCACTAACGCGCCGCCGGCGGAACTCACCTGTTGCTCGGACGTACGCGCACCGCACGCCGCAACCAGCAGCACGACCACGGGCACCACTGATCTCGACAATCTCATGCATGCTCCAAGAGCGGATCAACACCGATGTTGACGACCGCCGCGGTTCCCGGGGCGGGCCGAAAGCACGGTCTTCTTGTGATCCGCGCCACGAGCGGCTGTGAACGTTAACAAGCGGAGTCGCGCTGATCAAGCGGAACTTTCCGGCCATTTCCTCCAGTTCCACCCGCGCCGGCTCAGCACGACGACCGCCACCGCTGCGGCCAGGTGGCCCGACCTTGCGGACAGACGGCCGCTTCCCGCCCGTCCTCCTTGACAGCCCGACGCGTCCCACCGCATTCTGGGAGCGCTCCCAGAATGTCGGCGGCGTTGCCAAGGGGTGGCCATGAAACCGTGTCGCAGCAGGCTGTCCGCACGTCGGCTGACGTTGGCCCTGGGCGCCGCCCTCGCGGCCCTCGTCGTGGTCGCGGGCTCGCTCGTGCCCACCACCTCGGCGGCCGCCCCCGCGGCGCCGGTCACCGGCAACGCCACCCACTTCGACGGGCTCGGCGCGCCCTACGGCGGCTGCGGACTGCCCCAGGAAGTGCTGGACTCCCAGGACTTCGTGGCGCTCAACGTCTACAACACGCCCGGCGACTACAGCTTCTACCCGAGGCCGATCCCGCCGTCGCAGGCGGCCAAGATCGGGCTGTGGGACAACGGGCGCAACTGCGGCCGGTTCGTGCAGGTCACCATCGGCGACTACTGCACGGGAACCAACGACGGCGCGGCCGGGCAACCGTTCTGCCGCAACGGTTCCTGGATCGCCGACGGGTACAACGGCGCGACGCTGACCATGGTGGTGGCGGACAGCTGCGGCGACTCCAACGCCTGGTGCCGCGACGACCCGAACCACCTCGACCTGTCCACCGCCTCGCTCAACCGGTTCCTCCGCAACGGTGTCCCGGTCGGCGACCTCAACCCCGCGCACTGGAACAACCGCAAGGTGTCCTGGTCCTACGTGCCGAGCCCGAACTACACCGGCGACCTGAAGCTGGGCTTCCTGCAGGGCGCCCAGCGGTACTGGCCCGCGATCGCGGTGTCGCACCTGGCCAACGGCATCCACGGGGTGGAGTACCTGAACGAGAGCGGAACCTGGACGCAGGCCTTGCCCAACAGCGACATGGGACAGGCGTTCATCATCGGCCCCACCACGAACGC
>Ga0070710_10001807_pt1 | contig 10108 bp, 8 predicted proteins | sample LARL52metaG_FD_65454 | JGI IMG/M metagenome (GOLD analysis project Ga0070710, IMG submission 65454) | Corn, switchgrass and miscanthus rhizosphere microbial communities from Kellogg Biological Station, Michigan, USA - LAR L5-2 metaG | ecosystem: Host-associated > Plants > Roots > Rhizosphere ... | reverse complement strand
GTGCTGGCGGAGGCGAACACGCGCATGCGCGCTCTGGGGGTCGTCCGGAAGGCGAATCAGTGAAGGCCTTCCTGCTCGCCGCCGGAGTCGGCAGCCGGCTGCGGCCGATCACGGATACCACGCCGAAGTGTATGCTGGCCATCGCCGACCGGCCCCTACTCGACATATGGCTCGACGCATTCGACCGTGCGGGCGTCGACGAGGTCCTGGTCAACCTTCACCACCTGCCGGACATGGTACGGCGGCACGTCGCTACGCGCAGCGGGCCGCCTTCGGTCCGTACGTTCTTTGAGCCTGAGTTGCTCGGCAGCGCAGGCACGCTTCTCGCCAACAGGGAATGGGTCGAGGATGAGGAGCTTTTCCTCGCCTGTTACGCAGACAACCTCACGGATTTTGATCTGCGATCACTCATCGACGCGCACCGAGAGCATCGCACGCTCGCGACCTTGACGGTCTTCCGCTCCGAGAACCCTTCGGCCGGGGGAGTTGTGGAACTCGACGCCGTCGGCCGGGTCACCGGCTTTGTGGAGAAGCCGAGCGAACCGGTTTCCGACCTGACCAATGCCGGCATGTACGCCTTCCACCCCAGCGTGCTCGATGACTTCGATGGCATGCGGCCGCGTGACATCGGTTATGACCTGCTGCCGCGGCTGGTGGGCCGCGCCCGGGCCGTGCTGGTCGAGGGATACTTCCGCGATATCGGCACTCCTGACGCTTACCGACGAGCCCGGGAGGAGTGGCCTGTACGGGCCCTGCGATGATCATTACTCAGACACCATTGCGTATCGGCTTGCTCGGTGGAGGGACCGACCTGCCCGCCTACTATCGGGAGCATGGCGGCCGGGTCCTTAACTGCGCGCTCGACAAGTACGTCTATGTCATCGTGAAGCAGCGCTTCGATCGCGACATCTACGTCAACTACTCCAAGAAAGAGATCGTCTCGCGGGTCGAGGATCTCGAGCACGAGCTCGTCCGGGAAGCCATGCGGATGACCGGGGTGGACAACGGGGTCGAGATCACCACGCTGGCTGACATCCCGTCCGCGGGTTCCGGCCTCGGTTCTTCTTCCGCTGTGACCGTCGGTCTGCTGCACGCCCTGTTCGCCTATCAGGGACGGCAAGTGTCGGCGGAGGAACTTGCCGAGCGGGCATGCGCGATCGAGATCGAACATTGCGGCAAGCCCATCGGCAAGCAGGACCAGTACATTGCCGCGTTCGGCGGGATCCGCGACATCCGCTTCGGCCCCGGCGATGAGGTGGTGGCCGAGGAAGTGGGCCTCTCCGCGTCTGAACGGCGGGCTCTCCAGCAGCAGATCATGCTCTTCTACACGGGCATCACCCGCAGCGCAGACCCGATCCTGGCCGAGCAGAACGCGAACGTCAAAGCCACTCGTCTACAGCTAGACCTACTGCGCGACCTAGCAGGCTTCGCCGCCGGGCGACTGCGCAGCGGCGACGTCGACGCTATCGGTCCCGCACTGCGGGAGAGCTGGGAGGCCAAGCGGAAGCTGGCCTCGGGGGTGTCGAACGACCGGATCGATCAGGCGGTCACGCGGGCGCTCGACGCAGGCGCGGCGGGAGTCAAGCTGACCGGCGCTGGTGGCGGGGGCTTCCTGCTCGCTATCTGTCCGATAGAGCGGCAGCGCGCCGTGCGGGAAAACCTGGCGGACATGCAGGAATTGCCGGTGAAACTGGACCGCCTCGGCTCACGAGTGGTACTCAACGTGCTGCGCGACATTTGGCATTGACCCGGCAGCATCTTACACCGCCACAATTCCATTCCTGGAATTGATTCACCAGATGGGGCATGAGCAATCCGACCGGGGCTGGGTTATGAATTCCGAGCCTTGCCAGAGTAGGGTGAACAGATGAAGAAGTATTCTACGGCCAATATTGGACTGACGAACGGGATGTTTACTTCCATCGGCATGTTAATGGCCCTGGTAATCTTTCGGTTAGGTCCAGTATGGCGCCAGTTATGTGACGCTGGAAAGGATTTATCGATCTTGAAATAGCGCTTCAGGTCGTTCCTGAATTCGTCAAGAGGCTGGACATTGCTGAAGGCATGGTACATTTCCGGATTGCGATGCCCGAAATTCCAGTACGATACTATGAACTTGCCATTCCCTTTCAGAATGTCGGCTATCTCGGCAAATTTCCGAGACTGAGTGTCTCCGACGTATTCGAAAATCCCCTGGGCCAGGACAATGTCGAATCGTTTGTCACCGAACTTTATCGGGGCTTCCCTGAGGTCAGCCTCGAGCAGGTTCGAGGCCGGACTCTGTATGGCTATGTCAATGCCGTAGTAGTCTACGTTTGCCGGAAGCAGGCGACCCACGGTTGCCGGCCCGCAGCCAACGTCAAGAAGCATGCATTCCCGGCCTCGGGCGAGCTTATTTATGATTCGTACGGCCTTGACTAGCCGATAGTGCGGTTCAACAAATCTCAGGTTCTGCTCTCGCCAGAACTTCTGTGCTCCATGGCCGACCGCATCATCTGGAGCAAGATCATTTTCGTCGGCCCGTCTGTTCATAATCATATCCTTGGGTAAGATCCACGGGTAACCGTAACGTCATTACATTGCCGCAAGGCGTCGGCCGTAGTTCGGTCGATCATATGCATGCAGCCGCCATCAGTCATGCTCGCCCTCAACGTGTGCCTGTACGTGCAGCCTCGTGCCCGGCGGTCGCGGCTGCCCCAGCTGGTGCCGGGAAAAGCGCCGCTGACATCTCGGCGAGCTGGCGGTCGACGAGCCGCACCTTCGTGGCATTCCGCTCCGATATGATCTGCGTCAGCTGCGCGGACTGGCTCTCCAGTTCCGTGAACCTCTCGATCATCTGGGCAGCTTCCAGCGCCTCGCAGGACAGGCAGAATCCGGGCATTCCCGCATCCGCCATCAGAAGTTCGTGCTTTGCGGCGTAGCCGAGGGCCAGCGTCGGCTTGTCCAGGAGCAATGCATATAGCACGTTGTGATAGCGGGTGGCGACGACCGTGTCGACTGATGCTATCTGTCGCAGCAGGTCAGTGAGGGAAGGCGCGGGCTCGGTGCCAACCCGTGCCGGGTCAAGGTCGGGCCGGTATGCGCGGAGGTCGGCGGCGATCTCCTGCACGATTGGCTCGTCGGCCGTGTCGCTCGTGAACAGCCGTATCGGGCGCCCGTCATCCACCAGCCAGCGGCAGAATCGTTTCATCTGCTCGAGGTAGTTGGCCCGGAGCGCATCGGCCCGGTCGAGGTCGTCGTTGCCGCCAGAGTAGTCCATGACACCGATGCCGACGCTCCCTGTCGCACGTTGGTATCCGGCCGGGGCCGGAAGGGCAAATGCGACATCGGGATAGACAGCATCGTCTGAGGTATCGACACCCATCCGCCGCATTGCTTCCTTGGAGACGGTGTCCCGGTAGGACCGATAATGCGCGAGCCGCACGGCTGTAGTGATCAGCCGACGCGTTAGCCGATGGTCAGTGACGTTGGCACCCACGCTCACTAGGGCGACCTTGGTCCCGAACAGCGAGCCGGATGCGCTAAGGAGGAAAATCCAGTATGGAGTCTTCCATGGCCGCATGGGAACGGTCGTTTCGAGCACTCCCATCCCGGGGACGATAACGGCCTCGTGGCGCCGGACCCAGGATGCCGTGCGAAACGCGTCAATACCTATCCCCAGACTCAGCCCGAAACCCCTTCGAGCGATCGCCGTTATCCCCGAAGCCGTCCGTCGGCCGGGCTGGTACCAGCGCAGACGAGATGCGGCAAGGTCATATCGGGCAGTAACAAGTTCCGGATCAGAGCAAAGCGCATCCAAGATCACTTCAGGGTGCTCGGCCCTAAGATAAGCGAGCACGGCTTCCATCGAGCCGTCATTACCCAGGTTGCCCTGGCCGAGAAGACCAAACAAGCCTACCCGTGGCGCACCAGCCGTCGCGCCGGTGCGAATCCTAGCCTGGCCAGGCGAATTCACGGCCTTCCTTCCCGCCCGCTTATTTCCGGGCGAACTGAGGCCGCGTGGTTCTGGTGGACAGCGGACAGTTGCTGGTCGAGCGGCTCGAGATGCCTCGGGATGACACTGCTGGCCGCCCGGTCCGCCATCCATTGCGCTAGGTGACGATAGCACTCCCGCCGGTCCGCGGACGAAAGCGGCGCCCGCCGGATCGCTCGGACGTAACCCCAGAAATACTCCGCGACAAGGCGCGCAGTCGGATGCCTTAGCCGGTCCGCCCGTCGCGGATCTAGGACTTCACAGCGGGCGCGCAGTGATGACTTGTTGGGACCAGATGACCTATAGACACGATCGTCATGATCACGCCGGAAGTACAACCAGTCCGGAGTCTCGTGGAAGGGACCGTGCAGCAGGAGCTCACATACGACAATTCGGTCCTGGTGATGGTAACTGCCGTGCGGTGCGATCTGCCGCAGGACCTTTGTCCGGATGACGCCGTACTCGTCGCACGCCCGCAGGATGCCTTCGTTGTCTAGCCGGATGAGGCGATGGTCCGCCGAACCTGGGTCATCGAACAAGCCGCTGCTTCCGAACATGAAGCTCCGGAAACGCTCTGGTGCGCTAGAGGAGTCCGTGGCCAGCGGGTACTTATATGCCTGCGTGACTTTACCTGCGCTGTCTATAGCTGCGGTCCAGGAATGAGCCAGAACTACGTCCGGATGCTGGTCCAGCGCATCAACACAGCTCTGCAGCAGGTCACGGCCGTACAGGTCATCTGCAGCTGCCCATTTGAAAAATTCACCACGCGACTTCTCAGCCACGAAGTTGTGGTTCGATGAAAGGCCTAGATTGCGCGGCTGACGGACGTAGCGGATCCTGGAGTCCTGGTCCGCGTAACGACGGCAGATATCGGCGGTGTTGTCGGTCGATGCGTTATCCGAGATGATAAGCTCAAAATTCTTGTAGGTCTGGCCAAGCAGGGACTCGATGGACTCCGCGATGTATTTTTCCCCGTTGTAAACTGGAAGCCCAACGCTCAGCCTCGGTACAGTACTCACTGGGTGTCAACCTCGGTTCCGAACGCGTCAAGAGAGAGAACGAGAGCGGCTCCGCTGAGACTTCGATCACCAGCAGCAAGGATCATCAGCGCCTAGCCCCCCTAGATTTCGCACGCGACTCAGACCGGGCCGTTAGACATCTAGGCCCCCACACAAGAACCTCGACCGACCGGTCTTGATACATCCGCGCCTCCCACTGCGCCGCGCTCCCGGCACCCGCATCCTCTGCAGCGGTATGTGGAGTTGTTGTTCGCTTAAGCCCGGTTCTTCCCTGCTGGACATACCGACACAACCAGGCCCGAAAAACATGTCCTATAAGCTCGGCACCCCCAGGGGATCGTCTTCGCGGTGCAGGGGCGATCCCTGCAAGAAGGACAGCAGCCGGGGGGCAGTGACGTTTGCGTCGAAGTCTCGCCCGAACCGCTCTCTCGCGGCGCTGGCGGCCTTCAACCGGATTGGCTCACAGTCCAGTAGGTCAATCAGCGTCTTCGCTGCTTGGGCAGGGTCGTCGAGGGACCAGAACCGGGCCTCCACACCGTCGTTGCAAAGCTCGCCGATAGGCCCGATGTTGGCTGCCACGATGGGCAGGCCAGCCGCCATCGCTTCGATGATCGCCAGAGAGGAGGATTCCGAGTACGAAGCATGGGCATAGGCCCGGTACCGCGGCAGGAAGTCCTGCACGTCTTGCCGGTACCCGCGGAAGCGTACCTGCCCCTCCAGGCCCAGCGAGCTGCTCATTCCCAACAGCTCCTTGCGCAGGGGTCCATCGCCGAACACATCCAGCGTGAGGGATCGCCCGGCCCGGTTGGCTTCGGCCAGGACCGTAAGCATGAAACGGTGGTTCTTCACGGGCTCGAGGTGACCGATGGTCACGAGGTCGCCGAGCGGCTTTTGATCTGCCTGGGGCTCTGGCGATGCCACGAAGTTCTCAATGACGGCGTAGGGCACCTCGGCCGCCTCCGGGAACCAGCGCAAGAGCGCGTTCCGTGCCCATCTCGACACGTACATAAGGCCGTCGACCTGCGGGATTACCTCTTGCTCGAGCTGCCGGATGGCTCGGAATACGGTTCCGTCGCGCCTGATCACCTTCTTGTCTGCCCATTCGTCGGCCTGTGAGATCCGGAAATGAACAGCCATGACCACGCGCTGGTGCGGGCCTTGCCGCGCCCGCAAGGCTGCTCGCGCAGACAGCGGGCACTGAGCATAGACCACGCAGGTGCCGACGTCGGCGAGGGACCGCCGCAACGCGTTGTGGAGGAATACCTCGTGCCAGTGTCGGTACCAGGCGACGCTTGCGGCTCCGCTGCATCGTTCCAGCGCGAAGCGGAGGCCGAAGACAGGCACGGTAAGCGCCCGGCCCCACGAGAACGGCGTGACAAGTGTGCTGGCCGTACCGCATTCCCCGAGGTAGCGCCGCAGCTGCCGGATGTGCGTCTGAACGCCCGTGTTGCCTTCCTCGCGGAGGATGGTCGCGATCATCAACGGGAGGGAAGCCTCGCCGGGTAGCCATCCGTCGCCTGCGTCCGGACGTTGGCCATCGTTGCGCGTCATGCCTAACAAGAACGCTCATCCAGCCCACCTGATACGTGAGCGCAACACCACAGTGTCCGAGCCGCCAGCGGGCGACTCACAGTACTTAACCCGCTCACCATTGACGTATCAGGACCGGGCCGCGGGAGATCGTATGTGCATGGGGTGGTGCGGCCCCAATCCGACTGTTTGTCCTGGATCTAGGGGTGCCGACGTTGAGAGTGCTGATTGCGGGTGACCGAGGCTATATCGGGGGGGTTCTGACTCCGTTCCTGCGGGCGGCCGGGCATCACGCAGACGGACTGGACCTCGGCCTCTATGAGGGATGCGATCTGGGCCCAGGCCCGGAGGACATTGCTCCGCGGCCGCCGCGTGACATGCGGGACACCCAGGCCAGCGAGCTGGCCGGATATGACGCGGTGATCTGTCTGGCCGCGCTGTCCAATGATCCGCTGGGCGACCTCAAGCCGGCAGCGACCTACTCGATCAACCTGGACGGGACGCTGACCCTGGCACGGGCGGCACGGCGGGCCGGCGTGGAACGCTTCCTATTCGCTTCGTCATGCAGCCTGTACGGCGCAGCCGGCTCGGCCGCGGTAGCGGAAGACGCTGAGCTGTTCCCGGTCACGCCCTATGGGGAGTCCAAAGTAAAGGCCGAACGCGATCTGTCATCTCTAGCCGGCGACCGGTTCAGCCCGACCTACCTGCGCAACGCCACCGCCTACGGCGTCTCGCCACGACTTCGGCTAGACATCGTGGTCAATAACCTCACCGCGGTGGCCATGACAGCCGGGGAGGTGCGGCTGGAAAGCGACGGGTCGCCATGGCGGCCGTTGGTGCATGTCGAGGACATCTGCCGGGCGGCGCTGGCGGCGCTGGAGGCGCCGCGGGAGTTGGTGCACGACGAGGCATTCAACGTGGGCCGGACCGAGGACAACGTGCAGATCCGCGACGTTGCCGACATGGTCCGCGACGCAGTGCCGGGATCCCGGGTGTCGTTCTCCGATGGTGCCGGCCCGGATCTGCGCAATTACCGCGTCGACTTCTCCAAGCTAGCCGAGACCTTCCCCAACCTTAAGCTGCGCTGGAGCGTGCCTGAAGGGGTTAGCGAGCTCGCCGCCGCTTATGCGCGGTACGGCCTCAGCTACGCAGACTTCTCCTCCTCGCGGTATGTGCGGCTGCGCCGGATCCGCGAACTGTTGTCCGAGGGCCTACTCGATGACATGCTCCACCGCCAGACGGATGCCCACTTTTCCGAGGTCGCCTTCGGTGCCCGGCAAACATCGCGCTGAGAAGCGCCGTCCCGCACGCGACCTAAGTTCTTGACGTGGCAGTGGTAAGAGTGCTGTTCGACGCGACCCGCCGTCGCCAAGCGGCAGTACTCGTAAAGCGGCGGAAAGTGCTGTCCGTGCGGCCGGTGCGCCAGATCGGGCGCCGCCTCAGCTGGGGGGTCGCGGACCAGGCAGTATCCAGTCTTACCAACTTCGCGGTGAACATCTATATCGCCCGGTACCTGGGGGCCGTGCAGTACGGCGCCTTCAGCCTGGCCTATGTAACCTACGGATTCGCCCTCCAGGCGTCACGGGGCCTGGCCACCGACCCGTTGCTGGTCAGATTCAGCGGCACGGACGTCCCGACCTGGCGGCGTGCCGTCGCGAAGTGCACCGGAACCGCCGCGGCCGTGGGGGTGGCGACGGGTGCCTGCGTGCTTGTCGCGGCTGCGCTGCTGAGCGGTCCTACGAGGCTTGCTTTCCTTGCGCTTGGACTGACTCTGCCTGCACTCCTACTGCAAGACAGCTGGCGATTCGCCTTCTTCGCCCTAGGTCGTGGGAGCCTGGCATTTCTCAACGACGTGGCCTGGGCAGCTGCATTGATTCCGGCCCTGATCTTGCTGCGGTCGACCGGTCATGCGAGCGTATTCTGGTTTGTCTTCGCGTGGGGCGCGGCTGCGGCGGTCGGCGCGGCTATCGGACCGCTGCAGGCCCGGGTCGTGCCCAAGCTGTCCGGGGTGTGGCGATGGCTGCAGCAGCAACGTGATCTCGGGCCCCGCTACCTCGTAGAGGGCACCGCGAACAGTGGCGCGTCCCAGCTGCGCAATTATGGCGTCGGCCTGATTCTGGGCCTGGCCGCAGTCGGGTACGTGCAGGCTGCCAACACGTTGATGGGCCCCTTCCAGGTTGTGCTCTATGGGATGGGCCTGGTCGCATTGCCTGAGGCCGCCCGGATTCTGCGTAACTCTCCGCGGCACATGAAGCTGTTCTGCGGGCTGCTCACCGCCGGGCTCTGCCTCGTAGCGCTTGCGTGGGGGGTCGCGCTGCTTATCGCGCTGCCGAGGGGGCTCGGGAACTGGCTGCTGGGTCCGATCTGGAGGCCGACCTATCCCCTGGTGCTGCCGACCACGCTGTTCATGATGGGCGGGTGCGCCAGCGCTGGCGCTGGTACTTACCTACATGCTCTGGGGAACGCGCGGCGGAGCCTGCGCGCAGCGGTACTCATGGCGATCGTCTACGTTGTGTGTTCCCTGGTAGGAGCCGTTACCGGCGGAGCAATCGGGACGATGCGCGGGGCGGCGGTCGGCGCCTGGATCGGCGCGCTTTTGTTCTGGTGGCAGCTGCGCATAGCACTGCGCGAGTCCCGCACTCTGGCTGCTGGCCCGCCCGCTCCTAACCGCACGGCCGGACGGCACCGCGGCGACTCATCGGCATTCCGCCGCACGACACGCCCCCGGCACCAGCGGTAAGGCTTACCGGCGTGAAGATCTTCAATGATGGGAGTTGCCAGGGTGAGGCCTTGCCCGATGCGTGCCGGACTGGCCGGTTGCACGGCAGCCCTGACCAAGCGAGCGCGGGCACACCCAAAGATCAACTTGAAAAGGGCTTCCCCGTCGGTCAACCGGGGTGTACGGTCATGCGTCTACGGAAGGACGCGGATCTAAGTCCGTACGCGATGGCGGCGACTTGCTGCCCGGAGTTGCCTGGTCACTGCGGCGCTGGGGACGCGCTCGCTTGGGGTCTTGCAGGCTTGCCGTTGGTCTGTGAGTGCATTTGTGGGGGGGAAAGATGCGGCGATCCGGCTTAGCGCTGAGCCTTCTTGCTATTGCAGCGATGATCGGCGTGCCCGGAATAGCATCGGCGCCGGCCTCGATGGCCGCAACGACCGGACTGGTCGCGGCGTACGGGTTTGACGAGGGGTCGGGGACGACCGTCACGGACGCGTCGGGCAACGGGAACACCGGCACGATCACGAACGCGGCCTGGGCGGCGACCGGCAAGTACGGCAAGGCGCTGCAGTTCAACGGCACCAACGCGCTCGTCTCGATCCCTAACGCGGCCTCGCTGCAGCTGTCGACCGGGATGACGCTGGAAGCGTGGGTCAACCCCTCGACCGTCAACGCCAACTGGCGTGACGTGATCTACAAGGGCAACGACAACTACTACCTCGAGGCCACCTCGACGAACGCCTCGAAACCGGACGCGGGCCTGATCGCCGGCGGCAGCTACGCCGACGCCTACGGCACGGCCAAGCTCGCCGCCAACACCTGGTCGTACCTGACCGAGACCTACGACGGGTCGACGCTGCGGCTGTA
>Ga0070710_10001804_pt1 | contig 10114 bp, 7 predicted proteins | sample LARL52metaG_FD_65454 | JGI IMG/M metagenome (GOLD analysis project Ga0070710, IMG submission 65454) | Corn, switchgrass and miscanthus rhizosphere microbial communities from Kellogg Biological Station, Michigan, USA - LAR L5-2 metaG | ecosystem: Host-associated > Plants > Roots > Rhizosphere ... | reverse complement strand
TTGCGGACTGGCTGCGGACCGCGCAAGATCAACAAGCTCATGGCGACAATCCCGCGACCCGACCCGGGAACTGATCGAGTTCGTGTCCGAGTCCAAGTCCTGGTCAGAACTTGCGCAGCGCAAGCAGGTGGAGTTTGTTGCGTTTGATGTCGTCGATTCGCGCTAGGAGATCGTCGAGGTCGTCGCCCACGTTCATGTGGCGGCCCGACAACGCGTCACCACGTCCTGCCGCCAGGTTCACGACCCACCCTGCGGCGATTTCAGGGTCCGCGCCCTGGCCCGCTGCGAGACGGGCCTTGATCCATCCGAACACCTGGCCTTCGGCTGTCTCGGGACCTGCTGTGCTTGCCAGCGCGGCCTCGCTCAGCCCGATCGGCAACAGTCCCGGATCGAAGCTGAACACGCTGACACCGTGCGGTTTCAACTCCGCCGCGAGCGTCTCGGTCAGCTTCACCACCGCGGCCTTCGCAGCGGCGTAGGAGGAGACGAGCGGCCAGCGATGGACGGCAGCCTGACTGGTGATGCTGATGACGCGGCCGCGGCCTGCCGAAACCATCCCCGGAAGTACGGCGCTGGTGAGCATGTAGGCGCCGCCGAAGTTGATCTCGACGGCGCGCCACCACTCCGCCGGATCGGTCTCCCAGAGCGGGCCCATCGGGCCGTTGATGCCTGCGTTGTTGACGAGCACGTCGATCGGCCCGAGCTGCTCGGTAACCGCGGCGACGGCCGCGCGCGTTCGTTCGATATCGGTGACGTCGGCGACGGCGGTCGCGACGATCCCTCCGCGCGCGCGAATGGACGCGGCTGCCTCCTCGAGGGAAGCCTCGGACCGCCCGATCAGCGCGACCCGGGCACCGGCGTCCACCAGTCGCTCTGCGAGGAACCGTCCAAGGCCTCGGCCGCCACCGCTGACTAGGGCGACGGCGCCGTCGAGCTCACGGGCGGGAATCTGCTGTGGTCGGGCGAGGAGCCGCCTGAGGATTTTGCCGGACGGCGATTTGGGGATGGACTCGACGAACTCGACGCGCCGAATTCGCTTGTACGGCGTCACCCGCTCGGCGACCCATGCCATCAACTCATCGTCAGTGAGCGCGGTGCGCCGCACGACGAACGCCTGAGGCACCTCGCCCGCCTCGTCATCAGGGAGCCCCACGACGGCTGCGTCGGCGACTGACGGATGGGACAGCAGGAGCTGCTCGAGTTCGGCGGGCGCGACTTGGAACCCCTTGTACTTGATCATTTCCTTGAGACGATCCACGACCTCGTACCACCCCTCGTCATCGACGGTGACAACGTCGCCCGTATGCAGCCATCCGTCGGCATCGATCGCGGCAGCGGTCGCTTCCTCGTCGTTGAGGTACCTGCGCATGACACTCGGTGCGCGAACGAGTAGCTCGCCTGGTTGTCCGGCTGCGACCTCGGCACCGGTCGTGGGATCGATGACGCGACATTCGACGCCCTGCACCGTGGGTCCGATCGACCACGGCTTGTCCGGGCCGTCGTCGGGCGCGATGTGGCTCGATCCGGCCAGCTCGGTCATTCCGTAAACCTGTTTCACGTGGCAGCCGGTACGGCGCGCACATGTGGTGACGAGGTCGCTGGACATAGGCGCGGCGCCGACCGTCATCACGTGCAGGCTCGAGAGGTCGTAGTCGTCGAGCAGGTCAGTGTTGGCCAGCGCCTGGACGATCGGGGGAACGATCTCGGCGCGTGTCACGTGGTGGCGCTGGATCGTGTCGAGGAACCCCTCGATCTCGAACCGGGGCATCAACACCACGCACGCGCCGGCCCGCAAGGACAGGTTGAGCGTGACCTGGAGCCCGAACGTGTGCACGAGCGGCAACGAGGCGAGCACGGTGTCGCTGCTCGTCACACCATGGGCGTCGCGCATCTGACTCAGGCTGGCGACGAGGTTGCGATGGGTCAGCACGACGCTCTTGGGCAGCCCGCTGGTGCCGCTGGAACGCGGGAGAAACGCCGTGTCGGAGGGACTGGCCAGCCCGGTCGGGAGGCCGCTCTTCCCCGCGGCGATGATCTGCTCGAATGCCGTAGCTCCGGCAGGATCGCCGTCGACGACGAACGTCCCAGCGACCGCGGTACTGAGCGCCGCATTGCGCAGGACGCTCTCGAACAGGTGCGCTGTCGTGATAACCCAGCGCGTATCCGTCGCGAGGAAGTGATCGGTGAACTCGCTGGCCTTCGAATGCGGGCTGACCGTTGTGACGGTCGCACCGATGGTCAGTGCGGCGTACCACGCGACGACGAAGTCGATGCTGTTCGTCGAGCACAGCGCCACGACATCGCCCGGGCGTACGCCCGCCGCTCGCAGGCCATGTCCGGCTCGACCGACCTTGTCGACAAGTTCGGCGTACGTCAGGGCCTCGCCAGAGGCGGCGTCGATGAGCGCGCAACGCCCGCCGTGCTCGGCCGCCTCGCCCAGCACGTACTCCGGAAGTGTCTGGTCAGGGACCATGGACTGTCGGGCCACATCCCGACGGCTCACGACGCCGACGCCCGCTCAGACAGCAAATTCGCAACACGAAACGCGAGGTCGACGGACTGGCGCCCGTTGAGGCGCGGATCGCACCTCGTCGCGTAATGGCGGTCGAGGTCGCCCTCGCGCAGCGCCTCGCCGCCACCGAGGCACTCAGTGACGTCGTCACCGGTCAGCTCGACGTGCAGCCCACCCGGCCAGACGGCCTCCGAGGCGCACGCCGCGAAGAAGGCGTCGACCTCCGCGACGATGTCCTCGAAGTTGCGTGTCTTGCGACCGTTGGCCATCTGCACGGTATTGGCATGCATGGGATCGCACGCCCAGACGACCGGGTGCCCGGCATCGCGGACCGCGGCCAAGATCGGCGGCAGAACGTCCGGCAGTCGCTTGGCCCCCATCCGCGAGATGAACGTCAGCCGGCCCGGGTTCCTGTCGGGGTTGAGCCGCTCGCACAGCTCCAGTACCTCACCGACAGTCGCAGTCGGCCCGAGCTTGCAACCGATCGGATTCGCGATGCCTGACACGAACTCGATATGCGCGCCGTCCAGCGCCCGTGTTCGCTCGCCGACCCACACAGTGTGAGCCGACGTGTCAACCCATTCGCCGGTCTGCTCGTCGCGGCGGGTCATCGCCTCTTCGTAGCCGAGCAGCAACGCTTCGTGGCTGGTCCAGACATCGACGCGGTTCATCTCGGTCGAGTCGCGGCCGATCCGCGACGCATGCAGGAAGCGCACAGCTCCGTCGATCTCCCGGGCGACCGCGTCGTAGCGTTCGCCCGCGGGGCTGGATGCCACAAAGTCCCGGTTCCACTCATGAACTCGGTCGAGGCTGCCGAAGCCGCCCGAGCTCAGCGAGCGCACGAGGTTGAGCTTGGACGCGGAGTGGTAGTAGGCGGTCAACATGCGCCGTGGGTCCGGCACGCGTCGTGCCGGGTCCGCTTCGATCGAGTTGACGATGTCACCGCGATACACCGGCAGTTCAACGCCGTCGATCGTCTCGACCGCCGCCGATCGCGGCTTCGCGAACTGGCCTGCCAGGCGCGCGACCTTAACGATATGGCTGCCGGACGCGTACGTCAGCACGATCGCCATCTGCAGGATCACCCGCAGCCGGTTTTCGACGGCCTGCGCGGTTAGTTCGTCGAACGATTCAGCACAGTCGCCGGCCTGCAGCAGGAAAGCGCGTCCAGCCGCGACCTCTGCCAGCTCGTCGGTGAGCGTGCGCACCTCGCCGCCGAACACCAGAGGCGGCATCACGCGCAGCTCCGCGAGCGTGTGCTCCAGCGCCGCCTCATTCGGCCACTCCGGCTGCTGGACCACCGGAAGACCATGCCAACTGGACGGCGACCACCTAGCGTCATGTGCGCGCATCGGTTGGCTCGCGTACCAACGCGTCGGGTTCAGTAGGCGCCGCGACTCTCCCTGGAGCAGACGGAAGCAGACCTCCGGGTGCGACGTGAGGAACTGCCGCAGACGCTCGGCTTCCAGCAGCACGTAGCGGACCGGGCCAAGCGCGACGAGGTCGCCGCTGATCGGTTCGCCGAGCAGGGCCGAGATCTCACCGAAGATCTCACCGCGCGCGAGCCGCGTGTGTTCGCGGCCGTTGATCCGCACCGCGGCCTGGCCGTCGATGAGGAACCCAAGACCGACGGACGTCTCGCCCTGAGTGAGCAGATGCTCGCCGGCGGCGGCCGCGTGGCCGCCGAACTGACTGGCGATCGCCCGAAGGTCCGCCTCGGGGAGGTCGCCCACCAACCGCGAGGTCCGCAGCGCACTCACGACCTCGTCGAACTGGGCGTCCACGGTCACTGGGCCCGCCTCGCTGCCAGGACGTGCACGTCGAGCGGTAGCTCGTGGCGCCCGACCAGTTCCAGCCCGGCCGCTGCCAGCAGGCTCGCATACTCGGTCTCGGTCCGCTCTCGGCCGCCGACGTTGCACAGCATGTGGATGTCCCATGCGTAGGCCAGGGAGGCCGAGCGATCCTCCGGGATCAGTCGCTCGACGACCAGCAACTGCCCATCGGCCGCCATCGCCTCAGATATCCGCGCGAGGATCGTCCGACACATCTCGTCGTCCCAGTCATGTAGCACGCGCGAGAGAAGGTAGACGTCGCCACCCGCAGGTACGCCCTCGGTGAAATCGCCGGACAGGAACTCGACGCGCTGGCTGAGACCCGCTTGTGCGAATGCCGGCCGCGCCCCGTCGAGCACGTGCGGGCGGTCGAACAGCACGCCTCTGGCGCGGGGAGCAGCGGCAAGCATCCGCCTCAGCAGCGAGGAAGTGCCGCCGGCGACATCGACAATCCGATTCACCCCGTCGAGGGCGACGACCTCCGCGACCGCGCCGAACATCGCGGCGCTGGACGCCATCGCGGTGTCGAACAGTTCGCTCAACTCGGGCCGTTTCGCGAAGTACTCGAAATGGTGCTCGCCGAAATGGTCGTCGAACGCCTCCTCCCCGGTCCTGACCGAGTGGAGGAAGTGTCCGAAGGACTCATAGAACGGACCCCCATACAGCAGCGCGAGCGGTCGCAACGCGGGATCGGCGTCGATGCGCAGCAACCGACCGAGCTCGGTCAGCTCGAACGTGCCGCGCCGCGACTGCGTGACGACGCCGATCGAAGCGAGGTATCGCAGAAGCCGAGTCAGGCTGTCCACATCCGACGCAGTCGTCTCCGCCAACTGCGCGGCGGTCGCCTCCGGCTGCCCAGCGATCGCGTCCGCAAGCTTCAACTCGGCGGCGACGTGAATGGCCTGCGTCGCCCAAGCGCCGGTCATCAACGTCAACAACCGCTTGGCGGCCGGGACAGAGTTGCGGCGGTGGGCATCGATGATCGCCGGGTAGTAACCCGAGGTCAGCAGTTCGACTCGCCGCACGAAGTGATTTCGGGCACTGGCGTCGCGGAAGTACAGCACTGTATTGCCCTCGCGGCGGTTATAGCCGCCGTCGTCCGGTCGCATCCAGCCGTGATCAGACAGGATCGAGCGCATCGCCGAGATCGCCATCCGGTCGGGCTGGCCGATCGCAAGCGCGACGTGCGCCTCGTCGTTGCGTTCACGCTCGCCGTCGGCGATCGCAGTCAGCGGCGAACCCGGCGCCACCGTCAATGTGAACAGCTCGATCATCAGCGGGCGCCTGCCCTCAAGTGGAACCGGCACGCGACGGATCTGGACATCGAGTTCGCTCAACGACTGCCGGTAGCGCGCGGCGAGGCGGGCCTTAACTACCACACTTGGCTTCGGCTCCTCCGCGGTCAGCCCGCGCCGCGCCAGCGCGTCATCGATCTCCCCAGAGTTCTCAGGGAACACGAGCACCGCAGCATGGCGCAGTTCGCAGGTCTTCACGATCTCGGCGAGGTCCTCGCTGGACAATTCCGGCACGATCTCGGCGAGGAGCGCAGTCGTGTCGGTCTGTCGAAGGAATGCGATCGCGTCGTCCAGACGCGCCTCATCGGCTGGATGCATAACCTAGACCCCCTGTCGGCATTCGCGGGCGTCGAACCTCCTGTGTGCGCCTGTCTGCCCAGGCTAAGTCTTACGGCACGCAAGGCGGCTGCATATCGCATCATCTGGGGATTTCAAACGTCGACACTTCACCGATCACCGGCTACGAGCGGAAGGCCGTGTCCGGAAGTCGCGTGTCTCGGTTTTCCCTGGCATCGGCAAAAGGCTGGCACCCCAATCGGGATTGCGTCCTTGTCGCGATCAGCTACTCGCGAACCGGCGCCGTGACGAGTACCGACATCGCGAGAACGGTCATGCCCACCGTCAAAAGGAGCGCGACAAGCGATGCCGCTCGCCCGATCCCTGAAGCCCGGCGGAGAGCACACGCCGCCACAACAGCTCCCACCACTGAGGGACCGACACCGGTGATGGTAACGACGGCGCGGAAGTAGAGGAACCGCATCGGCGCGTCGTTTGAGTACAGAACAAAGTGCGGTTCGATCCACGAAACGGCCGCCAGCCCGAACAGCGCAAGCAGCAGTGACAACAGGTTCAGCCAGCTCACTCGCACCCGCGCAGGATGACAGCCCATGTCGCCCGACGCGCGCTAGAGGTGCTGCCGGAACGCACACCAGCACAACCTTCGCGCAACGCGGCTACTTAGTGTTTTCAGCACGACCGGTGTCCGGCCAGACTCGGTCGAGGTGCTCGGCGGGACGCTCTCAACCACCGGCTGCCCACCCGTTCATTTGGTGTGGCTCTCACATGGCCTGCGTCCCCGTCGAGTGCCGTGCGAGGAGTGGCTCGAAAGGGGTTTGCCCCTGCTCTAAGTAGCAATGCCCTCCACGCCGTTTCGTAACGACGAGAGCGAGGAGGACGGCGATGGGCGTGATCATCGGGATGGACCCGCACAAGCGCTCGGCGACGATCGAGGTGATCGACGAGCGCGGCACGGTGTTGTCGACTGGACGATTCGGGACGGACAAGGTCGGCTACCGCGACATGTTGGCCGAGGGGCGCCGGTTTGGTGAGCGTGTCTGGGCGGTCGAGGGCGCAACGGCATCGGCAAACACATCGCGCACCGCCTGGTCCACGACGGCGAGGTCGTGATCGACGTGCCGCCGAAGCTGTCGGCGCAGGTGCGGGTGTTCGCGACCGGCAACGGTCGCAAGACGGATCCGGTCGATGCGCATTCGGTGGCGATGGCCGCGTTCCACAACCATGGTCTGCTGCACGTCGAGGTCGATGACGACCTGCTGGTCCTCGGCATGCTCGCCGACCGTCGTGACGAGCTGGGCCGGGCCCGGACCCAGACGGTGAACCGACTGCACCGGCTGCTGCTGGAGCTGTTAGCTGGCGGGCCGAAGAAGGACCTGTCGGCCAAGCAGGCCCGCGAGCTGATCGTGACGGTCAAGCCCCGTGACCTGCCCGGCAAGACCCGCCGGCGTCTGGCGGTGGAGTTGATCGGCGAGCGCGAATCGATCGACCGCAAGATCAAGACCGGTGACAAGGAGATCGAGGCGTTAGTGCTCGAGCGTGACTCGACCCTGATGGATCTATTTGGCATCGCCGCGGCCAGCGCCGTTCGTCTCCTCGTCGATGTCGGCGACATCCACCGCTTTGCCAACCGTGACCGGTTCGCGTCCTGGAACGGCACCGCACCCCTAGACGTGTCTTCCGGCAACCAGGAACGCCATCGGCTCTCCCGCGTCGGCAACCGGCGCATCAACCGAACGATCTACATCATGGCGATCAACCAGCTCCGCCACCGGACCGAAGGCCGCGCCTTCTACGACCGACACAGAGCCGGCGGCATGCCGTCGATGATGGCCCTGCGCGTCCTGAAACGCCGACTGTCGAACGTCATCTTCGCCCGCATGCTCGCCGACCAGACCAGACGAGAAGCCAGAGTGGCGACGGGCCCGGGTGGGCACTCGGGGAACGACTCTGTCTCCAGCGCGGTCGACTCACACCTTGGCATCGACTCTTCGGAAAAGCCACATCCCGGACCCGCCAGCACCAAGCCTAGAACCGGACTCCCAGCTGCGTCTTGACGGCATGAAGGAGCGGGGCCTCCGCTCCTCGTGGACTCCCGAGTGATCATCGGGGTGCTCACGTCCATTTCGACGAAGGAGGCCCCTGTGAGCGAAGACTACGACGGTCGGCAGTACGTCGGCATGGATCTGCATCGGCGCCGTTCGGTGTTGGTGCGGATGACCGAGGCGGGCGAGCGGCTGGAGACGGTTCGCATCGTCAACGATCGCGAGCAGCTGGCCGCGGTGATGGCCCGCGCCGGGGAGGACCCGGAGGTGGTGCTGGAAGCCACGTATGGCTGGTATTGGGCGGTTGACGCGCTGGCCGAGTTGGGCGGCTGCGTGCATCTGGCCCACCCATTGGGGGTGAAAGGCTTCTCCTACCGGCGAGTGAAGAACGACGAACGCGACGCCGCGGATCTTGCCGATCTGCTGCGCATGAAGCGGCTGCCCGAGGCGTGGATCGCCCCGCCGGCCACCCGGGAGCTGCGGGAGCTGGTGCGGCACCGCGCCAAGCTGGTGCACCTGCGCACCAGCCTGCGCTGCCAGGTGCATGCGGTGCTGGCCAACCACGGGGTCTGTGTGCCGGTCAGCGACCTGTTCGGCGTGCAGGGCGGGGGTGTCAGATGGTTTGTGTAAACGGGTTCTCCGATAGGGGGCGTGGGCTCCCGGAAAGTTGAGAACCCCTGTGATCGTGAAAGCTGATGCTGTGCCGTCTGGGTCGCCGTTGCCGGAGGGGTTGAAGGCGGAGGTCGCTCGTCTGGTTGAGCAGGCCCAGTTCGAGGGTGTGCAGTTGACCGGAGAGGGTGGCTTGCTGCCGGACATGATCAAGCAGGCGGTGGAGGCGGCGTTGCAGGGTGAGATGACGGCTCATCTTGGTTACGAGCGGTACGCGCCGGAGGGCCGCGGATCGGGTAATTCCCGTAACGGGTCGACGGCGAAGACGGTGCAGACGGCGGCCGGGGCGGCTGAGGTGTCGGTGCCGCGGGATCGGGCCGGCAGCTTCGAGCCGATCACGGTGCCGAAGGGCACCCGCCGGGTCACCGAGTTCGACGACATGGTGATCGGGTTATATGCCAAGGGCTTGACCACCCGGGATATCGCCGAGTGGCTCGCCCAGACCTACGGCGCCAAGATCAGCCACGAGACGGTCGCGAACATCACCGACAGCGTCACCGAGCTGGTCAAGACGTGGCGGTCTCGGCCGCTGGATGAGGTCTATCCGATCCTGTATATCGACGCGATCCGGGTCCGGGTCCGCGACGGCGGCGCGGTGCGGATCAAGGCCTGCCACCTGGCCATCGGCGTCGATCTCGAGGGCCGCAAACGGGTGCTCGGCTTGTGGATCGAGCAGCACGAGGGCGCACGGTTTTGGCTGTCGGTGCTCACCGAGCTGCGTAACCGCGGCATGCGGGATGTGCTCATCGTCTGCTGCGACGGGCTGACCGGCCTGCCCGAGGTGATCGGCCAGATCTGGCCGCAGGCGATCGTGCAGACCTGCGTGGTGCACCTGATCCGTAACTCGATGCGCTACGCCTCCTGGAAGGACCGCAAAGCCATCGCCGCGACGCTGCGCCCGATCTACGCCGCCCCGACCGTCGAGGCGGCCGAACAGGCCCTGGAGACCTTCGCCGGCTCCGAGGTCGGCCGACGCTGCCCCGCCGTCGTCGACGTGTGGCGGCGGGCCTGGACCGAGTTCGTGCCCTTCCTCGACCTGCCACCGGACATCCGTCGCGTGGTTTACACAACCAACGCGATCGAGTCCACCAACTACCAGCTGCGCAAGGTATCCAAGACCCGCGGCCAATTCCCCACCGACGACGCCGTCTACAAGATCCTCTACCTCGCCGTGTGCGACATCGAAACCCGCGACAAAAGCCGAGGAGGCCACCCCAAGAAGCAAAGCATCCTGTCCCGCGGCTCAACCACCCACGGCTGGACCGCCGCCCTCAACCAATTCGAGATCATCTTCCCCGGGCGACTACCCGCCCAAATCTGATCAACCCAGAACCACGTTTACACAACTAACTTGACACGCCCACCCAGCGCGGGATCCGCAGTCGAATCGACACGATCAGCGCGCCCGGCGAGGACATCGTGGCGGTGCGCGGCTGGATCCGATCCTTCGCGGACACCGACGAGCCG
>Ga0070710_10001800_pt1 | contig 10137 bp, 11 predicted proteins | sample LARL52metaG_FD_65454 | JGI IMG/M metagenome (GOLD analysis project Ga0070710, IMG submission 65454) | Corn, switchgrass and miscanthus rhizosphere microbial communities from Kellogg Biological Station, Michigan, USA - LAR L5-2 metaG | ecosystem: Host-associated > Plants > Roots > Rhizosphere ... | reverse complement strand
CCGTCAGTGGCGTAGTAGCGCAAAGAGTAGACCGCGGGCAATTGGTGGCGGGCCGCGAGCGCGATGATCAGTTTGCGATGAACCGCCCCCAACGTGCTCGCCGTCACGATCAGACCGCCATTCGAGGAGCGTGCGAATGCAGTGACGGCGCGCTCGATCTCATCGGCATCACGCACACCCATCGGCCGCACCTCTACCCCGAATGACGGCGCCGCTGCCTGGATTACGGCCAACTGGCCGATCCCGGAGGATATGTCGGCATCTCGAAGGGCTCCCACTCGCTTTAGCTGGGGCGCGACCTCTTTGAGCATCTCCAACCATTTCGCGCTGATACTGTATTCGTATAGGATAAAGCCCGTGATGTTGCCGCCTGGTTGTGCAAGGCTTTCGACCAAGCCCGCGCCGACGGGGTCCACCGTATTCACGAACACAATCGGCACAGTGCGCGTCGCCTGTTTCAACGCCGTCACCGCCGGGATGCCGGCGGTCAGGATGACTTCCGGAGCAAGCGCGACCAATTCTGCCGCGGGTGTGCGACTGCTGTCGGCATCAAACGCGCCCCAACGTATCTCCATCCGCACGTTACGACCGATGATCCAGCCCAATTGCTGCAGCCTCTGCGCTAGCGCGTTGGCGCGGTCCGAAGCTTCCAAATCGTCAGCGGCCAGGTTCATGAGCACGCCGATGCGCCGCATCCGCTCGCCCTGCTGCGCCCGGGCCGCGAGCGGCCACGCCGCCGCCGCGCCGCCGAGCAGCGTGATGAACTCGCGCCGCCTCATTCGATCACCTCGTCGGCGAGCGCGAGCAGCGACGGCGGCACCGTGAGGCTAAGCGCTTTGGCAGTAGTCAGATTAATGACGAGATCGAACTTGGTCGGCTGCTCGACCGGCAGGTCGGCAGGCCTCGCCCCCCGTAGAATCTTGTCGACATAGTCGGCGGCGCGCCGATACTGGTTCACGATATTTGGTCCATAGGACACCAGACCTCCGGCTTCGACATACTCCCGAAGGCCGTACATCGTGGGAAGTCGTGCGCTCTGCGCCAGCGTGTTGATGCGAATCCGGTTGGTGTTCAAAAGCGGGTCGACGCAGACATAAAGCGCGTCCGCGCGGCCTTTGAGCGCCTCGAATGCAGGCGCGATGTCTTCGCCTCGCCGGATTTCTAATGTGACGACCTCAAAGCCGAGCGTCCGGGCGATGCTTGAAACCTCACCCATCTCCAACAGGGAGCCGGGATTGCCCACATTGGCCATGATCGCCAACGTGCGAAGACCGGGGAGAACCTCGCGCAACATTTCGATGCGCTTACCGACAAGATCGACGAGTTGGTTCGACAGGCCGGTCACGTTGCCGCCCGGTCGCGGCAGACTTGCGACAAGGCCTGTGCTGACCGGATCGGCCACCGCTGCGAAGACGATCGGGATGACCGCTGCCGCCTGTTTGGCCGCAATGACTGATGCAGTTCCCTGCGTGAAAATGACATCGACTTTCAGCCGGACGAACTCAGCCGCGATCTCGACGAGGCGCTCGGTGCGTCCGTCCGCGTAGCGAATCTCAATCGCGACGGTCCGGCCCTCGATCCAACCCAGTTCGCGCAGTCGCTGCACAAAGGCGGCGACCCGTGGACTCTCGACCAATAGCGTAGTCCCGACCAAGAGGCCGACGGTCGGCAGCTTGCCCGGCTGCTGCGCGCGCGCCGCGAATGGCCACGCAGCCGCCGCGCCGCCGAGAAGCGTGATGAACTCGCGGCGTTTCACTCGATCACCTCATCGGCGCGGGCGAGCAGCATATCGGGCACGCTTAGGTTGAGCGCCTTGGCGGTGTTGAGGTTGATAACAAGCTCGTACTTGGTCGGCGCTTGTACTGGTAGGTCGGCCGGCTTCTCGCCTTTAAGAATGCGATCGACATAGCCGGCCGAGCGTCGGTACTGGTCAAAAAGGTCATAGCCATAGGAAATTAAGCCGCCGCTCGCCGCGTAGTAGCGTCGGTAATAGACCGCGGGCAGCTTGTGCCGGGCGGCAAGCGCGATGATCAGATCGCGGTGTCGAACCGTCAATGCGCTCGACGTCATCACCAGACCACCATTCGAGCCTCTGGCGAACGCCGCGACAGCGCGCTCAATCTCCCCGGCATCGTGGACACTTACCGGTATTACATCCACGCCGATGGCCGGTGCGACGGACTGGATGACGGCGAATTGGCCCACGCCCGAAGTCAAGGAGGGATCGCGAAGGACCGCCGCCCGCGTTACGTTAGGCGCGATCTGCTTGAGAAGTTCTAGCCATTTGCCGCTCAAACTGTATTTGAACTGCATAAAGCCAGTGGCATTGCCGCCCGGGCGTCCCAGGCTGTCGACGAAACCCGCGCCGACCGGGTCGGCGACATTCACGAACACGATCGGCAGCGTGCGCGTAGCTTGCAAAAGTGCCGCCAAGCCCGCGCTGCCGCTGGCAAGAATGACGTCCGGCGCGAGGCCGGCCAATTCCATCGCCTGTTTACGAATGGTATCGCTTTGGCCCAAGCCCCAGAAGTAATCGATCCGCAAGTTGCGGCCGCTGGTCCAGCCTAATTGCTGCAGCGCCAGTACGAACGCCGCGTTGCGGGCTTCAGCGTCACGATCTTCTGCGCCGACACCGGCTGTGAGCACACAAACACGCCGGATGTTTTCGCCTTGCTGCGCCCGCGCCGCGAGCGGCCACGCGGCGGCCGCGCCGCCGAGCAGCGTGAGGAACTGGCGTCGTCTTACGTCGGGCATGGGCTCCCCCTCGGAACCCGCTGTGCCAGCTTACCGCACGCTAAGGTTGCCCCGGAAGGTACCGGCAGGTCCTTGGGATGAACCTGAATCGTTCTGAATGGCAGACCGCGCGCGGGCCAGAACGCGCGCGCCGGGCGTCGTTCCGGCTAGCCGCTTGGAGATGAACTCAAGCCGGAAAGTACACCCACAGAGCGGTGACAACGAAAAGCAGGGTTGAATACAAGCGCATCGCTTGGGTGTCCGAAATCCAACTCTGCGTCCTATCTATGGTCCTCTCGTCCATGGCGTTGCCCCTCTCTATTGCTCGGCGGATCAGCTGCGGGTCCAACCTGCCAGATCAAGATGGGCAGGTCCTTGGGGCAGACCTGAATTGTTCTGAATCGAGGCCGACCGACCCCACTCTCTCAGCAGGTCGGCCGGATTCACGCCCCTTGAGAATGCGGCCCGCATGGGCGCCGACCTGACGCCAAGCATCCGAAATGTCTGTTCCGCCGCTCCAGCCCGCCAATTTCGGCAGACTTACTCGCGGTTCGGAAACGCTGTCGGGATCGCGTGCCGTGTCGCCACGCTGACCACGGTCTCGTGACGTGCCGTGGGACCGTAGGAGAGCGCGAAGGGCGTGTGCGCATACGGGCGCGGACGGCGCGCTTCCTGGGGGGTGGCTATTTTGTTTCGGACCCAGTGGGACCACGCTGCAACAAACCGCTCCGGCGAATCCCGATCAGATGGCGGCAACAGGTCAGATCAGGTCGCAACACAGGGCAAAGGGACACGATGTGCTCCCTGCACACATACCAAACTTGCATTGCATCAAAATTCGCAGATCGCACCGCGGAGCTGTTGCCAGTCAGGCCCGTGCGGCATCCCGCGCGTCCGCAACTCCGGCGCGCGCCTCCCAACACTGTAAATCCAGCAGATCGGAGACAGCCCGCTCCTGTTGTCGAGGAGCGCGTGTTGCAGGGGCCTCGTTCGGCGGCGCGCATCGAAAATTTCAGGATTGTAGCTTTAAGAACCGCGCGCAGGAGATTGAAATCATGGGAGCTTTAGCGCCAATTGGAATTTTCAACGGCTCGTCCGGCGCTCTTACGGCAGCGTCAGCGGCCTATGACGCGGCATGCTCGCCAGCACCTGCCGGGCACGCTCGGCGGCGACAGCGCGGCGGTACATTGCCCGCACAAGCGCGTGGGCAGCGCGGACACGCCGCAGGCACACCGTGAGGATGAGCATCTCCCTGACGTGCGAGATCTTGTGCTCGCCCTTGGCCCATCGAATCACCCCGCGGACGCTGACGCCCATATCGGCGGCGACCGGTCCCTGCCAAGACTTGCCATAGGCGATGCGTGCCAGCCTGACGAATTGCTCGGGCGTGATGCCTTCGTAGCTGGCGGCCCGTTTCAGGTCTATGTGGCGGTTGGTGGGTGCGCGCTTGGCCGCGAGCCTGGCATTGGTTGGCCTCTCTTCGGCTTCGAGATAGGCTGCAGTCGCGGACTTCACCTCTTCTGGTGCTGCGAGACCTTTCGTCTGCCATTCCAGGCACCCTTGGATCATCCAGGCCAGGATGCCCGGCAGCTCGTTCCTAAACTTATCGGACAGCTTTTCGTCGCGTTCCCCCAGCGGGATCGTGATGGTGAAGGGGACCAGATTGAAACGACGACGGATCGCTTCATCAACCGACCGAAGCCCTGGTTTGTGATTTCCGGCAATAACGAGCTTGAACTGTGGTGCATACTCGAAGAAGTCCTGCCGCATGAACCGGGCAGCGATTTTGTCACCGCCAGTGAGTGCCTTGATCTTGCTTTCCGCCCAACGGCGTCCTTCCTCGGTTTCGACAGCAGTAACGAGACGTGCGCCGCGAAGGCTTGCAAGATCGGTAGGGTGTCGTTCATTTTTGGAGTCGGTAAAGGTCTCGATCGGCGCGGTGCGGTGATAGTCGCCAAGACAACTGGTTATGGCATTGACGAATGTGGTTTTGCCATTCGCGCCCGTTCCGAACAGGAAAAACAGCGCGTGCTCTCGCGTTAGTCCCGTGAGTGCGTATCCGGCGAGCCGTTGAACAAACGCGACCAAATCCGAGTTGCCGCCCATGATGCGATTGAGGAATTCCAGCCATGTCGCGATAGGACAGGATGCATCTGGGGCGACGCCGGTGAGCTTGGTCATATGATCATGATGGCGGTGCTGGCGAGACTTGCCAGTTTGCAAGTCCACCACGCCGGTCGGCGTGTTCAAAAGCCACGGGTCCGCGTCCCATTGATCGACGGTCGCAGCAAGCCACCGGTCGGCCTTGGCGAGCCGTTCCACAGCGGCCACGGTCTTCGCGCTCGCGAGCATCGTGGCGATTTTCGGTTTATCACATTTTGCAGCTGCCTCGCGGCAAATCCTGCGCGCACGATCGAAGGCGCGTAGCGTGTCGTCGAACTGCCAGCACGTCTGGTCCCAGTGAAGCCAACGCCCCCAGGCGGCCACATATCGCAGGTCGTTCGCGTGCCGTTCGGCAAATTGTAGTGCCAGCGCCTCATCTGAGAAGGCGGGTGGTCTAATGTCATCTGGATTGTCCGTTTCAATAAGAAAATCCGGAGCTGCTAAGGGCGGAGTCATGCCGCTCTCCCGACAATAATGTCAGCGAGATCGGCACCTTCTTTGATCGGCACGACTCTAAATACTTGCCTCCCGGCTGTCGTCCAACGCCGTGAACATTCGATCGCACGCCGCTGTCCAGTTCCGCTGACGTCGTGGTCAACAAAGATCGTGAGCGTCTCGACTCCAGGAAGTACCGGGAAGGAAGCAATTCCATAAGCATCGCCGAGTGCCCATGCCGGAACAAAACCCAGAAGCATCCCGCCAAGCGTCGATTCGATGCCCTCACCAATCGCGATGCCTGTCGTCACATCCTCATCGGCTGTGAGCTTAATCGCGGTTTCGGACTTCGGCCCGAGCATCTTGCGGCCGAGCTTGTGGCCGTCCAGAGTTAGCGCCGTTCGATGAATGGCGCGCGGCTCATTGTTCACGATGCCGCGAAATATGCCAATCATCGCGGGATGACGGTCGCCACCGAATGGACACGTTGGATGAAAGCGGATGGCACGCCCCGAAACGCCTTCTGGCAGGACGAGCTTTCGACGTGCGAGATATCGCGCGGCCAGCGTGCCGCCAACGTCACGCCCGGCGTTCCAGACTTCAAGGGCGAGCTGCCGATTGCGTTCGGCCAGATTGTCGCTCTGGCCGATAGCGTTGACGGGCTCGTTGTGGTTCCGGTCTCCGTGATCATCCAGCAAGCCGCGCCGCCGCAGTTCCGCGATCACGTCAAGGCGATTGCACCCGGCCCAGCATGTGGCGAGCAGACGCCCGCCGTCACCGTCCCGCAGTACCAGCGATCGCCCGCCGTGTAACGGACAGCGACACCGCCAGCCTCGGCCTTCGTGCTGCGCGTGGCCGAGCGCCGCGGCGATGTCGGCAGCGTTCATAGCTGCACCCCGCTTGCCGGTGCCTTGCGCGGTCGGCCGCGTTTACGGCGAGGCGACTGCGATTGCGCGGTGGTGCCTTGCGTAGACGCGAGCCTTTGCGCGACGTAGCGGCGTATCGACTCGACCGTGATTTTGCGCGAGCGGCCGTCCAGGAATGAGTCGAGCTCGCCAGCAGCCAGCAATTCATATTCCCGCGTGTTGGAGCAAGCGAGCATCTTCCAAGCGGTTCGTGGTTTGACTACGAGCGCGCCTTCCCAATCGGAAAGGCCAGTGCTGCGAATAGACATTCAGTCGTTGCTCCACACGTCCTATCCTGGATGTGTGCTTACGACCGCGAATGCCGTGGTTTCAAAGGGTATTTTGTCGGTCGAATTTGTTAACGGCGGCTTGGCTTTTTTTGAGGATTCTGAGGATGCCCTCGGCCTTGACCGTCGGCGGCTTGCTTCCCGATGGGGCAGAGCATTGCCACGCGACGCACATTGCCCACTCAACAGCCGCAACAAGTACGTCGAGCACCACGCCGCGGCTCGCGTGGTTCGGTATGCCTCTATGGTCCGGTGTGCCTGTGCCGCGTGTCCACGAAATCCGCGGTCGGCCGATAGATCGCGCGATGGCATCCGCAAAGGCTAAAACAACATCCGAATCATATTTCTCCGGTCGGCCTAGGAAGGGAGACTGGAAACCCTCGCCCTGCGAGGCTGGTTCCCTCTCGCGGATGCGGCGATTGGCGCCCGGATCGTCCCTCCAGGCGTTGCGGGCAGTCTTGCGCACCTTCCGAGTGGGCGTCCTACCATCGTGTGTGATCATAAAATCTTGGATTGCATCCACGAAATACAGAGGAGGTTTGTCGTCCGCTTGGTTGAAAACCCTTCCACGCTCTCTTTCGCATAACACTTGCAGAACAGTGAGGCCTCCGGGTTTCGCCTCCACGAACTCGCCCCCTTCCATCCAAAGGAAGGTGCCTCCTTGCCCGCGCACCTCTGCGTGCAAGGTTTTCTTGATCTCATCCACTATTGCGTTCGTGCCTTGGCCCAGTTCGAGGTCGCGCCGCATTTGCCCGACCTTAGCGACAAGCCGATCATATGCACGCCGCTCGATTGCGTACGTCAAAACCTCATCGCTTAGGGGCTTGTCTGACAGGATTTTGCGCGCCTCCGCTGGCGCACCGCACTAATGATCGCGGCGGCAGCGCGGTGCGGAGCCGCGCGTTCGGGGATCAGCCTAGCCGCCGCCGTTAGATGTTAACCCATTCGCCGCATCGGTGCGACGTTGTTTGTCTCTTGCAGCGGCGCGGTGGTGCAGAACGTCGCCCATTGCTGCATCAACCGGCGCCGCTTCTCGAACATGTCGCCGCGCCGGTAGGCCTGTTCCACCTTGCTGCCGACGACATGCGCTAGCGCCGCTTCAACAATCTCGTTTTGGAACGCGGTGCGCTCGCTCGCCCAAGTCTTGAACGTTGCCCGGAAGCCATGCGCCGTTAGATCGCCGCGCTCCATGCGTCGCAACAGCATCAGGAAGGCCATGTTGGAGAGCGGTAGGCCGGGCTTGCCACCGGCAAACACGAAACCGTCATCCGCTTTGCGATGCGCGAACATTTCTTCGAGTATCGCAAGCGCGCGAGCGGACAGCGGGACGCGGTGTTCCCTACCCGCTTTCATGCGGGCAGCCGGAACGGTCCACCTCTTATCGAGTAGATCAATCTCGGACCACCGCGCCCCTATCGTCTCGCCCGTTCTCGCGGCCGTGAGCACCGCAAATTCGAGCGCGCGGGCGGCGACGCCCTCTTGCTCACGCAACGCAAGCAGGAAGCCCGGCAGCTCGGCATAAGGCAATGCGGCGTGGTGCTCAACTCTGCGAACCTTGCCGCGCGCTGGCAACAACTTGTCGAGATGGCCGCGCCAGCGGGCGGGGTTCTCGCCCTCGCGCCAGGTGCGCGCTTTCGCAAAGTCCAGGATGGCCTCAATACGCCCGCGCACCCTGCCCGCAGTCTCGGGCTTGGTCGTCCAGACGGGCTCGAGCACCCTGAGTACCAACGCGGTGTCGATCGCCTGTACCGGCAGCGACCCGATGACAGGCTCGGCGTAGGTCGCAAGCGTCGCTTCCCATTGCGCCGCGTGCTTGCCGTTGCGCCAGCCGGCCCGGTGCGCGTTGATGTAGCTGTCAGCACATTGCTTGAAAGTGATTGCCTTAGCCGCATCGAGCCGGGCTTTGGCGCGGCGCAAAGCGCGCGCCTCGATTGGATCCACGCCGTCATAGCGCAGTCGTCTGGCATCGAGCGCCTTGGCGCGCGCTTCCTTCAAGCCGAATAACTTGAGCGGTCCGAGCCCCATCCAGCGCGGCCGGCCATTGAGCATGTAGCGCAGCACCCAATTTTTCGTCTTGTCCCCGGTGACGCGGAGATAGAGCCCGTCGCCGTCCGCATACATGCCGGGCTCGCTCGCGTTATCCACCGCCAACGCGGTGAGCCGGTTCGTTTCACGTGCCATGTCCGCCCCTCGTTCCAATGATCCGCAAATGCGTCCACAACCATTATTCGGACGATAGCGAAGGACCGCGAACGTGTCCAGAGAGAAAAAGACACAGTCAGCGGCTAGAAATTGGCCTTTTCGCGGATGATGGTGAAGGGCAGCGAATGATCGCGAACAAGGGCTCTGGCGGAAGGGGTGGGATTCGAACCCACGAGGGGCTTGCGCCCCTGGCGGTTTTCAAGACCGCTGCCTTAAACCACTCGGCCACCCTTCCCTACCGTAGCATCAAATACTTAGGCGCGTTCGCTGCCGGAACAAGTGCGAACATTGCCACCCAACTGCCACCGGGGAAGTATCTCAGTTTGATTTTTTTGTCTTGTAAGGGACGCTTCCCACCTCGGGGCATCGCTTTAAATCCTAATTTGAAAAGCGCCGAATCTCATCGATGCGCTCGCGCATCCACGCTACCGCCGCGCCACCGAGCAGCGTGATGAAATCGCGGCGCTTCATTCGATCACCTCGTCGGCAAGGGCGAGCAGAGCGGGCGGCGCCTCGAGGCCAAGCGCCTTGGCAGTCTTGAGGTTGAGCGTGAGCTGGTACTTCGTCGGCTGCTGAACCGGGAGATCGGCGGGCTTTTCGCCGCGAAGGATACGATCGACATAGGAGGCCGCACGCCGGAACAAATCGACACGATCCGGAGAATAAGAGATCAGACCGCCGCTCTTGACCAAAACCGGATCCGAATAGATCGCCGGGAGGCGGTGCCGTGCGGCAAGCGCGACGAACGGCTCGCGGAGCGCCGTGATCGTGATGTCCGGCGCGAAGAAAAGGGCGCCATTGGGCGTTTTCGCGAAATCTTCGAGCACGCCTTCGAGTTCAGCTAACCCGTGGATTGGCGCCATAACGGGCGTGATGGCGAGCGGGGTGGCAAAACGCTCGAACGAACGGCCGTAAAAAGCAGCGTTGCGATTGTCGGGATTGTAGATGAACGCAACGCGCGAGGTGCCAGGCGCGATCTGAAGCAAGATTTCCAACATCTTGCCGATGACGGAGAACTCGAAGGAAGAGAATCCGGTGACGTTTCCGCCGGGCCGCGCGAGGCTCTTCACCCAGGGCGACACGCAAGTCCTTATGCAAGGGGATGGGGACGGCCTCGCCAGTTTTCTGCTGCGCGTGGACCATCAGCCATTGGCCGTCGGCATCGTGCTCGATGTGCGACCAGCGCATTCGAACGACATCGGAGCGCCGTTGGCCGGTTTCGAGCAACAGCGCAAAGGCGAGCGCGAGATGAGGCGGCGCGGGTGCACGGCCTTGCGGAGTCGGCGCGAGCGGATTGCCCTCGATGAACCGCCGCTGGACAGCGACCGGCCAAGCGAGTCGTGGCGCGGCTCGGACGACATCGGAGCGCCGTTGCGGCCGGGAGCGGCACACGAACCGGGCGGGCAGGGGGT
>Ga0070710_10001799_pt1 | contig 10140 bp, 10 predicted proteins | sample LARL52metaG_FD_65454 | JGI IMG/M metagenome (GOLD analysis project Ga0070710, IMG submission 65454) | Corn, switchgrass and miscanthus rhizosphere microbial communities from Kellogg Biological Station, Michigan, USA - LAR L5-2 metaG | ecosystem: Host-associated > Plants > Roots > Rhizosphere ... | reverse complement strand
TTTGTATCTTTATTCATGTTATCTCTCTCTACTCTCTCTCTCAATCTATAGCTAACGCTAGGACACCTTTTTATTGTCGCAAGACTAAAAGAAATATGAGAAGTTATTATTCCAAGCTTGACCACCTGGAATTTTTTTATTAATTGAAAGTGAGTGAGAACTATTGAGGTCTTAATCTTTCGTTCAAGTCTTACAATCTTTAACGGAGTTTGTTTTACTAGATTCTTAGACCAATTGAAAATCTTATTTGCTCTTATCTTTGCATACCATTTACTTTTTCTATTAGCTTCTTTGTTTGCTTGTTGAACATCTAAAATCTTTATTGTGTTTTCTATCGTATCATACAGGCCGTCTAGATTATAGAATCCAATTTCACATTTGTTTTGTTTTGCAAACTCGGTGATATAATTTTCATAATAGAATAAAGTTGCATGGTGTGTTTGACCAATAACTGATTTAACTAATTCATCTCTGATATATCTTCGAGTAAAGACATTAGGAAATTGCCTCATCTCTGGATATTTGATTGAAGCTACTGCAATATCTAAGAGATTATTTAGTATTGGTCTAGAAGCTGTCTTACCATTAATACTTGGAATTATTAGAGTATTCAACAATGACACTCTCCATTAACTCGTTTATGTTGTCTGCACTTGCCACACCAACCCCTAGCTTGTTGTTTGGTAATACTTAGTTTAATATCCGTACAAATTAAGCACTTGATGACATTCTTTACTTCCTTTATTGGTGAGTGTTCTGTTTCCTTATTACATGAGAAACAAAAATGATATTCAATCTTTAATCTATTATAATCTGGATAGTTCTTACTATTACTTAGAAAACCTCTAACAGCATATATTTTTGGTTCTTCTTTCGGGAAAACATTAACTGTATTTTGTAAAGTCTTGTAACCAATTTCTAATCTATTATCTTGTATTATCTGCTCTTGTTCGCTTGGTTCATCTCTTTGTTCTCTTAATGATTTTCTCTTATCAATACAAGCTAGAAAATCATGTATTGTATCTACTCTACCAACTTCATATAATTTTGATATGTTATGCTTGGTCTTTATGATCTCTAACTCTATTCCACATTTGAAACAAGTAATCAATATCTTAACCTCACATCTTCTTCTAGTTCTACAAATTCTTCTGGTACATTGATTACTTCGTAACGTTTGCAGGAATTGTAATCATGTATTGTATTAGTATCCCATGTGTACCAAGAACCAGTTTCTTTTTGTGTCTTGTCTTTATTGTTCCAATAGATTAAGACCTTACAAAAATGACATAGACGTTTTAATGGATAACTCATGTTAGTAATACCTATACCTCTTACCACGTAGTCCTCTAGCTAATCTACCAAAGAAAGATTTTGTTTCTCCTATATCTTGTCTTAATCTAGCTTCTAATTGATAATTATCAATCATCCCTTTATTATTACCACTCATAGCTTCCTGTGCAGTAGTTGGTTCTGGTCTTTCCGGTACAATAGTAGAAGTATCAATGCCGAGAATTACTGGATTATTCAAAGAATCTACCATTTCATCATTTAATCCATGATTCAAAGTACCACCGAGCATTTCTTCAGCTACTCGTCTATCCTCATCTATTTTTGTTTGATACATATATTGACTTACAGAAATATCACCACGTTGTCTTACCCAAGAATCTACTATACCAGCTTCAGCTTGCATTGGGAAGTAATGACCGTTATCTTCAAAGTCTTTCTTAACTGCATTCATTAAATCACCTAAACTATCATAATCATAATATCCTCTACCAAAAGCATTCTCTACCCATTCAATAATATTCGAGTAATCATTTTCTTGTACACTCATGCCAATGTACCCCCATGTTTTGTTGCAATATGATTCTCAAAAGAACTAACACCCCAATTCTTTTTGCATAGAGGACACAGACCATATCGAACCACGCCAAAATATTTCTCTAGTCCAACACGTTTTGTAGCTTCTTGTAAATAAGTTGAGTTTTCATGTCGTGATTCTTTTGTAATGAACCAAGATAATGCTTTAACCCAATTCGGTCTTATCTCTGGTGTCTTGCTAATCCATTGTGAAACATCATACCGTTCTTCTGGTGTCTTTCTTGTAATTCTTAGTGTATGACCTGGATATTTTGGATTAAGGTGTCTTATCTTTAGATAATGCTGTTTCCATTCTTTAACATCTGAACGTTCTCCAAAATAATGATAACCATGATTCAATGGGTGAACTAGAACATCTATCTTAGCATCTGCATAAGCTTGTAAAACCATTTTATGTGCGTCTTGATCAGTAGTATCTAATTCATTAAAGATATACGGTCTAGTTCGTATTTCTTCTGGTGTCCAACTTGGATGAAAATCATTTATTCCACATACCCAAATAATTTTTAATTGTTCTTGACTCATTTCTTATTCTTCTCCAAAGATTCGTATCTTATGCCAGTAACTATTGATACTATTGACATTACTAGACTGTTATCCCAAAGTGCTTCACAATAGATAGTATCTGCAAAACTGCAAGTGAAAAAGTCTGCTAGTTTGTATATTTGTGATTTTGTCATAAAAGGTAATGGGTAAGCAATTTTCAAATAATTAGAAATTCTATCTCTTAATTCATCTAGAGGTAGTTCAAGTAGTTTGTAACGTTCTTCCGCTGTTACGGTCTTAAAGTCAAAAGTAAGTGCGTCATACTTCAATGCGCCTTCTGGCCTTAGATAGTTGTAATGTCTAGAATTGATCGCTAGTTGTATCATTTTAGGATCAAAGACCTCTTTTAGAGAAAAACTATTGGATTCTTCTATTAGATTTTCAATTATTCGTTTAACGTGCAGATTATTATGAATTTTGGATAAATCTATTTTTCCTTGAGAATCTAATCTAGCAAGTTTTCGTCTTACATAAGATTCATCTATTTTTTGAGAGGATTCAGTTCTTTGCATAAGCCTCACGATTTCGATACACGGTCAAACTAGTATTAGAATGCGTAGTTATTAAACCCTATTTTTGAATGATTAACATGGATGATAATCATAAAAAACAAGCTAGTTTGCTATAACACTAAAGACTAAAATAGTCTGGATTCTCATAGTATAGTGTGGTGTCTTGTTTGATTTATCTAACGAATCAATCATTCCTCACGCTTTGTTATCATGGTCAATCTTAACAAAGTCAGCAAGACCTCCCACAACTCTTTTTTAAAATTAAAATAGTAAGAGAGTCATATACTAATTGATAGCGATCTCTACCCTTCCAGATAGTTAGTGTTTGATTATCTGGAAGTTTTATAATATTATAAAATAAATAATATACAAAGAAATATTCACATAAAAAAAATATACCGCAATACACAAAAGATTTAGAAAAATCCCACTCTAATACGCTTCTTAAAGAAATTTACAAGTATACAGAAAGGATTTTGATTAACGTATTGACCGCCAAGCGCACATAAGTGGATTAGCGTAATCGTAGGCGAATATGGGTTATATATTACAAATCGAGTAAATTAAGATATTATCCTACGATTCTGGTATTATGATACTAACATAGAGTTTTTTTGTCAAGTTATTATGTAAATTTGTATATCACAAACTACATTGAATCAAATTATTATGTGAATAGCACAATTCACAAATATTAAAATACTATGTTGTTTATACAATCTTATGGATGAATATTTCAGATGGAACATAAACATACCAAGAGCATTATACAACGAACTAAAACACATGAGCATTGACGAAGGTAAACCATTAAGTCAATTCTGCAAACCAGCTCTAGATATTCTTACATCAGAACTTGTCAAGCTACGTGATGAAACATTAGCTACTAGAAAAAAACAACTTGAAGAAGCACAGAATGTTATAGAAGATTCAAGTTTATCTTCTCAGGAAAAGCATTCTTGACTCAACCGATTTTTGATGGTGGATTATTTACTATCTTAATGTTAGTAGGCTTTACTTGTGTAGGATTTTACAAGAAAATAGGTGCATTAATGCTAGTCATACCTATTGTAGCATTCTTAATTTGTGGTCTTGCTATACTAACTGGTGATGATATTGCATTCTTCAAGATTAAGAATCCAGCGAATGTAACCGTTACAACTACAAACGGAACTTTTACCACTACGACAACTTATCACATGATAAGTCCACAAAATGAAACTGATTATCTAGTAGGTAATGGTCAATTTCCCATTACTGGTACTGGTCAATTAATTTTAGGTTATTCGTTAATAGTTTTGGCTGTGATCCTGGCAATCGTTTTCCTTGATATGACAGTCAAGGGTAAATTGATTGTTGGTGGGGACTGACTCAAGTTTTAACTATAAGTATGTGTACTAATAATCATGTCAAGTAATGGTGGTAATGCTCAATCACAAGCTAGAGCAGCCGCATTAGCTAAAGGACAAGCAGAAGCCGCAGCACAAGCCCAAAGAGAAGCCCAACAAAAACAACAATCTTTAGCTGCTGGACAAAAGGCTACAGGTACACCACAATCTCATGGTTTTGATTCTGCCGGAAACCGATTAAATGATCAAGGAAAAATAGTGCAGTTTGCCTCAAGACAAGCCCAAGAATCTTTCTTATCTGCAAGGGGAGTGGGAAATACAGGTCAAATAATTAATCCAGACTTGTACGCAAAAGCTGATTTTACTTCAATAGCTGGAATTACAGCAGCTCAACAACAGGCTAGTTCAATATCACCAACTTTCAAGCCAGAAGAAAATTACGGTTACACAAGCAAAGTATCTCCAATAGTATCACAGAATTTTGACAAGGATCCATTAGAATCTAATTGGGAATTATCAAAAAGCAAACCAGCGACACAAGCAAGAGCAAGTTTTAGATCACAATTTAGTTCTGATCAAGGTGGAATTATTACACCACAATCACAAGGTAAATCATTCGGTTATTCATGGGCTTCTAAACAAACACAAAGCGAAGCTGAAAAACTCTTTTCAGGTCAAACGCAGCTTAAGCGAGGTTCTACACAAGAACAAGCAATACAAAATAGTGAAGCTGCACGAGCATTAGCTGGTACTAAATCAACATCAAACAAGGATTATCTATCTGGTGGTACAAAGCAACCAGATTATAATGCAGTAGTTACTTTAGAAAAAGCACAAAAAGTATTTGGTAAAACTGTTACTAGTTTTTATGGCTGGACTGATATTTCTAAAGACCAACTTGTAAGAGGTTCTGCAAGGGAAAAACAAGTAGCACAAAATCAAGCTGATATGTTTGGTTCTAAGAATGCAAAAGGCGGTATAAACAAATCTATATCACTAACAGAATCATTAGGAATATCTGATATCATATCAGGTGCAAAGTCACAAGCTCAATCAGGTAGCGGTGCAGACCTGATAACCAATTATAGAGGAATTCAATCTCTAGCTGATAAAGGTGCATTAATTTCATTTAGTGATCAATCAGGTAAGCCTTTAGGCTTTGCAAGCGGTAAGAATGCAGGCTATGATTATCTTAAAATATCTGAAGGTGGTCGTAAATCAGTAAATTATAGTGTGCTATATCCACAAACAGAAAAGGCATTACTATCTTCTATTAATCAAAATCCAGCCTTCTTTGAGAAACAAGTACAACAAAATCCACATTATTTTGATCAATTTTTTGCAAGTGGTAAATTACAACCTAGTGATGTTACTATCATCAATAGTATTTTTGCTGGTTATAATAGAGAACAAAATGCACAAGTTAAAGCTGATCAAAAGAGTTTTGCATACTCTCTAACTAGACAAGAAAAACCAGGTGTTTCATTTCAAATAATTGATAATAATGGTAAAATATTAGGCGTTACAAGTGGTCAAAGAGCAAGATATGATATACTAAAAGCTCAAGGTTTTGGTTCTAAAGGTAAAGAAGTCGGATCATATAATCAAAATATTGGCTATAAGACTAAAGATAGTTTTTCAATAGCTCAATCACTAAAATATAGTACAGATTTACCAGTAAAACCAGAAACATATTCTAACACAAAATCTGGTGCAATAGGTGGGGTATTAGGTCTATTATCACCAATTACAGCCTCACAGAATAAAATCATACAAGAAGAGTTAGTAGGTGTGGCAAAAGGTGGTCTAACCGCATTAGGTAGTATAGCTGCACCAATAGCTTCGTTTTTAGAACCTAAAACTATTCTTTTAGGAAACAAGACCACAAATGAAAATGCGTTCTATAACTTAAAATATATTGCAACTGGTGGAATCAAACCAGTTCCAGTCTTACAACCATTTATCTCATTTTATCAGAAGAATGAAGTTAAAGGTAATCCAATTAAAACATTAACCAATATCTTATCATCCAATGTACCCCCATCAAGTGTAGCGAGAACATTTTGGAACGATATTAAGATAGAACCAAAAGAACCAATGAAGCTAAGTGAAACTGGTCAAAGTATCGAAAAAGCTACAACATTCCCAAGTGCAGTTCAAGCTAATTTAGGTAGGCAAAATGCGACAGAAAGCTACGGGTATTATGTAGGTGGTATGGTCTTTGGATCAGCTATGATAGGTCTTACCGCTGGTGGTGCTATTACTGGTGCTATTGGTGCTAAGGGTGCTATCTTAAGACCGAATGGTATGTTCTTTGAGGGTAAAACTATGGCAAGAATGCCATCTGGTGAAGGTTTTGTCGAAGTTCCAACCACAATTAAAGTAACAGGTAGAACAATCGGTGAAGGTAGATATGCAATCGGTGTAGGGATGAAATCTAGTGAAGGAACTAAGATACCATTCCTTTCAACATTAAGACCAAATACACCTTATATGAAATCAATATTATCAAAGTTTGAATCTAATTCCGAGTTAGGTCAAGAAGCTGGTTCTTTAACAAATCTATTTGCTTCTAAAGTATATACAAAAACTGGTGCAAATGTATTAAGTGATTTAGGAGTAATAACTAAGGAACAGCAAACCGATTTAATCAATCTATCATATAATATGGCAAAGTCAGGAGAATTTAATAAGATACCTCAATCACAAGTATCAAAGCCAGTATTTTCAAGTTTAACCGAGAAATTAAACTTGACTGGCAATAAAGAAGTTAATGCAAATATGATTAATGTTCTAGGTTCTGAACAAGCAAAGCCTACTAGTGGTATTAAGAAGATAATTAACCGTGGAACAGCATTTTTATCAAAAGAAGAACAATTAAAATCTGGTCCGATTGTTCCTTCTGCTGGTGGTAGTCTTTCTAATGTTATACCAATTAATGCCTTCAATAAAGAAATTAGTATTGAGAGTGCGAAACAATATTCTGGATTCTTTAGCTCAAGTGAACAAAAATTTCCTTATTTCAAACCAGAACAATCTCCAATACCAGTAAGAGAAGTTTCTACAATAGGAGATATAGATATTCTTCTAAATAGAAATACAAAGAATGTTAAACGTGGTTTTGAATCTGGGCGTGTTACTTTTGGTTCAAAAGAAGAATTTGAAAAGCAAAAAGCCGAAGATGTACTACAATCCAATAAGATTTTAGATTTATTGCAGACTAATGTTAAAGCACCAGAAGGCTTTGGTTTTGCTAAATCAGGTAAGACCAATATTGCCTTTGGTAAAGTAACTGAATATACACCAGAGGGTAAACCATCAAAAGTTGAAGGTGAAACTGTATTAAACTTGTTAGGTATTAGAGATGAGATTAATTTATCTGGTGCGGCTGGTGAATCATCGAAATTTACCTTTGGTAGATGGTTTAACACATACCCACAATCGAAAACCATACGACAGGGTGATGTATTAACGACTAATACAATTAATTATCAAGCATGGGCTAAAGGTAAATCTGTTATGTCTTATCAATCAAGGTCTACTATAGAGAACTTTCCATCAGCAATAACTAAAGAACAGAAAGCTGCAACTGAAGCACGATTTAAAGGTATGAAGAACATAGTTAATCCAGCAAACAAAAGACTCAAAGATGTTGCTGATCTCTATTCTATTGCACGTTACGCAGAAAGAACTACGACTGGTAAGACATCAAAATCCTTTGGTCAGTTAGCTACAAATCTCGAAACTCATTTTACTAATGCTGACTGGTCAGTATTAACAAATAAAGATGTTAAAATTACACCAGAGTTAAAATTATCATTTCAACAACAGTATAAATCTCTTAATCCACACTCTAAATTATCAAGTCCTTCAAAGAGTTCTGTTAGTTCTGGTTTGAGTTCAATATCAGCAACAAGCAAAGCAAGTCCATTATCACCTAGTTCTTCGAGTGCTTTATCAAGTAAATCATCAACTTCATCTATTCGTTCACCTAGTTCTTCGAGTGCTTTATCAAGTAAATCATCCACATCTAGTTTTAGGTCTTCTAAAAGTTCTTCGAGTGCTTTATCAAAATTATCATCTAGTTTCAGATCGCCTAGTTCTAGGAGTGGTTCTACTAAGTCTAGTCAGATAAGTAAGTATACAAGTCCATCATTTACTTCAAAAAGCAGTAAATCGTCATTCACTTCAAGCGGTAGTCCAACTTCTCCAAGTCCTTCTTCTCCATCATCAACATCTTCAATCTTCTCCCCCACTTCCCCACTAACACCATCATCAACATCTTCAATCTTCAATCCACAGACAGTATCTACTATCTTTAACACCAAAACATCAAAAATACCATTAATTAAATTTGGTAACATAGGTATACGAAGAAAATCTAGACTCTTTGAGGGTCCAACAGGCCTACGTTTACTTAATGTAACAAACGTTTTCGCAAGTGATCTTAACATCAGAGTACCAAAGAATAAGAGGTTCGAGTTTTAATGACACCAGAAGAAATTAAGACGCTATCTGTCAAGATATTAGAACAAGAACACGTTATAGCTCTACATCTGGATCAACCAGAAGAATCAAAATCTGATCAATTATGGTCTATTGTTCAATCTTACAATGTAGCTTATCTGCATGGTCTTAGGTGGGCTAGACAAACTCTGATAGAACGTGCAGAAGAAAAGGCAAATCAAGAAAAGAATCTAACTGAATAATTACTGTAAACTTTCTTTTTCCTTCTTAATTCTTATTCTACGCCAGTTTAAACCTAAAGCAAGATAGGATAGACCTAATAATATAGGAACAAGAAAACTACCTATTATATATCCCTGATAGAATGCTTGTGTTTCATTACATTGTGTCAAGCCTAAATTACATTGTGCTACTACATTGTTGTATGGGCTAAAGCTAATAGAGAATAACCATATAAAGACAAAAGGACTCGTAACAAATATCAGTCGTTCTTTTAATTTTCCAGGTGTCTTTATCTTATCAGTAATTGCCATAGCTTACAATAGAATCGGTATATGATAAACGTTAATCTACTAGTAATTTCTTATTATACATCATGGGCGTTTTAGGCTCTATAATCAAAAGTTATGGGAATAAATCTAGACGAGCTAGTACAAAATCAGGTAGCAGATACGGCTACTAACCTTTCCTTTTTTACTACCTAAACATTAATCTATTTCGATATAATAATACTAACATGGGTATCCTTTCAGACGTTGCAAATGATGACGGTCTGCCAGTCAAGAAGCGTGGCAAGTCATCTGATCAGCACTTTAGCGTAATGGATTACGCACATTAAGCCAATACCCCCACCTTTTTTTATTATATTTGCCAAAAGAATCTAAAAAAGATTTATTAGATATTATGATTTTATTATTAATAATTGAATCCTAAATGGAAACCATCTACACATTCACAATATGCTTTTAATAATTGGCGTTGTAGAAAATGCGGTGATACTATCACAGATCAATTTAACAGAACTTCAAAGAAGTATTGTCAGAAATGCAGACCTACCATTGATTATGTTAAGGCTTGTATTGGATATTAGCCAATGTTAATACTCACAAACCAAGAACTACTTGATCTCAAAAACTTAACTATTAACCAAGTAAACTATCAAAGGAACAGACCACAAAAACAAGCTTATGGTAAAAACTATTACAAAGCCAACGCAAAACAGGTGAAGGCAAGAACTAGCAAGACATACTGGAAGAATAGAGAAGCTATACTAAAGCAAGCCAAGATAACAAACCCAGAGCAATTCCAAAAGAACAAGACACAGATAATGGCTAGACGAATAATAGTAAAAGGATCAAAGCCTACAAACAATCATGTCG
>Ga0070710_10001796_pt1 | contig 10150 bp, 7 predicted proteins | sample LARL52metaG_FD_65454 | JGI IMG/M metagenome (GOLD analysis project Ga0070710, IMG submission 65454) | Corn, switchgrass and miscanthus rhizosphere microbial communities from Kellogg Biological Station, Michigan, USA - LAR L5-2 metaG | ecosystem: Host-associated > Plants > Roots > Rhizosphere ... | reverse complement strand
GACAGCCAGCGCAAGATGCTGGGCGGTTTGGTCAGCCCGGCGATGTCGACCCTCAACCAGCTCTTTGACAAAGTGTTGGCGATCCCTGGTGTCGCGGAGATCGTCAAGCCCACAATCGATACCTTGAGGGCCAAGCTCGTTACGCTGACTGCGTAAACGTTGGGTTCGGAACATCGACCGCCGACTTGAGTCGACGGTCGATGCACCTTGCCGGCACGGTGTTTCGAATCTGTCGGGCCAGAGAGAATGCCGATGGAAATTCAAAAAGGACATCATTCCGCGCGCCCGCGGGAATCCAAACACGGGGCGCACGACTGGCAAGAACCGGACTTCGTTCTTGTTGAAGATATCCATCCGCCACCTCGAATCGAACTCGCGCGAGAGCGGATGCTTATGTGCCGCCTTTACATGGGCCTGATCCGCGGCGTCAATGAAGATTACGGCGCTGCGTTTACGGTACAGAATGACAGTTCGACGTTTCGGATGATTGGAATTTACGTCTTTCTCCGTACCGTGATGTGTTCGCCAGTAAGCGCGAGCAAAATTGCAAATTCTCTTAAACTACCCCGTGTAACGGTCGTCAGGCGCCTGCAGGAGATGGTCAAGCACGGATACGTGGAGCGCGTCGGCAACGCCTATCGCGTCACAGACAAGGTGAACGTCCCCGACTTGAAAAACAAATTGCAACGGCGGATCGACATGATCATGGAGACGGCCAGAAAGTTATCGGAATTGAACGCCGCGAACTGATCAGGTCGCCGACACACGGTGTCGAACTTTGACGAAGTATTTTTGACTAGGCGGCTTTTCGCGAGCGCATTTGACGTGGCGTTTTATTGGTCCACCGTTTGAAGGCGTGCGTGAAGGAGCTGACCTCCTGATAGCCGAGCAACCAGGCGATCTGGGAAATCGACAGATCCTGATCGGCGAGATAGCGCTCCGCGAGGTCCATCTTGAGGTTTTCCAGCACGCCGGAGAAACTCAGCTGTTCCGATGAAAGACGGCGAGCCAATGTTCGTTGGCTAACGCCGAGGCGGCGGGAGATTTCGTCTGCTCTGGCCTTGCCATGCGGCAGCAGCGGGACAATCGCATTTTCGACTCTTGAGCGAAACGGGCCGCGCCTTTTCGGTCGACGTTGCAACGCTTCCTCGCAGTAGCCGACCAGTATCTTGTTCAGGTGATGGTCGGCGCTGACGATGGGCATGTCCCGGCTGCTCGGCGCGAACCAGATTTCGTCGCCATGCGCATCAAACTCGACATCCGTGCCGAAAAATTCGGTCAGCTCGGGATATTTTCCGTCGCGACGATGCGCCAGTCTTACGCGCGTCGGCACAAGGCGCGTTCCGGTCAAGTGTCGGCAGAGACGAACCAGTACGGTCGCAAAAAATTCGATCTGGTGACGATCCAGATGGCGGCTGACCCCCACATAGCGGAAGGATACGCCGACGTGATTGCCGCCCGAGTACTTCAGCGCAACGCCTTCATTGGCGATTGAGCCATACCGCGCAAGCTGGTGCAGTGCCTCGCCCAAAGTGTCTGACGATGCGGAAACGTAATAGAGAAATCCGAGCTCACGCAGATCGGGCTGTTGTGCAAGGTGAAAACCGAGCAAGTCGTCCTGCAGCGCGCTTGCGGCCAGATTTAGAAAATTGATCTGATCGAGGACACTGAACCGCAGATTCGGATTTTTGATTTGCTGAAGCGTCAAATCCGCTTTCTTCAACAGCGGCCTTGGATCGACGCCCTTCGCTTTTGCATGGGCGTAAGCGAGTCGCGTGATCGTGCCCGTGGCGTTTGGAAGAGCGCCGAAGCGTCTGGCATCAGAGAGGCCCATGCAGCTGTATTCCTGCCTCAGGGTGGCACACGCCGACAAAGCTTTGGCGAATACTAACAAGACGCGGGTATAAAGTCGCGCCTATCAAGCCGCCTTTGTGGGCCTTCGCCCGCACAAAAATCTTATAGCCCGATCGGCACATCGACTCCGACTTCAGGGTAGGGGTCGAAGTGGCATGTGGTCGCAGAGAACTTGGGAAAACTATGCCGGACAGTCACAAAGTTATAGCGGTCGTCGATGACGACCCAGAGATGCGCGCTGCGATGGCAAGCCTGCTGTCGGCATATGGATACGGCGCGGAAACCTTCGATTCAGCTGAGACATTTCTCACCTGCGCTTCAACGAGCAAGGCAACCTGTCTGGTCGTGGATATTCAGCTTGGCGACATTTCAGGTGTGGAATTGGCTCACCAACTCGCCGCGGATGGCTTCACATATCCAATCATTTTCATGACTGGCCTGGACGACGAGGTCATTCGCACTCAGGCGGCCGCAGCGGGTGGGGTCGCCTTTCTTCACAAGCCGTTTCCCGCCCAAACGCTGTTCGATGCCATCAAAAAGGCTTCCGGCTAGCTTCGTTCGCTGAACTGAGCGGTATCGCTGTATCCTCCATCCATGTTCGATTGCAGCCGCTGCGACGAGCAGCCTTCACTTTGAGGCGAGCTAGATGACTGAAGCCTGACCTGCCGGAAGGTCAGTATGCGGATACGCCCTGATAGGCTCGACTTCAGCCGGCTCTTGCATTTGTCGCGAGCGTTGCTTCGATGAACGCGGAACGTAGCGTTTGAGCCAATCCGCGGGGCCGCCGGATTCGTCCGTCACCACGATCGGTTCGAAATAATGCTTGTAGTCCTCCGGCGAAATGTCGGCAGGGAATTCCTCGTATTGGGGATCGAGTAACTCGCTGCCCGCAAGATAAGTTCGTGCTTTGGCCGGCGAGGTGCTGGACCAGACAAAACAGTGCAGATTTGCCGCAGCAATAATGTACCAATGAATCGGGTCGTAAGTGCCCGAGTGAATGATCCGCCGTAACGTTTTCATCAGAATCGAGAAGCGGCTGACGATCGTCCACGGCCGACGGAACAGCTTTTCCAGAAAGCCTACGATCGCATCGGTGTCATCGGCGAGATTTGAATATGCAATCGTCTCGCCGTCGAGATCGCGCAGCCGCAGGTTCGGTCTCAACTGGCCCGAAGCAAGGTCATTCCAGAATCCCTCGGTACCGGCGAGAGGCGCCACGACGCTCAAATACACCGGCATCGGCAGCGCGTGGTGTTCACCGATCATGCGGATTTGGCGATCCATTTCTTCGACCTTTTGCAGTCGCGGATCGAACAAGTAGCCGTAGCCGATGCCAATCCCGTTCGACTCGGCGAATGCAATGTCATCAATGATGTTGTGGCTGCGCCCGAGGTTCTGCTTTTTCCTGTATTTCTTGAGCAAGACCTGATCGAAGGATTCAAGACCAAAAAACAACGTTATGCACTTTGCATCGGCCATGTATTTGATCAGCTCACGGTCGTGCATGATATTTTGTGTAACGAGCGCGGCCCAGCCACGTATTTTCGGGTGCTTGCGCATGAGCTCGCACACCTGAAGCATATACTCGCGATCGTCGGAGAAATTATTGTCGAGGAAGATGATCGTCGGGTACCAGCGGCGAAAACTGAAGAAAGGACTTGTCGCAAGGGCGTTATCGATCGCAGCCGAAAGATTTGCGAGACTGTATTTGGCGTGGCCCCCGACCTCCGATGGAATCACACAGAAGCTGCATCGAAAACTACATCCACGCGACGATTCCATGAGATGGACACTCGGGCTGATTCCGCTTCGCGCAAGCAGGCTGTAGTCGACTGCATAAGACGAGATATGCATGATGGGCGAACGGTATATGGGTTTAAGTTCGCCCCGTTCGAAATCGGCAACAACCTGCCGTACGCTGTCCACTCCACCCGAGCATACGGCATCGAAAAACTGTGCCGCGAACTCCGGAAATATCGTGCAAACGCTACCACCGGCCACGACTTTGGCTCCAGCGCGCCGGAAAAAATAGGAGAGCTGTCGCATCCGATCGAAGTCCGGCTGCAGCCCCGTCAGAAAAACGAGGTCATATTTTTCTGCCTGAAAGGGATTGAATGGGCCGTGCCAGTCCTCGTGGTAGAGGCGAACGTCGAATCGTTGGGGGTCTATCAAAGATGCGACATGCAAGCCGCTAATCGGCTGCATGACATAGCTCGACCGCCGTTTGACCCGACCGGGCCGCATATGTGTGCAGATTACGAGCGCACGTCGTTTTTTTGTGCTGTTAGAAAGGGAACCGTTCAAATGCGCCGGCAGACGTTGCCTCACTGATGCCAAGAACCGCATCAAACGCCCCCTTCGGTCCCAATTATTAACAACAGCAATAAAATGTGCGGTGTAGGCCTGCGACATAGGGCTCAGCTAGCGGCCACCGCCAGCCTAGCTTACAATCTGAACAGGTCCCAGCCATTCAATAGTCGTTGGGAAAGAGCACATTGGTTGGCACGGATGATGTGGTTGAATATGCTCATCCGGAAGGCGTGAAGATGGCGACTGGGTCTAATGGGACAAGTCGGTCAACTGTCCCGCAACGTCGCTACCTGACGATCCTTTTTTGCGACCTTGTGGGCTATACCGAGCTGTCGGAGCAGCTGGATCCCGAGGATTTGCGGGATCTGCAGCTGCAATACCAGCGTCTCGCCCTGACGGTAATGGAACGCTATGGTGGCTTTGTCGCCCAGTTCAGCGGCGACGGAGTATTGGTCTATTTCGGGTATCCGGCTGCCCACGAAAACGATGCAGAGCGTGCGGTCCGGGCCGCCCTTGAGCTTCATGACCGCCTCCATGAACTCAACGCCGAACTTCGCGGCCAGCAACTGCCCGAAATTGCCATCCGTATCGGAATTCACACCGGCCTGATCGTGATCGGGTCGGAGCTGGCCAGCGGCGGGGCCCAGGATCACAGCATCGTGGGTGAAGCCGCAAATCTCGCCGCCCGGTTGCAGGCAGATGCGCCGACCAATTCGGTCATCGTCAGCGGCGAAACCTTCGAAATGATTTCCGGGATGTTCGACTACGAGTCGCTTGGACCCAAGCGGTTCAAAGGCATCAGTCGCAGCATTGCGATCTACAAGGTCACCAAACCTCGCGTCGGGATCGGGCGGACGTACCATCGAGGACGTCGTGGCACACCACATTTTGTCGGTCGCGCCGAATCGGTCGAACGTCTGGTTACCTGCTGGAACAACGCGAAAGAGAAATCCAGGTGCGAGACCATTCTGATCACGGGCGAGGCAGGTGTCGGCAAGACCAGGCTTGCGACTGAGATCGCCAAGCATCCGGAGTTCGCCGACGCAAACGTGCTGCAAATTCACTGCCACGACATATTTGCGAGCACGCCACTTTACTCGGTCGGGATGTTCGTGTGGTCGGAAGCCGGCTTGACCGTTGACGACGACAAGGCCGTTCGCGCTCAGAAGATCGCGAATTTTCTCGATAACCTCGGATTAAAGAATCCGGAAAACGAAGACATCATCAACAGCCTGATAGGCACGTCGCTGACTTCGGCAACCGAAGCGAGCGCGCCGACACCATTCCTTTTCAAACGAAAGCAATTCGCCCTATTGGGCTCGATCTTCGAGCAGATGGTGCGGAAACAGCCGACATTGATATGGGTTGATGATGTTCACTGGATCGATCCATCCTCGGCAGAATTGCTGCAGGAGCTTGTGAAGCGCCTGGTGAACGCCGCGGTTCTGGTGGCTCTAACAGGGCGGTCTTTTCCGAAAAGTCCAAACCTGCCGAGCACGGAAAATGCCATTGAGCTCGGTCAGCTCAGCTTGGATGAATGCTACGAATTGGCTCGCGCCATTCCGCGCGCGCAAGATTTGTCGGACGAAGAGCTCAAGCGCGCCGTCGAGGCAGCCGACGGAATTCCGCTTTTCGTGGAATATCTTGTCCTGTCCCTCGTCGATCAGAAGGAGCAGGCACCCAATGCCGCGCGCCGACGCGGCGACCTGCCGCTGACACTTGCCGCCATGATCTCCGAGAGGCTTGATCGGGTGGCCGATGGGAGGCGGGTGGTTCAGGCCGCCGCGTGCATCGGACGCCCATTCACCGCTGATTTCCTTGCAGCGTTGCTGCAGGAAAACGCGCAAAACATTGTTGAGCCGCTGGAGGCGCTGATCGACGCGGAAATTCTGCGGTCAAACCACGAAGATCGCGAGGCGCGCTTTGAATTCCGGCACGCCCTGCTGCAACGCGCCGCCTACGAGTCTATGGTGCAATCGGAACGGCGGGCGACCCATGCCAACATCGTCAAACAGCTCCAGCACGACAGTGCCGCCGGGCCCTTTGTCCCCGAGCTGATTGCCTACCACCTGACGGCTTCCGCACAATTCCAGGAGGCGATCAAGACCTGGTTGGATGCTGGCACTAACGCTGCGCGGCGCTCCGCCCATATCGAGGCTGTCGAGGATCTACGTCGCGGTCTCGGGCTGCTGAACGAAATTTCATCCCCAGAGCTGCGCGCGAAGCTCGAACTGGGTCTCCAGGGCGCGCTGATCCCCTCGCTTATATCAACGCAAGGCCCGACTTCGCCCGCCCTGTCGGAATGTTGCCAGCGCGGCCTTGCTCTTTGCAGGGAGGGGGAGGCGTCGCCACTGGTATTTGCATTTCTGTTCGGGCAATTCACCTTCGCCATGTGTCGCGGCCGGAATGAAGACGCGGCACCGTTGGCGCAGCTCTTCCTCTCGGTGGCGACCGACAAGTCCTACGCCTCGGGGCGCGTCATCGGCCATCGACTGTGCGGCATGACACACATCAACACCGGGGCGGCTTTGAAGGCCAAGGAGCAGTTAGAGCAATCGCTCGAACTATATTCGGCGGAACGAGACGCCGCGGCGACTCAATTGTTCGGCCAAAACACGCAGGTCCACAGTCGGTCCCTGTTGAGTATCGCGTTGCTTTGCCTGGGCGAGGTTGACGAGGCCCTCGAGGTGGGGCTCGACGCGCTGGCGGCGGCCGACGCGCTGCGTCATCCGCAGTCGACGGCATTGGCGCGAGCGTACGTGGGCGGCTGGCTGTTCGGTTTGTGCGGCGCCAAGACTGAAATGATGCGCGAGGCGCAGCAATTGATTGCCCTTGCTGAGCAGCACCGCCTTGGGCCCTTTCGCCTGTTCGGCTCGGCATTTATGGGCTGGGCGCTATGCATGGACGGCGACTTTGAAAATGGAATTGCGATGCTGACGAAAGCCATCGACAGGCTGGAAAGCATCGAGTTTCGCCTGTCTCTGCCTGGGCACCTCGCGAACCTGGCTGAGGCCCAGCGTCTTCAGGGAAACCTCGCAGAGGCAAAGAAAACCTGCGAACGCGGTCTGACGATGATATCCGAAGGCACTGATCTCTGGATCGAAGCGGAGGTGCGCCGGATCGATGCACTCGTTGCGGCCGACATGAAAGTCGAAAGTGCGGAAAAGGTGGAAGCAAAATTTCGCGAGGCAATCGAACGCGCGCGAAATCTGGGATTTCCGATATTCGAGCTTCGCAGCCTGTTGAGCTTGCAGAATTTCCTCGGTCCGAACCGGAAAGACTTAGAGATTGAAGCGCGCCTCAAAAAGCTGGCGCATTTGCAAAATCTTGATCGTCGTGTCGAGGCCGCGATCAAGGCGCGAGGTTACAGCCTTCTTGCAGTAGCGCATTAATTCGCACTTTGAGAATTGGGGTCGCGGATATGCTTGGTCGATTTGCCGACCATTTTTCAACTTCGCCGGTTTCATTCGACGTCGTTTTGCCCGACAAAACGGTGCAGCATTTCGGATCGGATCCTTCCAGCTTTCGGGTCACAATCCGAAATCAAAGAGGATTGCGTGCAATCCGAAGCATCGACGAAGGCCAAATCGGGGATGCCTACCTCGACGGCGATATCGACATCGATGGGGATATGCTGCGCCCGTTCGAATTGCGTGGCGCAATGAAGGATTTTCACCCCCTCGTTGCCGCCTGGCGGTTCATCCAGCCACTGTTGTTCGGTCAGGTTCACACGAACAAACAGGCCATTGGCGCCCATTATGATATCGATCCGACATTCTTTCTTAGTTTTCTCGATCCGCAGACGCCCTGTTACACGCAAGGCGTGTATGAAGACCCGAGTGAAACGCTAAGCACGGCAACTTTGCGCAAGTTCAAATACTGTTTCGAAAAGCTTGGGCTGAAAAGCGGCGACCATCTGCTTGAGATAGGCCCCGGCTGGGGTGCGTGGTTTGAATATGCTTCGCAGCGCGGCGTTCGCTGCACCGGGATCAGCAATTCGCAGACGTCAGTTGACTACCTTACCGGCCGCGCAAGGCAACTCGGGTTCGACTGGGAGCTGATCAAAGATGATTTCCTGCAGTACCGGACTGATCGAAAATACGATGCGATCGTCATCATGGGCGTTATCGAGCATCTGCCGGACTACGGCCGCGTACTCGGCAAGTTCGCGGATTTGCTCAAGCCTGGCCGCCGAGTCTTTCTCGACGCGAGCGCGTGCACGCAAAAATACGAGCTCTCATCTTTCATGGTGAAACATATTTACGGCGGAAACCATTCGTTTCTCGTTCTCCACGACCTTCTCGACAAGATGTCAAGAACACCGCTGCGTGTGCAGGAAATGTTCGACGACCGCTTCAGTTATTTTCTGACGTTCCAGCAGTGGGCGCGCAATTTCGACCAGAACCGCGACGCCGTCGTGAAGCAGTTTGGCGAGTTCAACTATCGTCGTTTCCGGCTCTACCTTTGGGGCGCCGCGTACGAATTTCTCAGCCGCAGCCTCGATTGCTACCGGATGATCATTGCTTATCCGGAGGCTTAGCGGATGTACTGGTGCTGACCTGATAGATCCTTCTGAGCTGCGCGACGTGCGGTGCGGCGCGAGTTGAGGGAAATATCGGACCCTTGGCGGTGGGTGGCTCTGGCGCTGCATCCAGCTGAATCACGAACGGTTTTGTATCGCTCTGGCAATAGGCTGCGACAGCCTTCGCAAACTCTTCGATTATTTTCCCGAGCTGATCGCTCGGGGGCGGCGGACAGAGATCTCCTATCACCCACACTGTGTGACATCGTTTGAGTACCTCGACCACGTTGATCAGATTGGTGTCGAGCATTGCTTTGAAGCGGGAGAAGTTCGGCTGACGGCCTGGGTCATCGACGGCGAGCATTGGCCCGATCCCGTCTATGATGACGACCTGCGCCTCGCTCCATGGCCAGTAACTTATCGTCGTGGGCCCACGATCGTTTGGAAAATGTGTTTTTGTTGAATTCACCGCGAATTCAAGCAGCGCATCCAGGCTGAGATACCGCACTTTTTGGTTTTTGAATGCGAACTCGGTCCCGATACCGGCGGCCATCGACGTTCGTCCCGCCCCGATGGGACCTCCGATTACAATTTGGCACGGCGGGGTGTCGGGCGGGGCGCCGCGGTTGATAAGGCCTTGCAGGGTATCGGCATCAGGTTGGTCGACTGTTGGCAGAACGTCCGCGAGACGAAACAGATAGGGAAGTGCCGCCTTCTGCCAGATGATTTTCTGCCGCAACCATTTGGGTGCAAGGAGGATTGCGACAAAGAGCACACCTGCGCTGACAATGAGCGCCCACATGAGATGAAGGTGAAACGCAAACCCAAGCACCCCGCCGAGGATCATGTAGCCTGCGGCGACTTGTGCGTTGTCCCTCAGCAGCGCGGTATCAAGTGGAAAACGCTTGGTCGCCTCATCAACAGATTTATTGTAGGCGAACCACTCCCATACAGCCGCGCCAACGGAAACAATGACAAGTCCGGGCCACTTGCCGGTGTCGTAGTGGAATTCGTGCGACCACCCCAGAAACGTCATCACCACCCCGCAAAGGGCGGTGGCGGCAAAATTGCCGATGAGACCAAGACAAATGTGTCCGAATTGATCCGCCACCCAGGTGTAGGAATAGGTGGCGGTCGTCTGCACTTCCTTGCCGTAGACGTCAGCCCAAAACTGGTCCCGAAGATTCTTTAACGTCAATTGAGGAGCGGAGGGACCAAACGGAGTGGTTGCTGAATGTTTGGCGGTGCTCATGGCATTCTCCTTAAGTGTATTGCGGACAAGGAGCAGAAAGAAATAAATTCCTTGTCTCGTTCGTGACAGGCCCGAAATGGCGAGCCAGATAGCAGCGGCGTTTGTCAATTCCCACCGAATAAACGATGAAACTCATTGACCGGGCAAAACGAAGGAATGTCTTATTCCGGCGTTTATCCCGGTTCTGGGCCGCTGTATTAGTAGGAAAACCT
>Ga0070710_10001793_pt1 | contig 10158 bp, 8 predicted proteins | sample LARL52metaG_FD_65454 | JGI IMG/M metagenome (GOLD analysis project Ga0070710, IMG submission 65454) | Corn, switchgrass and miscanthus rhizosphere microbial communities from Kellogg Biological Station, Michigan, USA - LAR L5-2 metaG | ecosystem: Host-associated > Plants > Roots > Rhizosphere ... | reverse complement strand
AGTTGGATGTTCCGCATCGTGCAGACGATCTGGATCGATCAGGTCCGCTCGCGGGACGTCCGCAAAGAGGGTGGCGAGGTTGCCGAAGAGCGGCTGGGATCGGACGAGCCGGTTCGCCGAGTCGAAGCGCGGCTCGCTCTCGATGAAGTTCGGCGGGCGGTCCACCGCTTGCCCCCAGATCAGCGCACGGCGCTGCTGCTCGTGACGGTCGATGGGCTCAGCTACAAGGAGGCTGCCGAAGTCGTTCGTGTACCGGTCGGAACGATTATGAGCCGTCTCGCGCGTGCCCGCATCGCACTGCAGCATCAGCTCGAAGCGGGCGGCGGGATGCGCAGGAGTATAGACAATGCAGAAGCGCAGTGACGACTGTCTCATCGCCTATCTCGACGGCGAGGTCGACGCGTCGGAGCGGCGCGAGATCGAGGGGTGGCTCGACACCGATCCGACGGCTCGCGACAAGCTTGCCGCGCTCGCGGAATCGGCCGCGCTGGTGCGCTCAGCCTTCGACGAGGTCGTGCACGAGCCGGTACCGGACCGGCTGATCGCGGCTGCCCGAGGAGAAAAGCTCTCAGCGGAGCGGAGGGCGAATATTCTTCCCTTCAAACGCGGCCGGTCTCCGGCAGGCGCGCCTGCCGGGCGCAGCTGGTGGCTCGGGTTGCCGCTCGCCGCCTCGTTATGCGGCTTGTTGTTGGGCGGCAGCGTTGCCTATCTGAGTGTCGCCAAGCTGCTGCCGGGGGCTCTGGAGGGCAAGCAGCCCGCGGTCGAGATGGCCGCCGCCGACAATCTCTGGCTCGACAACGCCGCCGGCTACTTCAAGCTCCTCGCCAGTGCCGGGGACGGCGCGCTAATCGATGTACCGGCCACCGGCGACCCGCGCGAGGCGCTGCAAAAGATCAGCCAGAGCCTGCCTCAGGAAGTGCGACTGCCGGACTTGAAGCCCTGGGGTCTGTCGTTCCGCGGCGCTCGTCTGGTGGTTGCCGACGGCCGGCCGGCCGCCCAGCTCGTCTATACGACGGACAACAAGGCGATCGGGCCGCTGACCCTGATCATCGGTTCGTCGAAGGAGCAGGACATCCCGCCGACCCTGGCGCGCCGCCAGGATGTCAACCTGCTTTACTGGCGACACCAGGGCCGCGCCTATGCCCTCGTAGGCCAGACGGACGTCGGCTATCTCTGGGGCATCGCCAACGACGTCGCCTGGCAGCTCGACGCAATCTGAGAGGCGCTGGATCTACCGGCTTCGCCGCTGCGGCTACCGTCATCACGGGGCTCGACCTGATTTGACCCGGTGATCCACCCTACTCCGCTGAGTGCCGCGCCTGTAGATGGCCGGATCAAGGCCGGCCATAATTGATTGTTGCCAACATCTGTCACCCGGATTGTGGTATCGACCAATCCGCCCCCATCTGTAATGGAGGGCGGCGTTTAAAGTTATTCCCGGAAAAAGGGCGAGAAAGGCTCGACAATGGTTGCTATAGAATCGACACCGGAAATGGCGGCTGCAGTCTACGCGACAATGGCGCGGAACCTTGCGGTGGTCCGGCGCCGGTTAGGTAGGCCGCTGACCTTGGCCGACAAGATCCTGCTCGGCCATCTCGACGATCCGGAACACCAGGAGCTGGAGCCCGGCAAGAGCTACCTGCTGACCCGCCCCGACCGCGTCGTCTTCCAAGACGTGCTCGGGCAGACTGGTTTACTTCAGTTCATGCAGACGCGGCGCGACAAGGTCGCCGTCGCGACGACTGTCCATTGCGACCATCTGATCCAGGCCCGGCATGAGGGCCGGCAGGATTTGCGCGAGTCGCTGGCTGAGAACCAGGAGGTCTACGATTTCCTGCGCTCGGCGGCGGCAAAATACGGTCTGGGCTTCTGGGGGCCCGGTGCCGGCATCATTCACCAGGTAGTGCTGGAGCAATACGCCTTTCCGGGCGAATTAATCATCGGCACCGACTCGCACACGCCTAATGCCGGCGGTCTCGGGGCTTGCGCCGTCGGTGTGGGCGGCGCCGACGCGGTCGAGGTCATCGCCGGATTGCCCTGGGAGGTGCTCTACCCGAAGCACATCGCGGTCTATCTGACCGGCAATATGAGCGGATGGACCGCGCCCAAGGACGTCATTCTCTACGTCGCGGGGCAGCTGACTGTCTCCGGCGCGACCAACGCGATCGTCGAGTATATCGGACCCGGAGCGCGGGCGATCAGCGCCACCGGCAAAGCGACGATCACCAATATGGGCGCCGAGCTTGGCGCCACGACGTCGATCTTCCCGGCCGACGAGCACATGGCGAAATACTTGCGGGCGACCGGCAAGGACAATCTCGTCCCGCTGATGGAGCAGAACCAGCACCTGCTGGAGCCCGACAAGGAGGTCGAGGCCGATCCCGCGAAGTATTACGACCGGGTCGTCGAGCTCGATCTGTCCAAACTCGAACCCTATGTAGTCGGTCCGCATTCGCCCGACAGAGCCCGCCCGATCTCGAAGCTCGCGGCCGAGGTGGCCGATCCGAAGAACGAATTCATCGATGAGATCTCGACCGCCCTGATCGGGAGCTGCACGAATTCGTCCTATGAGGACATGAGCCGAGCCGCGGACATTGCTGAACAAGCAAAGGCGCATGGGCTGAAGGCCGCTGTGCCGTTTCTCGTCACGCCCGGCTCCGAACAGGTGCGCGCGACGATCGAGCGCGACGGCCAGATGCAATCACTGAAGGACATCAACGGCACCGTGCTGGCCAACGCCTGCGGGCCGTGCATCGGCCAGTGGCGGAGGTCCGTCGCGGCGGATGCGGTGCCGAATACGATCGTCACCTCGTACAACCGGAACTTCCCGCGGCGCAACGACGGGTCGCCGACGACGATGAACTTTATCGGCAGCCCGGAAATCGTCACCGCTTTTGCATTAGCGAAGCGCCTGTCGTTCAATCCGCTGACCGACACCCTTACGGATCCGGATGGCAAACCGTTCCGGCTCGAGCCACCGCGGCCCGCGCCCGAAGTACCGGCGCACGGTTTCGACCCCGGGCTTGCTACCTACATCGCACCACCCGAGGACGGCAGCGCGATCAAACTGGAGGTCGATCCGAAGAGCGAGCGGCTGCAGCTGATGGAGCCGTGGGCGGCGTGGGACCACAAGGATTTCGTCGACATGCCGGTGCTGATCAAGACCAAGGGCAAGACGACGACCGACCACATTTCCCCGGCTGGCCCCTGGCTGCGCTACCGCGGGCATTTGGACAAGTTCAGCGACAACATGTTCATGGGCGCGACCAACGCGTTCAACGGCGAGGCCGGAACCGGTGTCAACGTTCTGACCGGCGAGAAGGGGGAGGCGATCGGCAAGATCGCCCGTTATTACAAGGCCCACGGGATCAGATGGGTCGCCGTCGGCGACCATAATTACGGCGAAGGCAGCAGCCGCGAGCATGCCGCGTTGTCGCCTCGACTACTGGGCGGCGCCGCGGTGATCGCCCGCAGCTTTGCGCGGATCCACGAATCCAATCTGAAAAAGCAGGGCCTCTTGGCGCTGACCTTTCAGGACCCGGCCGATTACGACCGAATTCGGGTCGACGACCGCATCAGTCTGGTCGGGTTGGAGGAAATGGCGCCGGGGCAGCCCGTCGAATGCCGCATCACGCACGCCGACGGCACGACTGAGACGCTATGGCTCAACCACACCTTCAGCGCTTCACAACTCGAATGGTTCCGCAAGGGCTCGGCGCTGAACCTGTTCCATCATTGAGGGCGAGGAGCTCCGGGAGAGAGCGCGGCGCTACCCGACGAGGCCGAACTGGAGAGCGCCTTTTAGGTGCGGGCATCATGAATATGCCCAAATCCCGCTCTAGACGAACGAACCGGTAAACCTCCTGGTCGTCAGCGTGCACGCATCGAAGAACCGTCCTTTCGACCCTATCGACCCCGCCGGCGACCCTCGGAGACGGCAGCGAGGCTTTACGCTGCTAGAGCTGCTGGTCGTGCTCGCCATCCTCGGACTGCTGATCGGCCTCGTTGCGCCCGCGGCGCTGCGGCAACTCGGCTCGGCGAAGGAGAAGATCGCGCATCAGTCCATCGAGCGCATCGCCGGAGTTCTGGACATCTACAAACTGGACGTGGGCACTTATCCAACGACGGAGCAGGGCTTGCAGGCGCTGATTACCAGGCCCTCGGGCGTCACCCGCTGGAACGGGCCTTACTTGAAAGGAGAGAAAACCCCCGAGGATCCGTGGGGCCGGCCCTTCGTCTACCGCAGCCCGAGCCAGCGGCCCGGGCACGAATATGATCTCCTGTCTCTAGGCCCAACAGGCCAGCCGGGCGGCTCGGGGGATACCGCAGCCATCGTCAACGAGTGAGCGGCGGCTGGGGCGTGCCGACGGCCAAATCCGAATTGAGGTTGCTACTCCAGGCGAGCACAGCATATCCCTGAGGCAGCGTCGCTCCGGTGCGAACCACCGCGATCCGCGTCACGCGAGCGTTGCCTGGTCCGGAGGCGACCGCGGTGATCCGCACTGTTAGCGCGTCGGGCGGGGTTTGGTTCGCCTGGGCAAGGGGAGCGGCGGACGGTGATGACGAGGCGAGCGCCGTCGCTACCACCGGATCGGTGGTGGCGGGGTTCGGGTCGGACGGTCCAAACAATGTCAAATGCGGGCGGATCGCATTCAGCACGGCGGGTGTCATGCCGAGCACCCGGCTGAGTTCGTCGAGCGTCTCGATCGGTTCGCCCGGCGGGCTATAGTCGAGCCCGGCCGCGCCATATTCCGCGGCCAACGTTTCTTGTGACCGCGGAGTGGTTGCAGAACCGACCCATTCGCTTATCGCGGCAGCCATCCGATGAGCGCTCTCGGGGTCGCTGCCGGTAACTCGCAACAGGGCTTCGAGCAGGACGGGTGAAGCAGTGCTCGGGTTGATCCACGATGCCTCGTCCTCGAGCCGCAAAATTACCCGGCTCCCGCCGATCACGACTTGCCGCGGCATACCGTCGATGGGCCAGCGCTGCTGCGGCTGTGGATCCGAAAGATTGAAGATGGCTTCGAAAATCGCGCCGTCGGCCGCGGCTTGCGCTGCCGAGTTGGCGACGAGATTGCTGGCTATGCGGATCTCCGTCCGCCCGCTCGCCGTCACATGCGCGACGATGAAGCCGATCAGCACCAAAGTCCACAACACGATGATCAACGCAAACCCGCCGTTCCGGCGACAAACCGCGCACGATCGCGGTCGTACCTGCACGGGCTACAAACCGTTTGGGTTGGACGACCCCGGGATCCCCCTGCGTTGCAACTGTTGCGGGACGAGCCCGGCGTTGATCAGCTGAGCGCGCATATCCTCGGTCAACGCGCGCGCATCGCGCTGATCGTGGATGACGTGGGGGGTGATCAGCACAAGCAGTTCGGTCCGGCTGCGCGTATTGTTCTGGCTTGAAAGCAACGTACCCAGAAGGGGGATGTCCTTGAGAAAGGGCAAGCCGGTGTTTCCCTCCGTAGCGTTGTCCGTTATCAATCCCGCCATTCCGACGGTCTGTCCGTCCTGGACGGCCACCCGCGTACGAAATGTCTGATCGTTGAAGGTCGGCGAGCCGGCGACCGAGTTCACTGCCTGCGCCGCCACCGAACTCACTTCCTGGGCGATGTCCAGGCTGACGAGGCCACCCGAATTCACTCTGGGCGTTACCTGCATGATGACGCCAGTCGCATGATAGTCGACGCTGTTGACGGTCGGGGCGCCTGCGGCCAGGGTGCTCGTCGCCTGACCGGTGAGGACCGGCACTTGCTGACCAACCTGCAGGCGCGCCGGCTGGTTGTCGAGCACCGTGACCTGGGGCGCCGACAGAATCTTCACCTTGGTCACTTCGGCGAGGGCCTCGATCGCGTAACGCGGACTATGGCTGAGGATGAAGCCGGGGAAAGTCGAGGGGAAAGACAGGTTACCCAACGTCGGAAATGGTGGATTAGAGGCGCCCAGCGTATTGGCGACGTGACCTAATTTAAGAAAGAATTGGGTGCCGTATTGCAGCGCATCATTGAGATCGACCTCGGCAATCGTCGCCTCGATCAGCACCTGCAGTGGTACGATATCGATCTTGCGCAGCATTCCTTCGATCACCGAGTACTCGCTCGCAGTGGCGTAGAGCAACAAGGCGTTGTTGACCCGGTTGGCGATGATGCGAATCCGGTTCTCCGTCGCCGCGCCGCCGGGGGGGCCGGTCTCGGTTGACAGCGGCTCCGTGGCTGGGGGCGCGGCCTGGGACGATGGCGGCGGTGGAACGCCGGCGCCGAGCCCACCGGCTGCTCCCCCGGCACCCTGCAGGCCACCGGCTCCACCGGCTCCGCCGACTCCACCAAGCCCGCCCGCGGACCCGGCACCCCGACCCCCTCCGGTGACCCCACCGAACCCCATCCCTCCGCCGCCCGGCGCGCCCCCCGGCGCCAGCGACAGCTGGTCGCCGAAGGGCGTGGTGCCGCCCGGCTGGGCCGCTGTCGGCGAGACATTCCGCGGGGTGAAGGCGCGCTGCAGCAAATTCTCCAAATCCGTGCTCTGACCATTCTGCACGTAATAGACGTGCCAGGTGCGCTCGGTTGCATCCTCGACCTGGCTGGTAAGTTTGAAAAAACGTCTCGCGGCTTCGACGTAGCGAGGTTGCGACGAAACCACGAGAACGGCATTGATCCGATCCATCGGAATTACCCGGACGATGCCGCCGAGGGGCCCGTCGGCTTGCGCTTGCAGAACCCGCTCGAATTCCCCGCCGCGCTTGGCCGGGTCGCCGTCGCCCACCGGGAAAATTGCGTAGGATTGGCCGGCAAGAATGTCGATATCGAAAGCCCGTACGAGCCCCGCGAGGGTCTGACGGACCGCCGCGTCGCCGGAAACCACCAGCGCGTTGTGTGCCGAATCAGGGGTCACCTTGCCGCCTTCGCCGACATATGGTTCGAGAACTTTTGCCAGATCCTTGGCGGAGGCATAGCGCAACGGCACGATCTGCGTCCCGGCGCCGACGGCGTTGGCGTCGGAAACCAGATTGCGTGTTGCGCCCCCCGGTAGCGGGACTACGGCATAGACACCGTTTCTCTCGGTCAGGGTCGCGCCGTTCGCATTCAACAGGGTCTCAAGGGTCGGCAGCAGTGCCGAGCGCGCCAACGGTGTCCCGGTTTCGATCGAGCCGGTGCCATGCACATTCGGGTCGATCGTATAGTTCAAACTCAACGTAGTCCCGAGGATCGTGCGCACGATCTCCCGGATGTCTGTGTCGACAAAATTTAGCGTTACATCTCCGGCCTGGCCGGTTGCGACTCCCGGTTGCGGCGGCCGTACCGCCGGCACCTTTGTGGCGGCAGTCTCGACAAAAGCGCGCTCTCGGCTGCGATCGACGGGTATCGTGCTGTTTACCCGCGGCTCTGCCGCCTGCACGTTGCTCGGCTGCTCCAAGGGTAGCAAGCCGGGTTGTGATTGCTGACAGTTGGCCAATACGCCCAGCGCTATGGCGAGCGCGAGTGGCCGAGCGGGATGTCGAGACGTCGCCTTCACTATTGCTGCCGCAGGCGCGCCGGTCGCGGCGCGCCCGGAGTATTCACCGGGACACCCGGAGGCGGTCGCGCGGGCCGCGCGGGCGTAGTGGCAGCCGCCTGCGCGGGCACGCGAGGTCCGCCGGCCGCCGCGGGCATTGGCGATCGCCCGGGAGGATTGCCGGTCGGGGGTTGCGCAGGCGGCGAAGCAAGGTTCGGATCGAGCTTCGGCTGCAAGGTTTTGGTCCCGTTCGGACCGCTCAAAGAAACTTCACGGGGCGTGATGCTATCGATGCGCCAGCCGCTCACTGCCTCGCCTTCCGCAACCTTCAGCGGCTTGTCACCGCTGACCGCAAATATCGCGATCCGGCGCGCGGGCGTCGTGACAATCCCGGTAAGTCGTGCATCGGCGAGATCGTCGGCTGCAGCTCCGCTGGGGGCGTCTTGCGGGGGTCGACGCGTGCTGCTGAAAAGCGGGCGGGCGAGGGCTGTGCCAACCAGCTCTTCGGGCCGCAGAGTCTGCGGCCGAACCGTCGGGCTCGCTACGTCGGATCGCGCCGCGGTCTGAGCGATCACCGGATCTTCAGTCCCCGCCGGGGCGAGTTCGATGAGTACGATCGCGCCGAACAGCACGCACCCCGCAACCAGCAGCAGAAGCGCAAGGCGATCGATCATTGCTTGGCGGCCACAGACTTGTCGCCGTCACGGTAGGCGTAGACATCAAGGCCCGCATCGAGGCCTGCGGCCGCTGGGGTACCAGGCCGCCGCAGCACGCCGTGGATGTGCAGATTATCGATCACCAGAGGCGGCGTGGCAGCCTCGAGTTTGGCGAGGAACTTGACCAGAGTCTCGTACGAGCCGCTCAGAACGTAGCGCAGTCCGATGCGCCGGTACCCCGAGCGCGCTTCGGCCGGAAGGCTTTCGGTGCTGCCGATGGTCGCGCCAACCGAGGTGGCAAGTTCCTCGATGCGGCTTTGCAGAGTGGCGGCAGCGATCGCATCGCTGGCACCGTCCAGAGTAATCTTGCGCGTGCCGGCGGCTGCCCGCAGCTGCTCGACGCGGGCGCGCAAAGCCGGCAGTTCGTCGGCGGCTGCGCGCAGCCGCGGCAGCAGCATGCGCCGATTCTCCAGCACTGCGGCCCGTTCGGCGTACAGCCCCAGCAGGGGCGAGACGACCACGAGATAGACGCCTCCCAGCGCGACGAACAGCAAGCTCAGCGCCATAAGGCGGCCGCGCCGGCCAGTCGGCATGGCGGTAAACGAAGCTACGGCCTGACCTCCGAGTTTATTGTGAAGAGTTCGGCCCGTAGGGCCTCGAGCCGCGTGACAGGAGCGGAAAATCCGGGGTTTCGGAACTCCGGGTCGGCGGCCAGAGCTCCAATCAATCGGGCGGCCCCGGCAGAGCGGCCGCTCAGCGTCAATTTACGCTGCCGCAACTCCATCTCGGTCAGGTAGGTATCATCAGGCAGAACGCGGGTGGTGGCTGCCAACACGACCAGGGGCCGTCCGGCCTTGTCGCGTTCGCTTTCGATGAATCCCGCGCTGCCAGAAAGGCGATCGATCTCCTGGCGCAGACTGTCGGCTTCAGCGGCGCTGGCCCTGGCGGTCCCGATTTCCCGGTTGAGCGACGCCAGGTTCAGCTCCTGGCGTACGAAGGGTGTCATCACGGCCGCCAGGGCGAGGGCCGCGCAACACGCCGCGGCCGGCCAGAGCAGGCGGTGTGAGGCATGACTCGTACGGCTTCCGTCGCCGTTGAGGGGCACGTAAGTCCCTTTGTCGGGACCGTCGGCGATCTCTACACGCCTTGGGCGGATGCCGACAGCAGCGAGATCCGTGAGCAGCGGGTCGAGGTTCGCCTTCGGGATCAGCGAGAGACGCACCGATAATCGCCCGTTTTGCCGATCAGCGGCGATGACTCGATGGTTCCAGTAGAGTTCCTCTGCCGTGAATGGGGTTTCGCGGTCCATCTCGAAGGCAAGCGCTTGGTCGAGCTCTCGCTCGGCAGCAAGCGGCAAGCTCATGGTCTTTCCCAGCACGTCGGCCTCGCCAAGGCGAAGCGCCGTGATCCTGCCCGCCATGCGGGGCAGATCCGCCATGCCGACCGCTCCGAGAGCAAAATGGCCCAGTGAGCTCTCCTTGCCGTTCCGGCGCAACGCGACGGCGACAGCTTCGACCGCCTGCCCCAGCGGGCCCACTGGGGTGATAACCATCGCATCGCCGGTGCCCAGCGCGGACTGGCGTAGTTCCTGCGGAAGCAGATCCGCAAGCTGTGCGCACCACCAGGTAAAGAACTCGCGCAACATGATCCGAGACGAAGCCGATCCAAATCCAGCTAGCACCGCTGCCGCTGTCCAACAAAGCGGCAGCTGCCAAAAGAGTCCCTCAACCCATCCGCTTGCTTCCCTACAGAAAATTTGTCGAATATGGCCCGATCATGGCAAGTTCCCCGAGGAACGCTGTATCTGCCGCGGCTAGCGGGGGTCGAGGCGAGGCTACCGCAGCACATACCAGGCGCAGTACACCGAATCGCTGCCGGATCTCATGATTGAGGAGCGGCGATCAGATCGGGAAAGCGGCGCCGGTCGTTCTCACCGAAGACGAGCCGGATGCGGACGAGTTCGGGAATTGCCGGGCCATCCCACGCTGATTGCCAACCCGCCTCCTGT
>Ga0070710_10001792_pt1 | contig 10163 bp, 6 predicted proteins | sample LARL52metaG_FD_65454 | JGI IMG/M metagenome (GOLD analysis project Ga0070710, IMG submission 65454) | Corn, switchgrass and miscanthus rhizosphere microbial communities from Kellogg Biological Station, Michigan, USA - LAR L5-2 metaG | ecosystem: Host-associated > Plants > Roots > Rhizosphere ... | reverse complement strand
AACGGCGCTCGGCCTCGCGGCGGTCGGTGATGTCCTTGAGCACATGAATGGTTTGCAGATGCTCGCCGGAAGTGCCGTGCACCCGCGAAGTGGAAACCAGGTAAGTGCGATCAAGCGCGGGATGAACGAATTCGTCGCTGTCTTCGCCCATGGAGCGGCAAAAGGGACAGGAATAAAGCGCGCCTTCGTTGGTAAGAGCCAACAGTGCGCGCATGTTTACGCCGATGAGTTCACTGGGAGCAACGCCGATCATGGCGGCCAGAGAGCGGTTCACGCGCAACACCTTGTCGACTTCGTCATGGACAACGATGAAGTCGGTGATGGCGTCAAAGATTTCCAGCCAATGGCGATTCGCCTGTTCGATGCGGGTAAACAGGCGGGAATTTTCCAGCGCCATGGCGGCATGGCCGGCGATAGCTTCGAGGAGTTCACGATCTTCCGGCGCGAGGGGGCCAGTGCGCCCGGAGAGGCATAGCAAGCCGCCGAGTTCTCCATTGGCCGCCTGGAGGCGCACCACCAGCAAATCGGTCCAGCCTAAAGTTGCGGCGACTCCATGACCGAGCAGATCGGCGGCAGCGCCGGCGACGACAGGCTCCGCTCGCCTGGTTGCAAATTCGGAAAGAGCTTGTGTCAGTTGTTGATGGACCGCGCGGCTTTGGTTGGAGCCGTGGACTTGCGAAGAACGGTCGGACAGGTCTTCGCCAGAACGCTCCTGGATCGCAGGATCGTCGCTGAGCGCAGGATGCAACGCCAAGGTTTGCAATCTTCCGTCTTGAAACAGAGCCACGGCGCCGGCGCGAGCTCCTGCCAGTTCGATGGCACGCTCGGCAAACTTGCGGGCAAAATCGGGAAGGCGCAGCAGCCCGTCGATATCCCGCGCCAGTTGCGTCAGGGCTTCGGCGCGGCGGCGATGCTGCTCGGATTGGTGCAGGTTGTGGGCGACTTCGAGCACCACCGAAACCTGAGCGGCCAGGGCACGCGCGCGGCGAATATCCTGCTGAGAAATGCCGGTGCCGTCCAGACGGTCAAGCACGGCACACATGCCCAGCACCTGACCGCTCGCGCCGAGAAGTGGTACCGCCAACAGTTGCCGAACGTGATACTGCGCGATGACTTGCAGATTCGCACCGGGAGCCTTGCCCGCCTCGTCGGTCCAATAAACTTCCTTGGTGCGAAGCGCGCGCGTGGCCAATCCCTCCGGAAAAATCAGGTCCAAACTGCGGGGCTGGCCCTGGTCCACGCCATAACGCACGCGGAATTGCCCGTCTTCGAGCAGAGCAATGAAACAGCGGCCGAATCCGAGAAAATCTGCGGCACGAACTACAAAGGCCTGAAGAAAGTGTTCCAGATCGCCGCTGGAACTGAGGTCAGAAGAGATCTCGAGCAACTGGTGAAGTTCGTGCGCCTGGGCCTGAGCGGTGGCGCACAGTTCAGCATGAGCTACGGCGACCGCGCCAAAGCCGGCAATGGCCGATACCAGCGACTTTTCCTCGGCGGTGAAAACGCCGTCGTGGCGCGGATAGACGAGGATCGCGCCCTGAGTGCGCGATGTCCGGAAAGGCGCGGCGATCAACATCCCCGAGGAAACCATGCTGCCCAGCGAGTGCTGATCGCTGCTAATCGAGAGGGTGATGACTTCCCCGGCGGAGACCGCGCGTTGGGCCAAGTCGGCGGCGAATCGAATCGTCTGGCGGTCATGGCTGGCGCGGAAGGAGTTGGCGAGCTGCGGGGTTTCAGCCGAGACGGCGCGAAGTTCGAAGGGCCCTTCACGACGCAAGAGCACCGAGACCAAACGCGTACGCAACAATAACCGCAGACGATCGGCTAAAGCTTCAATCACCGCGGCGACGTCGGGAGTGGCGTGGAGCGCGTGCGCGACCTCGGCGAGAATCTCGGCGCGGCGATGCTCTTCGCGCGAGGCCTCACCCAGCCTTGTAGCTTCCAGCAAGCTGCCCAGCTGTCCGGCCAGGATGGTGGCTTTGGCGGCCAGGTCTTCATTAAAGAATCCTTCATCAGAGTCATGCAAAAACGTCGCCGCGCCGATGACTTCATCGAAGACCACCAGCGGAGCGGCCATCAGGGAACGCGCCTCAAACTGGCGCGCCGCCGGAAAGGTGGGACTTGCCTGCACCTGATTGACAAAAATCGTGCGGCGACTCTGCACCGCCTCGGCGGTAACGGCGCTTTGCTGGGGAAGCAAGCGGAGGCCGATGAAACGCTCCGCGAGTTTGCCATCGGCCTGCTCGCCGATGAGTTCGTCGCCGGCATGGCGGCGCCAAAAATAAACGCCACTGACCTGAAAAAATTCTCGCGTAGCGGCGCAAAAGAGTTGAATCAGCGAGGCAGGGTCGGACCTCTCGGCAGCCTTGGCCGCGATCCGCAGAAGGAGTTTCTGGAAGGCCTCGTCCGAGTTAGGCAGGGCGCGGGTTCCGGGCAACGGTGTCGAATTGCCTGTGAATTCGGTCAGGGTGTCACCGTTTTGCCTTTGCAAGGATTCGAAGTTCTCACAAGTGATTGAATCTAATGGAAAAGTATCCCGCCATCTCAATTTGAGTCAAGTGAAATGGCGGATGGGGTGCCTAAGTGTGAAATCCCGAGAAAAAACGGCGGTTAGCCATCTCAGTATGAGAATCAAGCTTACACGGGATTGAAGATGAGACGGGACTAATCGCTGATCGGAATGGGAAAGAAGGCTTCGAAAGTTAATTAACTTGCTTTTTTTTATACACATACGTTCGGTTACCTTGGTTTCCTGAAAGTACGGAGCGTGGCCCGGGCATTGCTCCATTGAGAATCACCGGGATAATGCCGAGGAGGAATTGTGTCTGTGCGCAAGACAGGAGCGCTGATTGCGATGTCGGTGGCGTTGGCAACGGGATTCGGAATTCGGCTTCAGGGTCAGGAGACGCAAGGAGAAATTGCACGCCGGGCTAAGAGCAAAGTGCCAGCGGTGTATCCCGAGCTAGCGCGAAAAATGAACATCACGGGGACGGTGAAGGTTGAGGTGGTGATCGCGCCCAATGGCAGCGTGAAAGAGGCAAAGGTAGTGGGCGGGCATCCAGTGCTGGCGAACGCGGCACTGGAGGCAGTAAGGAAGTGGCGCTTCGAACCCACTCCGATGGAAAGCTCAGGGGTAGTGGATTTCAAGTTCGCACCTCGCAATTAAGGCGACGGCCAACAGGGCGGCCGGGAGAAAACGGCATGACGATTGGAAAAAAGCTGTACCTAAATTTCGGAATCATCCTCAGCATGGTAGTGGTGCTGTTTCTGGTGAACCTGCTGGCCGTGCAACGAGAGCACGCTGCCAAGGCGGCCGCGACTGCGTCGCTCGAGTTGACGGACGCCACCAACGACGTCCGCTTCCAGATGATGCAAGACCGCCTCTACCTAAGCAATTACCTGCTGAGCGGCGATACGCGCGAAGTGGAGCGGATGAATGAAGGCCTGCGCACACTTAGTCAGAACCTGCAACAGGGGAAGTCGCTGACCAACTCCGAACAGGAACGCACGGCGTTAACCAAAGTGGAGCAACTGGAGCAGGCCTGGGGCAAAGAGTTCGCCCAGCCGCTGATTGACAAGCGCAAGGATGTGGATTCGGGAAATGCAACCGTTGCCGAATTGCAAATCTACTATCTCCAAAAAGACGCTTCTTCATGGGTGAAAAATTCGACCGATGCGCTGGATGTGGCGGATGGGGAAAATCGCAAGCTGGTTGACGCGCGGCGGAAATCGGATGAGACCGCCAGCACCTGGACCATTCTGGCGGCGATCGTGAGCACCCTGCTGGCTTTGGGCTTGGGCGGAGTGATTGCCTTCACCACCGCCAAATCGATCACCGAACCGCTGACCAACCTGATGACGGTTTCGCGGCGGATCGGTGATACGGGCGATCTGGAACACACCATCGACGTGAAGCGTGAAGACGAAATCGGAGAATTAGCGCGCACCTTCGCCAAGATGGTCACCTATCTCAAGGAGATGGCAGGAGTTTCAGAATCAATCGCGGGGGGGGATCTTACGGTGGAGGTGAAGCCGCGCTCGCCGCAGGACACTTTGGGCAACGCATTTGCGCGCATGGTCGAAGGTCTGGGCCGGCTGGTACGTAGCGTTCGCGACGCCTCAGCGCAGGTGGCCAGCGCCTCCGGGCAGGTGGCGAATGCGTCGGACGACTCGGCCAAGATCGGGCTGCAGGCCTCCTCTGCCATCGACGAAGTTACCAGCACCATGCACGAGATGAGCGTCAACGTGCAGAACATGGTGAAGAGTACGCAGGTGCAGGCTTCCAGCGTGAGCGAGACTTCGGCATCGATCGACCAGATGGTGGCTTCGATTCAACGCGTGGCGGACACCGCCAAAGTGTTGCTCGATATCTCGAACCGCTCGCGGGAGGAAGTCCACAGCGGCATCACGACCATGGAGAAGGCCACTGACGGCCTGAATCGGATCAACGCGACCATCACTTCATCGGGAGAGATCATCGGCGCTCTGGGACAGCGTGCCGACGACATCGGAAAAATTATCGAAGTCATCGACGACCTGGCGGAGCAGACCAACCTGCTGGCGCTGAATGCGGCCATTGAGGCGGCGCGGGCGGGCGAGCACGGGCTGGGATTTGCCGTGGTCGCGGATGAAGTCCGCAAGCTGGCGGAAAAGTCGGCGCAGTCGACCAAGGAAATTTCAGAGCTGATTCAGAGCATTCAGAAGGAAGCCCGCAAGGCCGTCGAGAACATGGATCGCTCCACCGGGATCGTAAATGAAGGCCTGGACCTGGGTGGCGAACTGAACGCGGCGTTGCGCAAGATCTCGAATGTAGTCACGGAGGTTTACAAATTCGCGCAGGAAATCGGCGCGGCCACGAACGAGCAATCACACGGTTCTTCGCAGATTGCGCGCGCCACCACGCGGCTGAATGAGATCACGCACGAAATTAATTCCGCGGTGGAAGAACAAGCCTCCGGAGCGCAGGCGGTGGTGAAAGCCATGGAGCGAATGCGCGAACTGGTGCAGCAGTCGACCTCGGGCTCGACTGAGTTGGCGGCTTCGGCCGAGCAGATGTCGAAGATGTCGCGCGGGCTGCTCGACTTTATGGACCGGTTCACCCTGGACGAAGCGGCGCGGTTATCTCCGCCAGAGGAGAAGTCGCAGGCGGGGCGGCGGGCAGCGGCGGCCTCCCGCTTCTAACACTCCATGAATCGCGAACTCCATATCGTGGGCTTCCAGGTTGGGCGCGAGACCTATGGCGTGTCCATCACGTCGCTGCACGAAATTGTGCGGGTGCCGGAAATTACCGCCGTCCCGGATGCGCCGGATTATCTGGAGGGCGTGATCAATCTTCGGGGCAAGATTGTATCCGTAATGGACTTGCGCAAACGCTTCGGCGATCAGCACGCCACGCTGAAAAAACAGAACCGGATTCTGGTGGTGGAACATTCCGGCAAGCTGGCGGGATTGATTGTGGATTCGGCCTCGGAGGTTTTGAAGATCCCCGCCGAAGATGTGGAAGCGCCGCCTGCGGTATTTCAGGAAGGCGGGCTGAACTGCGTCACCGGACTGGGGAAAGTACGCGGCCGCCTGGTTGTATTGCTGGACATGACGAAATTGCTGGCTCCGGCCAGCCTGTTGCAGCAGAGCGGAAATACGGAAAGCAAAATCGCCAAGCCGGAAACGCGCGGAGCGGCGCGTTGAGTGCCGGCAGATATGCAATGGTCTGCAGTTGCGAGCAGGCAGTGAGACTGGAACGCGGGGAACGAGAGAAAGCATGAGCACATTCGGAGCGGCGCCAGTTCCTGTCCTGACGGACGCCGAACTGCGGCTGTTGCAGGCGCTGGTTTATCAGGAATGCGGCATGCACTTCGACGAGCGGCGACTGCACTTCCTGCAGGACCGCCTGCTGCGGCGGCTGAAGGAGTGCCGGGTCGATTCCTTCTACTCCTATTACCGCCTGCTGATCAGCCAGGAGGGCAAAGCGGAACTGGCCAAGCTGGTGGAAAACCTGACGGTCAACGAGACCAGCTTCTTCCGGCACAAGGCGCAGCTGGATTTGTTCCAGAAATACACCCTGGAAGAGATGTTGAAATACAAACAGGCGCATCGGGAATATTCGATTCGCATCTGGAGCGCGGGCTGCTCTACCGGGCAGGAGGCTTACACGCTGGGCATGATGGCGGCCGATACCCTGGCTTATTACTACCTGCGCAATCCGCTGCCTATCGAGTTGGCGCTGCCCAAGCCGTTGATTCCTCCGCCCTGGCGGGTGGAGATTCTGGCCAGTGACATAAGTTATTCGGTGCTGCGCATGGGACAGGAGGGCGCTTACAACGAGCATCAGATGGCGACCGTGGATTACGGCTTCCGCCTGCGTTATTTCGACAAGGTGGGCGATCGCTATGCGGTGAAGAAAGCGCTGAAAGAGATGGTGCACTTCGATTTTCACAATCTGAAAACCGAATACCTGCCGCAGCGCAATGACGTGATCTTCTGCCGGAACGTGATGATGTACTTCGACGAGGCGGAACAGAAGCGGCTGATCGAAAAATTTTATCGCTGCCTGAATCCCGGCGGCTACCTGTTTGTGGGGCATGCGGAAAGCCTGCTGGGCCTGACCGAAAAATTTCGCATGGTGCACAAAGACAGCGGCACCGCTTATCAGAGAGTTGAGGTGGCAGAGTGACGAGCCCTCCCGATGAGCGCGGCGCGGAACTGCGGGAACTCTTCTTTGAGACCGCGCAGGAACTGCTGCAGGCGCTGAACGAAGAAGCGCTGAAGCTGGAAAAGCATCCCGGCGATGAGGAGATCGTGCGCTCCATCCGGCGCACCGTGCACACGCTCAAGGGGGACTCGGCGGCGTGCGGGTTGCGGGAATTGAGCGAACTGGCTCATCAATTCGAGGATGCGCTGTCGCTGGAAAGTGCCGCGGCTCACGCAGCGCTGGCGGAAATCGCTTTCGCCGCCGCGGATGTTTTTGGTGAGATGCTCGCGTCCTACCATTACAGCGGCCCCATGCCCTCCACGGAAGCGCTGCGGCAAAGAATCGATGAGTTGACTTCGGCCCCTGCTGCGAAGAGAGCACGACGCAAGAAAAAATCTGCCGAGCCTGTTTCCCCTTCGGGCAAGAACTGGACAGACGCCGAGAAGGGCGCCATCGCCCAGGCGAAGACTGGCGGCCTGGCTCTGTACAGCATCGTGGTGAAAATCGACCCAAACTGCGCCATGCCCATCGCGGCTCGGCAACTGATTCAAAATGCGCTCCGCGAGATTGGACAGGTTTTGGTGGTGCGGCCTGACGCCAAATCGCCCGCCGCCTCCAAGCAAGTAGAGTTCGTGTTTGGCAGTACCAAGTCGAAGGAACCAATCGCCGCCAAATGCAATATTCCGACCATTACCGGCGAAGTCGCCATCAATGTGATACATGCAGCAACAGCAGGAAAGGCGTCAGCAAAAACCGGAAGCCAGCCGGAGTTGCCGGTCGATGCTACAAAACCGGCGGTCTCCGCTGCAGCAGAGGCGCCCGTTCCAACCTCGGAACCGGGTCTGCCGCAAGCTTCGATAGAAAACATTTTGCGCGTCGAAGCGGGGCGCATCGACAACGTGCTCAACCTGGTCGGGGAACTGATCATCGGAAAGTCGATGCTGCAGCAGGCGCTCAACGAATTCAGCAAGCGCTATCCCAAAGAGTTGCTGCGCGGCAAGTTCGCGGATGCGATGGCATTCCAGGCGCGCGTGCTGAATGACCTGCAGCGCTCGGTCATGAAGATTCGCATGGTGCCGGTAGACCAGTTGTTCCGGCGCTTCCCACGCCTGGTGCGGGATGTGGCCCGGCAGTGCGGGCGCGAAGTGGATCTGGAGCTGAGCGGGCTGGAAACCGATCTTGACAAGGGCATCCTCGACGCCATCGCCGAGCCCCTGACCCACCTGGTGCGCAATGCGGTAAGCCACGGCATTGAACCGGCCGAGCGGCGGAAGACACAAGGCAAAACGCCGTGCGGAAAAATCAGGCTGCACGCCTATCACCAGGGCAATCAAGTGGTCATCGAAATCAGCGACGACGGCCGCGGCATTGATATTCAAACAATTCGCAACAAAGCGATCGAGCTAGGCATGGCGACGGCAGAAGAGGCCGCACGCCTGAGCGAAGCTGAGACTCTGGATTTCATTTTCCGCCCCGGATTCAGCACGGCCGAACAAGTCACCGAGGTTTCCGGACGCGGCGTCGGCATGGACATCGTGCAGAGCGTCCTACAAAGGCTCAAGGCCACGATTCACGTCGAGACTCATCCGGGCAAAGGGACAACCTTCCGCCTGAAGTTGCCGCTCACACTGGCCATCATCAAGGCCCTGATGTTCTGGGTCGAGCAGCGGTTATACGCTATACCGCTGAACGCCGTGAGCCAGATTGCCCGGACGCGGGAGTCCGAAGTTCATCAGGTCGACAATTACGAAGTGCTGCAACTGCGCAATCAGGTTCTGCCGCTGCTGCGCCTGGGACGTCCCTCGGCCGCCGATATGGACCGCAAGATGTGCAAGCTGTTTGTGCTCGTGATCACCGTCGGTGAAAAGAAGTACGGTTTGATTGTCGATGCGTTGGAGGGAGAAGAAGAATTGGTCATCAAAGCTTTGGACGACCACACTTTCTCCACCGATCTGGTAAACGGAGCTTCGATTCTGGGAGATGGAAAAGTTGTGCTGATACTGAACCTGCCCGCGGTCGTGGAACACGTCGCGCGTATCCGCCCGCAAGATGCAGGCCTGACTAAATCTGGCCTGCTGCTAAATAATGCCGATCGCGCCCGGCTGGCTTTGAGTGCTGCGGGAGGGCAGGCATGAGCAGGGTTCGCGTACTGGTAGTGGACGATTCCGCCCTGATGCGGAAGCTGATTCCGCAGATGTTGGAAGCCGATCCCATGATCGAGGTGGTGGGCACCGCGATGGACGGCAACTTCTGCCTGAAGAAGATCGAAGAGCTAAAGCCCAATGTCATCACTCTCGACTTGCAAATGCCGGGCATGAATGGCATCGATACTTTGAAAGAGATCATGCGGCGGCACCCTTTGCCGGTGATCGTGGTCAGTTCCCACAGCACGGAAGGAGCTTCAGTCACATTAAAAGCGCTGGGGCTGGGTGCATTCGATTTCGTCGCGAAACCGCGGGATGCCACCACCCACATGACCGAAACGGCCAGCGAGTTAATCGCGAAAATAAAGGCGGCCGCAGGGGGCAAGGTCGTCCGTCCGGGAATCTTGCCGGGGGCATTGGCGCGTCCTGAAAAGCTATCTCCGGTCAAGTCGAGCCCGCCTCCCACCAAACTCGTGGCGATTGGAATCTCCACCGGTGGACCGCAGGCGCTCGAGTTTTTGCTGGCGCAGCTACCGCCCGATTTTCCGGGAGCGATCGTGGTGGTTCAACATATGCCGGAGGGTTTCACCGAGATGTTTGCGCGCCGCCTGGATGAGGTGTGCTCGCTGCGGGTGAAGGAAGCCCAGTCGGGCGATTTGTTGCAGGCCGGCAGCGTGCTGGTGTGCCCGGGAAGCCGGCATATGAGAGTAAAGCGAATGACGAGGGGGGACGTTGTGGTGCTGAACGACGAACCCCGCGTCAATGGCCATCGGCCCAGCGTGGACGTCTTGTTCCAGAGCGTGGCTGAGGAATTCGGTCCGCAAGCAATTGCCGCCTTGATGACCGGGATGGGCGACGACGGCGCGGAAGGTTTGGGAGCCGTGAAACAAGCCGGAGGCATGACCATTGCTCAAAGTGAGGGTTCTTGCGTGGTCTTTGGCATGCCCAAAGCGGCAATTGAGCGGGGTTATGCCACGAGGATCGTTGCATTGGACGTGATTCCGGCGACCTTGCAAGCGCTCTGTGGCCGCAACGAAACACGCGGAGCCGACGGCAGCACGGGCAAAGCAGTCCGTGCCGGGCTCTGAGCAAGTGGTGGTGCAAGTTTTGTGACCGGAGTGATCTGGCCGGCGGGCAACCGCCGTGATGGAATCTGTTACAGGAGGTTGTTATGGAGCAGTTCGCACCAGTAAAACGCAGCAAAGACGGTCAACCCGTCCGCTACTTGATCGTGGACGATTCCGTGTTCGCGCGCAAGAACCTGGCCCGCATGATCGAAAGCTTTGGCGGGCAAGTGGCGGCCGAAGCCGGCGATGGCTTGACTGCCATCA
>Ga0070710_10001785_pt1 | contig 10177 bp, 7 predicted proteins | sample LARL52metaG_FD_65454 | JGI IMG/M metagenome (GOLD analysis project Ga0070710, IMG submission 65454) | Corn, switchgrass and miscanthus rhizosphere microbial communities from Kellogg Biological Station, Michigan, USA - LAR L5-2 metaG | ecosystem: Host-associated > Plants > Roots > Rhizosphere ... | reverse complement strand
ACGACGCCGGGCGGCACGAGTTTCAAGGGGCCGAAGAAGCTCGCGAAGTCCTGCACTGAATGGTTGTAGACCCGCGTCCCGCCCGAGGAATAGGCGCCGAAACCCTGTTTCGCCGCTTCACCGTCGGCGCGGCCGACGGAAAGCACCACGTAGCTCCCGGGCGCCAGTCGTGCGACGTAGCTGGCCACCAGATCCCGCGCGTCGCCGGGCGCGAAGAAGTGCAGCAGGTACCCCATGAGCAGGCACGCTGGCGCCTCGAGGTCGATGTCGTCCTGGATCGCGCCGATGATCGCGTCCGGTTCGCGCACGTCGCCGTCCACCACCGTCACGCCCGGATTGCCGGGTTCGGCCAGCGCGCGCAGGTGGGTGAGCACCACCGGGTCGTTGTCGATGTAGGCCACCCGCGCGGCCGGAATGATGGCCTGAGCCGTCTCGTGCGTGTTGGGCACGGTGGGCATGCCACAGCCCAGGTCGATGAACTGGCCGATCCCCTGGCCCGCCGCCCACGTGACCGCCCGGGCCAGGAACTGCCTGTTCTCCCGCGACACCTCGACCGTGAGGGGAGCGGCAGCCATGAGCCGGTCCGCCACCTCCCGGTCGGCGGCGAAGTTGTCCTTGCCGCCGAGGATGTAGTCGTACACCCGGGCGATGGACGGTGTACGGGGGTCGAAGCCGGCCATGATCGCGATCGTAGCGCTCGGGGCGGAACGGCTTGGCCCAGCCGACGCGCTTCTGGGGTGCGTCTCCCGCGGGCCACTCGGGCCGCCACACCCGCGCGTCAGTGACCCCAGGGGACCCTAAACCGGGATCACCTCCACGTGTACCCCAGCAGTCCGGATCAGGTCCAAGAGGTCGCCAGGGTCGGAGGTGAGGATGTCGTCCCCGTCCTGGGCGAGACAGACCACGGACGCGTCAATGGCGTCCGCGGCGCCCGTGCGGGCTAGCAGCATCCCGGCCCGCTTCCCCAAGACGTCGTCTACGGGAACGACTTCCACATTGTCTAGCAGCCGGGCAACGGGCGCCTGACGGCCGTTCCCGCCGCGCCATACTTGAGCGATGACCGCGCCATTGGTGAGCGGAACGCGCCCGGAGGCGAACTCGTTCTTCACCAGCGCGGCGACGTCGCCCTTACCGCGCTCGGCCGAGACGAATGCGCCGGCGTCCAGCACCAGCATCACTCAGTTCCCGTCCGCCTGGTGCCAGTCATGCCGTTCCGTACGACCTTGCCGCCCCGGACGACGATCGCCCGCTCCCTGGCCCGCCGCACGGCGGCTTCCATCTCCTCTTCGGTGATCTCACCATGCTCCGCCTCGTACGCGGCGATGAAGTCGCCAATCCCGCGAAGCCTGCGGTCGTGGTCGAGCTTCAGGCGCAGCGCGTCGCTCACCCAGGCGCTCATCGACTCCGCGGCGCCGGCGGCCACGGCCGCATGGGCCGCGGCGATCAAGTCCGCGTCAACGGTCACCGACAACCGGCTCTTAGCAGTCATACTCAGAGAGTACATATATCCCACTCCTATGGCATAAGCAGTCAGGCGGGATTAGCGTAACGCTGGGTACTGACAATTGAGCGATTTGTCGCCGACGCGTGACAGCGCTGCCGCCAGGGCAGTGAAGCTGACTCGTTCTTGTTCAAGCCGGACGGCTGAGCCGAAGGCATTCGCGCCCAAGGCGCGGTACAGGTCCTGTTCCGCCGAGGTGAGGAAAGCCAGGGCGGCCATCGTCGGGGAGGGCTCGGTCACCCATTGGCTCCGGTGGGCGAGCAAGGTGGCGCGGTCCATGAGCATTGAGCGAGCGCGCGGGAAGCACTCCCGCAGGCGGTTCAGGATCGCGAACCCGTGGGTGTCGAGGTCGCCCCAGTAGACCAGATCGAGGCCGGCCAGCCAGCCCAGCGACTCAAGGACCCGCACCGCGTAGCCCCCGCCGAAGATCACCATCGCGTGCGCAGTGAGCGGGAACGCGAGATAGGTGATCTCGTTCTCGACAACGTAGACGCGCAAGACTTCTGGCGGCGGGGCGGTGAACTCGTCCGCGCGGACGGTTAGCTCGGTATAACCGTCCGGACCGGCCGCGAGCCGGAACCGGACGTAACCCGGCTTGCGAAGGAACCCGTAGCGACCCTCGAAGTCGTTCGCCGACGAGTGGACCCGCTCGAGGTTGAGCTGGAGGTCCAGCAGTTCGGCAAGCACACCCTTATGCCGACCGATGAACTTGGTGTCCACACCAGGCACGTCCACCTGGCGCAGGTACATGCCAGGTGCCTGGCGCTCGTCGATCCAGCGGACGGTCGCGAGCAGGCTCGCCCAGTCGTCCGCGAGCTCGAGCACCTTAACCGGGCGGCGTTCCAGCCAGACGGTCAGGCGGGGAGCTTCCGCCTTCGTCCGCTCGGCGAGCTCGGTGAACCGTTGCACGTCGCCGCGCGTCCCGAGCAGATCCCAGGCCTGGCCGTAACCGTCGAGCCAGGCGCGGGCCGGGATCAAGTTCGTTCCGACGAGCCTGCCGCCGACTTGCTTGTACTCCACCCGGAGCGGACCATGGGCGGCCTTCGTCCACTCTGCGGCCCATGCCCGCACCTCGCCAAGCCGAGCGCCGAGCTCTGCTGGACCCGGGCCGCGGACCGGGATGTCACGCGGAATCCATGCCTGTCCGGTCGCGAACGCCTGGAGCAGCTCTGGCCACTTCTTCCGCACGGTCTCGCGCACGTCGTCGGGGGTGGTCCACGGCTTTGCCACGTCAGGCGACCGCCACCGCGGCCCGCACGCCGAGGACGTGCGCGAGCCGCTGCTGGTGATACTCCTCGATCGTGAGGTTGCGCAGGCGGGAGTCCATGCTCGTCGGGTTGTCGACGAAACCGACCGCCGACACGTACGGTTCGATCACGTGTATCTTCTGCAGCGGGGTCACGATCAGCAGCTGCAGGCCGAGCTTGCCGAACAGCTCGAGGGCGAACCTCGTTGACTCGTCCGAGCCCCGGCCGAACGCCTCGTCGATGACCGCGAACCGGAACGTCCGCGACTTGGCGACACCCCACTCCAGCTTGAACTGGTAGGCGAGTGAGGCGGCGAGGATCGTGTAGGCGAGCTTCTCCTTCTGACCGCCCGACTTTCCGGCGGAGTCGGCGTAACGTTCATACTCGGTGTCGTCCGCGCGCCACCGCTCCGACGCGCTGAACGTGAACCAGTTCCGTACGTCAGTGACGAGCCTCGTCCATTTCTGATCCGCGTCGGTCTGCCCCTCTCGCCCCCTGAACCGCTCGATGATCCGCTTGACTTGCAGAAATTTCTGCTCGGAGTATTGGTCATCGTTCGGGTCCGGCGACACTGCGTTGTCGGTGCAGGCTCGTAGGTCGGATTTGAAGTCCTTGATCTCGGTGTTCGGGGTCGGCTCCGGTTCTAGGCGGATGTAGCGGTCCCGGTTGTAGTCCACGTCCACCAGCGACCTGTTGATCGTGTCTATCCGCTCCCTGATCAGGTTAGACTCCCTGTTCAGCTGAGCCTGGAACTGGGCGATTTCCATGATCGTGTTCTTGTTCAGGTACGTCTTGAAAGTCGACCGGAAGCGAGGCAGGTCGTCGCGGGACAGTCGGCCGTGTAGCTCCCGGTAGCCGTCGGCGGCCTCGACCGCGCTATCCAGCTCGCTGGTCTCCACCGGGTACTGGCGACGGAAGTCGGCCATGACGGTGACGATCCTGGTCGCCAGCCTGCTCCTGCGGTCGGCGCGCTTCTCGGTGAGGCCAGTGATCTCCCGCTCGGCGGCCGTTTCGGCCGCGCCGCAGGCGGCCGGGCTGGCGGGCGGCGCATGTCCCGCTTTGGCGAGCAGGGCGGCGATCGCGGGGAAATGCTCCGACGCCGGCTCGGACGCGGGAACGGCCAGGATCACTTGGGCCGCGCGCTGTTCCGCTTCGGCGTCGGAGATGGACTGACCGGTTCGGCCGAGCCTGGTGTTTGCCTCGGCCAGCTCGCGCTCCGCGCCCGTGATCCGGTCGGCCACGGTCTTCAAGTCCGTGTCGAGCCGTGCCAGCTCGGCAGAGGCCGTGATGAGCCTGTCGTGTTCCGCGCGCAGGTCGGCGATGTCGTTGACGACTGACTCGTAGTCGATCTCGGTGAACTCGGTCGTCGCGTCCAGGCTCGCGAGGACCTGGCCGTGAGCGATCGCGGCCTTGACGGCCGCGTCGCAGCTGGCACACTCTTTATCGGCCGTCGCGATCAGCGCCGCCAGAACCGTGGCCCGGCTGATCATGGCCTCGATCTTGCGTTCATTGGACCAGCCGAGCACGTATCTGCCACGATCGTCGATGCGGAACCGGTCGTCCTTCTCATGTCGGCCGCCGGAGCCTTTCACTTGGCCCGCCTTGGTGATCGCCTTTGGCACCCGGCGGAACTCGGCCATCGTCTCGACGCATTCGAGATCCGCGCGGTGTGCGAGTTCCCGCTCCAGCCACGGGGCGAACGGCGAGTCCTTGACCTCCAGCTTGGCCGCTAGCGTGGTTCCGCCGAAATCAGGCGGAACCACGGTTCCCGCTGCCTGCGGCACCCGGTAGTAGACGATCCGGCCGCTGAGGTGGTGGCCGTTGATCCAGTCAGAGACGGCGGCGTAGTGCCGGTCGGGGACGAGGACCGACAACGCGAACCCGCGCAGTACGCGTTCCGCCGCGCCCTCCCAGTCGGCCTCATCCTCCCGGACCGCGATCAGCTCGCCGACGAACGGCAGCGACTCCCCCGTCAGCCGCAGCTCCCGGCAGAGCCGCTCTCGCACTTCCAAGTCGCGGACGGGGATGTTGTTCTTGCGCGCCTGCAGGCTGCGCAGCTCGGCGTTCACCTCGGCGCCCTGGTCGTCAAGCCTGCGCTTGGCGACGGCCGCCTCGGTCAGCTTGTTCTGGCTGGCGGCGACCGATTCCTGGGCGGCCTGGCGAGCGGCGGCGATCTGTCCACGCCGTGCCGCGAAGTGCTCGGCGGTCGCCACCGGGTCCAGGCCAGCCTTCGTGAGCGACTCCGCGAAACTCGCCGCACGCGCGGCGCGCGTCGCCCGAGTCTTCTCCAGGTCGGTGATGCGCTGCTCGATCTGCGAAAGGCGGTCGCCGCCATGTCCGGCTCGTTCGAGGTGCAGGCTCCGCTCCCGAACCCGGAGGCCTTCCAATCGCTCCGCGAGCTGTTTGGCCTGGACAGTCAGCCGGGCCCGTTCCGTAGAAAGATCCGACAGCAAGCCCTCGACGAGCCGCAGCTTGTGATCAGCGAAGTAGTACCGCAGCGCTTCGCGCTGGGCGCCGAGCGTCGCGATCTCGGTGGCCACCGTGTCGTGGGCGTCGCAGTCCGCCATCAGCGGGGTGAGCGCATCGAGCTGGGCCTGAGCGCGCTGGACGGCCTCGTGCGCCTTGGTGAGATCCTCGAAGTGGGCGACGATGTCTCTGGTCGCCTTCGCGGCGTCGAATGGCTCGAGCATGTGCTCGCGGACGAACTGTGTGAGGTTGCCGACCGACTTCATGGAGACTGTCTGGTGGAAGAGCTCCATAGCCTGTTCGGACTCGATGCCGAGGCGGCGGCGGAAGTCCCTGCCGTACTCGGGGAACGCGTCGTGGATCCGGACGCCCGGGTGCGCCCGCAGGCGCTTGCGCAGCTGGGCCATCTCGGTGCCGAAGTCGCTGAAGTGGGGGCTGATCGAGAGCGGGCTGTCGGCGGTGACGTAGAACCGGTCCGGCTGCCCGGACGTGTCGCCGGTGCGCATCCAAAACACCTGGGCGATGGTGACCGTCTCGCCGTAGCCCTCGTTGGTGAAGACGGCCAGGATAACGCTGAACTTCGTCGCGTCCCGCAGCGCGACGGGGGTCGTGGCGCCGGTAATCTCGTTCCGCTCGGACTTGTAGTGGCCGAGGACGTACGAGCGCAGCGAACGCTCTCTCGTCTCCGCGCCTGCCGCCTTGTTGTAGGAGATTCGGTTGGCCGGCAGCAAGAGCGTGGTGATCGCGTCGACGATCGTGGACTTGCCGGAGCCGATGTCGCCCGTGACCAGCGTGTTCCTCCCGTTGGCGCACAGGGTCCAGACTCTTTCGCTGAAGGTGCCCCAGTTGAGCAGCTCGAGGCGGTCCAGGCGAAAGCCGGGGCTCAGCTGTTCCGGTTCTGTCATTCGTCGTCTCCGCTTGAGATCGCCTCGCCGGTGAGCGTGGCCGCGTACCCGGCGAGCTTGGCGTCGAAGTCGGCCAGCCACTGGCCGTCGACGAAGGCCTTGAGGATGCGGCGGACCTCGTAGACGGGTTCCGCGCTCTTGGTCGCGCGCAGGAAACCGAGGTCGACCACCTTGTTGATGTGCGCGTCGATCTGGTCGAGAAGCCGGGTCTCGTTGCTCGTCGCGGGCACGAACACCCGGAGCATTTCGGCGATCTGCGCGCGGGTGAGCATGAGCCTCGTGTCGCCGCCCTGGGCGTCGAACTCGGCGAGTTTCTTGCGCAGCAGGGCGAGCAGCAGGCTGACGTGGAAGGACAGCGAGCGACGCGGGACTAGCCTGGGTACCTGGCTGTTGTCGTCTTCGTCGACAGGGCGCTGGCGGAGGTACGCGTAGCCCTCGGCCTCGTCGATCACGACCTGGAGGCCGAGGACTTCGACGTAGTCCCTAATCTGGGGCTTGAGCTGGAGCAGCTGCTGCCAAGCCTTGTCATGGGAGTCCCGGTAGACGGCACCCTTCATCAGCTGGACGACGGGAACGGACAGCTCGGGCTCGGTCATTGGGTGTACCTTCCCTCGCTCCGGGTGACGCGGGTAAACGTCACCCGCGGCAGCGTGGCAGTCCGGTCCCGGCCGTCGGGGCCGGTCCAGCTGATCTGCTCGGCACTAGCCTCGTCGTAGACGAGCACGAACGCTTCGTCGCGCAGGGACAGGTAAGCGACGAGCTCGGCGACGCCGTGGCTGAGCGGCGCCGCCCGGACGAGGGCGGCGAGTCCGACCTGGCTCTCGCGGCGAAGCGCGGCGCGGACGTTGTCGCGCAGCGGACCGGGATCCACGTAGACCTGCTCGAACAACACGGCTGGGTCGGTTTCGTCGGCATCGACGGCGGGACGGATGCCGTTGCTGTCGATGCGGGGCTTGCTGATCGGCACGTACAGCGGCCGTTCCATCGGCAGCCTGACAGCGGGGGCGTCGTCGTCGATTTCCATCGTGAGGTCCGCCGTCCCGTCGTCCCTGAGCTTGAGCGCGCGGGCCTCGATGTCGCGCAGCAGGTCGATCACCCGCCGGTTCTCGAACCACACCTGATCGTCAAGGAACCGCCTGAGCTGCTCGCTGAGCTGCCGCACGGTCGCCTGAGTGCTCCTGGCGGCGTCTAGCCAGTCATAGTGGACGTTCTTCAGCCTGGGGTCCCGCTCGGCCGTGGACCCGGCGAGCTCGTCGACCTTGGCCAGCAGGCCGGACAGCTCCTCTTGCCGGGCCTGGGAGAGCAGGAAGTCGTGGAACGCCTGGAAGGACCGACCCTGGTCGGAGCCGGCGATCGACTCGCGGTTGCCGAGGACATCGTCGAGCAGCTCGCCCTTGCCGCCCTGCCAGCCGGTGATCTTCTCCCGCAGCTGGCGGTCCAGCTTCCGGAAGTTGTCCTCCACCTCGCGGAAGTCACTCAGCAGCTCGCGGGCGGTCGCGGCGAACTGCTGGTAACGGTCACGGACGCCGCTTGAGTCGAGCAGGCCGAGGTGGCCTACCTCGATGCGAGCGATCTCGTCGTCGAGTCTTCGCTGCTGGCGCTTGAGTTCCTCGATGCGCGCCCGCGGGTCGGTCTCGGTACCGAACACGATCTGGCGGAGCAAATCAAAGATCGTGTTGAGCCGGGACTCCGTGCCCACGAAGTCGCGCTCGCCGAGCGCCCGGACCCACTGCAAGGCCTTCTCCACGGCGGGAGTCGCGTCGAAATGCGGCTCGTCGGTGCCTTCCGGGTAATACTTGCGCAGCCAGCCGGATTCCGGGCTCGCCCAGTCGTCGAGGTAGGCCTTCGCGGGCTTAGGAAAGCTCTTCGGCGCCCGCTGGTTCAGCGCGTACAGTTCATCGTCAAGGCGGCTAGCCAGCTCCGCAGCGGGAATAGAGCGAATATTTTCCTCGACGAACACGTGGTTCAGGAAGCTGAGCACGAGGGGCGAGTTGTCCGCGCGCAGTAGCCGCCAGGCGGGACTGTTGGCGCGCAGCCACGCGATTTCGTCGAAACTTACCCCGCTTGCCACGGGCAACATGGTAGGGGCGGGCGCTGACATTCGGGGCTGCTATTCATGGCGATGGGCCGCGACGCTCGCAGCTGAGCGCGCGGCCCATCGGGTAGTGGCGGCGGTTACGGGAGCGGAACCTTGCCGCACTTGACGACGGTGATCGTGCCCGCGCTCTCTGGGTGCGCGCTGCCCGGTGCGTAGTCGTAGACAGTGTGCGTCGCGAAGTTCATCACGAACACGTCGACGATCGCGAAGGTCTTGGGGTCGAGCCAGGTGATGTACAGCTGGTGGTTGCCGATGGGCAGGGCGACGTAGTCCTCGGGCGGGAAGGTCGTGCCCACGAACGGGCCGGCGATCGGGACGCCCTGGACAGTGGAGTGCTTGTAGGTCTGCTGGAACGTGTTGCCGGTGTTGCGGCCGAGGGTGTACTTGGCGTTGATCACGTAGCCGTTGAGGTCGAACCGGTTCAGGCTCACCCGCGGGTGGTGGGCGCTCACCTGCGCCGCCGGCTTCGGGCTCGCTGAGGCCGACGTGGCCAGTACGGCCGCGGTCCCGCTCGCGGCAACCGTCACCGCTAGTGCCGCCACTGCCAGTCGAATGCGCTTCGTCGCGAACATGTGTCCTCCTGCACTTGGGGAATGCCGCCCGAATCGTAAATCGGTGTGTCAGGGGCGACAATAAGTGCGGGGGCGGTAAATGGGACTGGCGATTTGTGCTGTGGCTAAGGAGAGGTTGAGGATTTCGGTGGATCGCTCGCGCATTTCTACCTTGCGCACCTTGCCGGTGACTGTCATCGGGAACTCGTCGGTGATGTACACGTAGCGAGGGATCTTGTAGTGCGCGAGCTTCCCGAGGCAGAACTCGCGCAGCGCCTCGGCCGTCAGCGGCGTGGCGCCGGGGCGCATCCGTACCCAGGCCATCAGCTCCTCGCCGTACTTGGCGTCAGGGACGCCGATCACCTGCGCGTCCAGGATGTCCGGGTGGGTGTAGAGGAACTCCTCGACCTCGCGCGGGTAGATGTTCTCGCCGCCGCGGATCACCATGTCCTTGATCCGGCCGGTGATCGACAGGTAGCCGTCGTCGTCCATCACGGCCAGGTCCCCGGTGTGCATCCACCGGGCGGCGTCGATGACCTCGGCGGTCTTGTCCGGCTGACGCCAGTAGCCGAGCATCACCGAGTAGCCGCGGGTGCACAGCTCGCCGGGGGTGCCGCGTGGCACGGCCCTGCCGGTCGCCGGGTCGATGACCTTGACTTCGATGTGAGGGCCGGCCCTGCCCACCGTCGCCACCCGGCGCTCGATCGAGTCGTCGACCCGGGTCTGGGTGGACACCGGTGAGGTCTCGGTCATGCCGTAGCAGATCGACACCTCCGACATGCCCATCCGGTCGATGACCTGCTTCATCACCTCGACGGGGCACGGCGAGCCTGCCATGATGCCGGTGCGCAGGCTAGACAGGTCGAAACGGCCGAAGTCCGGCACCGCCAGCTCGGCGATGAACATCGTCGGCACCCCGTACAGCGACGTGCACCGCTCCGCCTGCACCGCCTCCAGGGTGGCTACCGGGTCGAAGGACGGCGCCGGGATCACCATCGCCGCGCCGTGGCTGGTCGCCGCCAGGTTCCCCATCACCATGCCGAAGCAGTGGTAGAAGGGCACCGGGATGCAGATCTTGTCCTCGTGCGTGTAGTGGCAGAGCTCGCCGACGAAGTAGCCGTTGTTCAGGATGTTGTGGTGCGAGAGCGTCGCGCCCTTCGGGAAGCCGGTGGTCCCCGAGGTGTACTGGATGTTGATCGGGTCGTCGGCGCTCAGCTCGATCGCGACGAGCGCGGCTGGGTCCGCGCGGCGCCCGGTCTCGAGCAGCGCGTCCCACTCACCGGTACCGAGCAGGACGACCTGCTCCAAAGCAGCGCAGCGCGGCCGGACCTCGTCGATCATCGCGGCGTAGTCGGACGTCTTCAGCCGCTGCGCGGCGACCAGCAGCCTGGCGCCCGACTGGTTCAGCA
>Ga0070710_10001783_pt1 | contig 10187 bp, 14 predicted proteins | sample LARL52metaG_FD_65454 | JGI IMG/M metagenome (GOLD analysis project Ga0070710, IMG submission 65454) | Corn, switchgrass and miscanthus rhizosphere microbial communities from Kellogg Biological Station, Michigan, USA - LAR L5-2 metaG | ecosystem: Host-associated > Plants > Roots > Rhizosphere ... | reverse complement strand
GGTGTGAACGGCCAACGCATCCTCGACCACGTCGGCATCAAGATTCACCGGCTCAAGCACCTCAAGCTGCACGCGAAGATGATCCTCGCCGACCACGAACGGGCCATCGTCGGTTCGATCAACCTGTCGCCGGGCAGCTTCGACCACCGCCGCGAACTGGCGATCGAGGCAACGTGACCACCACCTCCTGAAGCGGTTGAACGAAACGGCGCACCACCATTGGAAGCACTCAGAACGCTTGGGTCCGAGCGACGCAGGCTTGCTGGCCGATCTGGCGCGCCCTGAGGACCGCCGCACCGTCGATCAGTTGGCTCCCGATCCCAGCGACGAAAGAGAGTCCGGAAATCCATCCTTCGCTGGCTGACGGTGTAGCGAATGCAAGGCGGTTGCAGCCGACCCGTTGCCCGAACCGGCCTGGCCGGGCAAGCCACGTGCGGAGGGTGAGTCGCTGCGCGGTGCTGATGGGCGCGGGCACCGGCCACAGGAGTTCCGCAGGAGCTTCCCGGCTGGAGCTCTATCCGCAGCCTCACCCTCTGCCGTGATTCACGCTCTGTGCGTACCTCTCTAATGTCAGCAAACATCACGTCGTGTACTCGGCTCGGCTCGGCTCGTGGCAACGCCCGCGCGCTCCCGCGCCGTCGGTTGGGCGCGATGCCTGCTCTGTCGCCGGTGCGGCGGTCATCGGCACCGACCGCGACGCCCGCGGCACCCGACCCGCGGAGATCGTGGCCTTCACCGCGATCGAGTTGATGGCTGCGCTGCACTATCTGCGCGGAACCAACGTCGGCGGCGAGCCGACCGAGCAGCACCCCAGGCGACGCCTGCCCGGTCCGAATCGAATTCCCTCCATCGTGGTCCACCTTCGCGGCGCGCAGGTGGACTCCGAACGCGGCGGACTGCCCAGCGGGCAGGACCTGGCGTTGAAGGCCGAGGCATGGAAGTCTCCCGGACTGTTCGGGGTGGCGGAAAAGCGCTAGCGGGCCGGGCGCGTCGTGGCCAATTCCGAACACCAAATCAGCGCACGACCCTGGGCCGCCTCGAAATGGACTGCCAGCCGAGACATTCCCGAGCCTCCCAAGGAATCCTTTCGCCAGTGGTGGATCAGAACTCACGCAGGAGCTACACCATGACCGGCCGCGACGACGCGAAGGCGGCAGTGCTGGGCCGTATCAGGGAACCGCTGGCGACGGCACCCCCACGTGGTTGTCCCTCGTGACTATGATTGCGAATCCCTTGGCGGTGCAGGCGATGTCGAGCGTTTCGCGGAAACCATCGGCGAGTACCAGGCGCAGGTGCTACGAATCGATGCCGCATCCGTCGCGGCCACGATCGCCTCGCTCATCCCATCGCACAATGGTCGGCCAACGGCGCCCTGACCGACGAGGTGTTATGCATAACAATGCAGCGCAAGGTATCTGGAGGTGCACCGGGAGGCCACGTTGATGCAGACCGAGCTGAGCGGTGAGCCGGTCAGCCCTAGCGTTGGCAGGCACAGATCATTTTCCGCACGCACCGTGGCCCGGCGGCCCGGGAAACCAAGTGCCGACCGGTTGTGTTGCAGGTCGGTGCGTCAGCTATGAAGCCGGCCCGAAACCCGCTGGCGTGCTTGCGGTAACGGCCGGGGTCGCCAGGCTTGTCACAGGTGCAGCGGGAGGTGTCGTCGTCGTCGCGGTCTGCTGGGTGGCCTGCGGCGCGGCAGGAATCAGAAAGTTTCCGGATCCCGTGACACCACCGTCGCCGAATCCCGCACCTAGCGCTCCCATGGCGATCAGCGCGCTTCCGCCGATAACCGCCGAGCCCAGCTTCCAATGTGTAGCTGTCACCTTGACCACTCCATTCGGTCGGTGATCCGCTCCAGCCACCGGGCAAGGGCCAGACGCGAACCCTCTCCGGACGGGGATAACCAAAGCCGCAATCTGTGAAACCTGAAGTTAGCCAACAGTACTACTGTGGTGTTGCCTTGATCACGCCGCGAGCTCACTGTTGAATTGCTGTAAATGATGCCCTCGGGAGCGTCTAGGCGACTGTGTTGCCAAGCTTCTCAGCCCGGGATCAACCCGTGCCGGACTCAACCCCTGTTCCCTGCAGTCGCGGCCGGCCGCATCGTCGTGGTCGATCCCCGGCTTTGTTGGTCACCCGCATACAGAGCCTTAAGGCGGGTATCCGGCTGGACATGGATGTTGATCATCCTGAGTTCGACCAACGCTGGGATGACCAAGAGCACTCGGAAACTGCGACCGAGCGCTTGGACCGCAACTGGTCAAACCTGCCCCAAGAAAGACACAATGCACCACGATCGGCCACTGTCTTGCGAACCGTCTCAAGCAGATGCCGCCCCGTTCCATAATTCGTTGGTGGATATCTTGGCCGACACTGGGTACACCGTTGGTGATTACCTGCTGGACCGGCTGGCTGAGCTTGGGGTTACCGAGATATTCGGCGTGCCCGGGGATTACCAGCTGGAGTTCCTCGATCACATCCTTGCCCATCCCCGGATCCGCTGGGTCGGCGGCGCCAATGAACTCAACGCCGGTTATGCCGCGGACGGTTACGGCCGCCTGCGCGGCATGGCGGCGCTGGTGACCACGTTCGGGGTCGGCGAGTTGTCGGCGGCCAACGCGGTCGCCGGCAGTTACGCCGAGCATGTGCCCGTGGTGCACATCGTCGGCGCGCCGTCGAAGGACACCCAGGGTGCGCGACGGGTGGTGCATCACACGCTGGGCGACGGCGACTTCGAGCATTTCTTGCGGATGAGTCGTGAAATCACCTGTGCACAAGCCAATCTCGTTCCCGCTACCGCGACCCGCGAGATCGACCGGGTGCTCTCGGAGGTGCGTGAGCAAAAGCTACCGGGCTACCTGCTCATCGCCACCGACGTCGCCCGTTTTCCGGTCGAGCCGCCCACCGCGCCGCTGCCCCGCTACACCGGCGGAACCAGTCCACGGGCGCTGGCGCTGTTCACCGAGGCAGCCGCCGAGTTGATTGGTGGCCACCGGGTCACCGTGCTCGCCGATCTGCTGGTGCATCGCCTGCAATGTGTCGATGCGCTCGACGCGCTGCTGGCCGCCGATAGGGTCCCGCATGCCACGCTGATGTGGGGCAAGAGCCTGGTCGACGAGAGTTCGCCGGACTTTCTGGGCATCTACGCCGGCGCCGCTACTCAGGAGCCGGTACGTCGGGCGATCGAGGATGCGCCGGTGCTGGTGACCGCCGGTGTGGTGTTCACCGACATGGTCAGCGGTTTCTTCAGCCAGCGCATCGATCCGGCACGCACCATCGACATCGGCCCCCATCAGAGCGTCATCGCCGGGCACGTGTACGCGCCGCTGGACATGGCCGCGGCGCTGGCTGCGATCACCTCGATCCTCACCGGCCGCGGCATTACCTCAGCGCCGCTGCCCCCCACGCCTGTCCCCGCCCCGAGCAACCCGCCGCCCCGCGACCAACCGTTGACACAGGAATCGTTGTGGGACCGGCTTTCTCAAGCCCTGACACCGGGCAACGTGGTGTTGGCAGACCAGGGCACGTCGTTCTACGGGATGGCCGGACACCGTCTCGCATCTGGTGTGACGTTCATCGGTCAGCCGTTGTGGGGCTCGATCGGCTACACGCTGCCCGCCGCGTTGGGGGCGGGCCTGGCCGAACGGGACCGCCGAACGGTGCTGCTGATCGGCGACGGCGCCGCGCAGTTGACGGTTCAGGAGGTGGGCGCCTTCGCGCGCGAGGGGCTTGCGCCGGTGGTCGTTGTCGTCAACAACGACGGCTACACCGTCGAACGTGCGATCCACGGCGAATCCGCCTATTACAACGACATCGTCGGCTGGCGCTGGACGGACCTGCCCCGCGTGTTGGGCGCACACGACGTGCTAGCCGTGCGGGTGAGCACCTACGGTGAGCTCGACGATGCGTTGGCCGCGGCGGCGGGCGCACGGGACCGGATGGTGCTCATCGAGGCGGTCGTGCCCCGCATGGACATTCCGCCACTTCTCAATGAATTGGCGCAGTCGGCGGCCGCAGCCAACGCGGGGCGACAGGCCTCAGCGAGAGGCGCGCGACTCTAGCGGTCCTTCTACACCAGCATGATGTTGGCTGGCTTGACATCGCGGTGCACCACCCTTCTTGTGGGCGTAGTCAAGCGCGTCCGCCACCGAGGTGATGATCTCGACTATCTGCTGAGGAGGCATGCCCGCCGGGTGTCGATCTGTGGGAGGCGGCTTAGATCATCGCAGTCGATGTCCTCGTGCGCGGCGGTAAGTCATCGTCCTGCGTCGGCGCGCGACGGGCTGTTGGAGCGGTGATCATCACCGAACTGCGTTCGCGCGCTTTGGATTACGGACGCTCAAACTAGGCCATCCTGGCGACGCGACTTTCTGGGCCGACTTCGTGTACAACCTACCGCCGTTGGCAATGACGACGTCTGCCACGCTGTCCCATTTATCCGTCGAACCGTTAGCGGCGCATGCATCCTCGGTGAAGTGGCGTCCAACTGTTGTTTGTACGGCGACTGTGACGTGATCGAGCAGGTTGATGTACTGCCTTGGCAGACCAACCAAACCACTGTCCGCCGTCGCTCCAGACCTCACTAGTTACGGGTCGGCTCTAAGCTTTGGGCAGCCGACTATCGGGGTGTGCGGCGTACCACCCGTTCCTCGATGCGGGTCACACGGCGATGCTCCACGACGAGCCACAGCGCTCCAGCGACCGTTCCGAGCACGGCGATCAGCACCGTCGTGGCCAGCCACTCGTAATGTCGGTAGGCGGCGGCTGCCGCCGTGCCGATCATCCCGAACACTGCCACGGCCAGCAGGATCAACCCGGGCCAGAAGAAGTTGTCCTTCATCGCGATACCAGCGTGCGGTTGCGTGGTCCGGGAGTGATCCGTCGGATCGTGATGCGTGTCTCCCATCACGTCTCCCTCCGTCGTCGGACGCGTTAACAAGATGCTACTCACTCGGCGGACCCGGCGAAATGCAGAATTTTGCCGCGGATCAGCGGCTCGACCGTCGAGGGAATACGGTTGGCCGCGCTACAGCAGCGCCGCTGGTGCGGTCATCGTCACCACGACCAGCGTTAGCGCGCCGAACCTGAACTCGCGCAAGAAGATACCAATGTCGACGGTGCGTACACTTCATCGAATACCCGTGCCCCGACAGTGATGCGCTCGCGTTGGAGACGGTTACGCGCGACGCTCCAGAGGCTGTAGCCGAATATGCCCGGTAGCGCCAACACACGGCTCTGACGCGCGTCCGCCTCGATTTGGTCAGGTCGAGCCGACGTCGTCGCGGGCGAACAGGTCGGGCAGTGAAATTGCCCCAATCGTTGTCACGAGCCACACCACGACCGTTGTGGCCATCCAGGATGCAATGCCGTGAATGGTGAGCCCGTGAGTTAATACCGAGGCGAGAATCAACGCGACGAGGGTCAATGCCAGGCCGGCGCCCCCAAGGAGCAGCGACGCATACTCGTGGGGCAACTTCAAGATCAACACGGACAGGATTGCCTGCACCACCGAGAACACCACCACGGCGACGATGAAACCCGACACCGACAACGAAACACGGGGAACGACCCACGCCGCCACCAGTAGTCCGATCGCCCACGATCCCAGAAGCACAACTGCCCGCAGCAGGGTTTGCCTCATGGTAATGAGCGTAGGTCTCGGGGCTGTGGCTGTGAAGGACCGCGTTGACTCAGACCCCGGATTAGGTCGAGAAGCTGTGCGCGTCGCCCAAATCGTCGGCCCCCAAGGCGTGGTCGACGTCTTGGACGTCCAACCCAGATGCTCGACGCGACGCGTCAACGGACACAACCCATCGCGTTCACAACGTGGTGACCTCGACCCCCGACGCTTCCGGTCGGTTCCCCTACCCCAACGCCACCTGCGACGCCACACCTGATGAGCGTGCTCGGGACACACTCTTCCCAAGGGAGTCCACGAACTCGGACACCCTTCCGGCGACCCCACGAAATATCCCGGGCCGCAAAGAAGCCCGGATCTGTTGAGGCGAGAAGGTGATGCGGTGCCGATACCTAGCCCAGGACACAGCGGCGGCGTGAATGTTGGGTCCGGCTCGTCGGAGCCGTGTTGCAGAGCTAATTGATGATGCTAAGGGTAACTACAGATGAGTGAAGTGACTCGTGAGGAACGGGCGGCGATGACCGACCGGGATCTTTTGGCATCTTCTCGGCCTGCCATGGCGGCGTATCCGCATGACCAAACCGACAAGGTTCGAGCGGCGCTGGAGGGCTCCGGCCGAGCCCCGCCGATCAGGGGTGCTGATCCCGTCGGTCAATTTCGAGGGCGAGTCGCGGAAATCCAAAGTAATTCAACGGATCTCGAGTTAGTAGTCTTTCCCGAGATCTATCTGTGCGGTGACTGTGATAAAGCTGTGGACGCCAACGATCGGCTGCGGTCGGCCGTCCGAACCGCTCGACGGGCCCCCGGGTGCGGGCATTGGGGGAGGCGCCGCGGAGCTCGGGATGTGGCTGATACCCGGATCGTGCCCGAGCTCGGTGACGGCGGTCGTGTGTACAACACGCAGGTGGTGTTCGATCCGACCGGCAATCTTGTCGCGAGCTAATCGCAAGGTGTTTCCGTGGCGGCCGCATGGTCGTCGGGACACGAATTCAAGGTGTTCGACATGCCGGATGCCCACCGCGCCCCGTCGGTACGGGCGGGTCGATCGTGTGCGATCCGGAGGGGACGGTGATCGGTGACCTGCCGACCGCTGAGCCGGGCGTGCTGCGCGTCGCGCTCGACCTGGACGCGGACACACGGGTGCGCGAGCACGGCACCGAAGGCTTCAACCGGATGTGGTCGCAGATGGCGCCCGATGATCCGGTGATCGATTTACGACGGTGGGGTGCTGAGTGTCGATCAGGCAGCGGCGATCATCCTCCAGGAAGAAGAGCTTCGCAGTTGGGCATGGTGCCACGACCGCGAGGTTGCGAAGCTATCGCCGGATGTGCTGGCTGCTCGGCGCGTGGCGACGTCGCGGAGAGCTCGCGGTGAAGGGGCGCCGGCCTATCTAGAGGATGGTTTCGCGGTCATGTGAATCCGGTCGAGCCGGGTGGGTTCCTGGATGCTGTAAGGCTGCTTGCTCTCGAGCATGGCGCAGAGATCCGTTGGCAGAGATCTATTGTTTGGTGCCGATCAGGACTTCCAGAGTGACCGGTTCGATGAGTAGTCCGTTATGACGGAACATATGCAGTGTGTCGGTGATTTCTAGTTCGAACGCCGGGAGCCGGTCGCCCAGCAGGCGGCGAAGCGGTAGCGAGGTCGAGTAGAGGTAGCCGATGACCTGCTCGACGGCCCAGGGACGCTCGAATTCGTAGACTCGTCGATCGACGTGCCGGAAGGCTGAACGTGCGAGTATCTGCTCGTGCGGCTGGTGGTCGGCCGGCGAGTTCATGCGACCGGGCAGCGGAGTCGGTCGCACCGAGTCCGGTGGCAGAAAGCGATGCTGGATGTCCTCGACAGCTTGCTGCCATGGGGAGTTCGGGCGCACCAGACAGCTGTCGTTGGCGAGTACTACAGCGCCGTCGTGATCGACGATGGCATCGAGGGCCGTGAGGACCTGCTCGCGATCCATCCAGTGAAACGAGCGGCCCATGATGACGAGCAGGAAGCGCCCGAAGTCGCCCGGAAGGTCCGCCGAGTTGCCTTGTGCCCAAGTCACGTTGGTGATCCCAGCGGATCGCGCGGATTTGGCGGCCTCGGTGAGCATCTCAGGCTCGGGGTCCATGCCGACTGCTTCAGCGACGTGCGGGGCCAGCGGGATGGTCAGCTGGCCGGTGCCGCAGCCCAAGTCGAGCAGGCGCCTCGTGCCATCGAGTGACAGACCCGTGACGAGGTCGTCGACGAACGCCTGCGGATAGCCCGGCCTATAGCGGGCATAATGCCAGGCGGTCCCTGCGAACAGGCCACTGTCCGGTCCGAGCGGGCTGGTCATGTTGGCCTCACTTGAAGTTGCGGTTCGACGGAAGGATCGCGATGTGCATGTTGGGGTTGTAGGGCCTGTGACGGTGGACCCGGTCCCGATACTCGTTGCGGATTTGTTTGCGTCGTCCGCACCGCGGTGGAGCCAACATGCTTGACGGGCTCGCAGAGCCACCCACGCAGCAGGATCGTCAAACGGTCGCGCTGTTCGGCGAACTCGTGCTGCCATGCCGGGTCATAGTCGACGACCTCAACCGGCATATCGACCACGGACCCAGCGTATTTCGAGTCCGATCGACCGCTATAGGGGACCAGCTCGCGCCATCAGGCCCACGTGCCACCTCCAGCGAGGGTGCGCCGATCACCACGGGATGGGTGACTTTCCGGTTCTTCAGTGGGTGGAGCTGATCGCTTGACTCGGAGACAATCCTCCTATGCCCTTGTTAGCGCCCGACGTCGTTGCAGCAGGGACTCTCCGTGGCGCGGACTGGCGTGGGGGAGCGCACGCTCACTGGGCTGCCGCAGACGCCGTTACCGATGATCTGCTTGGCAGGGTTTCGCTGAAGAATATGGACCTGATCTGCGGTCAGGGTGAGGTGGCATATTGGACGGTGCCAGCGCGACGCCGACAGGATGTCGCATCCCGCGCTGTTGCTGCCCCGACACGGTGGGCGTTCGACGACGTCGGTTCCACCGCCTGGAATTGACACACTCTGTGCACAATCTGCCGTCGAGCCGGGTTGCCATCGAAGCCGGCTTCGATTTCGAAGGTGTCAAGCGTTGTGCAGGCCTGCACCTCGACGGTTGGCACGACATGCATCTACACGCTCGCATCAACGACACTAAATTGGGTATGGGCAACAGCGTCACCGAGATCCACGCCACGACGATCGACCACAGTCCCGCAGTTACGCGTCTACTGGCACTCGCGATCGGCGATGACCCACACTGTCTGCAGCACGTTGTTCGGCCCGACCGCGATGATCCCGCCGCGGGCCTCCTCGTCGCGGTCGTCGACCACGACACGGCCGGTGTGATCGGCTACTCGGTGGGCGATTCCCCTGTAACCCTGCTTCATATTGCAACCGCGCCACACGCGCGGAACGCTGGCGTGGGCACTCAGTTGCTCGGCGCATTGCGCCGAACGGTGCCCGCCGGGCTGTCGATTGTCGCTGAAACTGACCAGGATGCAGTGGGCTTCTATGCTGCGCACAACTTCGCCGTCACCTCTTTGGGTGAGAAATACCCTGGGGTGGAACGCTTCCGAGTCCAGCTCCGAGCCCCCACCAATCCCAAGCCAGATCCGTGAGCATGGCAGGGCGGAAGCTTTCCGAGGCCGAGATCAACGAACTCTGGGAAGCGTGGACACCCAGTGAAGTCGCACAGCGTATGTCGGGGGTGGCTGCCCAGTGGTACGTCGCGGCCGGTTGGGCGCTCGAGTTGTTCACCGCCGACGCCGCCCGAGAACATGATGACCTCGAAATCGCCGTACCAGCGGCACTATTCGGCGACATCGTGACAGCGTTTCCCGGCTTCGAATGGGATGTCGCGGGAGATGGCCAAGTCTGGCCCTACCCCGACCAGTCGGCAAACCACTATCAGACATGGCTACGCGAACCTGCGACTGGACGCTACCGCGTCGATGTATTTCGTGAACCGCACGTCGGTGATCGGTGGGTGTGCCGGCGCGACGCGTCGATCACCCTGCCCTACAGCGAGCTGATACTTCGCACCAGTGACGGCATCCCGTACGCAATCCCCGAGGCGGCGCTGCTGTTCAAAGCCAAGCAGGTGCGCGAGAAGGACGAAGCTGATTTTGAACGTGCGCTGCCCATGATGAACCGGACACAACGATCCCGACTGATCAGGTGGCTATCCCAAGTTCACCCGGGCCACCCGTGGATTACGCGACTCACATACCACGGGCGCTGACACTTCTTAGTCGACGACTGCTGAAATGGAGTAATTGCCTAGGCCGAGGACCCCGAATGATTCTTGAGCTGCCACTCACGAACCTCCGGCGTGCCTCAGATCGTCGCTCAGGCCGACATCGTCATCGCCGCCGTCGGCCGGCCTGAACTCATCAAGGGCGTCTGGATCAAATGCGGAGCGGTCGTCATCGACGCCGGATGCAACCCCGGCAACACTACCCATCGTCCTCAGCTGTTCGTGCGGCCCTTCGATGCGTCCACGTTTTTGCTTCCCCACGCTGTGCGAGGGTGTGTGGGGCATGGCCAGTACCGCAACG
>Ga0070710_10001780_pt1 | contig 10194 bp, 7 predicted proteins | sample LARL52metaG_FD_65454 | JGI IMG/M metagenome (GOLD analysis project Ga0070710, IMG submission 65454) | Corn, switchgrass and miscanthus rhizosphere microbial communities from Kellogg Biological Station, Michigan, USA - LAR L5-2 metaG | ecosystem: Host-associated > Plants > Roots > Rhizosphere ... | reverse complement strand
TAGCTGATGTTGCTGATGACCCAGATCTGGGCCGGGCCGGTGCGGACCGGGCGGGTCACGGTGACGGTGGCCACCTGGCCGGGCTTGGTCACCCGGAACGTGGCCGGGCCGGTCTGGGTTACGGTCGCGCCGCTGGCCCAGGCCGCCGCCCAGGCGTGCACCACCCCGGACGCGCTGAGCCGCCAGGGCTGATGCCCCTGCTCGACCGAGGCCTGCGCCGCCCAGTACTGCCGCCAGCTGGTGACGTCCCAGACGCCGGGGAACGCGGGCAGCGGCGCGTGCGTGACGTCGATCACGACCCGGGCCGGGTTGGTCAGCGTGAACGCGTGGAACGCGGACCGGCCGCTGAGGCCGACGCCGAAGCGCAGGTAGCCCTCGAAGTCGCCAGCGGAGCTGACCTGCAGCAGCGTCGGCAGGAACGGGGTCAGCGTGCCCGGGCCGGTGTAGGCCGTGGTGCCGTCCTGCCTGGTCCCGCTGGCCGGGTTGAACACGATCTGCAGGTTGGCCTGGCCGGGCAGCGGCACGGGCTGGCCGGACGCGTCATGGGTCACGGCCGTCACATAGCCGACCCGGTAGCCGGGCACGCCGCCCGCGAACTGGAACACCACGCGGTCGTAGGCCGGGTGCTGCGCCACCCGGATCCCGGTCAGGTACCCCGTGGTCCCGACCGCGGTCGAGCCGCCGGCCGAGCTGCCGGCCTGCGCAGGAGCGGAGGATACGGGACTAGAAGGCCCGGGCGGGGAGGACGTCCGCCCGGCTGAGGGCGAGGTGGCGCTGGTGGAGGGTGGCGCGGCGGGCCGGCCTGCGCTGGAGCACGCGGAGATAAGAGCCACCGACGCCACGGCGCCGAGCATGGCCGCGCGACGAACCGCCGCGCGGCCGGTGATGGAAGCGGACATCGCAGTCCCCCCTGGATCGTGCGCGGACCCGCGCAGCCTGGTCCGAGGGTGCGCCGGCTGAGCAGCGGAAACAAGGGGAGGACTCCCCATAACCGCCCAGGCTTGCAAATCAGGCCGAAGCCAACTTCAATGCCTGTTGATGGGCGGCAAAATGCCGCCCATCATGCGTTGTTGGACCAGCGGACATGACTCAGCCGGCACCACCCCATTTGATCGGCATTCCGCTTCGGCCCGCCCTGGTCGGACGGGACGCCGAGCTCGCTGCGCTGGACGAGCAGATGGCCCTCGCCCGCGCGGGTGCGTTTCGTGTCGTGCTGGTCACCGGCGAGCCCGGCGTCGGCAAATCCCGCCTGGTCAGCGAGCTCGCCGAACGGCATAGCGGCTCCGCGGTCGTCGTCGGTTCGCGGGCCTTCGAGCTGGGGATGACGTATTCGCTCGCGCTGTGGGTCGAGGCGTTCGAGCGGCTGCTGGGCTCGGTGCCCCAGGCCGAGGTACGCCGGCTGTGCGGGTCCTCGGTGCGCGACCTCGCGCTGGTGCTCCGGTCAGCCCGGCGGGCGCTAGGCGGCGTCCCCGGACAGGAGAATCCTGAGCCCTTTCCCGAATCGGGCCGCGACCCAGATCCGGAACGGTTGCTGCGGGCGCTGACGGAATTGATCGACAACGTCAGCGCCGGCCGCCCGGTAATCGTGGTTCTCGATGACGTCCACAACGCCGATGCGTCGTCATGGCAGGCGCTCTACCACATCGCCCGCCGTCTTCCTGGCCGCCCAGTGCTCGTCCTCGCCACCGCGAGGACCGCCGATCTCGCCCGGCATCCGGTCGGCCCTCAGGTGCTGGCCGGACTCGACCAGGACGATGCCCTCGCCCGGCTCTGGCTGCGGGCGCTGACCGACGAGTCGGTGGCCGCGCTGGCCCGCGCCATGCTGGGCGCCGGCGACGTTCCGCCGGCGCTGGTGTCCTGGCTAGCCGAACGATCCCGGGGCTATCCGCTGTTCGTGGTCGGGCTGCTGCGGGCGCTGCTCGAAGAGGGCGCCGACCTCACCCAGCCGCGGCTGGCCCGGGTTCCGGAGAGCCTGGCCGGCCGGGTGGCCTTGCTCGTGGGCCGGCTCGACCCCGCCGACCGCGAGCTGCTGGAGATCCTCGCGGTGATCGGCGGGCGGATCGACGCCCACGGCCTGGCCCGGGTGGTCGGCCAGCCGCTCGACCGGCTCGGGGTCCCGCTGGAGCGGCTCACCCGGTCGCGGCTGGTCAGGGAGTACGAGACGGGCCACCGGCTGAGCTACGAGATCGCCCACCCGCTGGTTCAGGATGCCATCTACGAGAGCATCGGCGGTGCGCGCCGTCGCACCTTTCACCGGCTGGTCGGCCGCGCACTCGTCGCGGCGGGCAACTTCGGTGCGGCCGCCCCGCACTATCTCCGCTCGGCCGACCCCGGCGATCAGGAAGCGGTGGACACCCTGATCCGTGCGGTCCGGCAGACCGAGGAGCGCAACCTGTACACCGAGACGCTGCCCCTGCTGGCCGCGCTGCTCGATGTCCTGGGCCCGGACGACCAGCGCTGGCTCGAGGTGCTCGCGGCCATGACCTGGCGGGCCGACTGGGTCGTCGACCATCTGGTCGAGGACGGCGCGGCGACCGCCATCGCGGTCATGCGGCGGATCGAGCGCCAGCTCGCCGCCTCCGGCGACCGGCACCGGGAGGGGATCGTCCAGTTCCGCCTGGCCAGCTTCCTGGCCATCGGGGCCGGCCAGCCAGACGAGGCGACAGCGGCGGGTCAGCGCGCCCGGGAGCTGTTCGCCGCGGAAGGGCACGCCGACCTGGCCCTGCTGGCGCTCAACGAGCTGGGCTGGATCCGGTACTGCGCCGGCGACCTGCCCGGCCACCGCGCCCTCGCCCTGGACGTCTGCGAGAAGGCCGAAGAACGCGGCGACCGGATGGCGCTGATCCAGTCGCTCGGGGCGCTTGGCTGCATCGCCGCCATCCAGGGCCGCTTCGGTGACGCCGCCCGGCAGCTGGGCCGCAGCATGGACCTGGCCCGGGGCGCGGGCAAGCGCTACCGGTACGCATGGAACCTGGCCATGTCGGCGCTCGCCCAGGCGCTGGCCGGCCGGCTGGCCGCCAGCCGGGCGACGTTCGAGCAGGCGATGCACGAACCCGAGGCCGGCGACGCGGTGACGGCGGAGTGGTTTGCCCTGTGCGACTGGCTGTCGGGACGGCTCGACGATGTGGTCAGGCGGGTCTCCCGGTCCGCGGCCCGCCGGCCGCTGGCGGGCAGCCGGCGCCGGGCCTGGGCGGCCGCGTTCGCGGCCCGGGCGGCCGCCGAGGCCGGGCAGCAGGATACCGCCGCGCGGCTGCTCGGCCTCGCCTCGGCCACCTACGACCGCCCGGACGACGTGCCCGGATGGAGCAGCTGGCTGCCCTGGGCGGCCGGGGCCATGGCCACCCTGGCCGGTGACCCGGCGGCCGGGCACGACCTGCTCGATCAGGCGGCGGGCAGGCTGCGCGCCATGGAGGCCGCGATGTTCGAGGCCGTGGTCCTCGTCGACGCGACCGAAGCCGCGGTCGCCGCCGGGCGGGCGGACGCCGCCGTCGCCCACTCGCGGCGGCTCGCGGAGCTCAGCCGCACGGTCGAAGGGGAGCTGATCGCGCCCCTGGCCCAGCTCGCGCAGGCCCAGGCCGCCCCGGACAGGGCGGCCGCGGCCGCCACCGAGGCCGCGGACGCCCTGGACCGGCTCGGCGGCCGGCTCTACGGCGCGATGGCCGCCGAGGTCGCCGGGAACGCGGCGACGTCACGCGGCGCCGCCGTCGAGATGCTCGCCCGGGCGGCGGCCGGGTACGACGGGTGCGGCGCGGTCGTCCGCCGGGGCCGGGTCGCCGAGCGGCTGGCCGGTCTCGGCTACCGCGGGCGGCTGGCCGCGCTGGCGGGCGGGGGGCCGGCCTCGCTGACGCCGAGGGAGCTGGACGTGGCCCGGCTCGCGGCGCGCGGTTTTACCGCCGCGGAGATCGGCCGCCAGCTGTTCATAGGCACCCGCACGGTCGAAACGCATCTGGCTCATGTCTGCGCCAAGCTCGGCTGCCGCAGCAAGCGCGAGCTTCCGCGCTTCAGCGCGGAACTCGGCCGCGGGCCGGAAACTCCGTAGCCCAATCCGTATCCGCTACGGACGCCGCCAGACGCGGCGGCGGCGATCCTGCTCGTACCTGACGACCAGTCCCGGCGCATTCCCTCAGGAGAGTCAGATGTCACACGATCCTTCGTTCTACCGCACCCCGGCCGACGCGATCGCGGCGCCGCCGGAGCGGCTGGCCTACGTGACCGCGTTCGACCCGGCCGGCCAGGTGAAAGACGCGATAGCGGTGCTGGACACCGACCCGGCCTCGCCCGGTTACGGGCGGGTCGTCGGCTGGAGTGAGCTGCCCACCGCCGGCAACGAACTGCATCACTTCGGCTGGAACGCGTGCTCGAGCGCGCTGTGCCACCAGGGCCACGCCCAGTACGGCGCATCGCTGGAGCGCCGGTACCTGATCGTGCCCGGACTGCGCTCCTCGCGCACGTACGTGCTGGACACCAAGCCCGATCCCCGCCACCCGCGGGTGGTCCGCACGATCGAGGCCGACGAACTGGCCACCAAGGCCGGCTACTCCCGGCCGCACACGCTGCACTGCGGCCCGGGCGCCATCTTCATGTCTGCTCTCGGCGGCGCGAACGGCAACGAGGGCCCGGCCGGGATCGCGCTCCTTGATCACGACACCTTCGACGTCATCGGCGCCTGGGAGGCGGACCGCGGCGACCAGTTCCTCGGCTACGACGTGTGGTGGCACCTGAATCACGACACGGTCATCACCTCCGAGTGGGCCACCCCCTCGATGATCGAGAACGGCCTCAACCCCGAGGACCTGCTCGGCCGCAAGTTCGGCCACCACCTGAACTTCTGGAGCATGTCCGAGCGCACCCTGGTCCAGCGGGTCGACCTGGGTGACGCCCACCAGATGGTGCTGGAACTGCGGCCCGCGCACGACCCGTCCCAGACCTGGGGCTTCACGGGAGCCACGGTCAACGTGGAGGACCTCTCGGGTTCGGTATGGCTGTGGTACCGCGACGGCGACGCCTGGGCGATACGCAAGGTCATCACCATCCCGGCCGAGCCGGCCAGCGCCGGCGACCTGCCCCCGGCGCTGCAGCCGTTCGGCGCCGTCCCGCCGCTGATCACCGACATCGACCTGTCGGTCGACGACCGCTGGCTGTACGTGTCCTGCTGGGGAACGGGCGAGCTCAAGCAGTACGACGTGAGCGACCCGTTCGCGCCCCGCGAGACCGGCTCGGTCAGGCTCGGCGGCATCGTGGGCCGGCAGCCACATCCCGCCGCACCCGGTCAGCCGCTGGGCGGCGGGCCGCAGATGGTTGAGCTCAGCCGCGACGGCAGCCGCGTCTACGTCACCAACTCGCTGTACGCGGCGTGGGATGACGTCTTCTACCCCGACGGGGTGGGCGCCTGGCTGGCCAAGCTCGACGCGAACACCGCGGCGGGCGGCCTGTCCGCTGACGCGCGCTTCTTCGCCCAGGGCGAGGTGTTCCGGGGGCTGCGGGTCCACCAGACCCGGCTGGCCGGCGGCGACGCCTCGAGCGACTCCTACTGCTTCACCAAGTAGATGAACGGGAGCATGGGACTGCCCGGCCCGGTGCTGGCCGGCGCCGGGCTGATGGCCGCGGCGACCGTGGCCGGGGCGTGGCTGGCCCGCCGCCGCGGCGGGCACCGGGAGATCTGGTTCGCGGCCGCGGCGGGCGCGCTGCTCATCATCGCGGGACTGCATCTGCTCCCCGATGCGTGGTCCGCCGCCCGCGCCGCGCGGATCTGGGCGGGCTTGGTGCCGGCAGCTGCGGTGGCCGCGTTCACCGTCGCGAACCTGGCCACCCGCCTCGGGTGCGCCTGCCAGGAACACGAACAGCAGGCCAGTGGCGTGGGCGCGGCATCGGCGCTGGCGGCCCACCGCTTCCTGGAAGGCTCCGCCATCGCGCTGGCCGGGTCGGTGGCGGTCGTGGTGGCGCTGGCCGCGCACGCGTTCGGGGAAGGCCTGGCCGCCGGGGCGCTGCTGCGCCACCGTGTGGCGGGCTGGCTGGCCGCCATGTGCGTCAGCCCCGTTCTCGGGGCCGCCGCCGCCAGCGCCTTCGCGGTCCCGGAGGCCGCGGAACCGGTCTTGCTGGCCGTGGCGGCCGGAATCCTCGGCCAGGCCACGTGGATCAGCCTGCGCGCGGCCTTCCGCGGCCTGCGCCCCGCCCGCCTGCTGCTGTCCCGGCCCGCCGCCGCTACCTCGGCCGCCGCCATCCTCACCACGCTGGCCGTGCACGCGGCCGGCTGAGCGGGCCTTCCCGGCCGCGGTGCTAGCTGACCACAGGGCTAGCTGACCACGGGGCTAGCTGACCACGGGGCTAGTTCCCGGCCGGGATCTCCGCGGAGTCGGTCACGCGGAGCTTGCGCCTGGCCCGCTCGTAGAACGTGGTCCGGCCCAGGCGGACCACCTGGGCCGCGGCCGGCCGGGGCCGCAGGTCGACCCGGTCGCCGGGCACGACCCGTCCGGCGACCTGGCCGTCCACCTCCACGGCGAGCTCACCGCTGCCGGGCAGAATGTCCAGCGCGAGGGTGTCGTTCACCGACAGGACCAGTCCGCGGTTGTAGACGGAGTGCGGCGCGGCCGGGGTGACCAGCAGGCTCTCCACGGCCGGGCTCACGATCGGCCCACCCGCGGAGAAGCTGTACGCGGTGGACCCGGTGGGGGTGGCCACCACGACCGCGTCGGCCGCGTAGCTGACGAACGGGTGGTCGTCGACCCGCACCGCGACCACGGCGCTGACGTGCCCGGGATAGCGGACCACGGCGACGTCGTTGAACGCGGTAGCGACCTTGCCGCCGAACACCGCGTCGACCGCGAGCCGTGGCTCGATCGCGTACTCGTGCGCATCCACGGCGGTGAGCGCGGCCGGCAGCTCGGGCACGTCGATCTCGGCCAGGAACCCCAGCTTGCCCAGATTCACCCCCAGTACCGGGGCGCGCTGCTGGTCGGCCAGGCGCATGGCCCGCAGCATGGTGCCGTCCCCGCCCAGGCTGACGATGAGGTCCGAGCGGCGCCCGAGTTCCTCGGGCGAGACGGCCAGCGCGGCGCAGCGCAGCCTCTTGATCTCATCGTTGATGCCGAGGACCTGGATCGACCGCTGCTGCGCCCAGCCGAGGATGGCGTTCACCGCCTCCTCGGAGTCGCGCTGGGGGTGCAGGACGAGACCGACGCTGTGCATACCGGGATCGTGCCCCATTGGGCCCGACGATGCCAGTCCTAGACGGGTGCGCCGGCCAGAACCGCGATCACGCCGAGCGCGGCTGCGCCGACAATGCCGGTGACCACGCCGCGGCGCAGGCCCAGCAGCCACATTGCGACCAGCCCGAGCACACCGAGCTGCCACAGGTGGGCCAGGGCCAGGCCGAGCGGGATCGTGGCCCCGCCGATGGCGCCGATCGCCGCGGGCCCGGCACCGGTCAGGAACGCCTGCACACTGGCGTTGCCGCGCAGCAGGCCGAACCGGGGCGCGCCGGCCAGCACGAACACGAACGACGGGGTGAAGGCGACGAACACGGCGAGCAGGCCGCCGCCGAGGCCGGCCGCGGCGTAGCCGACCGTGGCCACGGTCAGCACCACCGGGCCGGGGGTGACCTGCCCGAGCGCGACCGCGCTGAGGAACTGGGCACTGGTCATCCAGTGATACGTGTGCACGGCGTCGTGCTGCATGAGCGGGATGATCACAAAACCGCCGCCGTAGGACAGCGCGCCGACCTTGAACGCCACCCAGGCCAGCGACAGCAGGCCGCCCGCGGCCACCGCCGGCCCGGCGAGCAGCGCCGGGGGCGTGCCGCGGCGCAGCCGCCCGGCCGGGTGCGGCGGGGCCCGCAGCAGCATCTCGATCAGGCCGCAGCCGATCAGGACCAGCACCAGGAACTGGCCGGTCACGCCCCCGGCCACCCCGCCGGCCACGAGGTAGCAGGCCCACCTGGCCCGGGCCAGGCGGGACTCGCCCACCCGGCGCCAGCTGGCCGGCACCAGGCTCAGGGCCGCGCTGATGGCCACGACCGGGACCGCGGCGCCCGCCCCGGCCGCGGCCCCCCTGATCCAGAGCGGCGGGCGGGAGGCCAGGAACACCGCGGACATGACCAGGATCAGGATCAGGCCGGGCACGATGAAGCACGCCCCGCCGATCAGCGCGCCCGCCGGGCCGCGCAGCCGCCAGGCGCAGAAGATCGCCATCTGGGTGGAGGCCGGCCCCGGCATCATGTTGGCCGCCGCGACGCCGTCCTCGAACTCGGACGCGGACATCCAGCCGCGACGGTCGACGCACAGCGCCCGCAGCAGCGCGAGGTGCGCGGGCGGCCCGCCGAACCCGGTGCAGCCGATCCGCCCCCACTCGCGCGCGATCGTCCGCAGCGGCACCGCCTCACCCGCGTCACCCGCCCGCTCGTCGGCCGGCCCGGTCACCGGCTCGCCGCCCCGGGGGGGCCGGGCACGTGTCGCCCCGCCATCCCGTTGCCTTTCGTTCAAGCAGAAAAAAATAATTCAACTGAGTTTGTCATAATGAGGTATGGCCGTGCAGTCGTCTCCCCCGGTACTCGGGCTGCTGGCCCACGACCTGCGCTGGACGATCGTCGGCCTGCTCGCCGACAGCGATTTGCGCACCGGCGAGCTGGTGGCCCGCACCGGCCAGGCGCCCAGCCTGGTCTCCTATCACCTGGGGCGCCTGCGCGAGGCGGGACTGGTCAGCGCGCGGCGCAGCGCGGCCGACGGCCGGGACAGCTACCACACGCTGGATCTGGACGCGCTCGGGCAGGCCGTGGCGGCCATCGGGGTGCGGCCCGGCTTGCTGGCCGATGTGCCCGCCGCCCCGGCCCAGGTGCTGTTCATCTGCAGCGGCAACAGCTCACGGTCCCCGATGGCCGAGGGCTGGCTGAATCACCTGGGCGGCGGCCGCGTGACCGCCCGCAGTGCGGGCGTGACCCCGGGGCCGCTGCACCCGCTCGCGGCCACGGCCATGGCCGAGCACGGCGTGGACATCAGCGGCCACCGGCCCGCGCACGTGAGCGCGTTCGCCGGGCCCAGTTTCGGCCGCGTGATCACGCTGTGCGACCGGGCCAGGGAGGAGTGCGGCGAGCTCCCCGGCGCGGCCGCGCACTGGAGCATCCCGAACCCGGCCCAGGCGCACCCGCCCGATATCGACGCGTTCCGCGCCACGGCGCGCGAGCTGCGGACCCGGGTCCGCTACCTGCTGAGCGCGGTCAGCCGGTGACCGGCACCACGTGCCACAGGCCGCCGTTCAGGTTCACGTTGTTGCCGCGCGCCTGCCCCGGCGCGCTGTCGGCGATGTAGGTGTACAGCGGGCGGCCGTTGTAGGTGGCCTGCGTGCTGCCGTCGGTGCGCGAGATCGTGCCGAGCGTGCCGGTCACCCCCGGCCCGGCCTTCTGGTGACCGGGCACCGGCGGCCAGTACGAGGCACACGCGCCGTAGCAGACGGACTTGTTCTTCTTGTCCGGGGCGAACCAGTACAGGGTGAGCCCCTTGCTGTTGGTCAGCACCTTCTGGCCGTTGATCACGGCGCTCTTCACGACCTGCCCGGAGGCCGTTGACGTGGCCGCGGAGCCGGGCGACGAAGTGCCGGCCCCCACGACCGCGACCGCCAGCAGCACGACGGCCACCACCGACACCCCGCCCACGATCAGGCCGGTGTGCGGGACGGGCTGGTCCTCGGCCCCCGCACCGCGGTGCGCCCCGGCCCGCCGCGACGGCGCCGGGAGCAGGGCCAGGAGGGCCAGCACCGCGAACCCGGCCACCTCGATCACCCCGGCTACGATCCCGGCCGTGGTGCGGACCTCACGGAAGCCGAACAGCCCGAACCAGATCGACAGCAGGTAGCCGCCCAGGGTGCCCAGGCAGAACAGGGCCCCGGCCGCGGCCATGAGCCTGTTGCCGGTGAGCGCCAGCAGGCCGAGGGCGAACGCCGAGATCACCTGCAACAGGAACAGCCAGTCGATCGTCGGAATCGTGTTGTAGCCGGTCAGGTACAGGTCAAGATGAATCGCCCCGGTGGCGATGAGCAGCCCGGCTCCGGCTATCCGCAATATCCACCGCTGATTCGAACCGTCCATGACAGTTCTCACGCCCCAACTACCTCGTCCGGTTCAGATCAGGCACGCAGACCGCGGCGTGGCCATGGGTGCCTCACCCGCAGCCAGTGCGGCCATTCACCCAGATCATGAAGCGCACG
>Ga0070710_10001778_pt1 | contig 10194 bp, 9 predicted proteins | sample LARL52metaG_FD_65454 | JGI IMG/M metagenome (GOLD analysis project Ga0070710, IMG submission 65454) | Corn, switchgrass and miscanthus rhizosphere microbial communities from Kellogg Biological Station, Michigan, USA - LAR L5-2 metaG | ecosystem: Host-associated > Plants > Roots > Rhizosphere ... | reverse complement strand
GCTGCGCCAGGTCGCGTGAGGTCCCGATCGGCGACGCCGCCGTGCACCGATCGGGACCCCTGCGACCCCGTGATCACGGGGTGACCGGGACGTTCGTCAGGCCCTTCTGCGCACGGGTGACCGTGTTGGAGGCGTGGACGACGTTCGGGTTGGCCGTGCACTTCGACACCGACGTGAGGTAGATGGCGTACTCGCCGACGCCGCCGAGGTCGGAGGTGTTGTCGCGCCAGGTGTTGCCGCAGCCGTTGGCGAACGACGGCGTGGTGCTGGGGTTGTGCGTCTCGTAGCCGTTCTTGAACGTGCCGGGCGAGGCGAACGTGCCGGTGTTGCCCTCGATCAGGTAGCCGGTGCCCTTCACGTCCACCCACGAGTCCGCGGAGTTCGCCCCGCTGATCCCGGTGCCGTTGAACGTGTTGCCGCGGATCACGCCGCCCTGCGTGCCCTCCTTGACGTCGATGTGCTCGGCGGCGACGTTCGGGCCGATCCTGTTGCCGAGCACCTGCACGCGGTCGGACCGGTCGACGCCACCGGTGTTGCCGTGGCAGGTCCAGTTGGAGTTCGCGGAACCGAGGTAGACGCCCTCGCCGTAGTCCTTCGTGACGACGCCGGTGTCGGTGATCGTCGAGTTCCTGAGCACGCCGTCGGCGGAGGAGCGGCGGAAGTGCACGCCTTCCTCGTCGATCCCGCGCACGGTCACGCCGTCGATCGTGACGTGGTGGGAGTTGTCGAGGACGATGCCCTTCTTGGACTCCGCGACCGTGATTCCCCTGATGTTCCAGTACGGCGCGTTGAACAGCCACAGGCCGTAGCCGGGGTCCCAGCCCGCGGTCGGCACCGGGCAGGCCGGCGGTTCACCGGACGGGCCGTCGTTGACCAGCACCGCGGACGACGGGCCGGTCAGCGTGATCGGGCTGCTGGACGTGCCGGCCTGCTGCGTGATGAACGAACCGCGGTAGGTGCCGGACGCGAGCTGGATGACGTCGCCGGGCTCGGCGGCCGCCAGCGCGGCCCTCAGCTGGTCCGAAGTGGACACCGCCACCTCCGTGCCGAGGCCGTCCGGGATGTTCTTGAGGAACAACGACTTCGCCGAGTCGGTCCGGGTGGCGTCCACGCCGTGACCGCCGGTGTAGTCGCGTTGCTCGTTCTTCGCCCAGTCCGCGATGGGCGTGCCGGCGGCGTCGAGGTGCCGGTAGGCGGTGCTGTTCCAGCCGAACTGGTAGACCCGCTGCCGGTCGTCGTAGTACGGCTGGTACGGGCCGCCGGTGGTCAGCTGCTTGGCCATGTCGTTGTGGAAGAAGACGTTGCGCGGCCCGGAGGCACCCGACCACTTGATCGCCTTCTGGCCCGCCGCCCACCAGATCGGGAACCAGTTCGAGTCGTCGGGCCCGCCGCCGCCCTCCTCACCGCAGTTCGCGCGGCAGTTGCCGGAGCGGTGCGCGTAGGAGACGTGCACCGTGTTGTTCTCGAACAGGTTGTTGCGCTCCCAGCCACCGTGCAGGTTGAGGTCGGAGTCGAAGTCGTTGCCCACCACGACGTTGCCCGACGCCGACCACTGGAAGGTGAAGTGCCGCAGGTTGCGCGAGGTGTTGCCGGCGTAGAGCGAGTCCCACACGCGTGAGCCGCGGAAGTAGCCGTTGCCGCCCTTGCCCTTGTTCCACGAACCGTCGAGCTGGTTGTCGACGATCTGCAGGTTCTTGGCCTCCTCGGTGACGATCGGGTGCGACCCGGTCATCTCCGCGCGGATGCCCCGCACCCACGAGTTCGCTGCCCACTTGAAGACGATGCCGTACATCTCCGCGTCTGGCGCCATGTTGCCGTAGTTGTCGACGGCCTCGGCGGGGTCGAGGTTCGGCATCGCCTGCGTGAAGCCGAAGTTCTCGAAACCCACGCCGAGCACCGGGTCCACCAGCGGCGACACCTTGGAGTCGTAGGTCGCCCCGTCGATCGCCGGTGAACCGTCCGAGGTGGAGTTGACGGGGACGTCGAACTCCAGCGGTTTGTCGAGCGTGACCGTCGTGCCCGAGACCGCGGCGACGGTGAAGATCTGTTGCCGCATGTGCATGTTCAGCAACGGCCACTCGGTGCCCGTGGCGAACTGCTGCTCGTAGAACCTGACCGAGTTCGCGGCGCGGACGTTGACGAACGTGCCCGGCTTGATGTTGGTCGTGGACTGCACCTGGACGGTCCGGTCACCGGCTTTCGCCGCCGTCTTGACCTTCACGCCCACCTTCCAGTGGACGTTGACCGTGCCCTCGAAGATGTCCTTGCGGTTGGCGGGAGCGGACGCGTAGTCGCTCGCGTAGCTGGGGTGCACGCCGCGCGACTGGACCCGGAACAGGCCGCGGCCGGGCCACAGCCAGCCGCCCTTGCCCTGCCCGTAGGTCATGCCGTCCTCGTCCCAGTCCGAACCGTCCGGGGTGAGGGTGTCGTAGCGGGTGTTGGCGTCCGGCGTGTAGACGATCTTCGTCGCGGTCGCGCCGGCACCCCTGATGATCAGGTAGTCGGCGTCGACGTGCAGCTCCCCGGACACCTTCAGCTCACCGGCGGGCAGCGTGATGAGGCTCAGCCTGGTGTAGCCCGCGGTCGGCGAGCACTGGGTGCGGATGGCGTCGATGGCGCCCTGCAACCCGGCCGTGTCGTCCGCCGAGTCGTTCGGGTGGACGTTGAACCGGGAGGCGAGCTCGGCAGCGGTGATCTGACAGGCCGCGTCCGGGTTGACGTCATTGTTCCCGGGCAGCACGCCATTGCCCCGATATCCCGCCTTCGACCAGTCGTAGAGGCCGGAAATGGGGGAACGCCGATTGCCGGACGAGACGTCCAGGCCGGTCAGTGCGGGCGCGGCCACCGCCGTGGTGACAGGTACGGCGAGTGAACCGATTAAGAGCAGGCTTGCCAGGGATGGGCAGGTTCGCATCATCGAAACCCTCTTCGGCAGGGCGGGGCTCTTTTCTTTGTAATCGATGATCGCGGCTGTGTCAAACATTCACATTCCTGAAATAGGTAATCCTGAAATGCTTTTCAATGACAGCTTCACGGATAGATGTGCATCCGGGGCCTCTGTCCGGCCGACGTGGAATCCCGCCCTGCTCGTCATCCGGACGGACGTACGAAATCCGCAAAAGTGGGGATATCGCAGGGGTTGCGCGCGCGAAAAGCCCACTGTGGTGCGTCGTCGGCCACCCCGTTCGTGGCCGAACCAACGCCTGAACGGCGGATCGCCGCATGGGCCGAAAGCTGCAAATGTCAGTTGCTGTTCGGCAGCGAGCGTTCCAACGAACAGGAGCATCACTGGTCATGGCCAGCCCCACTGTGAAGCCGGTTCTGCGCACCGACTACCAGCGTTCCGTCGCGGACTACTGGAACAGGGAGAAGGACCCGGTCAACATCAAGCTCGGCGAGGTCGACGGTCTGTACCACCACCACTACGGGCTCGGGGCGTACGACCCGGCGGTGCTGGAGGCTCCCGCCGAGGTCCGAGACGAGGCCATCATCGCCGAGATGCACAGGCTGGAGACCTCCCAGGCCGAGGTGCTGCTCGACCACTTCGGCGACGTCCCGCTCGGCGGCAGGCTGATGGACGGCGGCTCCGGCCGCGGCGGCACGAGCTTCATGGCCAACGCCCGGTTCGGCTGCCAGGTCGACGGCGTCAGCATCTCCGAGCAGCAGGTGGCGTTCGCCAACCACCAGGCCGTCGAACGCGGCGTCGCCGACCAGGTGCGGTTCCACTTCAAGAACATGCTCGACACCGGCTTCGAGACCGGTGCGTTCAACGGCATCTGGACCAACGAGACCACGATGTACGTGGACCTGCAGCAGCTGTACGGCGAGTTCGCGCGGCTGATCGCGCCCGGTGGCCGGTACGTCTGCATCACCGGCTGCTACAACGACCTGACCGGCGGGCGCTCGCGGGCGGTCAGCCAGATCGACCAGCACTACATCTGCAACATCCACCCCCGCAGCGAGTACTTCAAGGCGTTGGCGGACAACGGTTTCGTGCCGATCAGCGTGGTCGACCTGACTGCCGGGACCATTCCGTACTGGGAGCTGCGGGCGAAGTCCTCGGTCGCGACCGGCATCGAGGACCCGTTCCTCACCGCCTACCAGGAAGGCAGCTTCCACTACCTGCTGATCGCGGCGGACCGGGTGTGATGAGGGATCTGCTCAACGGGCCGTCCGGGCTGGGCACCTCCGCTGCCCGGCTCGGGCGGCCCGAGGCCGTCGGGCTGCCGCCGGAACCCGGTTACGCGGAACGCCCGTGGGGTGACGGCACGGCGCCGCCGCTGTACGTGCCGGTTCTCGAACGCGAGGACGCCCTGCTGGCCGCGGCCGTGGACGCGCGGCTCGTCTCGTGGGCCGCGGACTGCGGTTTCGAGGAGCCGGAACGGTTCCTGGGCGGCCAGTTCGGACGGCTCGCGGTGCTGACCCACGTGGACACCGGCGACGTCGAGCAGCTGCTGATCGCGGCGCGGCTCAACGCGGCCTGGTGGGCGGCGGACGACCTGTACGCCGACAGCACCGAGCTGGGCGCGGTGCCCGCCGAGCTGCCGCCGCGGCTGGCGCTCGCGATGGCCGCGATGGACCCGGTCGCGCCCGCGGCCGAGTTCACCGAGGAGCTGGAGGAGGTGCTCGCCGCCGACCCGGTGCTCGTGGGCCTGCGGTCCGGCATCGCGCACCTCTCGGCGCGCAGCACATCCACTGTGGTGCAACGGGTCTGCTACTCGACGTTCGCGATGTTCGTGTCGTGGAGCGCCTACGCGGCGTGGCGGCACACCGGCAACTACCCGCCGGCGTGGCAGTACCTCGCGACACGGCAGCACGACACCTTCTACACCTCGATGACCCTGATCGACGCGGTCGGCGGCTACGAGCTGCCCGCGCCGCTGTACTACGACCCGCGCGTGCGGCAGCTGCTCACCGCCGCCGGCACGGCGTCGGTGATCGTGAACGACCTGGTGTCGGTGGAGAAGGACGCCGCCGACGAGAAACCGGTGTGCAACATGGTGCTGCAGATCGCGGCCGACCGGCGGTGCTCGATGGCCGAGGCCGTGGAGAGGACGGTGGAGCTGCACAACCAGCTGGTGCGCGACTTCGAGGCCGGGTGCGGGGAGCTGCTGGCCGTGCCGTCGGTGGAGCTGCACCGGTTCCTGAAGGGCACCAAGGCCTGGATGGGCGGCGGCTTCGAATGGCACACCACGCACCCGCGGTACAAGTAGGTCTCGTGCGGTTGGCGTGGCGGGGTGCGGGTATGCGCGAGGCATGCGACTTGGTGTGCTGGACATCGGATCGAACTCCGCGCAGCTGCAGATCGTCGACGTGCGGCCGGGTGCGCCGCCGTTGCCCGCCCACGCGGTGAAGGAACCGACCCTGCTCGGCGAGGAGATCCTGCCGGACGGGTCGATCGGCGTGGACCGGCTGTACCCGTTCGCGACCTCGACCGTACGGGACGCCACGAACCGCGAGGACGTCGTGGGCCGCATCCAGCAGGTCGTCGGCATCCGGCCGCAGTTCCTCGACGGTGAGCAGGAGTCGAGGCTGACGTACCTCGCGGCGCACCGCTGGTACGGCTGGTCCGCGGGACGGTTGCTGCTGCTCGACATCGGCGGCGGCTCGATGGAGATCGCGCTCGGCCGCGACGCCGACCCGGACCTGGCCCTGTCGCTGCCGTTGGGCGCGGGGCGGTTGACGCGCGCGATGCTGCCGCACGACCCGCCGAAGCGCTCGGAGGTCAAGGAACTGCGCGGGTACGTGCGCGAGACGCTGAGCGAGGTGGTCGACCGGCTGCGGTGGGAAAGCGTGCCGCGCAACGTGGTCGCGACCTCGAAGACGTTCAAGCAGCTCGCCCGGCTGGCCGGTGCGCCGCCGCAGCGCAAGGGCCCTTTCGCGCGGCGGACGTTGACGTTGAAGGACATCCGCGACTGGATTCCCCGCCTGGCCCGGATGTCCGCGGCGCAACGGGCGCGCCTGCGGGGCGTGTCGCAACCGCGGGCCCGGCAGATCCTGACCGGTGCCGTCGTCGCGCACGCCATCATGACCGCGCTCGGCGTCGACCGGTTGCGGGTGTGCCCGTGGGCGCTGCGGGAGGGGATCATGTTGCGGCACTTGGAAGCTCACGCTCACGGGAGCGTCGACCTGCCGCTGCAGCCGCTCGTGCGCCTGGACCGGCAGGACGCGTCGGTGACTTCGCTGCGGCCGTAGCGGGCACCGAACGTGAGTCCACTTAGGACAATCACGTCACCCTTATGTTGCAACGGCACAGCGCATGTCCGTGCTGCTCACGGGGTATTCGTCGATCCCGGACCCCGGCATTCGCCGCTCACGCGCAAGGGAGTGGTTGTGATGGCACACGTGCGTCGTCTGGTCGACGTCCACACCGGTGACGAGTTCGATCAACCGGTTCCCTTCGGGCTCGTGTACCCGGTGTGCACAGCGGACGGCGAGGCCCCTCCCAGTCAGCGCGGCCGGACGTGGGAGCACCTGATCGCGAGCGACCGGGAGCTGCGGCCGGTCGTGTGATTCCTCAACTGGTTTCAGCCCGCTTCACGTGGGTACTCCGGCCGTCGGGCGTCAAGCAGTCGGCGCGGAGACTCGGCTGTGGAGGCGGACGATGACACTCGACGACATGTCACGGCAACAGCTGCGCGTGACCGCGCTGGAGAAGCTGGACAACGCGGTCTGCACGGCACTCACGAACATCGAGGCGGACGAGGCCCGCGAGGTCCTGAACGCGGCCGTCACCGCCTGCGCCGCGACCGACGCGGTGGCTCCGCCGCAGGTCCTGGCCTGTGTGGAGGCCGCGGACGAGCACCTCGGGTACGGCGAGCGGATGGAGGCGCGGACCCTGCTGACGGTCGCTCACCGGCTGCTCGCGCCGGTGCCGCGGCCGATGACGGTGCCCAGCCCGGCTCGGCCGGGTGACGTGACGCTGGAGGCGAGGACGGGCCGCGGGCGGTGACCCCCCGCGGCCCGCCGCTTCACCGGATGGCGGCGCGGGTGCTCACCACCCGCACGCTCCGCAGGTCCGGATCGGCCGGGTCCGGCAGCTCCATCCCGGCCGCGAGCCCGCTGCGCACGTAGTCCAGCACCTCCCGCGTGATCACCTCACCGGGCAGCACCGCCGGTGCCCCCGGCGGGTACGGCGTGATCATCTCGGCCGAGATCCGGCCCACCGCCTGATCGGCCGGCACCTGTTCCACCTCGGCGAAGAACGCGTCGCGCGGCAGCATCGCGGTCTCCAGCTGGAGGTCGGCCGGCGAGGGCAGGTCGATCGGCTTGGGGGAGGGCAGGTCGGCCCGCGTCAGCGCGCGCAACGCCTCGATCAGCACGTGGGCCGTGCGGTGGTCGTCGGCGTGGGTGAAGTGGGCGACGACGCGCCGGTGGTCGGACAGGCCGAGGGTGACGCGCTGGTGCTCGCGCAGCCAGTCGGTGGCCTGGTAGCCGCTGATGTGCAGCCCGGACACGTCGATCACCATCTTCAGCGGGTCGGCGGAGTGCACCAGGTCGCCGAACTCCATGACGTGCAGGCCCGGCAGCTCGTCGATGGCGGCGCGGGTCGACTCGGCCAGGGCCAGCGCGGCGGTCAGCATGGCCTCGCCCTGCTGCGCCATGTGCCGGCGCCAGCCGTCGAGCGTCGCGTACACGAGCGAGGTCGGGCTGGTCGTGCCGAGCAGGTCCTCGCGCGCCTTGAGCACCTTCGGGTCGACCAGGTCGCCCTGCAGGTGGAACACGGAGCTCTGCTCGATCGCGGCACCGGACTTGTGCACGCTCGTCACGACCACGTCGGCGCCCGCGTCCATGCCCCACGGCGGCAGGTCGTCGTGGAACGGCAGGTGCGCGCCCCACGCCTCGTCGACGATCAACGGCTTGCCGAACGAATGGCAGATCTCAGCGATCGCGGCGATGTCACCGCACGTGCCGTAGTCGGTCGGCGTCACCAGCAGCATGCCCTTGGCCTCGGGTTCGGCCTCGAACAGCTTGCGGACCTCCTCCGGCGACGGCGGATGCGTGAGGTGCCGTTCGGCGTCCCACTGCGGACTGATCCACACCGGACGGACGCCGCTCAGGATCAGGCCCGACACCACGGACTTATGCGCGTGCCGCGGCACGATCAGCTTCTCGTGCGGACCGGCGACCGACAGCATGGCGCTCTTGACCGACAGCGAGCTGCCGCACGTGGAGAAGAACGCGTGCTCGGCGTTGACCGCGTCGGCCATCAGCTCCTGCGCGTGCTCGATGACGCCGCCGTGCATCAGCCGGTCGTCGAGGCCGTTGAGCGCGAGGACGTCGGCCTCGAACACCTCCTTGCCCAGGACGTCGAGAACGCGGGGGTCGACGCCTCTGCCCTGACGGTGCCCGGGCGGGGTGAACGGCACGTAGCCGCGCTCGCGGAACTGCTGCAACGCTTCCAGCACTGGTGCCCTGCTGTGGTCCATGACGGGGGAGTAGCCCGAACAGCGGCGTCTCGAACATCACCGCAGCAAAGGCCGCACGAGCGCGTGAATGTGCGCGGACGGTTCCAGGCCCAGCTCGGCGCGCAGCCGCGTGCGGTAGCTCTGGTACTGGCGCACGGCCTGCGCCGGGTTGCCGTCGGCCAGGTGCAGCTCGACCAGCGTCCGGTGCGCGCTCTCGCGCAACGGGTCGGTCTGCACGGCGGCGAGCGCGGCCTGATGGGCGTGGTGGTGGTCGCCGCACGACCGGAACCTGTCGCTGAGCGTCTCCAACGCGCGCAGCCGGGCCTGCCGCCACCAGTCGCGCTCCACCTGCACCCACGGCTGCCGCCAGCCGGGCAGCAGGTCGGCCTTGAGCATCCCGACGGCCTCCGGACTGGCACCAGGAGAGGCCGTGAACGCGCACGCCCGCCGGAAGTCGACCTCGACGCCGGAGCCGAGCCTGAGCGTGTCCTCGCTGACCACGACCAGCGGCTCCGGCGGTTTGACCAGCCGCCACAGCGACGACCGCAGGCACGCGCCGGCCCGCCGGGAGGTCGCGTCCGGCCACAGCAGCGTGGCGGCGACCGGGCGCGGCACCGGGGTGTCGCGCAACGCCAGCAGGGCGAGCAGCCGGCGTGCGCCGGGCACGACGTGGACAGGTGTCCGGTCGCAGTCCAACCGGAAGCCGTCGAGCAGCTGGAGGTGCAACCGCGTCATGGCGGGCGAGTGCCCGGTCGTTGCGCGCTCACACACCTCTCCGGAGAAATTGCTCCGTCCTGACCAGCGGCGGTGACGCGGGCGTGGCGCCCGCGTGCCGGAGCCGAGCCGTTCGGGTCACAACGGTTCCCTAGCTTCGCGGTGAACCCCCGAGCAAGGGAGAGCGAGATGTTCCTGCACACCAGCAGGCTGCAGTTCGAGGCGAAGCCGGACCGGCCCGACGCGCACTACGCGCGCAAGCTCCAGGAGCTGATCGGCGGCGCCTACGGCGAGATGACCGTGACGATGCAGTACCTCATGCAGGGCTGGAACTGCCGGATGGAGGGCAAGTACAAGGACCTGATCATGGACGTGGCCACCGAGGAGATCGGCCACGTCGAGATGATCGCGACGATGGTCGCGCGGCTGCTGGAAGACGCGCCGTCGGAGGTGACCGCGCAGGCCGTGTCCGACGACCCGGTGGTCGCCGCGGTGATCGGCGGCATGGACCCGCAGCAGGCGATCGTCAGCGGCGGCGGACCGACGTTGTCCGACAGCAACGGCGTGCCGTGGAACGGCCGGTACGTCGTCGCGAGCGGCAACCTCATGGCCGACTTCCGCGCCAACGTCGCGGCGGAGGCGCAGGGCAGGCTGCAGACCGCGCGGCTCTACCACATGACCGACGACAGCGGCGTGCGCGACATGCTCAAGTTCAACCTCGCCCGCGACACCCTGCACCAGAACCTGTGGCTCGCGGCGATCGAGGAGCTGCAGGAGGACGGCCTCGAAGGCCCGATCGCGCCGAGCGCGCTGTTCGACGAGGAGTACGCCGAGCACGCGAGCGCCATCTGGCACAACTCCGACGGGCCCGCGGGCGTCGAGGGCGGCTGGGCGTCGGGCACCGCACCGGACGGCGTCCACGAGTTCACCTACAACATGAAGGCGGAACCGTTGGGGGACAAGGGCTCCGCGCCGAAACCCGACCCACTGCTGTACGCGACCAGCCCGGCGAACCTCGGGCTGATCGAGAAGGCCATCCGCAAGCTCACCTGAGGAGGACCGGCAGATGGTC
>Ga0070710_10001774_pt1 | contig 10199 bp, 7 predicted proteins | sample LARL52metaG_FD_65454 | JGI IMG/M metagenome (GOLD analysis project Ga0070710, IMG submission 65454) | Corn, switchgrass and miscanthus rhizosphere microbial communities from Kellogg Biological Station, Michigan, USA - LAR L5-2 metaG | ecosystem: Host-associated > Plants > Roots > Rhizosphere ... | reverse complement strand
GACGATGGCACCGCGCTGAGCTTCGTCGACCAGCGCACGTTCGGTGGCTGGATGCTCGCCGATCTGGTGACGGTCGACGGCACCGACGTGCCGCTGCCCGTCGCGCATCTGGCCCGCGATCCGCTCGACCCGAAGTTCAATCGTGACGGTGTCGTTACGCTGTTGCGGCACAAGCACTCTGAGATCAAGCGCCAGCTGCTGGACCAGACGGTGGTGTCGGGCATCGGCAACATCTACGCAGACGAGGCGCTGTGGCGAGCCAAGATCAACGGCGCGCGGCTCGCGTCGTCGCTGACCCGCGCGAAGCTGGGCGAGCTGCTCGACGCCGCCGCCGACGTGATGAGTGATGCGCTGGGCCAGGGCGGCACGTCGTTCGACTCGCTGTACGTCAACGTCAACGGCGAGTCCGGCTACTTCGACCGGTCCTTGGATGCCTACGGCCGCGAGGGTGAGCCGTGCCGACGGTGCGGCGCGGTGATGCAGCGGGAGAAGTTTATGAACCGGTCGTCGTTCTACTGCCCGAAATGCCAACCGCGCCCACGGGTCCGGCGCTCGTAATCACGCCGAGATCGACATTCTGGCGCGTTCCACTCGCACTTTTCCGCCCGTTTGTCCGTTTGGGCGAAGATGGGAGCCATGACCGAACTATGGGTTGAGCGCACCGGTGTGCGCTGCTACACCGGGCGCAGCTCACGCGGGGCGGAGGTGCTCGTCGGCAACGAAGACGTCGAAGGTGTCTTCACGCCTGGCGAGCTGATGAAGATCGCGCTGGCGGCATGCAGCGGGATGAGCAGCGACCAGCCGCTGCGGCGGCGCCTCGGCGACGACTACAAGACGACGATCAAGGTGTCGGGTCCCGCCGATCGCGAGCAGGAGCGCTACCCGCTGCTCGAGGAACGCATGGAGGTGGACCTGTCTGGGCTCTCCGAGGACGAGGTCGCGCGGCTGCTGACCGTCGTGGAGCGCGCCGTCGATCAGGTCTGCACGGTCGGCCGAACGCTGAAGTCCGGTACCAAAGTGACGTTTGAGGTTGTTGATGCAGGAGTTAGCTAACGTCCGGCTAACCGCCTGGGTGCACGGTTACGTCCAAGGCGTGGGATTCCGGTGGTGGACTCGGTCCCGGGCTCTGGAGCTCGGGCTGACCGGATACGCCTCGAACAGGCCCGATGGCCGGGTTCAGGTGGTCGCGCAGGGCTCGCGCGACGCCTGCGAGCGGTTGCTTGACCTGCTACAAAGTGGGAGCACGCCCGGTCACGTCGACAAAGTCATCGCCGATTGGTCAGAAGTCGGCGACGCGCTCCCGGGGTTCACCGAGCGTTAGCCTGCGCGACGGTAGTGTGGCACGTCGTGCACCTGAAGAGTCTGACGCTGAAGGGCTTCAAGTCCTTTGCCGCACCGACGACTCTGCGCTTCGAGCCGGGCATCACGTGCGTCGTCGGCCCCAACGGTTCGGGCAAGTCCAATGTCGTCGATGCGCTCACCTGGGTGATGGGTGAGCACAGCGCCAAGACCCTGCGCGGCGGCAAGATGGAAGACGTCATCTTCGCGGGTACGTCGTCCCGGGCGCCGCTGGGCCGCGCCGAAGTCACCGTGACGATCGACAACTCCGACAACGCGCTGCCGATCGAGTACTCCGAGGTGTCGATCACCCGCCGGATGTTCCGCGACGGCGCAAGCGAGTACGAAATCAACGGCACCAGTTGCCGTTTGATGGATGTGCAGGAACTGCTCTCCGACTCGGGCATCGGCCGCGAGATGCACGTCATCGTCGGCCAGGGCAAGCTTGCCGAGATCCTCGAATCACGGCCGGAGGACCGGCGCGCGTTCATCGAGGAGGCCGCCGGCGTGCTCAAGCACCGCAAGCGCAAGGAAAAGGCGGTCCGCAAGCTCGACTCGATGTCGGCCAACCTGGCCCGGCTGACCGACCTGACCACCGAGCTGCGCCGCCAGCTCAAGCCGTTGGGCCGCCAAGCCGAGATGGCCCGTCGCGCCCAGACCATCCAGGCCGACCTGCGTGACGCACGGCTTCGCCTGGCCGCAGACGATCTGGTGACCCGCAAGGCCGAGTTCGACAACACCGACCAGGCCGAGACCACCCTACGCCGCGAACACGACGAGTTGACGACCCGCCTCGAGGCCAAGATCGTCGAACTGAACGCGCACGAATCGGCGGTCAATACCCTCAGCGAGCGCGCCGAGGCCGCCCAGCACACCTGGTTCCGGCTGTCGGCACTGGCCGAACGGGTCAGCGCGACGGTGCGCATCGCCAGCGAGCGCGCCCAGCATCTCGACGCCGAGCCCGAGGCATCCAGCGGCCCCGACCCCGAAGCCCTCGAGGCGCAGGCTGAGGAGGTCGCGACCCAGGAGCGGCAACTGCTCGACGAGCTGGCCCAGTCCCGCACGCGATTGGAGGCGGCGCGCACCGAGCTCACCGAACGTGAGCGCGTCGCTGCGGAGGCCGAACGCGCCCACCTGGCCGCCGCTCGCGCTGAAGCCGACCGCCGTGAAGGCCTGGCACGGCTGGCCGGACAGGTCGACACCATGCGCACCCGCGTCGAGTCCATCGACGAGACCGTGGCCCGCATGTCGGTCGGCATCGAGGAAGCGGCGGCCAAGGCCCAGCAGATGCAGGCCGAGTTCGAGACCATCCAGGGTCGGGTCGGTGAACTCGACGCCGGCGAGGTCGGCCTCGACGAGCATCACGACCGCACCGTAGCCGCGTTGCGGCTGGCCGACGAACGCGTCGCCGAACTGCAGGCGGCCGAGCGCGGGGCCGAGCGTCAAGTGGCCTCGCTGCGGGCGCGCATCGAGGCGTTGTCGGTCGGACTGGATCGCAAGGACGGCGCGGCGTGGTTGCAGAGGAACCACGGCGGCGCAGGACTTTTCGGCTCGATCGCCAATCTTCTGAAGGTGCGGCCCGGCTATGAAGCCGCAGTGGCGGCCGTCCTTGGCGCGGCTGCAGACGCCGTCGCGGCGGAGAACTTCGGCGCCGCCCGGTCGGCGGTCGCGGCGCTGAAGGAATCCGACGGCGGCCGTGCGGCAATCGTGCTGGGCGACTGGCCGCACCGCGCGACGCCACCGACGGAACAACTGCCCTACGGCGCGACATGGGCGGTGCACCTGGTCGAGGCACCCTCGCGGCTGCAGGGCGCGATCACGGCCATGCTGTCCGGCGTGGCAGTGGTGCCGGACCTGACCGCCGCGCTGGATCTCGTCGCGGCGCGTCCGGCGCTTCGCGCGGTTACCACCGACGGTGATCTCGTCGGTGCGGGTTGGGTCAGCGGCGGCTCGGACCGCAAGCCCAGCACGCTGGAGATCACCTCAGAGGTCGAGAAGGCGCGCGCCGAACTGGCCGATTCTGAGAAGCAGGCAGGCGAGCTGTCCGCCGCATTGTCCGGTGCGCTGGTGGAGCAGGCGTCCCGCCAGGACGCCGCCGAGCAGGCACTTGCCGCGCTCAACGAATCCGATGCCGCGATCTCGGCCATCTACGAGCAACTCGGCAGGCTCGGGCAGGACGCCCGCGCCGCCGACGACGAGTGGCAGCGGCTCATCCAGCAGCGCAACGAGCTGGAGGCGGGCCGCAACCAAACCGTCGAGGAACTCGCCCAACTCGAGCAGCGGCTGCACAACGCCCAGCAGGAGCCGACGTTCGAAGCGCAACCCGTCGACCGCCAGGCGTCGATGGCCGCCGCAGAACAGGCCCGAGCAGCCGAGGTGGAGGCGCGGCTGGCTGTGCGCACGGCCGAAGAACGCGCGAATGCCGTTCGCGGGCGGGCAGATTCGCTGCGACGGGCGGCGGCGGCCGAACGCGAGGCCCGGCTGCGTGCGCAGCGCGCGCGCGAGGCACGCGAACACGCCGCGGCGGTCGCGGCCGCGGTAGCCGAGTCAGGACGCCTTGTCGCGCAGCGGCTGAGCGCGGCGGTGGCCGTCGCATCCCGCGCCCGCGACCAGGTCGCCGCCGAACGCCAGCACCGGGCAGGCGCGCTGACGAAGGCGCGTGAAGCGGTCAGCGAGCTGTCCGCCAAAATCGCTGCGATCACCGACTCGCTGCACCGCGACGAAGTCGCCAAAGCGCAAGCGGCACTTCGCATTGAGCAGCTCGAGGAGCACGTCCTCGAGCAGTTCGGCATGGCGACCGCCGACCTGATCGCTGAGTACGGTCCCGACGTGGCATTGCCACCGCCGGAGCTAGAGATGGCGGAATACGAGCAGGCGCGCGAACGCGGCGAACAGGTCACCGCGCCCGCGCCGATGCCGTTCGACCGGCCCACCCAAGAGCGTCGCGCCAAGAAGGCCGAACGCGAGCTCAACGAGTTGGGCCGCGTCAATCCTCTTGCGCTGGAAGAGTTCGCCGCGTTGGAGGAGCGCTACAACTTCCTGTCGACTCAGCTCGAGGACGTCAAGGCGGCCCGCAAGGGCCTGCTCGACGTCATCGCCGACGTCGATGAGCGCATCCTGCAGGTGTTCACGGAGGCCTACGCCGACGTGGAACGCGAATTCCGCGATGTGTTTTCGGCGTTGTTCCCCGGTGGCGAGGGCAGACTGCTGCTCACCGACCCCGACGACATGCTCACTACCGGCATCGAGGTCGAGGCCCGTCCGCCCGGCAAGAAGATCAAACGGCTGTCACTCTTGTCCGGCGGCGAGAAGTCGCTGACCGCGGTGGCCATGCTTGTGGCGATCTTCCGCGCGCGGCCGTCGCCGTTCTATGTGATGGACGAGGTCGAGGCCGCCCTCGACGACGTGAACCTGCGCCGGCTGCTTGGGCTGTTCGAACAGTTGCGGTCGCAGTCGCAGTTGATCGTCATCACGCACCAGAAGCCGACGATGGAGGTCGCGGACGCCCTCTACGGCGTGACGATGCGCGACGACGGCATCACCCATGTGATTTCGCAGCGCATGCGCGGCCAGGAGTTGGTCGGCGCCGCTCACTAATTTGCGGCTTGTGTGCGTTTCGGAGCGGTGAGCGCTCCAGTATGCACACAAATCACCGGATTTCGGTTACGCCGCGACGCCGCAGTGCTGCCAGATTCGCCGCGCCGCAGCCGTGCAGGCACACCAACAGCTCGGCGATGAACCGTTGCAACCAATCCACAACGGCGGCAGGCGATTCAATCGCGGGTGCCAGCAGCGGCCGCGCCACCGCCACCGCGTCGGCACCCATCGCCAGCACCTTGGCAGCGTCCATGCCGGTGCGGATGCCGCCCGACGCGACGATCGACACGTCGGGCAGCGTGTGCCGCACTTCCAGCAGGGCCTCCGCGGTCGGGATGCCCCACTCGGCCAGCGCCGGGTGGCGGATCTCGCCGTACCGGACGAACTGTTCGACCCGTGCCCACGACGTGCCGCCCGCGCCCGCAACGTCGACGGCTGCGATCGGGCAGTCGACCAATTCCGCGGCGGCCGCCGCACCGATGCCGTGGCCGACCTCCTTCAGAATCACCGGATAGCCGATCGACCCTGCGATGTCACGCAACCGCGAGATGGAGCCGGAGAAGTCGGTGTCACCCTCGTGCTGCATCGCCTCCTGCAGCGGATTCGTATGCACCGCAAGGGCATTGGCGCCGACGTGGTCGAGCGCCTTGACCAGATCGGGCACGACGACCTCGTCGAGCTGCGCCAACCCGATGTTCCCGATCAGCAGCACGTCCGGTGCCACGTCGCGGACGCTGAACGAGCTCGAGGCCGAGCCGTTGTCGAGCATGATGCGCTGCGAGCCGAGCATCATGCCGACGCCGAGCTCCTGGGCCGCCGCGGCCAGGTTGCGGTTGATGGTCCCCGACAGCTCGGCCCCACCGGTCATCGCGCCGATCAACACCGGCTTACGCAACCGCGCGCCAAGAAAGTCGGTGGCCAGGTCGACGCTGCTCAGATCGGTCTGGGTGAGCGCGTTGTAAGGCAACCGGTAGCGCTCGAGGCCGGTGGTGACCGTCTGATAGTCGACGGCCTCGGACAGACACACGTCGATGTGGCGTCGTTTGCGGGTCTCCATGCCGCCAGGGTCGAGCGTCACCGACTATCCGCCCTGAGACAATGGCGTCGTGTCGGAAGCTCTGTGGATCGCAATCGCGGTCATCGCCGTTCTGGTCGTGGTTGTTCTGGTCGTCGGGCTGGTGCGGTACCGGCGTCGACGGATCAGCCTGTCGTCTGCAGACACTGCCACTCCGATCGACCGCTCCGGCGGATATACCGCGTCTTCAGGCATCACGTTCACCCAGTCAGCGCCTGCGGAGCCGGTCGAACGCATCGATACCAGCGGGCTACCCGCCGTCGGCGATGATGCCACCGTCCCCCGGGACGCGCCTAAACGGACCATCGCCGACATCCAACTGCCTGAACCGCGCCTCGAGCCCACCGAACCTCCGGCGGCCCCGATCGAAGAGATTGCGCCGGTCGCGCCTGATATCGGCGCTGCTGCGCCCGACGTCGGGGCCATCGCGCCCACAGCGCCCGATGTCGGCACCATTGCGCCTCCTGAGGGCCGGCTGGACCGACTGCGCGGGCGGCTGGCCAAATCGCAGAACACGCTGGGCCGCGGCATGCTCGGCCTGCTCGGCGGCGGCGACCTAGACGAAGAGTCCTGGGAGGCCGTCGAGGACACGCTGCTGATCGCGGACCTGGGGCCCGTCGTCACCGAATCGGTCGTGTCCGCGCTGCGGTCACGGATGGCCAGTAGCGGCGTGCGCACCGAGGCCGACGCCCGCGCCGTGGTTCGCGACGTGCTCATCGCGGAACTGCGGCCTGACCTCGACCGCTCGATCAAGGCGCTGCCGCACGACAACAAGCCGTCCGTGCTGCTGGTTGTCGGCGTCAACGGCACCGGCAAGACGACGACCGTCGGCAAGCTGGCCCGCGTCCTGGTGGCCGACGGCCGCCGTGTGGTGCTCGGCGCCGCCGACACCTTCCGCGCCGCCGCGGCCGACCAGCTGCAGACCTGGGCCTCCCGGGTGGGTGCGGAGGTGGTGCGCGGGGCCGAGGGCGCCGACCCGGCGTCGGTCGCGTTCGACGCCGTCGACAAGGGCATCGAGTCGGGCGCCGACGTGGTGGTGATCGACACCGCCGGCCGGCTGCACACCAAGACCGGCCTGATGGACGAACTCGGCAAGGTCAAGCGGGTGGTCAGCAGGCGCGCGGAGGTCGACGAGGTGTTGCTGGTGCTCGATGCCACGATCGGGCAGAACGGGCTGCCTCAGGCCCGGGTGTTTGCCGAAGTCGTCGACATCACCGGCGTCGCGTTGACCAAACTCGACGGCACGGCAAAGGGTGGGATCGTCTTCCGCGTGCAGCAGGAATTGGGTGTTCCGGTCAAGCTGGTCGGTCTCGGTGAAGGCCCCGACGACCTCGCGCCGTTCGAGCCCGCGGCGTTCGTCGATGCGCTGCTCGGGTAACAAACGGTTGCCAAGAAACGCGTGATGTAACACCGCCGAAACGTCGGTCGCCCATCCGTTCACACGAGCGAAACACCACAGCGTCGTATAGGAAACAACCACTCAGCATTGTCTTGGACCAGGTGACGGTCGCGCCCCGTGCGGCCGGACCATGGCCAAAGGAGGAAACTGCGAGTGGATGGCTTCCCGATAATGGGTATCCCCGACACCGGGGATACGGCGTGGATGCTGGCAAGCTCCGCGCTGGTGCTGTTGATGACGCCCGGTCTGGCGTTCTTCTACGGCGGCATGGTTCGCGCCAAGGGCGTGCTCAACATGCTGATGATGAGCATCAGCGCCATGGGCGTTGTCACGGTGTTGTGGGTGCTGTACGGCTACTCGCTATCCTTCGGCAACGACAAGTTCGACCTGTTCGGCGACCCGACGCAGTACTGGGGACTGAAGGGTCTCATCGGCGGTAACGCAAAAGCCGCGGTTGCCGCGGATCCGAGCACCGGGACTGCCGCGGCCGATGCGGTGAATATCCCGCTGGCAGGCACGATCCCGCAGCTTGTTTTCGTGATGTTCCAGCTGATGTTCGCGATCATCACGGTCGCGCTGGTATCGGGCGCGGTCGCCGACCGGCTGAAGTTCGGCGCCTGGCTGGTTTTCGCGGGCCTGTGGGCGACATTCGTCTATTTCCCGGTCGCACACTGGGTCTTCGCCTTCGACGGCTTCACCGGTGAGCACGGCGGCTGGATTGCGAACAAACTCAAGGCAATCGACTTCGCGGGTGGTACCGCGGTGCACATCAACTCGGGTGCCGCCGGCTTGGCGTTGGCCATCGTTCTCGGCAAGCGCAACGGTTGGCCGGGGACTCCGATGCGGCCGCACAACCTGCCGTTCGTGATGTTGGGTGCTGGTCTGCTGTGGTTTGGCTGGTACGGGTTCAACGCCGGTTCGGCGCTGAGTTCTGGTGGTATCGCGGCGTCGACGTTCGTGACGACTACCGTGGCTACCGCTACTGCCATGCTGGCGTGGTTGCTCGTCGAGAAGATCCGCGACGGGCACCCCACCTCCTTGGGTGCCGCGTCGGGCATCGTGGCAGGTCTGGTCGCGATCACGCCGTCCTGTTCGTCGGTCAACGTCCTCGGCGCGCTGGTGGTCGGTTTCCTTGGCGGCGCGATTTGTGCGCTGGCGGTGGGGCTGAAGTTCAAGTTCGGCTTCGACGATGCCCTCGACGTGGTCGGGGTGCACATGATCGGTGGTCTCACGGGCACCTTGCTGATCGGTTTCCTCGCGACTCCTGAGGCGCCCGCTGCCGTGAAGGGATTGTTCTACGGCGGCGGAGTCGATCAACTGTGGCGCCAGGCAGTCGGCGCGTTCGCGGTTCTCGCATACTCGTTCATTGTTACGACTATCTTGGCGTTGATCCTTAAGTTCACGATTGGCCTACGCCTCGGTGAAGAGGATGAGGACGGCGGCATTGACGAGGCCGAACACGCCGAGACTGGTTACGATTTCGTGCCAGTTGGCGGTAGCTCGGTGCTCGCCCGTCACGGCGCGGAGGTATGAGGAATATGAAGCTGATTACTGCGATCGTCAAGCCGTTCACGCTCGAGGACGTCAAGACCGGCCTCGAACAGACGGGCATTCTCGGAATGACCGTCAGCGAGGTTCAGGGCTACGGCCGTCAAAAGGGTCACACCGAGGTGTACCGAGGCGCCGAGTACTCCGTCGACTTCGTGCCGAAGGTGCGGGTAGAGGTCGTGGTCGATGATTCCGCGGTCGACAAGGTCGTGGATGTCATCGTCCAGGCCGCACGAACCGGAAAGATCGGCGACGGCAAGGTGTGGGTCAGCCCCGTCGACACCGTGGTCCGGGTACGCACCGGGGAGCGGGGGGCCGACGCCCTTTGAGCCGCATCTGAAATGAGACGTCGTCTCCCGGACGTGCACCGTGAGCGTCTATACGTAAGGACCGGGGGAGGACTCGAAATGACAGAGCAGACACCAGATCCCGAGCGCTTGCGCAAGGAGCAGACGACCGCCGCCGGGGCTTCTCGACGGGTGGGCCCCCAGCCTGCTAGGGGAGCCCCGGCGGTGTCTGTCCCCCTGCCCTTCGGGCGGGTGGGCCCCCAGCCTGCGAGGGGAGTCCCCCCAGTCGCCGGCCCAGCGGCTCCGGGAGGCTCGTTACGCCCGGCGACCGATTTGGCGGCCGCATCCGAACAGTTGCTCTCCGGTAGTGCGCGTCAACTGGATTCGGCCGCGCTGCGCGAGGCGCTGCTGGACTTGCATGATTTCTGGCTCACCACAAAGGCCGCCGAGATCGGCGTCACCGCCACCAGTGGGTTCGCGATCGTCGCCACCGGTGGTCTGGGACGCGGGGAGCTGCTGCCGTACTCCGACCTCGATCTGATGTTGCTGCACGACAACATGCCTCACGACATCGTCGGCCAGGTCGCGGAATTACTGTGGTATCCGTTGTGGGACGCGAACATTCGCATCGACCACAGCGTGCGCACGGTGCCCGAGGCGCTGAAGGTCGCGGGCGAGGACATCTCCGCGGGCCTGGCCATGCTCGAGGCGCGGCACATTGTGGGCGACTCCGACCTGTCGTCATTGCTTATCGGCGGGGCGCGTCGGCAGTGGCGCACCGGAATCGCTTCGCGTTTCGATGAACTCGTCGAGCACACCGAGGCGCGGTGGCGGCGCAGCGGCCAGATCGCGCACCGCGCCGAGCCCGAACTGAAATGCGGCCGCGGCGGCCTTCGCGACGTCCAACTGCTCAACGCGCTGGCGATCGCGCAACTCGCCGACGTCTATCCGAGCC
>Ga0070710_10001772_pt1 | contig 10203 bp, 9 predicted proteins | sample LARL52metaG_FD_65454 | JGI IMG/M metagenome (GOLD analysis project Ga0070710, IMG submission 65454) | Corn, switchgrass and miscanthus rhizosphere microbial communities from Kellogg Biological Station, Michigan, USA - LAR L5-2 metaG | ecosystem: Host-associated > Plants > Roots > Rhizosphere ... | reverse complement strand
TCGCACCGTCGAGGGAGGCGAGGAACTCGGCCGCGAGCCGCGACTTGCCGACGCCCGCCGCGCCGACGACGGTGAAGAGGCAGCAGGCGCGCTCGCCGACGACGCGCTGCCAAGTCTCCGACAGTAGGCGCTGCTCGCGCTCGCGGTCCACGAGCGGCGGGTCGTCGCGCGCGGGCAGGGCCGTCGCCTCGGCGTCCAGCGTCCGCAACCGGTACGCGGGCAGCTCGGCGGTCTCGTCCTCGACGTTCGGCGCCCGGAGCCGCGCCCCGTCGACGGCGTGCGCGACGAGGCGGTACGTCCGCTCGCCGAGCAGGATCTCGCCCGGCCCGCCCGCCTGCTGGAGCCGCTTGCCGATCACGACGGGCTCGCCGGTCACGAAGCCGTGTCCCGCGGCGGGATCGCCGGCGACGACCTCGCCGGTATTGACGCCGATCCGCACCTCGAGCGTCGCGTCGGCGAGATGGCTCTCGGCCGGAACACGCTCGCGCAGCTCGACCGCGGCCCGGACCGCGCGGAGCGCGTCGTCCTCGCGCACCAGCGGTACGCCGAACACGGCCATCACCTCGTCGCCGACGAACCTCTCGACCGTGCCGCCGTGGCGCTCGATCACACCGACGCCGAGCTCGAAGAAGTCGGACATGACGCGCCGCAGCGCCTCGGGGTCGAGTCGCTCGGCGAGAGCGGAGGACGCGACAACGTCGCAGAAGAGCACCGTCACCGTCTTGCGCGTCTCCAGGGACGAGTCGACGGCAAGTGGTGTCCCGCAGGCCCGGCAGAAGTCGGCACCCGGCGGGTTCCGGGTCCCGCAGGCGCCGCAGAGCAGGCCGGGCCCGACGTGGCGCCGCGCTTCCGCGGCCGGAGGCATGACGCTTGGTGTCGGAGAGCGGTCGAAGAACAGCCCCGCGTCCTGCTCCTGGAACACGTTCAATCCACGGTATGGAGAATCAATCACCGCCCCCCGCAGCGACGGCCCCGCGCCGCGGGCCGCCGCCAATACTTGCGCAGGCGGAGCCTTGCCCCGTGCCGCCGCTACGAACAACTCGGCCGTCGATCCGGCCAGGCCCAGCGCACCCGCCAACAGCACGGCGGTGTCTTTGTGGGCGGTGCGAGTGACGCCCCGCTCCAGGTCACTGATCGACCGCGGGGACAGTCCTGCCGCCTCCGCCAGCTCTTCTTGGGTCAGTTTCGCCTCGCCGCGCAGTTGCCGCAGCAACCCGGCGAACGAAAGCGCAGGCTGCTCCGCCATGGTCCCACGCCCCTCGCGACCCTCCACCACCGCTATCAGCTCGGGCAGAACGGATCCTGCTCCAAGTGTACGGGGCCCGGGCGTGCCGTCGCTATCCCCGCCTATCCAGGCTGACCAGGTGAGGAATTCCGATGCTGCCCGCCCCATGGGCGACTGCTGTTTACGTGCGGTCGCGGGGATTCGCGGGCCGTCCCCCAGCGGCCGGGGACTGGCTGGCCTGGCCGATTCCTGTGGGGCGCCATGTGAGCCTGTCTTGTGGGCGATTAGGGGCTGGGCGGTAGTCGAATTAGACCAGGTCGGCTGCGGTGTCCAGGCTCATCGCCGCGCCACGGGCTTCAGCGGCCCGGGCCACGGCGTCTCCTAGCGCTTGCCGGGCCTCGCGCAGCGGTTCCGCCCTGCGGCGCACGTAGAAAGGCACCTCCGTGAACCCCTCGTGCCGAAAAAACGCGGCATCGGCGGCCCACACTGTGATGGCTTCAGCGAAGCGCCTGGTCGCGGCGCACAGATGCCCGCAGCAGTCCAGGCCGTTGAACAGCGCCATGCCGCCGCCGGCCTGCAGGGCGACGAGGAGTCCTTCCTGCAGGTGCACCGCGGCATCCTCGGTGCGGCGCGCCTGCAGATCGAGCATCGCCATCTGATGCAGCAGCCTCGCCTCGGTCGACAAATCGCCCACATCCCGGGATCGGGCCAGCCCGGCAGCGCATACCCGCTCGGCAGCGCCGAAGTCCCGCCGTAGGTCAGCGCGTCGGTCAAGATGTTGCTGCACAGCCGTGCTACATAGCCTGGGATGTCGGCCGTGATCTGGTGCGCCTGCCGCGCCGTCCGCACGGCCTCATCGAGATCCCCGGCGCAAAGAGCGGCGAGGCTGACGCCCGCGAGGGCCAGCGCCTCCCCGGACGGGTAGCCAGCCTCCCTGGCTAGGGCCAGAGCACGGTGGCCATCGTCAACTGCCTCCTCGATCCGACCCAGGTTCGCTAGCACTATCGACCGGCCGCCCAGACAGACAGCCAGTGCCCAGGCCAGCCCTCGACCCTCGATAGCGTCGCAGACCGCGGTGAAGTATCCGCGTGCCCCCACCAGATCAGCCGAGGCCAGTGCCGCCGCCCCTAGCCAGAACTGCGCGGCACACCATCCGCCGCTGCCAGGCACGGCGCATTCGGCAACCTGGCGCAGCAGGGGAGACTGACCCGCGAGCCGAGCGCGCAGCAGCCACCACCACGCCAGCACGACCGCCAACCGCTGTGCTACGCGGGGTCGTGGTCCATGGCCCGGGCCAGCACCTGATGCATCGTGGCATCCTCGGCATCCAGGCGCCGGGCGGCGTCGGCCTCCCCGCTTCTGTCTCGAGCCCAGCCGTGGCCTTCTCAGCTACCCGTAGCGCATACGCCGCTAATGCGGCCGCCCCGGCGTCCTCGCCGGCCTCGGTCAGCAGTCGAGGGCCGTAGGCACGCAGCGTCTCTAGCATCACATAACGGGCCCGGCCATCCGGGTCGCGACGCGGCGGGCCAGTAGCGAGCAGTCCACCAGCCGCAGCACCGCGATTCCGGCGTCGACCCCCGCCACCGCCTCGGCGGCCTCCAGCGCGAACGGCCCTGGGAACGCCGCGATCAAGCGGAATACCCGCTGCTCGCGCTCATCGAGCAGGCGGTAACTCCACTGCACCGTCGCCGCCAGCGACTGCTGTCGGTCCGCTGCTACCCTGTCCCCGACTGTCAGCAGCCCGAACCGGTTATCGAGGCGGTCCAGCAGTTGCGCTATATCCAGCGCCTCCACCCGTGCTGCCGCCAGCTCAATGGCCAGCGGCATCCCATCCAGCCGTGCCACTAGCTGCGCCACGGTCGGCCTTGTCTCTCCCGTCAGCGTGAAACCCACGTCAGCCTGGCGGGCCCGGTCCGCAAACAGCGCTACCGCCTCAGATCTCTCAACCTCCGCAGCGGGATCGAGGTTCGGCAGGGATAGCGGCCCTAGCCGGTACCGGGCCTCTCCGGCCACCCGTAGCGGCTCTCGGCTGGTCGCCAGTACGCGTATATCGTCGGCCGTTCGCAGCAGCGCTGTGCACAAACTGGCGGCCGCGCCGATCACGTGCTCGCAGTTATCCAGCACCAGCGGCAGCTGCCGCCGGGCCAGCGCCCGCGCCAGCGCATCGGGAGCCACCGCCCCTGGCAAGTCCCGTACCCCCAAGCTCAGCAGCCACGACCACCGGCACCTGCGCCGGATCCTGCACCGTCGCCAGCTCTGCCAGCCACACCCCGTCCGCGAACCAGCCCGCCACCTGCCCCGCCACCTCACCAGCCAGCCGGGTCTTGCCCGCACCACCCGGCCCGGTCACAGTCACCAGGCGGTACTGCTCCAGCAGGCCCATGACCTCGTGCACGGCTCCGCCCGGCCAATGAAGCTGGTCAGCGGAGCCGGGAAGCCATGCACGCCTCCCGCCGCTGCCGTGGACGCGCCAGGCACCACTCCCTGCCTGGCCGCCAGGACCTCGGTGGCTGGCCCGCGCCCGCGGGCCGCCGCGACGAACAACTCGCGCGCCGACCCTTCCAGGCTCAACGCGCCAGCAACACAGCAGTGTCCTTGCGGGCGGTGCGGCTAATCCCCCGCTCCAGGTCACTGACCGATCGCGTGCTCAAGCTGGCCGCGTCCGCCAGCTCCTCCTGCGTCAGGTTGGCCTCGGCCCGCAGCTGCCGCAGCAAACCAGCGAAACTCAGCCCAGGGTCCTCGGTCACGCCCCAAATCCCCTCGCGACCCGCCGCGGCCGCTGCCGCACGGACCGAACTTGTACCAACAGTACGCAGACTCGGCCGCCCCGTCATCCCTGAGCCTTCCCCACTCGGCATGGAGTCTGTGGGTCCTTCTGTGGATCCTTCTGTGAGCACTCCTTCCTGGTGGTGCGGCATCTCCTTACCTAGCGTCATGACTAGCCCATCCGCACATGCGGAGGAGAACGGCTGAACCGCCAAGGCACGCTAGGAGGTGGAACCCATGGTTGTTGTGCTAGTGGCAGCAATGTGCCGACAGGCCCAGCTCCAGGGTTTTGATGTCGATTTTTTTCTGGAGACCGACCACCCACAGTGGAACCTGTCCCGCGAGACAGCAAGCCGTCTACAGCATCACGAGGAGGTGATCTCCGTGAACGGAGATATGGAACTAGGCCATGACCTGTATTCGCCGCTCTATGAAGAGCCGGGCATCGACAGCCACGCGCAGCCGGAAGGTCCGATGACGGTCGAGCTCTCAGGGCCAGTGATCGAGGAGCTCGGCACTTCGCCGTCGCTGAGCAGTATGACCGGCGGGTGCAGGTCGCCACCGCCGTGGAAATGCTCGCCGCCCTCGAGGCCCGCATGGAGGCGCTGCGCAAAACAGGTGCTGGCCGCGGCCCGGCACCTGACCGGCGCGAAAGTGCGGGCCGCGCGGCTGTACGGGGTCGGCCCGGTCACCGCGTTGGTGCTGACCTGCTGGCTGGGCGGGGCAGACCGGTTCTCTTCCTCCCGCAAAGCGGTCCGGTTCACCGGGCTGGACATCACCGTCTGGTCTTCGGACCGCAAGGGTCTGTCCGGGCGGCTGTCCTGGCAGGGACCGCCGGTACTGCGCTGGGCGGTGGATGAGGCCGGCAAGACCCACGCCCGCGCCACCGCCCCGACCACGGCTACTACGCCCAGATGAAGGACCGCAAGAACGGCAAGCGCGCCGCCCTGTCCGAAGCCCGCAAGATCGTCCGGCAGGCCTGCCATATTCTGGCCGAACTCGGCGACGAGGCCCTCGCCGCCGCCTGACACCCCCCCTTTCGCTTCCGATGGCGATCCCGCTCCGCGACACGCCGGTCCCGGGCAGGCACGCCGCAGCCACGATCACCCGATGGGGACCACCGCGGCCAGCTCCCGCAAACGCCCTGTCAGCCGCTGCCGGCCCTTCCGCCCAGGGCCACGCGGACGGCCTGGTTAGACTAAGCGGCCGCATCCCCGCAAGACGGGGACACCCGATCAACCATCTTGTCGCCGGGGGCAACGCCCAAGCCCCCGAGCACCTAGGTAAGGCTGGCTGCTCCTTGCCCCGCCCCCGGCCGCGGCGCTGACCGCCCCGCACAGGAAGGCCAGCAACCCAAGCCCATAACCCACCCGCCCCACGCAGGACCTCCCTGCCCCTTACCGCCCGGCATGATCGCGCTCCCAGGCAGCCGCGTCAAGGGCGCCTACGACGCCGCTACGCAATGCCGCGTAGTTAAGGGGCAGGCGGCCCGGTCAAGGAAGATCCTTCCTGCGGCGTGGCGCCGGGAGGTGAGACAGGACCTCTGGTAGATCGGGGCGATCCGTCACGATCTTCCCGGCCAGCAGAGGTCCCGTTGAGAGTCCAGTCTGCCACGATCACGATCACCCATGCCGTTACCGTCGCCGGGGGTGTCTTCGCTCCCGGTCATCTGGGGGAGCTGACCCAGTACCTGCCGTTTGAATTGGTCGATGATGTCCTGGCGCGGACCAGGACGGTGCAGCGCCGCCTGCGGCTGCTGCCCTCGCGGGCGGGGGTGTATTTCGTGCTCGCGCTGGCGATGTTCCCGCATCTGGGCTATCTGCGGGTGTGGGGCAAGCTGACCGCCGGGCTGGCCGGGCTGCATCTGGCCTGCCCGTCGGAGAAGGCGCTGCGGGACGTGCGCCGCCGGCTGGGCCCGGTGCCGCTGAAGGCGCTGTTCGAGGTGGTCGCCGGGCCGCTGGCCCAGCCGCACACGCCCGGGGTGCGGTTCGCCGGGCTGCGCACCGTTGCCTTCGACGGGTTGAACTCGCTGAAGGTTCCTGACACGGCCCGGAACCGGTCGTGGGCGGGGAAGATCCGCCACCGGCTGGGCCTGGCCGGGTACCCGGCGCTGCGGCTGATGACCCTGGCCGAGACCGGCACCCGCGGGCTGCTTGGCGCGGCCCTCGGGTCGCGCGCTGACCGGGATGAGACCGGCCTGGCCCGGCGGCTGCTGCACTTGCTGCGCCCGGGAATGCTGGTCCTGCTGGACCGGGCCTCCGACAGCAACGCGTTCCTGGCCGAGATCGCGGCCACCGGCGCGATGCTGCTGGCGCGGGCGAAGTCGACCCGGATTCCCCTGGTCTTGACCCGGCTGGGCGAGTCGCACGCCGGCGTGCACTGGGCCAGCATCGGCTGGATCCTGCCCCTGGCGCACGACCCCGACGGCCACGAGGTCCGCTTCTACACCCACCAGCGGCACACCGAGCAGGCTCCGGGGACGGTGACCACCATCACCGACCCCAGGGAGACGGCCGAGCGTCGCGAGCGCGAAGCCGGGCGCCGTTGATCGGCCGGGCACTAGGAGCCGGCCGGGCCGGCGGTCACCACCGGTTCGTGCCGGACCGGGAAGTTCACCGAGCGGGCGATGAAGCATTTCTCGTGCGCGTCCTGGTGCAGGCCGTTCGCCTTCTCGATCATGTCGGGAGAGCTCACGGTGACGTGCGGCCGCAGCACGACCTCGGTGAAGCGGCCACCGCCATCGGCGTCCTCGGTCATGGTGGCGACCGCGTCGTCGCGGTACCCGGTGACCACGACCCCCCCCGGCCGCGCACAGGTGCAGGTACCACAGCATGTGGCACTGGGCCAGCGACGCGGTGAGCAGCTGCTCGGGATTCCAGCGATCCGGATCGCCCCGGAACGCCGGATCGGAGCTCCCCGCGATCGGCTGGGGGCGGCTGCGTGCGGGAACCATGCGCCGGGTCCGGTGCGGCGGTCACCTCGTGGCTGCGATCGTAGGCTCGGTACCCGCTCGTGCCCTCGCCCCGGTTCCCGGTCCAGGGCACCGAAACACGGTGCTGACGCTCTGCTGGTTCTTACTCCTATATGGGGTTACGATCCGGGTTAGGGGCACAGATGAGCAGCAGGCGGCGTCGGCTCGACCCTGTTGGGCCGTTTGGCAATCCGGACGGGTCACGAGCCGATATCGAGGATGTGATCAGCGAGTTCGTCGACTTCGGCGGCGATCCGGCGTATGGCCATCTCGCAACCCGTGCAAACGATTCCATGGTGCGGGTCATCGTGGGGAAGCTCGGGGCTGGCAAAACGGTTTACCTGCGGCGTCTTCAGGATTACCAGGCACATCAGGACTCCGTCTACGCCGACGTGCCGCAGCAGAGCCTGCCGAAGACCGAAGTTGTGGTGAAGGCGTGCCAGTGGTTCTCAGATCGTGTCCTGGTCGAGAAGTGGATGCAGATCTGGGAGCGCGCGATCATGCGGTCGCTAGCCTCGCACGTGCTGCGCCGTCCCGAGTTGCGGCAGCAGTTGCGCGACGAGCAGGCCGACGAGATCGAGCGGTCGTACGCGCGGCTGCTCGAGGACTTCCGCCGGCCCCGGTCGGTCTATAGCCAGGTGCGCGACATCATCAACCAGCGGCAGACCGGCTATCAGCTGTCTACGTACCTCGACGACCCGCTCTGGGACGACCTTGAAGATCTGCTCGGTGAAGTTGTCGGCCACCTCAAGCCGATCTATTTCTACCTTGACGCCTTGGACGAGGAGTTCAGCCACGCCCCGATGTACTGGCTGAGGTGTCAGGAGGGGTTGTTCTATCAGGTCATGCGGCTGCTCCGTGATCACAGGCTGGGCGGCCGCCTGCACATCGTCGTATGTATCCGCGACATTGTCATGTCGTCGGTGTACCGGTCAGAGCATGCGCCGCGGTACTACAACGAACCGCACATACGGGTCCTGACCTGGGACCGAAGCTCGCTGCTCTATCTGCTTCAGCAAAAGCTGCGGCGGCTGTCGCCGTCACTGCTGATGCGGCGCCCGGACAGCGGCCCCCCGACGATCCGCGATTGGCTCGGGGTCAACGGCGACTGGCCGGGATCCGATGGCGACGGAACCGTCGAGGACTACCTGCTCAGCCACAGCAGGCTGATCCCGCGCGACATCATCTCACTCGGCAATGAGCTGAACGAGGAGATCCTGCGGCAGAAGCAGGCTGGCCACGAGGGCCTGCCAACGGCAGCTCTCCAGGGGGTGGTTCAACGCTGCGCCAAGCGGTTCGGCGACTCCCAGCTCGCCCAGTGCGCCAACCAGATCTCGTCGGACCTGATGCCGAGCAACGCTGCGCTGCAAAACTACTCCGAATTGTTCACCAGCACCAAGGCCTACATGACCGGCATCCAGGAGGACGTTCGCTCATTCGTCCGGATGATCGGCGTCGACCGATTCCCGCGTGCGGATCTCGAGGCACTGCAGGAAATGGCAGCTCAGCACTTCGATGAGACGACGGACCTCGCCTCGGTCCTGTGGCAGAACGGCCTGCTCGGGTACGTCGACGAGATCGGGCGGCGCCGGTTCTACTCCATGGGCGACGTCGAGGAGTTTCACTTCCCGCCGGAAGTGGACACGTACGTGCTGCATCCGTGCCTGGTGGCTACCGTCGGGGGAATCCGGCATATGCCGCCGGATACCGCTGGAGCCAGAGCGGCGCGCCGTACCAGCTCGGCCACAACTCCTCAGCGCAATGGTCCTCCCGAGGCACCGCCCGCCGCGCTGCCCTCAGACCGCAGCCTGCCGCTCCCGGAACCTGACCCAGCGGAGGTGCGATCTTCGGCTGGGGCCAAGGCCGCTGACCACACTGTCGGCGATATCCTCGAGGACCGCTTCGAGATTTTGGACATCCTCGGGCAGGGCGGCTTTTCGAAGGTCTATCGTGTGCACGATCATGTCGAGGGTGAGGAGCGAGCGCTCAAGCTTTTCGACAGCGCCGCCGGGTATGAGGCGGTGCGCCGCGAGATCAGCGCCCTGCGGAGGATCCATCATCCCAACGTCGTGGAGGTCTTCTGGGCCGACAAGACCATGGTCGGCGACTGGTATCTCATCACCGAGTTCATTGACGGGGAGTCACTCGATGAGTTTGTCGCCGGAAAGAAGCACCTTCGCGACCGGGAGGCAGTAGATGTTGTACTCGATCTGCTAGACGCGCTCGTCGCTTTTCATCCTGATTCGGCACGCCTCAATCAGTTGGATGCTAAACGTCGCGAAGGCGACCTGCCGGAAGCCGAGCTTCGCGATTGGATGGAGCTGAAGGACAAGGGGCTGGTCCACCGCGATATCAAGCCGCTCAACGTGATGCTCACTCGCACAGGAACGAAACTGCTTGACTTCAACATCGCATCCCGGATCGGCGACCCCGTGCATACGCAGTCAGGCACGCCGCCGTTTCAGCCACCCGACGCCGGCCTCATTCGTTGGGATGTCTCCACCGACCTGTTCGCTGTCGGCGTACTGCTCTACCAGCTCCTCTGCAACGGCCACCACCCATTCCCGAACGCGATGCCCAAGGTCGACGAATCGGTGACCGACCCGAGAATGTTTCGCTCTGACCTCACCCCTGACCTTGCAGAATTTCTCATCAAGATATGCGCCCCAACCAGCGCTGATCGCTTCTCCACGGCCGCTGACATGCAGCTCGCCTTGCGTAACATCCGCGCTGACCTTTGACCAGGCGATCCCGAGGTGTTGTTGGTTCTCTCATGGCGAGATGCGCGCCCTGGAGTTCATGGCGGTCAACTCCCTTTCCTGACCTCATCGATGTGTGACCACCGCCGATCCCGACCATCTGGCACGAGACGCCTACGAGGCCTACCGCGCTGCCCATCCCACGCCATTTGCCGCCGAGGGAAGAAGTCAGTGAGCAGGAACAGGCGGCCTGGAAGGCGACGGTGTCCGCCATCGCTGGGTAGCGGAAATTCACCCGCGCCGTAGCATCTCAACCCGGCCAATCACCGGCAGCAGCCCCGATTACCTCGCCTGGACCGCGAAGGAGACTGTGCCTTAACAGCAGAGTCAGCGGGCAGGCGGAGCCGTCACGCCGCGGGACTTGACAATCTGGCTACTTAACGTCAACGTGCTCATAAGTAAGGTGTTCTGGTGGGACCTAATGAAGCGTCTCGACGAATTCCCACTCGACCAGGGCGGCAGGGTGGGGCAGGTCGGCGTGG
>Ga0070710_10001771_pt1 | contig 10203 bp, 15 predicted proteins | sample LARL52metaG_FD_65454 | JGI IMG/M metagenome (GOLD analysis project Ga0070710, IMG submission 65454) | Corn, switchgrass and miscanthus rhizosphere microbial communities from Kellogg Biological Station, Michigan, USA - LAR L5-2 metaG | ecosystem: Host-associated > Plants > Roots > Rhizosphere ... | reverse complement strand
TTTTGAGCAGATCGCCCAATCCGCCACCCATGGAACCACCGATGCCGCCACCTTGCGCACCGGTGTTAATAGGAGTGCCGCCCGGCGGTACGTGGGTACTCGCCTGGCCCGTTGACGATTGTGCGCCGGTGAAACCTTTGACCGCCTTGTAGGCGAGCAGGCCGAGGATCGCCATCGTGATCGGCGACATTCCTCCACTGCCACTGCTCGTATCTCGTTGCCCGCGCGGCCCATTCTGCATTCCGTTGAGCACGTCGATCAGACCCATGGTCGCCTCCTGTACAAACCCGAATGATGTTTTTCAGGTTATGACGTTGCGGTGACCGGAACATGGCAAGCAAGAGGCTTCGCGCTCGCTCGCGCGATTTTTACCGGGTGAGCCTTGCAGCGACCCCTATAGTGAACACTGCCACAAGACAGCATCGCATCGCGCATTTGGGACAAACAGTGGAGGAAACGTCATGAGTATTTTTGGAAGCATCATGGGCGCAATTTTTGGTCACGGTTCGGCGCAGGCAAGCGCTTCGCCAACACTCGCGCCCAGCGCGCCGCCGGCGCAAACCGTCGACGTCGCAGCGGTTGTCGACAAGGCCGCGGCCGCGACAGGAGAGAAGTTGGCCTGGCGCACCTCCATCGTCGACCTGATGAAGGCGCTCAACCTCGACAGCAGCATCGGCGCGCGCAAGCAGCTTGCGAAGGAACTCAACTACACCGGCGACACCAATGATTCCGCCACCATGAATGTGTGGCTGCACAAGCAGATCATGGCGAAGCTCGCCGCGAACGGCGGGAAACTGCCGGCCGATATCAAGGCCTGAACTTGCGGCCTGATACGCGACCTGATGTGTGAAGCTTTTGAGATGAACTGCCGCCGAGCGTTGTCGGCGGCAGTTATGTTCCCACCTGCATTCATCAGGGCCGTTTTTCATTAGAATTGTCGGCAATCGTTGCCCAAAAGCATCGCCCGGCACAATTCGCCTGCAGCGCGCACCGCCGCTACCGCAGCACCGCTCCCTGCCGCCGAAAGGGATTAGCGTCATCGCCGGGAATCGCGGGTAATAAGGCCGTTTCGTACCGGGGTGTTTCGTGACGATGGGGTTCTGGCCTAATCGCAAGATCTTTCGCTTCGCAGGCCTGATCGGGCTCGCCACGGCCTGCCTCACCCTTGCCAATTGCACGACCGACAATGTCGCCGGTACGGCCGACCGCAAACATACCGCCGCTGTCAGTTCGCGATTGCTTGCAACCGGCGAGACGGCCGCCTTGCTCGCAACGGCCGAGACGCCAACGGTCAATACCAGCGTTGTCCGCAAGCGTGTCGTGCCTGTAGCGCACGCGCACGCAGTTCCCGGAAGCGTCAATTACAGTGCAGTTGGCGTCGCGTCCTGGTACGGCGAGGATTTTCACGGGCGGCCCACCGCCAACGGCGAAACATTCAACATGAATTCGCTGTCAGCCGCACATCCGTCACTACCGCTGCCGTGCAATGTGCGGGTGACTAACCTGTTGAACCATCGCTCGATCGTGGTTCGCGTCAACGACCGCGGCCCTTACGTCGGCGGGCGAGTCATCGACGTATCGGCAAAAACCGCCAAGGTGCTCGGCTTCTACGACGACGGCTTGAGCAAGGTGAAAGTCGAATATGTCGGCCGCGCGCAGTAACGGCGGTCCAGGCGCGGCAGCCTGATGGCAATATCGCGGTAAAAATTAGCCCGGCGAGCCGCGCGCACGCACCGCGTTACCGTCGCGGCTTGCACGCCGCGCTTGCCGAAATTGCAACCTATTGCAGCCCCAATCGCCATTTCCAATCGGCATCACTCACCTTCGTTTCGAATTCCATTTGAATTTCTTGTACAGAGTAGGAGGGGGACGCATGCCAGGACGCAGAGCAATCCTGCCGTCGGCGATGTTCACTCTTGTCTTGATCGCCGCGTTATCATCACAAGCGGCACGCACAACGCACGCCGCCGATGATTGTCTCGCCAAGCCGAATGCACCGACACCACAAGGTCAGCACTGGTACTACCGGATCGACCACGCCAACAATAATCGTCAGTGCTGGCGGCTCGCACCGGAAGGACTTCCCGTCCAGAAAACAGCGCCGCAGGCCGAAGATGAAACAGCGTCCGAGCCGGACACTCAGCAACAGTCGCGCGCACCGCAAGCAGCGAGTGCGGCGCCGGCACCAGCGCCCACCCATCCTGCGCTCCCCGCCGCAACAGCGGCACCCGTGTTTTGGCCCGATCCATCCAGATTGCCGGCTCTGTTGCCGGTCATGCCGCAAGTCCAGGGCGAACCGCAGACAGCCAGCGCGGATGACACCGCGCCGGTGGTTGCAAGCGACGACGCTCCCGCCGCGACAGGCGATCCGCCGACCGGAAGCGTTCGTTCCGAACGTTCGTCACGGCAGCCGCCGGCCGCAGCTCCGCAACAATTCGCCGGGATCGATCACATCTTTGTTTTGCTGATGGTCATGTTCGCTCTGCTTGCCGTGACCGGCCCGATCCTTCATTTCACGCATCGGCAGCGTCAACGAGAAGTCATTCAATACAAACCGCCGCGATGGGCTCCGGTCGTTGCACTGAATACGCCGGCCACGCGTTTGCGTGCGACCCCGCCGCCTGGTCCCGCAATCGTCGCATACCGCCCTACCCGGCGGAGCGCACCGCGGACCCACCAGACCGATTGGCGGCCAGCTCCGGACCTGATTCCAGCGCCCACTCCACAACCGGCTCCCATTCCGGTTCACCCGCCTGACCCTAACGAGCGGTTGAGGCACGCGTTGCAACAACTGGTCGACCGCATACAGACGATCCAAAAACCAGAGCCACACATCACACAGCCCCCGGTGCAGCGGGAAGATGTCGATTTGCTGAAGAACGCGCGATAGTCGCTCGATCGAAAGACCGCTAGTATTGTTGAATGTTGCGGATCTTGATCGCGCTCGCCATCGTTGCGGCCACCGGCGGATCCGCGCTGGCCGAGACGCTGAATTCCTTCCGCCACGCGCATGGCTTGCCGGCGCTGCATCAGAGTGGAGCCTTGCAGGCAATGGCGCAACGCCATGCGCGCAGCATGGCCGCGCGGCAGTCAATGGATCATGCGGATTTCTACGCCGAGCACGGCCGCTCCGGCGCCAGCGCCGAAAACGTGGCCGCCGGCTGCGCGAGCGAAAGCTGCGTGATGAGCATGTGGGCCGAATCGTCCGGACATCGCGCCAACATGCTGCTGTCCGGCGTCCGAAACTATGGACTCGCATCCGCCGCCAGCGGCGGTACGCGTTACTGGTGCCTGGTTCTGGGCCGCTAGGCCGGCTGACACAGATTAGCCGCGGTCTTTCAGACAAGTCCTCATTTCAGCCCTAATGGAACCCTTTTCGGTCCGCATGGTTTGTCAGGTGATGTCGGGCAAACCTGAGGCCATCATGGCTTTATCGATACCCGTTCCGGAGAGCCGCAGGTGTCACGCGCGCGCGCGTGAATTCCGGGCCATGGCTCAATCGCTTCGTGTTCAGAGTTCGCGCGATCAGATGCTCAAGGCGGCCGCCGATTTCGAACGCATGGCGCAGGACGCCAGGGCGCGCGAAATCGCCGAGGGCCTCACACATCTGCGGGCGCTTGCGAGCACACGGGCGGCCACCGCGGCTTGATGAATTTGACGCGCGTAGTGAGCGTCCCGCACATGCAGTCGTTACTGCGCGCGGACGTGGCGCTTCCGGTGATGTTTCAGCGCCGGGGCAGCAGAGGCTGCGGAAAGATAGGGATTGGGATTGCACCAGCCGCGATTGCCCGCGAGGACATGAGGCCGGCATTCCTCAATCGTACGAAACTCGCAATCCCACTGCATGTCGCCGTCGCCCATCGCGACTACCGCGCACCAGGGGGCCGCATAATAATCTGCTGCGGCAGGCTGCAAACCGAAACCCATGAAAACCAAAGCGGCGATCAAGCCCAATATCGTCCGGACCATCGTACAAACTCCCTGTCTGTACAGATAATAACACCGGAATACCCCGCATAATTCGCCGCTCCTCGGCCAGCCGGCCCGGCGGCCGCCAATAAACCTATCCATTGAATTCGCCGGAATTTTCCCGTCAGGCGTTCAAATTTTTCCGAAACAGTAACCGTAAAATGGCATCGGACGGGCGTTTTCGCGGCGACAAAATAATGGCAAACCCTTGAGCGGCCAGCACAACACGCGTTGGTTTGAATTTGAATCAACCGTGCCGCAACTTTGAGGCACCAGTTCCAGTTCTTCTTAATCGGCGCGACGGTATCTTGCTGTGGCACGGACCCACAGGAGCCTTTTCAGATGTCCAAGGTAATTGCGTTTCTGAAAGACGAGTCGGGGGCTACCGCGATCGAATATGGCCTGATTGCTGCCGGTATTTCGGTCGTGATCATCGCCACGGTCAACGCGATCGGCTCCAGCCTCAATGCCAAGTTCGACTACATCGCCACCACCCTGAAGTAACACTTCCGTGTGGCTGCAATGCTAAAAGCCGCCGGGTTGACGGCGGCTTTTTCATTTGGCGCATGGCGACCCCGTACACACGTCCCGTCGGGCCGTCTGACGTATCGAGGTGAATTTTTGAGGCGTTGCAGATGGCCGGGTCGGAAGGCCCGGGAATGATGCAGCGGCTACAGACCAGAAATCAGAAATACCAGCGTCGCGAACCCGCAGAGCGCTACCCCCGCGAGCAGGAGCGACCACTCCGAGGGCTTGAGGGCGCACACCCTCCCCTCGTTCACGACGTAGGCCATCAGAGCAGAAACCCTTTCCATTTTTGCCTCCACGGCAAAGCTTTTTTTGCTGACTGAACCCTAGGACAGGGACGGTTTGCGCAATGTGATCCGCATCACCAAAAACGCGATTTTTGGCGCGGTTCTCAGGCTCGGCGTGGCAACGTTTGGGCTGTTTGCCGCGGCCGTCAGGGCAATGGCGCCGCCTGCACCGGCAGGGCCTTCATGCCGGGATGCGAGACGTGCAGATCGTAGATCGATACCGCGCTCTCGATTGACCCGGTTGAATCGTGCGTGCCGGCAACGGTCTTGTTCGGTGCGACCATGACCTTGATGGCGACACCAACCAGAATCAGAACGACGACGGCGGTCACTGTGATAGCGCGCTGCATGAGGCTCTCCTTCTTAGGATCACCCCCAACCCCGAGACGAACAATCGCGCCGGCCACGCCGAATGTTTGTGAGCGGCCTCACACTGGCTGGAAATTTAAGGTTGGAACTTCAGATCGCGCCGACCGCCCAGGTCACAATGTCGGTGGCCACCTGCGAGAAAGCCTGGTTCAGCGCGCCGACCGCATCAGGCGCTTCCGTACTCTTGGCAGAAATGCTCGCGGAAAAAACACGCGCGTCGGCAACGACACCTTTGTCGCTGACGAGACGCGCGGTCAGGTCGACCACAGCCTTCGGCGAGGGCATCAGCGCAATCTGAAAACTGCGGATCACGAGCTCCAACCGGTAATCGGGGTTGAGCTGGTCGAGCGGGCGGCTCACCGCGCTGAGCTGGCGTGCATTTTCGAAGCTCTGCACGATCCGCGCTTGCACCAGCTTCGGCAGGTTGTCGGCCCATTGCGCATTGTTGACGCTGGTGTAGGTACCAGCGCCGTCGCGGATCAGGATCTTCTGGGAGTCAAACAGGATAATGGCGCTGGGATCGGGAATGACGAGTTGTCCCTTGATGGTTTTCGTAACCTGGGGGAAGGCCGTCGCGGGCGTCAGGTCGTAGACGGGCGGCCCCGCCTTGGGCGTCCCGCTGCCGGTCAGATTTTCCAGGCCGCCGATGAGACCTTCGACGCGTTGCGAATTGCGGCCAAGCATGTCGGCGAAGGCCGCAATGCCGGTAATCGCCGTGTTCAGCGGCTTCGCATTCTGGTCGAGAATGCCGTCGATGTGACGCAACGTTTCCTGCGCCGACTCGGTCAGGCTGCGGCCAACATCGGCGCCCGCGATGATCAGCGGCGGCTGGCCATTGTTCGACGTCAGCCGCGGTGAATCAGCTGTGCCACCTTTCAGCGCGACCGCGGCAGCGCCGGTCAGCCCCTGGTATGAAATGTCCACGATCGTGTCGGCGCGGACCGGGGTTTCCGGATCGAGGGAAGCCGTTACGGTGACACGCTTGGGCGCATTCGGATCGAGCGCGATGCGCGTCACGGCGCCGGCGCGAACGCCATTGAACAGAACGCTGGCGCCGATGGCGAGACCGGACACCGGCTGCTCGAAACGGATTTCATAAAGCGCCCGCTGACCAATGCCGCCGACATTCTTGATCCAGTAGACGAAGCTGAACGCGGCCAGGAGGCAGGCGAGCGCGAAAGCGCCGATGAGCGTGTAACGGGCGCTATTTTCCATGGAGCTCTCAAACCCTTCCGCGCCCCGGCGGGCCGGTGACTAACGGCTGAGCGAGATGGACGCCTTCACGACTTGTCCGCCGCCCTGCGAGTCAATTGTTACACTTTGCCGCCGGTTGCGGGTGGTCATGACGAGGTCGGCGGCAAAGCCGTTGCTTTCGACGTGCAGCTGCAGGCGATCGCCTTGCGCATTTCCCACCGCGGTGCCGCCGACGCTGCGCGTGCGTTCGGTCCAGCGGCCTGACACCTGGTTTTGTTCGTCTGCGGTAAATTGGCCGCTCAGGTCGAAATTGTAGCTGTCGCTGGCACAGCGCAATTGCAGGTCGATTTCACGCATGCTGCTGCCGCGCGGACGATAACTCGCGTTGCAGCGGATCCGCTCCGCGGCGCCGTTGCTGGGCCGCAGGGTGCCGTTTCCGGACCAACTGCCGTCGAATTCGTGGAATGGGCCATCGTCCGCCCGCGCGGACCGCAGCGGGCTGGCGAATGTCAAAACCAGGATCAGGATGCCGCCCATGAGGGCGGCGGGCGAAAAACGGGCAATCGAGCGCTGCAAAGGCATATTCCCATACAAGTTTGAGGTGGCCGGCAAACAAAAGGACTGCCCGCCCTGACCGCGAACGGGGTTCCCCGCTGAGCATGTGGCAGCCGGCTGCTATACAGTCTAGTGCGATTTTATCACAAGTTTATGGGCTACTTTTTGTCACCCGGAAGGAATACCTTGAACGGCCGCTTGATGGTGCCCGTACACGAGCGAGTCATGGTTTTGCCACCATCGGTCCAGGTCTGCGTTCCCTTCAAATCGGCATGGCGCCTCACAAAAGTGCCGGCGTATTTCGCTTCATATTGACGATTCCCGCCCTTCCAGGCGCCTTGCAGGCTCAGCGCATCGCCGCTCAGCGTCCCGGTGCCCTGCTCTGGCGCGGCGACCGATGTGTCATGCAGCCGCACAACCTGCGTGTACCGGACTGCGCCTGCAGCGATTGTGACCTCGATGGCCTCGCGGCTTTTGCCTGCCGAAAACGGCAGTTTGTCGCACACCATCGTCCCGCGATAGACCGCGTCGCGCACCTGCGCCGACGCCGGTGTGCCCGCTATTGCCGCAGCCGCTGCAACAAGCACGCCGATCGCATGTCTCGTCCCCACCATCCCGCGCTCTCCCCACTTTTCGATTATTGCCGCAGTTTCAGCGGCCCGATCGATGCATTCCCAAACCCGTCAATACCCCGATTTGTTCAAGCGCCGGGCCGCTAAGCTTGCAACGCCTTTGCGTAATACTGCATACTTTTCGGACGTCGCGCCAAAGGGAGCATATCATGTCTCATTTCGCCAGAGGATTATTTACCGGCGTCGTCGCAGCGGTGGCCATAGGCGCCGTTGCATTCATGAGCACGCAGGCCGGGGCCGCCACGATGTCCAAGGCCGACAAGGCGGCGCTGAAAGAAGCGACCGCGTCATGCAAGCATGAGGCGAAGGGCAAGAAAATTCATTGGCCTGCCAGCCGCGCCTACGTCCGCGACTGCGTCAAGGAGGCGCTCAAGGATCATCCCAACATCAGCGTCATCAGGCTGTACATCGACGACCCGGATATGCCCGTGACGCAAGTCAAGGATCACATGTAAAGATGAAGTGTCGGCAATGCCTGAGGCCACCGAAAGCGGTGGCCTCTTTATTTTGGCCGGCGGCTAGCGTGGCACCGGCAGCGGGACGCCGGCCGGACGCGTCTCTTTCTGATCCAGTCTCTTTTTATATTCTTCCACGACGCCTTCGAGCCGCGAGATATTTTGCAGCAACCGCTCGCTGGTGAGACTGAGCAGGTAATAACCGAATTCCGGATTCTGGAAATACAGCTCGAGCAACGTTTCGTAGGTGATGGTCAGCACGTCGCCATTCTCGATGCACTGGATCGTTTGAGTGCGCCGGTTTTTCGGCGCAACGAACCCAAGTTCGCCCATGATGCGGCCGGGCGGCAACTCGATGCCGATTTCCGTGACCAGGAATTTTCCGGTGACTGTCAGAAACATTTCATTGGCGACATCGCCTTTGCGGAAGAGGACCTCGCCCTTGCGATATTTTCGCGGCGTCATGTACGGCCGCAGCCAGTCCATCGACAGGTCGCCTTGCGAGGACATCCGCGCCTTCTTGACCAGCGTGAGCATCTGGCGGAGCCGGATGACGTTCACCGGCAGCGACAAAAGATAAAGAAGGAACGTGCCGACGGCGCCGGCCACCAGCCCATAGGCCATGAAAAACGCGATGCTGATGATGCCGATCACGCGCAGCGGAACGATGGTGCGCATCATCAGCGTCGCCACGTAAAACATCGCGCCGGCCAGCGCGAGCATGTTGGCCGTATTGATGTTCGCCAGCGCGAGCTCCGACAGACCGTGGTAGACCGCATCGTAGGTGATGTGGGCGGGATCGACGCCAAGCTTGAGAAAAAGCTTGTCGATCCCCAGATTCCCCGCGAAATCGGCGATGTGATTGACGGCCGAATCGAGACTTGCGCTTATCATGCTCCCAACCCCAGTCTGCCGAACGACGTAGCTGACTTATATTACAGTGCGCCCGCCGGGTAATCGAGTGAACTCCGTCACTTAGCATGTCCAGCCGTGAGGCCACTGACCGAAGGCCTGGGCCGTCCTATTCCGGCGATCCGGCCCCGCCGGGACGGCGTGTTCGGGGGGTCTAGAGTCCTTTTGTGACAAGCCTTCTAACGATCCTGGAGACCCTTGTAATCACCGGCCGGCAGCCGAACGCCTGCTGAGGGGCTGCTGGGCGTTACTCCGGGGCCGGCTCGCGATATCGCAAAAGTTTTAGCGTGGGGATCACTCGCGCGGCCAGCTTTGCTACGGTTCCCCCGGGATGAAGCAATGCTGCCTGGGGAACAGCCATGAACTTGAATTACGTGACCATGATCGGATTTATCGCGTCCGGCCTGGTGATTGCGACATTGTCCATGCGGACAATGATTCCGCTCCGCATCGTGGGCCTCCTGAGCAATGTTGCGTTCGTGTCCTACGGTCTGCTGTTCGGCAGCATGCCGACCGTGATGCTCCACAGCATTCTCTTCCCGCTCAATATCTATCGCCTGCGCGAGATGCTCAACCTTATCAAGCGGGTCAAGGCCGCCAGCAAAGGCGATATGTCTCTGGACTGGATCAAGCCGTTTATGAGCAAGCGTGCCATTGAGTCCGGCGAGATCCTGTTTCGCAAAGGCGACGAAGCCAACCATATGTATTTTCTCGTCGATGGACAGCTTCACCTGAAAGAGATCGATCTCAATATCCAGCCCGGCGCCGTGGTCGGCGAGCTCGGCATGCTGGCGCCAGCGCGCACGCGCACACAGACGCTGGTCTGCACGCAGAGCGGATCAGTGCTGGAAATTTCCTATGACAGGATTGAGGAGCTCTATTATCAGAACCCGCAATTCGGATTCTATTTCCTTCGCCTGTCCACAGCGCGCCTGTTCGAGAATATCGGACGGCTCGAAGGTGCGCTCGCCGAGCGCGACCGGGAAATTCTCACGTTGCGCAATGCCGTCGCCGCCCGCTAGGGCGCGTCAAGACACAATAAAAAAACTGAATAAATGTGCATTTTAATGGCACGGCCCGCTCGCAATTTGTTGATCCTGTATTGATTCATGCGGCCACACAGGACGCGTAGAGTACCGCTCCACGTACCGCGTTGTAACAATGACCGATCCAGCAAAATTCAATCGTCTGAGCCGGAGAGCCCTGCTCGCCGGAGTGCCTTGGCTCGTCGCCGGCTGCGCCAGTTCGAGCCGGTTCGAGTGGCCGGCCGCCGCAATATCCGACTACGGCCAATACGGGCCG
>Ga0070710_10001768_pt1 | contig 10212 bp, 8 predicted proteins | sample LARL52metaG_FD_65454 | JGI IMG/M metagenome (GOLD analysis project Ga0070710, IMG submission 65454) | Corn, switchgrass and miscanthus rhizosphere microbial communities from Kellogg Biological Station, Michigan, USA - LAR L5-2 metaG | ecosystem: Host-associated > Plants > Roots > Rhizosphere ... | reverse complement strand
GGGCGGACGAATTCCAGCAGCGGATGCTCTGAAGCGGGCGCAGATCAAGCCGCTCGCGCTGGAAGCGAAGGAATCGATCTCCCTAATTAACGGCACGCAGGGAATGCTCGCGGTGGGCACGTTGGCATTGCTGGCTGCGGAAATTTTGGTGGATTCCGCCGACGTACTGGGCGGTCTCTGTTGCGATGCGCTGAAAGGGACTGATGCAGCGTTCGACGAGCGTATTCACAAGGCCCGGCCACACAGCGGGCAGATGAAGACCGCGGCGAATCTGCGGAAGATGCTGGAGGGCAGCCAGATTCGCGAATCGCACCGCAATTGCGGCCGGGTGCAGGACGCTTACTCGCTGCGCTGCATCCCGCAGGTGCACGGTGCAGTGCGCGACACGCTGGCGCACTGCCGCGAGGTGTTTGAGACTGAGGCGAACTCAGCGGTGGATAATCCGCTGGTCTTTATCACTGATGCGAAGAATTCCGAGGGCGATGTGATTTCAGGAGGGAATTTTCACGGCGAGCCGCTGGCGTTTGCGTTGGATTTTCTGGCAATTGCCCTCAGCGCGCTGGCAGGCATCAGCGAGCGGCGAATCGAGCGCCTGGTGAATCCCTCACTGAGCGAGGGGCTGCCGCCGTTTCTGGCGCAGGGCGCCGGACTAAATTCCGGTTTCATGATGGCGCAGGTCACGGCGGCGGCGCTGGTCAGCGAGAACAAAGTGCTGGCGCATCCCGCCTCAGTCGATTCGATTACCACCTCGGGCAACAAGGAAGATTACGTTTCCATGGGCATGACGGCGGCCCTTAAGCTGAAACGCGTTGTCGAGAACACCCGCAACGTTCTGGCGATTGAGGCGATGGCGGTGGCGCAGGCGATCGACTTTCTGGCTCCGCTGAAGACGTCGAAGCGCGGACAGGCGGCGCATGCGGCGATTCGGGCGGTTTGCCCAACAGTCGACAAAGACCGGGTGATGTACAAGGATTTTGCGCGGCTGGCGGAGTTGATTGGAAGTGGAAAGGTGGCGAAGGCGTTAGGGTAATGAAGAATGGGAATTATTGATTCATTGTTTCGTAAGACGAAAAATCCGGATATCGAATTTACGAATCCGGATCTAGTCCAAGCGATGAACGAGATCGCGTCGAACGATAACCCCGATAATCGCAAGCGACTCTACAATGCCCTGCTCGTCTCGATGTTGTGGATTCCGGTCCCAGAGGTCCCACGAGAACTCCGGCCTGGACTGAACACGACAAAAGCTGCGGTGCAGCTTCAAGTTACGGGAATAACCGACAGCAACGGCATCCGCCTTGCCCCGGCGTTCACGGACTCTGAGGCGCTGCGGACCTGGGATCCGAATACCCCGCATCTAGCAATCAAGGCGCAAGATTTGTTTCGCTTCGTGGTGGAAACCAATCTCCAAGGCATCATTATCAATCCCTTCGACCCGATAAGAAAAATGATTCGTCCAGGCGGACGTATAAACCGCGACGAAGTCGATCTGCTCGCAAAGGGAGTTGTTCCTATCCGTGCTGGGCCAAATCTTGTTCAATTTCAATTCAGGGGAAACCAGAAGGTTGCGGTTGGACGACCAGCGCACCCCCCGAGCATGACCGTAGAACAACTCTTGAGTGCCGCTGCTTTCGATCTTCCGGAGATCGCTGAACTCTACATCTTTCAGATGACTATCCAGGCCGGATTAAGCTCTGCTGTAGTTGGGATAAATTTAGGCAGCGCAGCATCGAAAGGGCGACAGGACGAGATTGCCAACATTATGGGCAGGGCGGTCCGTGCAGAGCTTAAGACAGGGGAGTCTTTGGATTTTATGTTCCTCAACGGGTCGCTGCGTGAACAAGTAAGAAATATCGGCAAAGCTATCTATCGAAGGTCATGAGTCCGGGCTGGCTTCCGAGGCAACGGTTCCTTGCTTAGCTGCGCTGCCATCCAATCCCAACCTTTCAGCAATCCCCTGCAGGGCCTGAATGCAAAAGCCGATGTGCTCGTCCAAATCCACTCCCAGGGCGGCGGCGCCGGTGATGATGTCTTCTCGATTCACTTTGCGGGCGAAGGCTTTGTCTTTCATTCTCTTTCGAACTGACTTTGTATCCACTTCCGCCAACGATTTTCCCGGCTTGATCAGGGCGACGGCGGTGATGAATCCGGCGAGTTCATCGCAGGCGAAGAGAGCTTTTTCCATTGGCGTGTCGCGGGTGACGCCAGTGTATTCGGCGTGCGACATGACTGCGCGCGTAATCACCTCAGGCCATCCGCGCTGTTTCAGGATTTCGTTGCCTTTGTAGGGATGGTCTTCGAGGCTGGGATATTTTTCGTAGTCGAAGTCGTGGATGAGGCCGACGATGCCCCAGAGGTCTTCTTCGGACATTCCCTCAGGGGCTAAAGCACGGGATTCCTTGGCGCTGCTTTGCGGCACGCCTGAAGGCGTGCCCTGATACGAACCGGAACGATCCTGAGATGACTCGCCACCGGCGAATTTCTTGGAGCAAGCGCGCATGCAGGCTTCCACTGCCAGGGCGTGCTTGCGCAGACTTTCCGATTGGGTGAACTCAGTTAGTAAACACCATGCGGCCTCACGATCGATCATGCTCTTGCCTTGTCTCCAGCGGGATTTCGCTCTTGCAATTTGTGTTTAGACGGGTGAAGTTGAGCCTGGATGCATTTTACTCTTGACATCCACAGGGGTTGTACCGCAGATTGGCTCTGCAGTCGGAACCTCTCCCCCAATTTTGGTTCCAAAAGTAGATGTAAGGAGTAGCCCGCTCTGGCACTCCCACAACCCGATGGCCACGACTCTTGCCCCGGTAAACTCTAGGGAGGTCGTCCGTTGCGATCACTGCCTGCTGGTTCAATTCCGTACGGTCAATAACAATTGCCGGCGCTGCCACTCGTCCCTTGACGAGGAGCCAGAGCCTGAACCGGTCGTGCTCGCGCCCACAGTAATGATGCCCATGCCCGGCACCGGGCGGGGACACTTGAACCTGGCCACATCGATCCGCTCGCTGCGGTTGCGGAGCGGACTGAGCCAGCGGCAACTGGCGGGGCGCATGTCGGTTCCGCGAACCTACGTCTCCAAAATTGAAAACGAGAAAGCGACGCCAACGCTGTCGTCCCTGGAACGGCTGGCGCGAGCCCTGGAGGTGACCGTGCCGGAACTCTTAAGTGGCGGAGAAAAGAACCGTCAGGACGAAATCAGTGAACTGATGAAAGATCAGTTCATCGCGGAGATTATGCCGTTCGTGTCGCAGTTGAATGGGATGCAGATGTCGAGCGTTCTGACTCAGTTGCGGGATTTGACGGTGCGGCCGAGAAGGACGGCGTAGAAGAGCAAGAGCCGGGCTTCGCCTGGCGGACAGCCGAGGGCGGCTGTCCCCACATAACTTTTATCCGGGCAACCAGCCAACTGCAGTGCCGGAACCGATTTTGGTTCCGGCTTTTTTTGTGCGCAACTTTTGCTGCGTCGCACCCCGCGCACAGCCTCGCCTGAATCCGATTAGGATTGATCCTCATCTATCCAGCATGAACCTGGACGAAGATAAAAATTCTCTTACTGCTTTGTCGGGCGGCGTTTTGCTCGCGGATGCTTCGCCATCGAGCGATTGGGCCGGCAGTCAACGCAGCTCAGAGGTAAGCTCCTCCGACCACGACGATTCTCTGCTTGATGCTTACTCTCGCGCGGTAATCGGCGCGGTGGGGCGCGTCAGCCCATCGGTGGTGAATATCGAAGTGCATACTGCGGGACGAGGACGATCGGGTGAGCCGCGCGAGCGGCGCGGGGGAGGCTCGGGATTCGTGTTCACGCCGGACGGGCTGATTCTTACCAATAGCCACGTGGTGCATGATGCGAGCCGGATCGAAGTGACTCTGGCCGATGGGCGCCGTATGCCGGCCAGTGCGATTGGCGACGATCCGGCCAGCGATCTGGCTGTCGTTCGCGTCGACGAACCGGGCTTGACTGCGGCGTCACTGGGTGACTCGCAGAATTTGCGCGTAGGGCAACTGGTTGTGGCGATTGGCGCGCCGTACGGGTTTCAGTCGACGGTGACGGCGGGCGTGGTGAGCGCGCTGGGTCGGTCGCTGCGGTCGTATTCGGGGCGGTTGATTGACGATGTAATTCAGACTGATGCCGCGCTAAACCCCGGCAATTCCGGCGGCCCGCTGGTGGATTCGGCGGGGCGCGTTGTGGGAGTGAACACGGCGACCATTTTGCCGGCGCAGGGGATTTGTTTTGCCATCGGCATCAACACCGCGAAGTTTGTGGCCAGCCGGTTGCTGCGCGATGGACGAATACGGCGAAGCTACATCGGAGTCTCGGCGCAGACGGTGCCCGTGCATCGGCGTGTGGTGCGGTTTTACGATCTGCCGAAGGAGTCGGGCGCGCTGGTTTTGTCGGTCGAAGAAAACAGTCCGGCGAAGCGGGCGGGGTTGAGGGATGGTGATATTGTCGTTGCCCTGGAGGGCAAGCCGGTGGCTGGTGTGGATGATCTGCATCGCGTACTGACAGATGTGCGTGTTGGTGTAGGCAGTGTTCTGACGGTGCTGCGGCAGACGGAGAAGCTGGAGTTGAGGATTGTGCCCGAAGAAGCGAAGTAAGTTGTGGCACAGACCATGTGGCGCGGGCGCTCGCGCCCGCTAGTGCCGGCAGAGAATCGGACGGTATTTCGCTGATAAGCTGATTTCGATGGCAATTACCTGACACTTATCGGCAGGCACGGGCGAGGGGCGCCCGCGCCACACTGGCTCATTGCACCCCCCTTCCTCCGCGTGGTAGCCTCTTACCGAAGGGGATCACTTTGCAACACAAAGTTCCCGCCGGACTGGATCGCAAGGAAACGGAAGTCTACCGGCATCTGGATCCAGAGCGGCTCCCAAAACACATCGCGATCATTATGGACGGCAACGGGCGCTGGGCGAAGCGGCGCCACTTGCCGCGCGTGGCCGGGCATCGCGCCGGAGTGGCGGCCGTGCGTTCGACGGTGGAGACGGCGGCGCGCATCGGCGTTCACGCCATCACGCTGTACGCCTTCTCGGAGGAAAACTGGAAGAAGCGGCCCAAGAGCGAAGTGGATTTTCTGATGGGACTGTTGAGCCGCTACCTGAAGGCGGAGGTTCCCACGCTCAATGAGAACAACATTCGCCTCGAATACATCGGGCGGCAGCACGAACTGCCGGAGGAAGTGCAGGAGCGCATGGAGTGGGCGCGCGAAGCCACGGCGCGCAATAGCGGAACGGTACTGACGCTGGCGCTGAACTACAGCGCGCGCAGCGAATTGGTGGATGCATTTCGGTCGATGGTCAACTCAGCCTCGCAGAATGGCGGACTCGAACATTTGCGGATTGACGAAGACGCCGTGGCACGCCATCTTTACACGCGGCACCTGCCCGATCCGGATCTGGTGGTTAGAACTTCGGGCGAAATGCGGTTGAGCAATTTTCTGCTGTGGCAGTTGGCCTATGCGGAGATTTATGTTACTTCGACCCTGTGGCCCGATTTTCGCGGCGTGCATCTGCTGGAGGCGATTGCCGAATACCAGAAACGGGAGCGGCGGTATGGCGGGCTGAACCATGGCGACGCGCGCGACGAGCGGGAAAAAGCTCGGAAGTAGATTTCCATTTCGGCTAACGTGGACAGTGCGACAGCAGATTCCTCCCCGGCTAAAACCCGGGTGGGAATGACAGGGATTGTGTAATGATCTGGAGGGCGCGGCTTGGGCTGCGCCCTTTTCTAATTGACCATTTCTAATTGACCATGGAAGCTAAGGTGGACGACTTCCCTTGCTGAAGCGCATCGCAACCGCGGTGGTCCTTATTCCGATTGTGATGTTGCTGGTGCTGCGCGCGCCCGTGCCGGTGCTGGCGGTGGTAGCGGCGGCAGTGGCTCTGGTCACGGTTCGGGAGTTTCTAAAGCTGACAGAATCGTATGGCGTGCAGCCGATGCGGCTGCCGACCTATATCTTGGTGGGACTGTTGTTCCTGCTGTTGGCGGTCACCGCCGCCGAAACGCCGCAAGTCTCGGCGCTGAAGTTTGTCTTGGGTGCGGTATTTGCTGCCACGATCGCTCCATTTATTTTTCTCAGCATCACGATGCGGCGGGCGCAGTTGAGCGGTGCCTATCCCGCCGCGGCGGCCTCAGCGTTCGCTTTCGTCTACATCGCCCTACCCATGGCCATGCTGGTGCAGCTTCGCCAGCAATGGGCGGGGGCGTTCTGGCTGCTCTATTTGCTTCTGGTGGTTTGGGCAGGAGACATTTTTGCCTACTTTGTAGGTCGCTCCCTGGGGCGCCACCTGATGGCGCCGCGAATCAGTCCGAAGAAAACCTGGGAGGGTTCGGCGGCTTCGCTGGCCGCAAGCCTGATCGTCGGAAGCCTGCTTTTCACCTATGCCCTGGAGATCAGCTCGTTCCTGCTGAGGGTGGGGTTAATCCAACGCCGCGACGGCCTATTCGAGAAGCAAGAACTTTGGTCCATCATCCTGCTGACGGCCGGGCTGAACATTGCGGCGCAATTGGGCGATCTGGTGGAATCGCTGATCAAACGTGGCGCGAGCGTGAAAGACTCTGGCAATATTCTTCCCGGCCACGGCGGCATGCTGGACAGAATCGATGCCTTGCTCTTTGCCGCGCCGGTACTGTGGTTCTACGCGGCAGCGCTCTTTCCCCCCACCCGTCCCTGGTAACGCGTAAAATAGAGATTCCATTCGACGACTTCGCGAAGATGAAACGCATTGCCATCCTCGGGTCCACGGGTTCCATCGGCCGCAGCACTTTAAGCGTGGTGGAAGCTTATCCCGAGCGCTTTCAGATCGTCGCTCTGGCTGCCGGATCGAATCTGGATGCAGCCTTCGAGCAGACGCGGCGCTGGCAGCCGCGTTTAGTTTCGATCGCATCTGAAGTCGACGCCGACGCCCTGCGTGCGCGCCTTGAGCAAGTGGGTCTGAGCGAGGTTGAGGTAGTGTATGGCGCTGCCGGCACGGTGAAAGTAGCAACCAATCCGGAAGTTGATTTCGTGGTCAGCGCTATCGTGGGCGTGGCCGGGCTGGAAGCGACTTATGAAGCAGTAAAAGCGGGAAAGACCATCGGCGTTGCGAACAAAGAATGCCTGGTCGCTGCGGGCGAACTGATTACGGCCGAGGCCCGCCGCCAGGGCAAACCGCTGCTCCCCATCGATAGCGAACATAATGCCGTGCATCAATGCCTGCGGGGCGGGCGCATGGAGGAAGTGGAGCGCATCTGGCTCACAGCTTCGGGCGGGCCTTTTCTAAACACTCCGCAGTCGAAATTCAGGTCGATCACGGTGGAGCAGGCACTCAAGCATCCTACCTGGAAGATGGGCAAGCGCATCACCATCGACTCGGCCACACTGATGAATAAGGGTTTCGAGGTGATTGAGGCGTGCAGATTGTTTCACATTCCTCCGGCCAAAGTGGAAGTCCTGGTGCATCCGCAGTCGACCATCCACTCCATGGTTGAGTTTGTCGATGGCAGCATACTGGCTCAGTTTTCGGTGACCGATATGCGCCTGCCGATCCTGTACGCGCTAACATATCCGGAGCGGATTCAGTCGGATATGCGGTTTCCGGTGGGTAACTTGCGTCATCTGGACTTCTCCCCCCCGGACATGAATAAATTCCCATGTCTACGTTTGGCGTATGAAGCGGTGGAGGCGGGCGGGGCGAAGACGGTGGCGCTGAACGCGGCTGATGAAGTGGCGGTAGCGGCGTTTCTCGCAGGCAGCATCGGATTCGATGAGATCCCTGGAATCATCGAAAGCGCAGTTTCGGCATCTAATTCAGGGAAGTTGGCCTCGATTGCCGAAGTTCTTGAAGCCGATGCGGAAGCGCGCCGATATGCTCAAGAGCGGGTTTTAGCGATGGGCAAGAAAACTGCACAGCCGCGGGCAAAATCTGTGGTGTAGGGAGTGAATCTAAACGGGGGAGCTTTTCCGAATTTTTATGTCTGATTTCTTGATTTCTATCGCTGCCGTCGCTGTCGTCCTGGGCTTCATGATTCTGATTCACGAATTTGGACACTATGCTGTGGCCAAATTACTGAAGGTCCGGGTGGAAGTGTTCTCCATTGGATTCGGGAAGCGCCTGCTGGGCTTCCGCAAGGGCGACACCGACTACCGCATCAGCGCCATTCCCCTGGGCGGGTACGTGAAGATGAGCGGCGAGAATCCCATGGACGAGCGGACGGGCGACCCCGCCGAGTTCATGTCGCACTCGCGCTGGCACCGTTTTCTAATCGCCATCGCCGGCCCGTCGATGAATATTCTGCTCGCCATCTTTCTGCTCACCGTGGTTTACATGGTGCACTACGAGTATCCGGTGTTTCTGGACAAGCCGGCAGTCATTGAAGGAATCAAGCACGACTCGGCTGCGGCGCAAGCCGGCCTGCAAGCTGGCGACCGCATCGTGAAGGTCGACAATATTGAGAATCCCACGTGGGAGCAACTGCAGCCTCGGGTGTGGCTCAGCGCGAACCAGCCTTTGACTGTCACCATTCAACGCGGGAGTCAGACTTTTCAGAAGACAATCGTGCCCCAGCCCGTTACCTCGTCGGAAGTCGGCTCGGCCGGCTGGTACCCGGGGGAACCCGTTGTCGTTGGCCGCGTGGAAGCTGGCACGCCCGCGGCGAAGGCCGGCATCAAGGAAGACGACCGCATCATTGCGCTTGACGGCGAAACGCTGCCTTCCATTGAAAGCATGATTGAACGCCTGCAGCAGACCAAAGACAAGCCGGTGGATCTCACTGTGATTCGCGGCGGGCAGAATCTTAATTTTAGAATGACTCCGGTTCTTGCCAAGACAGAGGATCCGAAGGAGCAGAGATACCGGCTGGGATTCCTCAACAAGAGTGAAACCAAGGTGACGACATTGCCTTTTGCGCAGGCTTTCAGCCTGTCGCTGGAGCAGAACAAGAAATACTCGCTGCTGATTCTCGAGCTGGCCAAGAAACTGGTTCAGGGCAAGGTTTCTCCGCGAATGGTTTCGGGTCCGATCGGCATCGCTCAAGACGCTGGCTACGCCGCCCAGCAGAAGGGCTGGACTCCGCTGATGGAGTTAACTGCGGGAATCAGCTTAAACCTCGGCATCTTTAACCTACTGCCGATCCCGATTCTCGATGGCGGCGTGATTCTCTTCCTTCTGATCGAAGGTTTGATGCGACGGGATGTCAGCTTGCGGATCAAGGAACGCGTTTATCAGGCGGCGTTTGTTTTCCTGGTGCTGTTCGCCGTGATGGTCATCTATAACGATCTGATGAAGACGCTGCCGGGGCTGATGGACCGGCTGCCGTAGGCGACTATGCAGGATAAGTGCACTCCTTCCGAGGTAGAAGTCCCCAACGCCGCGACTACTGCGGCAATGGAGGAGGCACGCCGTGCCGGACTGCCTTCGTTCGACAGTATCCCCGCATTGATGGCTGATCTCAATGCGGAGGAATCACTCTAACCACCGCTGTCCCTGCGGGTTTCTTGAGGTCCCTCAGCCGAGCTTTAGCGTGAATGTGCTGAAGTGTGGGCCTATAATCCCAGCCGGGATGCTTATCTAGAATGCCCAACCCTTTCACATTACGCATCTTCGTGCCCGACGGTGACCCCGAGGGGGTGCGCCTGATCGACCGCATGAATTGGACAGGGCTAGGGATTGCCTTCCCGCGCTCCAAATGGCCCGAAATCCGCCAGCGCTCCGACTTCGCCCATGCAGGCGTTTACGTTCTGGACGGCTTTCAAGAGGACGACGAGGACGAAGAAAATGACCCCGGAGCATCCGTTCCGTCTCCCGCGTTACCTACTATCTACATCGGACAAGCAGACGGCGTGCGAGACCGCATCGACTCCCACTACCAAAACAAAGACTTTTGGGACCGGGGAATTGTCTTTGTCTCAAGTAGCGGCGCCCTTAACCGCGCGCACGTCACTTGGCTTGAGTATGCCTTGGTCAAACGCGCAACGGAAACAGGCCGTTGTCGGCTCGACAACGGCAACACCCCTCAAGAGCCGGGCCTCAGTGAGGCGGAGAAAGCGGATACTCAAGCATTCCTGAAGGAGATTCTTCAAATTCTTCCTCTCGTGGGACTTCGGGTTTTTGAATTTCCAAAGCCGGTTGCAACGCCTAAGACCACTGCCGTTACGCCGCCCCAGAAAGAATCTTCTCAGCAACTCGATACGGTCATCGTCCCTGCACGGAAAGATGGCTTTGAGAAGGTGT
>Ga0070710_10001767_pt1 | contig 10215 bp, 9 predicted proteins | sample LARL52metaG_FD_65454 | JGI IMG/M metagenome (GOLD analysis project Ga0070710, IMG submission 65454) | Corn, switchgrass and miscanthus rhizosphere microbial communities from Kellogg Biological Station, Michigan, USA - LAR L5-2 metaG | ecosystem: Host-associated > Plants > Roots > Rhizosphere ... | reverse complement strand
CAAGATGACAGGGCGGGCACGGCACTCCCACAAGATCATGCGACGTAGACACTCACATGATCAACGAGCGCCGTGCCCGCCCCACATTCAGGTCAAACGACTTTGCCGGAGCCGTGCCCCCTGGCTGGGAACCCCTGCGTTTCAACGTACTCAGCACCACCGACAAGATCAGCGGTGTGTGCCGGTCCTCCAGGTCAGGTACGACGTCAGGCCCGGGAAGAGCCGGCCGCAGAGCTCGAACGCCTTGAGCTGCCACGGGAACAGGTGCTCGGCGCGTTCCTTCTCCACCGCGTCGACGATCGCCTTCGCGCACTGCTGCGGTGTCACCGTGGGGATCAGCCGGGCGATCGCCGGGATGCGTTCCTCGGCACCGGGGTTGTTGTTGAAGTACTCGCTGGAGACCTTGCCCGGCACCACTTCGCTGATCCCCACGCCGGTTCCGCGCAGGTCCAGGCGCAGCGACGCGGTCAGGCCGCGCAACGCCCAGCGCGCCGACTGGTAGCCCACGCAGCCGGGAATCGGCAGCCGCGACACCGGCGAGTTCACGTTGACGATCCAGCCGGAGCCGCGAGCACGCATGGCGCCCAGGTATTCCCTGGTCAGCAGCAACGCCGCCAGGTACGGCACGGCGGTCATGGTCTGCAGCTCCTCGGCGGACGTGTCGTCGAGGAACAGCCAGCGGCCGACACCGGCGTTGTTCACGAGCACATCAGGTGCCGGAACGCCCTCGGCGAGCGTGTGGATCTCCGCGGCGTCCGACAGATCGGCCACGTGCGCGGTCGCCGAGCCGCCGAACTCCGTGATCCGTTTGACCTGAAGATCGAGCAGTTCGGCGCTCCGGGCCACAAGGTGGACGTGTGCGCCGTGGGCCGCGAACCGGAACGCGGCCTCGGCGCCGATTCCCTGGGACGCTCCCGTGACCAGAACCCTCTTGCCCGACAGCTGCATCAGACCACCGATCGCACTCGACTCATCAACGCCGCCGCCAGCGCCGTCGCCAGCGCCGACGCCGCGAACAGACCGCGGTAACCACCGAGGTTGGCCAAGATCCCCGCAGTCAGCAAGGGGGCCACGACCTGCGGCAACGCGTTGGCGACGTTCAGCACGCCCAGGTCCTTGGCCCGATCGGACGCGGCCGGCAGCACCTGGGTGAGCAGTGCGATCGCGACCGCCCAGTAAATGCCGAAGCCGACGCCGAGCAGTGGCGCGGCGACCAGCACCGCGGCCCAGGTCGGCCAGATCACCAGCAACACCGCCGCCAGCGCCATCACGGCCGCGGCGCCGTACACATACGGCTTGCGACGGCCAGAACGATCACTTCGTGCGCCGAACAGCACCGCTCCTGCGGCGAGTGCCACCCCGTAGAGCGCCATCAGCACGAGCAGACCGTCCTCCGGCGACGGGTAGTGGACCACGTCGCCGAGGAAGTAGAGCAGGTAGAGCGTGCCGAACGCGTTGCCGAGGTTGATCATCAGGTGACCGCTCCAGGCCCACGCGAAGTCCGGGTGCTCGCGCGGCGAGATCCAGAACGTCGGCCTCACCGGCTTCACGATGAGCTGCGTGTCGGGCGTCCTCCACACGAAGAAGAGCGCACCGACCAGAACGATGATCGCGCACGCCAGGTAGCCGGCCTCCAGTCCGCTGACCAACAACGTCACGACGACCGCGCCGAGCACGGTGCCGAGCATCTGGCTGATGCCGATGAGTCCGCCGACCTGAGCTCGTTGCTCGACAGGCACTTGGTCCGGCACCACAGCGGTGAGCGCGGCGAGCATGCCGCCGATCCCCGCCTGCACCAGGCACCAGCCGATCGTCATGATGAGCACCGACGGCGCGTTGGCGAGCACGGCGAGACCGATGGCACCAACAACAGCGCCGGCCAACGTCCACGGATGACGACGCCCGAACCGTGAAGTCGTGCGGTCGCTCAAGGTTCCGATGAGCGGCACGATGAACAACGACACGAGCCCGCCGACGCCGGTGACGACGCCGAACACGAACTCCTTGTTCGTCTTGTTCAGCAGCTCGGCCTGTTGCGGCAGCAGGACCTGGATCGGCGCGTAGACCGCCAGCCACAGCCCGAGGTTCGCGCAGAACAACCACGCCATCCACCCGCGGCGGACGCGCACCACCGGTTCCGCAAGAGCTTCACTCACCACTGATCACCCTTCTGTACCAGTGGAACGAGTCGCGCGGCGTGCGGCGCTGCGTCTCGTAGTCGACGTGCACCAGGCCGAACCGCTGCGAGTATCCGGACTCCCACTCGAAGTTGTCGAGCAGCGACCAGACGAAGTAGCCGGAGACGTCCGCCTCCCGCGCGGCGCTGAGATGTCCGTCCAGGTAGGAGATCCGGTCGGTGTCCTCGATCGCGTGCGGGAAGCTGCAGCCGCTCTCGGTGACGTAGACCGGCGGCAGGTTCGGGAACCGTTCGCGGAGAACGCCGATCATCTCGGAGAGCCCGGACGGCACGATCGGCCAGTCGAACCCGGTCTTCGGGTACTCCTCGATGTCGACCAGGTCGAACGGCAGCGGGTTGCCCTCGGACGGCGCCCGCAGCCGGGTCGGGTTGTAGTAGTTCACGCCGTAGAAGTCGAGCGGCTGCTGGATCGTGGCGAGGTCGCCGTCCTGGATCGGCAGCAGTTCCGCCACGGAGTCCGGATATCGGCCGGTGAGCACCGGATCGGCGTACAGCCAGTTGTGGATGTCGCTGTAGGCGGCGGCCGCGGCCTGGTCCGCCGGACTGTCGGGGTTCTCCGCCCACGCCGGCGTGTGGTTGTTCGCCGTACCAACGGCTTGTGCGTTGTACGACCGCAGCACCTCGACCGAACGGCCGTGCGCCAGGTTCAGGTGGTGGGCGGTCGGCAACGCGTCGAAGAGCAACGCCTTGCCGGGTGCGTGCACACCGATCGCATAGCCCTGCAACGTCACCATCGCGGGTTCGTTGATCGGGATCCAGAGCTTCACGCGGTCGGCGAGCCGGTCCGCGACCAGCGCGGTGTAGTCGGCGAACCGGTCGGCGATGTCCCGGTTGAGCCAGCCGCCCTCCGCTTCCAGCTCCAGCGGCGTGTCCCAGTGGTACAACGTGACTACGGGAGCGATGCCGACGTCGACGAGGGCGTCGACCAGGCGGTCGTAGAAGTCGAGCCCTTCAGCGTTGACGGGCCCCTTGCCGGTGGGCTGGATGCGCGGCCACGCGATCGAGAACCGATACGCGTTGACGCCGAGCTGCGTCATGAGCGCAACGTCTTCGCGCCACCGGTGGTAGTGGTCGCACGCAACCGACGCGTTGTCGTTGTCGTGTACCGGAGCGAAGTCGTCCCACACGGAGGGACCACGGCCGCCTGCACTGAACGCGCCCTCGATCTGGAACGCGGACGTCGACACTCCCCAGAGGAAGTCGCTCATCGATCCTCCAAATGTGAAACTTGTTCGGATCGTAGGCGTGTTGACAGGCTCAGGGAAGTGAAAAGGCCGTACAACAGGCAAGATGAGATGTACCCGAACTACTGGGAGTCGCCGTGACGAGCACCACCCCGCTCCGCCGTCAGCCTGTCCAGCAGCGCAGCGCCAAGAGAGTCGAGCGAATGCTCGAAGCCTGCGCCACTCTCATCGACGAAGTGGGCTACGACGGCGTCACCACGACGTTGATCGCGGAGAGGGCGGGTGTCGCGGTCGGATCGCTGTACCAGTTCTTCCCCGACAAGAGGGCCGTCGTGCAGGCACTGACGCTGCGCAACGTCGACAGGTTCTCCCAGGGCATCACCGAACGGCTCCAGCAGGCGACGCTGGAGCACTGGTGGGACGCCGTGGACACGGTGTTCGACGTCTACGTGACGATGCACCGCGAGATCCCCGCGTTCGGGCGGCTGCACTTCGGTGACGTCGTGGACATGCGGCTGCTCGACGACCGCCGGGACAACAACGCCGTCATCTCCGACAAGATCTCCGAGCTCATCTCCGGCCGCTTCGGAATTCCGATGGCCGAGGTCCAGCTGCCGATCGCGATCGCCGTCGAGGCGGCCGACGCCGTGATGAAGATGGCGTTCCGCAACAGCGCGATGGGCGACCCGGCGATCCTGGCCGAGGCGAGGGCGCTGGTCAGGGGCTACCTGTCCTCGCGCCTGCCCGCCTAGACCTGCTAGCCGAAGTTCCTGCGCTCGCCGCGGTACGTGGGCACGGTGCGTTCGATGCGGTCACCGTGCACCAGGTGCACCTCGTCGAACCGTTCGAACAGCTCACCCGCCTTGGCGTGCCGCATCCAGACGCGGTCACCGATCTTCAGCTGCTCCGCCGCCTTCCCGGTGACCGGCGTCTGCACCTCACCGGCGCCTTCGAGGCCCAGCGTCTTCAGCCCCTTCGGCAGGTACGGCGACGGCTGCCGGTCGGGCGTGGGCGTGCCGGACGCGATGTAGCCGCCGGCGAAGAGCGTCGCGACCCGCTTGGTCGGCTTGCGCACCACCGAGAGCGCGAAGAGCGCGGCGGGTTCCGGCTTGAACGCCTGGTACGCGTCGAACAACGTCGGCCCGAACAGCCCGCTGCCGGCCGCGAGCTCGGTGACCGACGGGTCGGAGCCGGTCAGCTCCAGGCTGCCGGTGCCGCCGCCGTTGACGAACTCCAGGTCGGCGACCTGCCGGACCGCACTGATGACAGCCGTCCTGCGGTGGATCAGCTCGGGCCCCGACTTGGCCTGGATGAACCGGATGCCCAGCGCACGCAACGGCTGACCGGGCGGGTTGTCGCCCAGACCGGCGATCTGCCCCTCGTAGGCCATGACGCCGACGAGCTTGAAGCCACGTCGTTGGGTGATCTTGGCGGCCAGCGCCCTGGCCTGCTGCGGGGTGTGGATCGACGAACGGCGCGGGCCGATGTGGACGCCGGGCAGCGGCCGCCACGACACGTCCAGCTCCAGGCAGACCCGGATGTCCGAGTGCGGCCCGATCGCCGCGTCCACGAAGTCCAGGTGCTCGACCGAGTCGACCATGATCGTGACCCGCTGGCGTGCGGTCTCGTTCGCCGCGAGCTTCTGCAGCGCCGCCCGGTCTGCCGTCGGGTACGCCACCAGCAGGTCGTCGCTGACGTTCTGCTCCGACAACCACAGCGCCTCGGCCAGCGAGTAGCACATGACACCGGAGTAGCCGGGCCGTTCCAGCGCCCGGCTCACCAGGTCGCGCACACGGATCGACTTGCTGGCGACCCGGATCGGGTGACCGGCAGCGCGACGGGCGAGGTCCGCCGCGTTGTGGTCGAAGGCGTCCAGGTCGACGATCGCGAACGGAGGATCCAGGTCCTTCGTCGCGGCGTCGAGTCGTGTTCTGCGCATGCCCTGACGGTACGTCGTAAACCCTTGAAACGTGAAGAGCTTTCACTTACGTTACTCGCAGGTCACACTCTCTCGTGGAGGTCTGTGTGTGGACGAACTGGGCGAGAACCGCGTCGTGCAACCCCACACGCGTCGTCCACCCGACGAGCACGGATGAAATCGCCGCGACCGTGACGTCCGGCGGCCGTGTCCGCGCGCGGGGCAGCGGTCACTCGTTCAACGACATCGCGGTCGCGCCCGAAGTGGCGCTCGACCTGGACCGTTGGACGGGAATCGTGCGCGCGGACGCGGAAACCGGCCTGGTAACCGTGCGTTCCGGCACCCAGCTGCGCGCCTTCAACGCCGACCTGCACCGCCTGGGCCTGGCCATGCCGAACCTGGGCGACATCGACGCCCAGACCGTCGCCGGCGCGATCTCCACCTCGACCCACGGCACCGGCGCCAAGCTGGGCGTTCTCGCCACCGCGATCGAGTCCCTGGAACTCGTCCTGGCCGACGGCTCGGTCGTCACCTGCTCCCGCACCGAACGCACGGACCTCTTCAACGCGGCCCGCGTGGGCCTCGGCGCGCTCGGCGTCATCAGCACGCTGACCCTGCGCTGCGTCCCGTCCTTCGTGCTGCAGGCCTCCGAGGCACCGGGCCGCCTGGACGCCGTGCTCGAACAGTTCGACGACCTCTGCGCGGTCGAGGACCACGTCGAGTTCCACTGGTTCACCCACTCGGACCGCGTGATCGTCAAGCGCAACAACAGGATTTCGGAACCGGCGCGCCCGCTCTCCAAGCTCCGCCAGACCTGGGAGTACGAGGTCATGGAGAACGCCGCGTTCGGCGCGGTGTGCAAGGTGGCCAGGACCTTCCCGCGCTACACCCGCAAGCTCAACGAGATGTGCGGCGCGCTGATCTCCGAGCGCTCCTACTCCGACTACTCCCACAACGTCTTCGTGACGCCCCGGCGGGTCCGGTTCGTGGAGACGGAGTTCTCCATCCCGCGCGAGACCCTGCTGGACGTCATCGGCGAGCTCCGCGCGGTGGCCGACCGGCTCGGCGACCGCGACGCCCTGATCGTGCCGTGCGAGGTCCGGGTGGCCCAGGCGGACGACATCTGGATGTCCACGGCGAACGGCCGCGACACCGCCTACATCTCGATGCACCAGGCGTTGGGCATGCCGTACAAGGCGTTCTTCGACGCGTACGCGAGCATCGCCAAGTCAGTGGGCGGCCGCCCGCACTGGGGCAAGATGCACGACCTCACGTCCGCCGAGCTCCGCCCGCTGTACCCGCACTTCGACGACTTCCTGCGGGTGCGCGACGAGGTGGACCCCAACCGCACCTTCACCAACGCCTACCTGGACCGGGTGCTCGGCTGAGCGCACGCGGGGCCCCCGCGTACTGCAGGAGAGTACGAAAGCTCCCCGCGTGCTTTCAGAGAACGGCGCGAACGGCGTCGGCGACCGGCGTCTCGCCGTTCGTCAGTTCCAGCGTCTTGCCGATCGTCTGCGGTGCGGTGAGCAGCTCCACCAGTACGGCCGCCACGTCCGCGCGCGTCACGGACGACCGCGGCAGCCGAGGTGCGGCCAGGGTCACCAGCCCGGTGGGTGGATCGTTGACCAGCGGTCCCGGCCGCAGGATCGTCCAGTCGAGATCCCTGGACTTCAGGTCCTCTTCGGCGAGCTTCTTGGCCTTGAGGTAGACCGCGAACTCGGGATCCACCGAAGGCGAGTCGGCGAGCTCGATCCCGACCGTGGAGACCTGCAGAAACCGCCGCACCCCTGCCTCGACGGCGGCGGACGCGAACAGCGCGGCGGCCCCGTGGTCGACGGTGTCCTTGCGGGCGGCTCCAGAGCCGGCCCCGGCACCAGCGGCGAAAACCGCGGCATCAGCGCCGTTCAAATACGCGGCGACCGAGTCCAGATCGGCGGACTCCAGGTCGCACAGCACCGGAACGGCTCCGGCTTCCTGCACGTCAGCGAAGTGATCGGGGTTGCGGACCAGCGCTGTCGCCGCGTCTCCACGAGTGGCCAGCTGCTGCTGCAGAAGCAGCGCGATCTGCCCGTGTCCGCCGGCTGTGACTACTCGCATGTCCCCGACCGTAGATCAGGAAGCGGTGGCGAGCACCTGCTCGTAGACCAGCTCGTTGACCCAGCGGGTGATGGCGGTGTCCTCGGCGGGCACGTTCTCCTGACGACCGGAGACGTCGACCGAGAGGTCCTTCTCGTCGTCGGCCAGCAGGACCGAGACGCCGTAGCGGCGCACGCGCGGCAGGCAGTTCGACAGGTAGTCGTGCGAGAACGCGACCGACTCCGGCAGGACGACCGCGGCGTTGCCGTAGCGGGAGAAGGGAACGGCGGAGGCCAGCGCGGTCCGCCAGTGACGGGCGACGGCCAGGACGCCGACGATGCGGACGGCGGCCGGCGGGACGCGGCCTTCCATCTCCGGCCACACCCACGTGGAGACGGTGGTCTTGTCGGCCTCGGGGGCCGCACCCACGCACACGCGCTCGGCGTGCGCGTCGGCGAGCAGCTCGGCCACGACGACGACCTTGCGGCCCATCAGGACCATCTCGGGCAGGACGACGCCGTGCCAGCCGAGGCGGATCGCCGCAGCGGCTGCCAGCTCCTCGACGGACGCGGGCAGTTCCGGAACCGGGAGCGCGGTGGTCGACAGTCCCCGTGCGCTGTCGGGTGCCGCGATCCTTGCTGGGGTGCTGCTCACGCCAGTGCCTCCTCGCCAGCGCGGCGGAAGATCCGCCGCGATTCGACTCGTGCTCTGCATAAGGCTTAGCAGTAAGCGCGCGGCCCTTCCCCAGGTCGCGAAGCCTGTTGCGATCGACGGCGCCGACCGGTCGGTGACCGGTCGAAGAGTGGCGCGGGGAGTTCGGTCCTACGGTGCTGCCGTCTGGGTGACGTTAATCCGGATGGACGCACCAAAAGACCTGCTCAGAGTGGGTGCGCTACGCGTGGCGACAAAAAGCCGCCCAGCGGCGCCGGTCACCGCCCGTCGACCGTTCACCGCGCCAGAACGACCACCTACATGATGATCACGGTCTTGCCAGGCCCACGACCTGCGAAAACGTCAGTCGCCTCACGCAACGGCACACGGCGGGCGATCGGCACCGAGAGATCCCCCGCCTGCACCATCGACGCGAGCCGCACGAGCGTTTCCCGCGACCCCTTCATGCCGAAGTTCTGCGCCTTGTCAGCGGAGACGTAGTTGGTGTTGAACGCCAACGGCGCGTAGCGCGCGTTCGCCTCGAACGACGAACGGTCGGTGCTCACGAGGTCGATCAGCGCGTCGGCCTCGACGAGAGAGTCGCCCCGGCCGACGGGGATCACCCGCTTGCCGGCCGCGCGGGCGATCTGCACGGCGAACGCCCCCACACCGCCATGAGGCCCGACGATCAGCACGGATTCCGCGGCCCCCAACGCCTCCACCAACTGCCACGCCGTCATACCCGCGGTCGGCAATGCGGCGGCAACGGCGGGATCGAGGTCTTCCGGCAACGGCGCCAACGCGTTCCCGACCGGAACTGTGACGTACTCGGCGTATGTTCCGCGGCCGACGGGACGGTGGAAGAAGGTGCCGAAAATTCTCTCTCCGGAACCAACAACCTCACCGGCACCATCAGTTCCGGGAACCATCGGGAACAGGTGCTCTCCGGTTCCGCGAAGCATCCCGTCGACGACTTTGCGGTCGAACGGGTTCACGCTCGCCGCGAACAACCGGACCTTCAGCTCGTTCGGGCCCGCTTCGGGCTCGGGAAGCTCCACGAGTTCGAGCTGAGCACCGAAGTCCGCCGCCGCTATCGCCCACATGCCGACCCCCGAACGAGTGACAGACATCACCTGTTGGATCAAGGAATCCGATACTGCCGGTCAACGAAAGAACCCCCCTCGCGATTCCGCGAGGGGGGTTCCATCTGTCTTTCGATGGGCAAGGGGGGAGTTGAACCCCCACGTCCTTTCGGACACACGGACCTGAACCGTGCGCGTCTGCCATTCCGCCACTTGCCCCTGGAGACGTGGAGAACACTAGCACGCGTCCAAACCAGGTTCCTAATCGCCCCCTGTAGGGCTGGTCGCACCCGGATACGATCGGCACAGGAACGGAGTCCGAGCGGAAGGAGTTGACGTGGGCCTGCAACGTTTCGAGCGCAAGCTGGAAGGTCTGGTCGGCAACACCTTCGCGCGCGTGTTCGGCGGCAACGTGGTGCCCCAAGAGGTGGCACAGGCGCTGCAACGGGAGGGTGACAGCAACATCCGCGAGCTCGCGGGTGGCAGACTGCTAGCCCCCAACCACTTCAAAGTGTTGCTCGGACCCCAGGACCACGAGCGTCTTGCGGGCGATGAGCAGGATGAACTACGCATCACCCAGCTACTCGCAGAGGGCCTGCGGGAGCACCTGGCCGAGTCCGGATGGGATACCTATGGTGACGTCGTAGTCTCCCTGGAGCGCTCCGAGGCGCTGCACACCGGACAGTTCCGAACCAGCTCGTCCGTCGACCCCGACGTGAAAGCGGCCAGCCGACGGTCAGCACCACCTCGCACCGCAGGAGACCGATCCATGAGCCAGCCACCCGGCTACGGACAAGGACAGGGCCAGCCCGGCCAGGACCCTTATGGTCAGGGCGGCTACGGCCAGCAGCAGCAGGGCTACGACCAGCAGGGCTACGGCCAGCAACAGGGCTATGGCCAGCAGGGCTACGACCAGGGCTATGGCCACCAGCAGGGCTACGACCAGGGGTACGGCCAGCAGGGCGGCGGCTACGGCGGCGGCCAGCAGCAGGGCTACGACCAGGGGTACGGGCAGCAGCAGGGCTATGACCAGGGGTACGGCCAGCCGCAGGGCGGCGGTTACGACCAGGGGTACGGCCAGCCGCAGGGGTACGGGCAGCCGCA
>Ga0070710_10001764_pt1 | contig 10226 bp, 7 predicted proteins | sample LARL52metaG_FD_65454 | JGI IMG/M metagenome (GOLD analysis project Ga0070710, IMG submission 65454) | Corn, switchgrass and miscanthus rhizosphere microbial communities from Kellogg Biological Station, Michigan, USA - LAR L5-2 metaG | ecosystem: Host-associated > Plants > Roots > Rhizosphere ... | reverse complement strand
TTTTGAATCTGACAACGGCGATCCGGAGGTCTCGGTCTCATGATGCCGCAGCGGACCACGGTGTTCTCACGAGTGCGGGAAACGCCAGTTCGTGGTCGTTGCCGGGATTTTGAAGCGCTGGAGCGGCAGGTGTCCCGCCGGCGGGACAACGACCTCGGCGGAACTTCTCACTCCGGGAATCGGGCGGGTGAATCCGGTGGGTGGCGGTATGTTGCGAGGAGGGGTGAATCCGCGCCGGGTGGACTTCTCGGATGGGCATCATGACTTGGCGCACTTGTCCGAAACGCGTGAAAGGATTTCCGTGTCCAGGTTCCCGGTCGAATCGGAATTGTGCGACTCGGTGACCGGAGCCGGTCGGCCGGAGCACAACTGCGCGGAGATAGTGCGGCGGCGGGTCGTCGAGCACGGCTGGTCCGACCGCGTCGCCCTCCGGACACCGGCGGGGGAGTGGACGCACGGACAGGTGCACGATCTGGCCGGCCGGGCCGCGACGGTCCTTTCAGGACTCGGTGTGCGCGCCGGTGACCGCCTGCTGCTCGCTCTTCCCGACTGCGCGGCCTGGCCGGTGGCGTTCCTCGCGGGCGCACGGCTGGGAGCGTTGGTGGTGTGCGTGAACCCCGGCCTGTCGGCGGACGAGCACCGGCACGTCCTCGACGTCGTGGACCCCGTGGTGGTGATCGCGGACGAACCGATCGCGGGTGTTCACGTGCTCGGCGGTGACGACCTCTGCGAACGAGCTCGTGGTGCCGAGGTCGCGCCGGTCGCGCCGGTGCGGCCGGAGGATCCGCTGTACGCGCAGTTCACCTCCGGAACCACGGGCGCTCCCAAGGGAATCGTGCACACGCACGCGGACCCGGGCCGGTACTACGAGCTCGTCGGCGTGCCCGTCGTCGAGCCACGTCCGGAAGACGTGACCTTCTCCGCGTCGAAGCTCTACTTCGCCTACGGGTTCGGCAACGCGTTCGTCTTCCCGCTGTGGTCGGGTTCCAGCGTCGTGCTGATGCGGGAGAAGCCGACTCCCCGTGCGGTCGCGGACCTGGTGGCCACGCACGGGGTGACCTTGCTCTACGCGGTGCCCTCGCTCTACGCCGGCCTCGTCGCCGAACGTCCGGAAGCGTTCGTCTCGGTGAGGGCCGCGGTCTCGGCGGGGGAGGCGTTGCCCCCGGCGGTGGCCGAACGGACGGCCGACCTGCTCGGGTTCCTGCCGCTGGACCAGTTGGGCTCGACCGAAGCGGGACACGGCATCTGCTCGAACACGATCCACGACAACCGTCCGGGCACCATCGGTCGTGCGCTGCCGGGGTACGAGCTGCGGGTGGTGGCGGAGAACGGTGAGCCGGTCGCGGACGGCGGCGAGGGCCGGTTGTGGGTGCGCGGGCCGACCCTGTTCCAGTCCTTCTTGGACGGAGCGAGTGGTGCTCCCGGCCGGAACTGGTGGGCCACCGGCGATCTCGTCGTGCGGCGGCCCGACGGTGCGCTCACGCATCGAGGCCGGATCGACGACCTCGAGATGGTCGGCGGGATCACGGTGGCGCCCGCGGAGATCGAGCGCCTGCTCGGCGGTCACCGGGGCGTCTCCGCGGTGGTCGTGACGGCCGTGCGGGACGAGCGGGGGGCGAGCAAGCTCTGGGCCTTCGTCGTACCCGCGCCGGAGGCCGGCCCGCTCGATCAGCTGAGCGCGGACCTGCTGGCGCTGGCTCGCCGGTCGCTCGCGCCGTTCAAGGTCCCGCGCGGCGTCCGCTTCGTGGCCGACCTGCCGCGGACCGCGACCGGCAAGACCCGACGGTTCCTGGTGCGCGAGGGGCGCTGGTGATCATGCGAACACTGCTGCTGGACAACTACGACTCCTACACCTACAACCTCTTCCACCTCATCGCGCAGGCGTGCGGCGTCGAGCCGGTCGTGCTCGCCAACGACGCGCCGGAACTGGCCGAGGTCGACCTGTCCGCGTTCGACGCGCTGGTGATCTCGCCGGGCCCCGGCCGGCCGCAGGTGGCAGGTGACGTGGGGCTGGTGCCACGACTGGTCGTCGAGAGCGGGCTGCCCGTGCTGGGCGTGTGCCTGGGCCACCAGTTGCTCGGGTGGCTCGCGGGAGCGGAGGTCGGTCAGGCCGCCCGGCCGGTGCACGGCATGGTCGACCGGATCACTCATGTCGGCCGTGACCTGTTCGCCGGGCTGCCGCAGTGGTTCGCGGCGGTGCGGTACCACTCGCTGCGGATCGCCGAGCCGCTGCCCGACTCGCTGGAGGGGCTGGCCTGGTCGGAGGACGGGGTGCTGATGGGGGTCCGGCATCGCGAGCGGCCCTGGTGGGGCGTGCAGTTCCACCCCGAGTCGATCGGCACCGAGCACGGGACGATGCTGCTGCGCAACTTCGCCGAGCTGACGGGTTCCCGGGTCGTGCGGCGGACTTCCGGCGTGAGCCGGCCGCGATCTCCGGCCGCCCGGCGGGAACTGCGGGTGCTCACCCGGAGGCTGGACCGGGAAGCACCGGCGGACGCGACCTTCACCCGTCTCTTCGGCGAGGAACCCTACGCGTTCTGGTTGGACAGCAGCAGAATCGTACCGGGAACCTCGCGGTATTCCTACCTCGGTGCGCCGGGGCCCGACGGCGAGGTGCTGCGGTACCGCGCCGGGTCCGGAGCGGTGGACGTGCTGCGCGGCGGCGTGTGGTCGACGGAGGCCGGCCAGGACGTGTTCGCCGCGCTCGACCGCAGGCTCCGATCGGCCGGGGTGCGGCGGGTCCGCGGGATGCCCGGCCAGTTCGCGGGCGGCTACGTCGGATACCTGGGCTACGAGGCGGACGCGGAGGCCGGTGCGGTGTCCACTCCGGACGCGGTGTGGATGTCGGCCGGCCGGTTCGTGGTGATCGACCACGTGCGGCGGGAGACCTGGCTGGCGGCCGTGTGCCCGGACGACGACGCCTCGGCCGCCGAGTGGCTGAGGGATGCCGGGGACGAGGTGGCGGACCTGCGGCCGCTGGACGAGCCGGAGACCGTCGCCGGCTGCGCGGCGGAGCCGTGGCTCACCCGGTCCCGCACGCAGTACCTCGCCGACATCGCCGAGTGCCAGCGCCAGCTGCGGCGGGGCGAGAGCTACGAGATCTGCCTGACGACCAGTGTGGAGGTCCCCTTTCACGGTGACCCGCTGCGCACCTACCGCAGGCTCCGTGCGGTCAATCCCGCCCCGTACGCGGCTTTCCTGCGGTTGGACGGCGTGGCCGTGCTCTCCTCGTCACCGGAGCGGTTCCTCACCGTGGATCGGCGCGGGGTGGCCGAGTCGCGCCCGATCAAGGGCACGGCGGCGCGCGTGGCCGACCCGGTCCAGGACGAGGTCGTGCGCGAGCTGCTCCGGCTCGACCCGAAGACCCGCGCCGAGAACCTGATGATCGTCGACCTGCTGCGCAACGACCTGGGCTCGGTCTGCGAGGTCGGCTCGGTCTCGGTACCCCGCTTCCTGCACGTGGAGACGTACGCGACCCTCCACCAGCTGGTGACGACCATTCGCGGCCGGCTGCGTTCCGACGTGACCGCCGTGCAGGCCGCCCGCGCCTGCTTCCCCGGTGGCTCGATGACCGGCGCTCCGAAGCGCCGCAGCATGGAGATCATCGATCGCCTGGAGAGGCGGCCGCGAGGTGTCTACTCCGGTGCGCTCGGGTACTTCGGCTACGGCGGTGAAGCAGACCTCAGCATCGTCATCCGCACGGCCGTCGTGGCCGACGGAACCCTGACCGTGGGCGCGGGTGGCGCCATCGTCCTCGACTCCGACCCGGTCGCCGAGTACGACGAGATGATCCTCAAGGCGCGCTCCTCCCTGCGCGCTCTGGATCCGCGTGACGTCGCCGCGGACGAACCGAGGACGGCCTGAACCCCGGTACCCGCCGCGGGTCGGCAGCGCTGCCGGCACATCGAACATCGGTGACGGAGGTAGAAGACGTGATGGCAGGCGAGACCGGGACCGAGCCGGCCCTCGACGGGTTCGTGCCCTGGCCGGAGGAGGTGGCGAGCCGCTACCGGAGCTCGGGGTACTGGCGCGGGCGGACGCTCGCCCAGCTGAGCCGTGACTGGTGTGCCGCCTGGGCTGACCGGCCCGCGCTCGTGGCCGGCGGATCCTCCGGTGACGCCGGGATGAACGCGGTGTGGACCTATGCCGAGCTGGACGCGAGGGCCGACGCGATCGCGGGGGTGTTGTGGCGGACCGGCGTGCGGCCGCAGGACAGGGTCGTGGTCCACCTGCCGAACTCACCGGAGTTCGTGGCCGTGCTGTTCGCGTTGTTCCGGATCGCCGCGCTTCCGGTGCTCGCACTGCCTGCGCACCGGTCCAGCGAGATTCGCCATCTGGTGCGGGCCACCGCCGCCACGGCCTACGTGATCCCGCATGACGGGCCTGAGACCGAACACGCCGCCATCGCGCACGAGGTCGCGGCGGAGGCGCCGTCCCTGCGACACGTTCTCACCGCCGGACCGGCCCGCGAGTTCGTCAGCCTCACCGAACCCTCCCGCACGGAGGTGCCGTGGCCCAGCGCGGCACCGAGCCAGGTCGCCTTCTTCCTGCTGTCCGGTGGCAGCACCGGTGCGCCGAAGCTGATCCCGCGCACGCACGACGACTACGCCTGCAACATCCGCCTCAGCACCGCCCGTGCCGACCTGTCCGCGTCGACGGTCTACCTCACCACGGTGCCGCTCGCGCACAACTACGGTTTGGGCTGTCCAGGAATCCTCGGCACCCTCAGCGTCGGCGGCACGGCGGTCTGCACCGACGACGGCACCCCGGCCCGTGCCTTCTCGTTGATCGAGAGCCACCGCGTCACCCACGCGGCCCTCGTGCCACCGCTCGCCACGTCGTGGCTCGACGCGGCACCGGCGAGCCGCCGCGACCTGAGCAGCCTGGTGCTGGTCCAGGTGGGCGGCCAGCGCTTCGACTCCGCCAACGCCGTCAGGGTGTCCGGCACGCTCGGCTGCCGGCTGCAGCAGTCGTTCGGCATGGCTGAGGGCATCCTCTGCCAGACCGGCTGGGACGACCCAGACGAGCTGGTGCACACCACGCAGGGCCGTCCGCTGGCCGAGCACGACGAGATCCTGATCGTCGACGCGGCCGGACGGCCGTTGCCGCCGGGGGAGCCGGGCCAGCTGCTGGTTCGCGGCCCGTACACGATCCGCGGCTACTACCGCGACGAGGACTACAACCGCACCGCCTTCACCCCCGACGGCTATCTGCGCACGGGCGACCTCGCCCACCTGCGGCACGGCCGCCTGGTGGTCGACGGCCGGCTCACGGACGTGATCAACCGTGGTGGCAACAAGATCTCGCCCGGCGAGCTCGAGGATCATCTGCGGGCCCATCCCGAGGTGGCCGACGTGGTCGTCGTGTCGATCCCGGACCCCTTTCTCGGTGAGCAAACCTGCGTGGTCCTCCGCGACCGCCCAGCGGGCAACCCGGACCTGGCCTCGCTCAGACGCTTCCTGGCCGAGCGGGGCGTCGCTCGCTACAAGTGGCCGGACACGCTGCGCGTCGTCGGCTTCTTCCCGCGCACCGCCGCGGGGAAGATCTCCCGGGCCGAGTTGCGCGCCGGCCTCGTCCGCGAGGTCTGACGTCCGAGAACAACGATTCACGAGAACAGCGGGGAGTGAGCACGATACGGCTTACATGATTATGATATTGCCTGACTACTGCGCGCTGGGGGTGCGGTTTGGCTGTAATGGTGCATGACGACGGTGGAATTCGAGTCCGGTTTGTCCGGCAAGTCGAAATTCGGATCGCTCGCACGGGAACGAGGCCGACGTGCAGCGACTGAACCACCGTCGTCGAAACGACGAACTAACTGCTCTGCGGGGCCGGCGACCGGTTCAGTCCGGTGTACCGGAATCGGAGATGGAACCGGGGAGGGTCTACGCGACGCGCGTTGGACTGCGCTTTCCGGGAAAAGTGCCGTTCGAGGTCTGGGAACAGGCAGGGGAACACCTCGTCCGGATCGCGGACTCGTCGACCTGGTGTCTGGGCGACTGGCTGGTGTACGGACAGGACGAGTACGCCGACAGGTACCAGCGAGCCGTGGCGATGCTCGGCCTGGACTACCAGACGCTGCGGAACTACGCGTGGGTGGCACGCCGGTTCAGCAGTGCGCGCAGGCGCTCGGCGTTGAGCTTCCAGCACCACGCCGAGGTGGCGGCGCTGCCGGTGGCGGATCAGGACCTGTGGCTGGACCGGGCTGAGCAACACGGCTGGTCGCGGAACCAGTTGCGTCGTCACGTGCGCGCGAACCGGGCGACGGGCGAGGCCAAGGTGCCCGCCCAGACGGTGCTGCCCAAGCTTCCGGTGTCGGCCGAGCGCGTGAACAGATGGCGTGAGGCGGCCGACCAGAGCTCGAGCCCGTTCGAGGCGTGGGTGATCGCGGCGCTCGATCGCGCGGCCAACGCGACGTTGCGGCGCGGCCAGGTGGGTTAGCGCAAGCGTCCCGTGTGGACGGTGACGCCCGCACGGGACGCTGCTGCTCGAACGGGTTACGGGAGAAATGGTCTTGCCAAGCCGATCGACGAGCACCACGGGAAAGATCACCGCGGAATCCGTTCAGCCGGTTCCCGCGGCGCACCGCTGGGTCGGCGGCGGGTTCGTGCCTGCCGTGAGCAGCGGTGAGCTGGTCGCCGCCGATTCGTGGCTGGTCGTCGACGGCCGGGTGCGCGACCTGCCGGCGCACCACCGGCGGTTCACGGCCGCGGTGAGCGGGTTCCGCGACATGCCGATCGGACGGGTGCGTGAGTTTCTGGCCGCGCTGCCGGGTCTCGTCCCCGCACGGGGGCGTTGGTTCCCTCGGGTGGAGTGCGGGCCAGGCGCGTCCGGGCTCGAGTTGAGGCTGGTGGTGCGGCCCGCGCCGCCGCCGGCCGAGGAGGTGGTGGTCGCTCCGCACCGCGGCCGGGACCCGCGGCGCGCGCCGCGGGTCAAAGGACCGGATCTGCCGGCGCTGGTGCGGCTGCGCGACGGCGCGGCCGCGGTGGGCGCGGGTGAACTGCTGCTCACCGACGAGAACGGCCTCGTGCTGGAGGGCGCGTTGTCGTCCGTCGTGTGGTGGAGGGACGACGTCCTCTGCGTGCCACCTCCCGAACTGCCGGTCCTGCCCGGTGTCACGCGTGCTCGACTCGTCCGGCTCGCCCGGGAGCGCGGGATCACGGTTCGTCCGGAGCGCGTCCGGCTGCCGGACCTGGACGGCCTCGAAGTGTGGACGCTCAGCGCGTTGCACGGGATCCGGTCCGTGGCCGGCTGGGCGGACTGCGCTCTCCTGGCCGGCCCGGCGCTTCGCCGCCGGGGCTGGCAGCGGTTGCTGACCGGCCTGGCCGAGCCGTGGTGAACTCGCCGATTTCCGGCAGAACGTGACAACCGGTCGTCTCTTTCGGGTACCGATGAAAACCCGGCCGAATTCATCTCGCCGTTCGCGGTGATCGGAAGAAAGCGGTTTTCCGGCCCTGTTCGAGTGGTGCGAAATGTGCTAGGGTAATCCGATGGGGAGTGCGGAAAAGGGAATGAGGGGCGGACTTTTCCGGCATCGCGATTTCCGGCATTTCTGGCTGGCGGATGCGATCAGCCAGATCGGCACCAGGGTGGGCGGCATCGCGATCTCCCTGCTGGCGGTGATCACTCTCCACGCCTCGACGTTCGAGGTTTCCGTGCTGCGCACGCTGCAGACGCTGGCCTATCTGCTCATCGGCCTGCAGGCGGGAGCCTGGTGCGACCGGGTGCGCAATCGTCCGGTCATGATGACCGCCGACGTCGGCAGGGCGATCGCGCTCGGGTCGATCCCCCTCGCCGCCGCGTTCGGTGCGCTGACGATCTGGCAGGTCTACGCGGCGGTGTTCGTGGCCGGGGTGCTGACGGTCTTCTTCGACGTCGCACACCAGTCGTTCCTGCCCCGGCTGGTGTCCAAAGCGGACCTGATCGAGGGCAATGCGAAGCTCAAGTTCAGCACGTCCGCCGCCGCGCTCGTGGGACCAGGGCTCGGCGGCCTGCTCGTCCAGTGGCTCACGGCCCCCGTGGCCGTGCTGGCCGACGCGGTCAGCTACCTGTGGTCCGCGGCGTGGCTGAGATCGGTGCGCACCGCGGAGGTCCTCTCGCCCGAACACCGGGACGGCACGCTGCGCGAGCGGATCCGGGAAGGGCTGCGGCTGGTTCTCCGGCACCCGGTGCTCCGGGCGATCGCTCTCAACAACATGGCCTCGGCGTTCTCGTCGAGTGCGTACATCGCGATTTCGACGCTCTTCCTCGTCCGCGTGATCGGGCTGTCCGCTGGAGTCGTGGGACTGCTCGGAAGCCTCGGTCTGATCGGCGCTCTGCTGGGGGCGCTGCTGGCCAGGCGGTTGAGCGCCAAGGTCGGTGCCGCCCGTCTCCTGGTGTCGGCCGCGGTGGTCCAAGGCCTGGCCTACCTGTTCTTCCCGCTGACCGGCCCCGGATGGCGGCTCGCCTGGTACGTGCTGGGCGGCGTCCTCACCAGCACCTGCGTGATCATCGTGATCGTCGTCCAGGTGAGCTTCCAGCAGACCCTGTGCCCGGATCACCTGCTCGGGCGGATGAACGCGACGATGAACTTCCTCTACTGGGGCGCTGCGCCGGTCGGCAGCCTGCTCGCCGGTGTGCTCGCTTCCGGTATCGGCCTGCGCTCGATGCTGTGGGTGGCGGCCGGCGGGATGCTGCTCGCGGCGGTGCCGCTCCTCGCGTCACCACTGCGCACGATGGTCGAACTCCCCGCGACCGAGCCCAGATCCGCGGAGCCGACGAACCGGTGACTGATCGTGCGGATCAAGGCCGGCGGTGTGCGAGACGGGAAAGGCGGTCGATGTGATCTTGAGGACTGCCGAACAGCTGGGCGCTGCCGTACGCGCGCTTGAAGTACAGGTGGGCGTCGTGCTCCCAGGTGATCGCGATACCGCCGTGCAGCTGGATCATCTCGGCGGCGACCTTGCAGAACGCTTCCGAGCAGTACACCTTCGCGACGGCCGCGGACACCTCGTCGGTGGCGGCCGACGCAGCTGACCTGGCGGTCTCGACGAGGACGTGGAGATCGGCCATGCGGTGCTTCAACGCCTGGAACGAGCCGATGGGCCTGCCGAACTGGACCCGCGTCCTGGTGTGGTCGACGGTGATCTCCAGCGCCCGTGCGGCGCCACCGACCTGTTCAGCGGCAAGAGCCGCGAGGGCGATGTCCCGGATCTCCGGCGACCAGCGGCCGAGGCGGGTCGCGGGGGTGCTGGTGAGGTGGATCGTGGCGAGCCTGCGGGTCTGGTCCATCGTCGGCGTGTGCTCGCGGGTGACGCCGTACAGGTCGACCTCGTAGATCCAGGTGCCGTCGCTGACCAGGAGGATCTCGGCCAGGTCGCCGTCGAGGACGTAGCGGGCGGTGCCGTCGAGGTAGTCGCTGGCGGCGTTGACCTCGGGGTGGTCGAAGGCCTCCGTCGACGTGATCTCGACGCAGTCCCAGGCCAGCGTGGCGACGGCGCCGTCGGCGATCCGGCGCAGCAACCGGCCGGTGTCGCGGAAGCTCAGCAGCGCGTGCGCGGCGATGGTCGAGGCCAGCAGCGGGGACGGCGTGAGGGTGCGGCCGAGCTCTTCCAGCGCCACCAGGGTTTCCGCGAGACCGGCGCCGGATCCGCCGTGCTGCTCGGGGATCGGCAGCACACCCATGTCGCACAGCCGTGCCCACAGGCCCTTGTCGTAGCCGTCCGGCGTCTCGATCACCGCGCGGACGTCCGAGTGCCTGCCGAGCAGGCCGCGCACGGCGTCGCGCAGTGCGAGTTGTTCCGGTGTCACAACGCCTCCAGCACGCGTGCTCGGTGCATCGACGGGCTGCCCCACGCGGTGCGCAGGGCTCGGGTCTGCAGCAGGAACCGGCCGAGCGCGTGCTCGGCGGTGTAACCGATCGCGCCGTGCACCTGCAGCGCGGTCCGGGCGGCCTGCCAGGCGGCGTCGGAGGTGGCGACCTTGGCGGCGGAGACGTCCCGCGCGGACGTGGTCACGGCCGCGCCGAACACCAGCGGCCGGGCGAGTTCCAGTCCGATGTGGACGTTGGCCAGGTGGTGCTTGACGGCCTGGAAAGAGCCGATCGGCTGACCGAACTGGGCTCGCGCCCGCGCGTGGGCGGTGGTCATCTCCAGCATCGCGCGGCCGAGGCCGAGGAGCTGGGCCGAGCACACCAGAACACCGAGGTCGAACGCCCGTTCAACCGGAAGGCCGGTCGCGACGACCTC
>Ga0070710_10001758_pt1 | contig 10253 bp, 7 predicted proteins | sample LARL52metaG_FD_65454 | JGI IMG/M metagenome (GOLD analysis project Ga0070710, IMG submission 65454) | Corn, switchgrass and miscanthus rhizosphere microbial communities from Kellogg Biological Station, Michigan, USA - LAR L5-2 metaG | ecosystem: Host-associated > Plants > Roots > Rhizosphere ... | reverse complement strand
GATCGCGCCGCAGACCGGCGTGGCCGAGACGCTGTCGGAACTGTCCGTCGGCGTCCCGCTCGTGGCCGTGGGCTGCGGCGCCGGGGTGCGGCTGCCCTCCGTCAAGATCGACAATGTTGCCGGGGCGATGCTGGCGACCCGGCACCTGCTCGGCCTCGGGCACCCGACCGTGCACCACATCGGCGGCCCGGACGACTGGCATGACGCCAGGGACCGCATCGCGGGCTGGCGCCAGGAGCTGCGCGCGGCAGGCGCGCCGGTGCCCGAGATGCCGCGCGGTGACTGGTCGGCGCGGTCCGGGTACGAGGCCGGGCGGCAGCTTGTCGCGCGGCCCGAGGTGACCGCGGTGTTCTGCGCGAACGACCCGATGGCGCTTGGCTTCCTGCGGGCGGCCGCGGAAGCGGGGCGGCGCGTCCCCCAGGACATCAGCGTGGTCGGCTACGACGACGTTCCTGAGGCCGCCTACTTCTCGCCGCCGCTGACCACTGTCCGCCAGGACTTCGGCGCGCTCGGCGAGCGGGCACTGCACCTGCTGATGAGCCAGATCACCGCGGGCGGCGAGGCCCCGTCACCGCCGCCGATCGTGCCCGAGCTCGTCGTGCGGTCCAGTTCCGCCGCGCCGTAGCCTGCCGCCGCCACACCCCTCGCGGGCCAGGCTTAAAGCTCCGTAGAATGCCTATGTGAGCGTTAACATATCTGGCCCGGGCGGCCAGGACGCCTGTGTGGTCGGCATCGATTTCGGCACCCTGTCCGGACGCGCCATGGTGGTCCGCGCCGCCGACGGCGCGGAGCTCGGCAGCGCGGTCTGCGAGTACCGGCACGGCGTGATGGACACGGAGCTGGCATCAACCGGCCGCCCGCTGCCCCCCGACTGGGCGCTGCAGAACCCGGAAGACTACCTGGACGTGCTGCGCACCGCGGTGCCCGCCGCGATCGACGTGGCCGGCGTCCGCGCCGGCCAGGTGATCGGCATCGGCACCGACTTCACGGCCTGTACCGTGCTGCCGGTGCTCGAAGACGGGACCCCGCTGTGCGAGTTCGCCGAGCTCGCTGGCCGCCCGCACGCCTATGCCAAGCTCTGGAAGCATCACGCCGCTCAGCCGCAGGCCGACCGGATCACGGAGGTGGCTCGTGACCGCGGTGAGCCGTGGCTGGCCAGGTACGGCGGGAAGATCTCCTCCGAGTGGCAGTTCGCCAAGGCGCTCCAGCTGCTCGAGGAAGACCCGGACATCTACCGGCTCGCGAAGCGGTGGATCGAGGCCGCGGACTGGATCATCTGGCAGCTCACCGGAGCCGAGACGAGGAACGCGTGCACCGCCGGGTACAAGGGCGTCTTCCAGGACGGGCACTATCCGGCCCGGGAGTACCTCGCTGCCCTGAACCCTGGCTTCGCCGGTTTCGCTGACGAGAAGCTCGCGCACCCCGTGCTGCCGCTCGGCAGCCGCGCGGGCTCGCTGACCGCGCGGGCGGCGGGCTGGACAGGCTTGCCGGAAGGCATCGCCGTCGCGGTCGGCAACGTGGACGCGCACGTCACCCCGCCGGCCGCCAGCGCCCTCGCGCCAGGCCAGATGACGGCGATCATGGGCACGTCCACCTGCCACGTGATGAACGGGAGCCACCTCACCGAGGTGCCGGGCATGTGCGGCGCGGTGGACGGCGGCATCGTCGCCGGCTCGTGGGGCTACGAGGCGGGGCAGACCGGGGTCGGCGACATCTTCGCCTGGTTCGCCGACAACGCCGTGCCGCCGGAGTACCACACCGAGGCCAGGCGCCGCGGCATCGGCCTGCACGAGCTGCTGTCCGAGCAGGCGGCCAGGCAGCCGCCAGGCGCGCACGGCCTGATCGCGCTGGACTGGCTGAACGGCAACCGCAGCGTCCTCGTCGACCACCACCTGTCCGGCGCCATCGTGGGCCTCACGCTCGCCACTCGCCCGCCGGACATCTACCGGGCGCTGCTGGAGTCGACAGCCTTCGGCACCCGGGTCATCATCGACGCGTTCGAGGCCGCGGGGCAGCCGGTCAGCGAGCTGATCATCGCCGGCGGCCTGATGCGCAACGAGCTGCTCATGCAGATCTACGCCGACGTGACCAAGCGGCCACTGCACCTGGTCAAGTCCGCGCAGGCGCCGGCGCTCGGGTCCGCCATCCACGCGGCCGTGGCGGCGGGCGCTTACCCGGATGTGCCGGCCGCCGCGGCCGCTATGGCCGGGAAGATCGAGAACGCCTACACGCCGGACCCGCGAGCCGCGGAGGTCTACGACCAGCTTTACGCCGAGTACGTGCTGCTGCACGACTACTTCGGCCGGGGCGCCAACGAGGTCATGCACCGGCTGCGCGCGCTGCGCGACCGGGCGCTCGGCGAGGCGGAGAAGGAGCGGGACAACCCGGTGGGAGCCGGGCAGTGAGCGCGACGGTGAAAGACGACCCGGTCATCAGCGATCTGCGGCGCACGCTCGCGGAACTGCATCGGTCACTGGCAGAGAACGGCCTGGTCGCGTGGACGTCGGGCAACGTCTCTGCGCGGGTCCCCGGCAGCGACCTGCTCGTGATCAAGCCGAGCGGCGTCGGCTACGACGACCTGACAGCCGAGTCAATGGTGGTCTGCGACCTGGACGGCATCCGGGTGGACGGTGACCTCAGCCCGTCGAGCGACACCGCGTCGCACGCCTACATCTACCGGCACATGCCGGAGGTCGGCGGCGTGGTGCACACCCATTCCAGGTACGCGACGGCGTGGGCCGCGCGCGGCGAGCCGATCCCCTGCGTGCTGACCGCGATGGCCGACGAGTTCGGCGGCGAGATCCCTGTCGGGCCGTTCGCGCCGATCGGCGGGGACGAGATCGGACGCGCCGTGGTCGAGACCCTGGCCGGCCACCGCTCGCCGGCCGTGCTGCTGCGCAGCCACGGGGTGTTCACCGTCGGGGCCACCGCGCGGGACGCGGTGAAGGCGGCGGTGATGTGCGAGGACGTGGCGGCCACCGTGCACCTGGCGATCAGCCGCGGCGAACTGGACCCGCTGCCGCAGGATCAGGTCGACGCCCTGCACCGGCGGTACAAGACCGAATACGGCCAGCGCTAAGCGAGCCCCGGGCTCAGGCTGAACGCTCGGCGCGCTGGCGCTCTTCGAGCGCCTGACGGTATTCGGCCACCACCAGTTCGGTGAGTTCCTCCGCCGACGTCTCGGACGCCTGCTTGTCCAGCGTGATCTGGCCGCCCTGGATCATGTTGATCCGGTCGCATACCTCGATCACCTGCGCGTAGTTGTGCGCGATCATGATGATCGAGACGTTGCCTTCGCTCTTGAGACGGGTGATCAGGTCCAGGATGATGGCGCCCTCCTTGACGCCCATCGCGGCCAGTGGCTCGTCAAGGAGCAGGATCTTCGGGTTCGAGAAGACGGAGCGGGCCACCGCGACCGCCTGGCGCTGCCCGCCGGAGAGCGTGGCCACCGGGGCGTTCACCGACGGGATCTGCACGCCCATCTCGTCCAGGTGTTCCCTGGCCTCTTTCCGCATGGCCCCATTCCGGACCAGCGGCCAGCGGATCTTCTCCCGGTTGAGGAACATGTTCTGGAACACGGTGAGCTGGTTGACCAGGGCGAGATCCTGGTAGACGGCATCGATGCCGAGCGACCTGGCGTGGTCGACCGACTTGAAGGCGACCTCACGGTCCTCCAGGAGGATCCGGCCCGAGGAGGGCGGCTGGAAGCCACACAAGATCTTGAGCAGGGTCGACTTGCCCGCGCCGTTGTCGCCGAGGAGCCCGAGCACCTCGCCGCGCTTCAGGTGCAGGTTCACGTCGGTCAGCGCGGTCACCGCGCCGTAGTTCTTGGAGATGTGCTCGCAGCGCAGGACGTCCCCGCCCGGGTCTATGAGCTCCGGCTGGCCCGGTGGTGTGGTCGCCCTCATGTCAGCGCTGTCCCCTTTCCCGCAGCTTCGTGAGCTGAACGTTCGCCACCATGGCGACGAGGATCGCCGCGCCGAAGATGATGAACAGCGGATCGGCGCTCACGCCGATGAGCGGGAACCCGTCGAGCAGGATGCCGAGCACCACCGCGCCGAAGAAGGCGCCAATGATGGTTCCCACGCCGCCCAGCATCGCGGTTCCGCCGATCACCGCCGCGGTGACCGCGTAGAACATCCACTGGTAGGAGCCCAGGGTGGGGGAGATGTTGCTCGTATAGTACATCTGCTGCAGGCCGACGAAGGCGCCGAAAAGCGCGCAGATCATGAAGTTGCCGTACTTGATCCGGCCGACGTTGATGCCGGCCTCCCGCGCCCCGAGCAGGTTCCCGCCCGCGGAGACCGTGTGCAGGCCCCAGCGGGTCCTGGTCAGCACGACGTGCATGACCGCGGTGAGCAGGATCGCCCAGATGATCGGCGCCCACGCGTAGTTGGCGATCCACTTGCCGATGCCCAGCACGTCCGCCGGGACCTGGGCCGGCTGGTCGTGGGAGGTCGTGTTGATGAGCCCCAGCAGGATGAACCCGGTGCCCAGCGTGGTGATGAACGAGGGCACGCCGATCGTGACCGTGAAGAAGCCGTTGACCAGGCCGACAAACAGCCCGAACAGCAGCGCGAAAAAGATCGCGAGCAGGCCGGGGAAGCCGTAGAAGTCGGTCAGGAAGTGCATGAGAAAGGGGGCGAACCCGACGACGAAGCCGACCGACAGGTCGATCTCGCCGCAGATCAGCAGGAAGACCTCGCCCAGCGCGATGATGATGATGGGCGTGGTGAAGTCGGACCACAGCAAGACCTGGTTCGACTTCGAGGTGAAGTCCGATCCCTTGTTGATCGTGAAGTACAGGAACAGCGCCACTGCGATCACGAACACGGTCGCCTCGCGCTGCCGCCCGAGCAGGCGGAGACCTCGAATCATCGCGCCGCCGACCCCCGTCGGCCCTTGCTGCGGGGCGCCGGTCTCCCCCATGGTTCGCTCGGCCGTCTCACTCACTTGAACCCATCTCCGCTTTCTCCTCGACACGACCGGTTCGCGCCCGTGACAGCACGATTCATCGCGAGCAAACCAGTGTCAACCCCAGCGTTCGCGCCGGCGGGTCAGGCCACGACTGGCCTGTCCCGCCCGGCGCGAACGGGCCATCACACGCTCGTCGTCGCGAGCGGCTGGTTGATGGGGCCCGCGGGCCGCGGGAGGTACATCTGAGCCGAGGATCCGCCCTGGAACCGGCTCTTCTTCAGCATCTGGCCGACGTTGCTCGGGGTCAGCACGGTCAGGCCGGTATCGGTGTTCGGCGGCGCGAGCTGCCCGCCGGACAGGTTGTACAGGTACAGGTACAGGGTGGGCAGGAAGCCCTGCAGGTACGGGTCCTGGAAGATGCTGAACTTCATCGTGCCGTCCTGCAGGCCGGCGAGCGTCTTCGGGTCGGTGTCGAAACCGCCGGCCGGGATAGACACGCCGGTCCCCTTGAGGGCCGCGGTGAGGTTCGCGGTGGATCCGTTGTCCACGGCGAACGCGCCCTTGAGGCTGCCCTTGTGCCCGAGCAGGTACGACTTCTCCGTCGACAGCTCGGTGGCGTCGACCGTGCTGGTCGCGATCTCGGATACGTGGTAGCTGCTGCCGAGCACCGACACCGCGCCGTCGTACCGTGGCTGGATGTTGCCGGTTCCCGGGGTCGCGATGAAGATCACGATCTCCCCGCCGCCAGGCACGACCGTCTTGATCTGCTCACCCATGGCCTGCCCGGACAAGAAGAGCGCCTGCCCGACGTAAGCCAGCCGGTTAGTGTAGATCTGGGGCACGCCGTTTTTGTAGATTCCGTCGGCGTTGTAGGTGACTACCGGGATGCCGGCGTCCATGGCATTCTTCACCGGAGTGGCCATCGACGAGTCGATCACCGGCGTCGCGATCCCGGCCGCCTTGGCGGAGATCGCGGTGTTCATGAAGGAGACCATCTCGGAGTCGGCCGAGGTGGCGGAGCCCCCCCAGACCGGCGTCGGTATGCCGAGCAGCGCCACCGCGTCGGAGTACCCGTACTTCGTCGGGGTGAAGAACGCGTTCGTGTCGGCGTGGTTGTTGAAGTAGTACTTCTGGTTCGGCACCGCCGGGAACGGGTTGCTGCCGTTGCTGGCTACCGCCGCGTGGGTGCTGCTCGACGAGCTGCAGGCGGCGAGCAGCGCCGACGCGGCGCCCGCGGCGCTGACCAGCCCGGTGCCGGCGAGCAGGCGGCGCCGGGTCGGGTTGTCTCTCATGTTGAGGGTCTCGATTGCCTCGTCGACCTTCGGATGAACCTTGCCCATCCGGACCTCCGGTTATCTCGTGCCCTGCGGTGCACCATTGCGGGCGAATCGAACGTGCCGGGCTGTGAAGTTGGTCTATGGCCGATGTGGACGTTAACAGTCGATGTGAACGTTAACAACGGCCTCTTCCGCGCAACCTAAACCTTTGGGTCGTCCGCCGTCAACGCGCGATGGGCGGTGGGAGCAGCACGTCTTGGTAACGACTGCTCCGGACCCGGAGGGCGGTTTGACGCGCACGGTCCCCGTGCCCGTAGCATGACCTGGCGATGTGAGCGCTCACATCAGGCAGACGAGGAGCGCCGGAAGAATGTCCGCACCAGCCGCCCCAGCCGTACCAGGCACCCGCAGCCACCTGAACGACCTCGAGGTCTGGTTCGTCACAGGCAGTCAGCAGCTCTACGGCGAAGAGACCCTCCGGCAGGTCGCCGGGCAGTCCCGCGCCATCGCCGGCGCGCTCGCCGCGGTGGACACGATCCCGGTGAGCGTCGTCTGGCAGCCGGTAGTCACCACACCGGAAGAGATCCGGCAGGTCATGCTCGCGGCCAGCCATGACGACAACGTGATCGGCGTGATCGCGTGGATGCACACGTTCAGCCCGGCGAAGATGTGGATCTCCGGCCTCAGCGCGCTGAGCAAGCCGCTGCTGCACCTGCACACCCAGGCGAACGTCCGGCTGCCGTGGGCCGAGATCGACTTCGACTTCATGAACCTGAACCAGGCCGCGCACGGCGACCGCGAGTTCGGCTACATCCAGTCGAGGCTCGGCACCCGCAGGAAGACCGTCGTCGGCCACGTGTCCGATCCGCGCGTCATCGCGGACGTCGCGGTCTGGGCGCGGGCGGCTGCGGGCTGGGCGGCGACGCGGGCGCTGAAGCTGGCGCGGTTTGGCGACAACATGCGGTTCGTCGCGGTCACCGAGGGCGACAAGACCGAGGCGGAAGCCGTGTTCGGCGTGCAGGTCAACACCTGGGGCGTCAACGACCTGGTGAAAGCGGTCGGCGACGCCACCGCCGCGGACATCGGCGCGCTGGTCGAGGAGTACGAGGACAGCTACGACGTCGTGCCCGAGCTGCGCCGCGGCGGGGAGCGGCACCAGTCGCTGCGCGACGGCGCGGCGATCGAGCTCGGCCTGCGCGCGTTCCTCGACAGCGGCGGGTTCGGCGCGTTCACCACGAACTTCGAGGACCTGGGCGGGCTGAGGCAGCTGCCAGGGCTGGCCGTGCAGCGGCTGATGGCCGACGGGTACGGGTTCGGCGCGGAAGGCGACTGGAAGACCGCCATCCTGGTCCGCGCGGCTACGGTGATGGGCCAAGGGCTCCCAGGCGGCGCGTCCATGATGGAGGACTACACCTACGACCTGACCCCGGGACACGAGCTCATCCTCGGCGCGCACATGCTCGAGGTCTGCCCCACCCTCACCACCAGCAGGCCACGGCTGGAGATCCACCCGCTGGCCATCGGCGCCCGCCAGGACCCGGTGCGCCTGGTGTTCACCGCCGACCCGGGGCCCGGCATCGTCGTGGCGCTGACCGACATGCGCGACAGGTTCCGGCTCACCGCCAACGTCGTCGAGCTGGTCTCGCCGCCCGAGCCGCTGCCCAGGCTGCCGGTCGGCCGCGCCGTGTGGCGGCCGGCCCCCGACTTCCGCACTTCCGCGACGTCCTGGCTGATGGCCGGCGCCGCGCACCACACCGCCATGTCCACCGCGGTCGGCGCCGACGCCTTCCGCGACTACGCCAGGATGGCGGGCGTGGAACTGCTCGTCATCGACGAATCGACGACCGCCACGGCATTCGAGAACGAGCTCCGCTGGAACGCCGCGTATTACCGGCTCGCTGGCGGGGTCTGAATGCCTCTCACGGCCGCGCATAAGACCCTCGTGTAACTCGCGGACGGCCGCGAGCGGCCACGGCGGGCCGGCGCATGCCCGAGAACTTAGCCCAGCTGCCAGGCCGCCGCGTCGTCGCGCAGCGCCGCGTACCGCTCGCGCACCCCGGGCACAGGCGCGCCCTCGTACGTCTCCGCCGGCCGCGCCGGCCAGTCCGGCAGCGCACCTGGGCCGCCACCAGCGGACGATGACGCGGCCAGCGCCCATGCCGCCTGCCGTGCGGCGCCGAGTGCCACGTACTCGGCGGGCTCGGGCACCGTCACCGGCATCCCGAACACTCCCGGCGCCAGCGTCCGCACCGCCGCGGACCGCGCCGCGCCGCCGATCAGCACCACCCGCCCCGGCGTGATCCCGCACGCCCGCAGGTAGTCGATCGCGTCCGCCAGGGAGCAGAGCACCGCCTCGACGGCGGCACGCGCGAGGTTGGACGGCGTCGTGTTAGCTGAGGTCAGTCCCCGCAGCACCCCGTTCGCCGACGGCCGGTTCGGCGACCGCTCCCCGTCCAGGTACGGCAGCAGCGTCAGCCCGTCCGCCCCTGGCGAGGCGGCCAGCGCCAGCGCGGAGAACCCCGTCGCGTCGACCCCGAGCAGCCGCGCGGTGACATCGAGCACGCGCGCCGCGTTCACGGTGGCGACCAGCGGCAGGAACTTCCCCGTCGCGTCGGCGAAGCCGGCGACAAGCCCCGACGGGTCGGCGGCCGGCTTGGCCGTCACCGCGTAGGCGACCCCGGAGGTGCCGATCGACACCACCACGTCGTCGTCGCGCAGCAGCAGCCCGAGCGCCGCGCCCATGTTGTCCCCGGTGCCCGCGGACAGCGCCGCGCCCCACGCGGTCCGCCCCACCACCTCGGCGGGCCCGGCGATCCGCGGCAGCTGCACAGGGTGCCCGAGCGCGGTGGCCGCGAGGTCGGGCAGCCACCGTCCGTCGGCGGGAGAGAAGTAGCCGGTGCCCGAGGCGTCCCCCCGGTCGGTGACCGGTTCGAGCGCCGGGTTCCCGGCAGGAGCGGGCCCCCCTCCGGCGAGCCGCCAGGTCAGCCAGTCGTGCGGCAGCAGCACCCGGCGCACCCGGCGCGCGTTGTCCGGCTCGTTCTCCGCGAGCCAGCGCAGCTTGGTGACGGTGAACGACATCGTGGGCACGCTGCCGGTCCGCGCGGCCCACTCGGCGGGCCCGCCGAGCTCGTCGACCAGGGCCCGCGCCTGCGGCGCGGACTTCACGTTGTTCCACAGCATGGCGGGCCTGATCACCTCGCCGTCGTCGTCGAGCACGACCATCCCGTGCTGCTGTGCGGCGACCCCCACCGCGTCGGCTCGCTCCAGCAGGTCCCGCCCGGCCGAGGTCAGTGCCTCCCACCAGCGGTCCGGGGGGCATTCTGTGCCGTCGGGATGCGGTGCGGCAGCCTCAGCGACGACGCTGCCGTCGTCGGCCCGGCAGAGCAGCACCTTCGTGGACTGGGTGGAGGAATCGACACCGGCGACTAGGTTCACAACCGCGACAGTAGCAAGGTGACGGACTGACGACTATCGTCCTGTCTGCAATCGTTTGTCGCCCGTCGCGGAGGAGCGCCGATGTCGCTACAGGAGTTCGTGCCAACGCCCAAGTTCGAGGAGTACAGCGAGCGGTTCAGGGACTTCTTCACGATGACCCGCCGCGAGGACGGCGTGCTGCTCGTGGAGGCGCATACGCTCGGCGGCCCGATCCAGCTGTCCGTGCAGAATCACCGGGCGCTCGGCCAGATGCTCAAGGTCGTGGGCGCGGACCCGCGGAACGAGATCCTCATCCTGACCGGGTCGGGCGACGAGTTCATGATGGGCTCCGACCCTGAGGGCTTCGCCCTCGAAGAGGAAGATCTCGAGTACTGGGCCTACGAGTACGCGTACAAGGACGGCAGGATCAACGTCTCGGCGCTGGTCAACGACCTGGAGATCCCCACGATCGGGCTGCTGAACGGCCCGGGCTTCCACACCGAGATCGTGCTCATGTGCGATATCTCGCTGGCCGCCGAAGGCGCGACGATCTTCGACCTGCACTACGACATCGGCTCGGTGCCCGCCGACGGCATCCACAACTGCTTCCAGGAACTGCTCGGCGTCAAGCGCGCCGCGTACGCC
>Ga0070710_10001757_pt1 | contig 10253 bp, 9 predicted proteins | sample LARL52metaG_FD_65454 | JGI IMG/M metagenome (GOLD analysis project Ga0070710, IMG submission 65454) | Corn, switchgrass and miscanthus rhizosphere microbial communities from Kellogg Biological Station, Michigan, USA - LAR L5-2 metaG | ecosystem: Host-associated > Plants > Roots > Rhizosphere ... | reverse complement strand
GCCGTCGTGCTGTGGGCGGTCGGCAGCTTTCGCCCCTTCGACCCGGACAAAGTCCTGTCCTCCAGCGTCGGCATCGTCGCGGCGACGCTCGTGGGGCTGATCGCCTTCAGTCCGTTCTTCGAGCATAGCGCGGTGCGGACCGCGCTGACATTTCTGGCGCCGCTGCCGTTGCTGTGGTCCGCGCTTGCCGGCGGGGAACGCGACACCGCGACCGGCGTGCTCATTCTATCGTGCTTTGCGGCCTGGGGAGCGTTAGCGGGCGGCGGCCCGTTCGCGCCGGCGACTCCCGATGACTCATTCTTGCTGCTGGCCGCGTTCATGATCAGCATCTCGGTGGTAAGTCTCGCGCTCAGCGCACATGTCGCCGGCCGCCAGCGCACGGAAGTCAAATTGCGCCACCAGGAACAGATCCTCCGCGCGATGTTCGGTCAGTCGACCGTCGGCATCGCCCAGATCGACACCTCCGGACGCTTCATTTTGGCCAACAATCGATTTTGCGAGATGGTTCGCCGATCGGCGCCGGAGCTGCTGCAGCTGCGCATCCAGGATCTGATCGACCCCGACGACCTGCCGCAGCTCGCCAATCCGATGCGGCACGCGATCCAAGCCGCGGAGGGATTTGCCCTCGAGGCGCGGCATGTGCTGCCCGACGGCTCGCGCCGGTGGGTGCGCAACAACTTCTCGGCCATCGCCGATTCGAGCGGCGCCATGCGCCATCTCATGCTCGTGGCGGAGGACGTGAGCGATCGTCGCCGCGCCACGGAAGATCTCCAGCACGCGCACGACCACCTGCAGAAGACGCTCGATGAACGCAGCACGAGGCTTGCATACACAAGCGAGGTCCTGCGCACCGAGATCGATCAGCGCAAGCGGGTCGAAGCCGCGCTCAAACACGACATCGCCGAGCGCCGCAAGGCGCAAGAGGCGTTGATGGAGAGCGAATGGCGCTTTCGCACCGTTATTCAAGGCGTCACCGACTACGCGATCTTCATGCTCGACCGGAGCGGCTACATCACCAATTGGAACATGGGCGCGCAGCGCATCCATCAATACGCCGCGGCGGAAATCGTCGGGCAGCACTTCAGCTGCTTCTACGCCGAGGAGGAGCAGCAGCGCGGCGAGCCCGCGCGCGCGCTCCATCTCGCCGCCTACGAGGGCAAATGCGTGGTCGAGGGTTGGCGCGTGCGCCGCGACAAGAGCTTGTTCTGGGCGAGCGCCGTGATCGAGGCGGTGCGCGACGAGGTCGGCACGCTTGCCGGTTTCGTCAACATCACCCGCGACATAACCGAGCGGCGGGACGCCCAAGCCTCGCTCGAGCGGGCGCAGGAACAGCTCGCCCAATCGCAGAAGATGGAGGCCCTCGGCCAGCTCACCGGCAGCATCGCCCACGACTTCAACAACCTGTTGATGATCGTCAGCGGTCACGCGCAGCTTCTGCGTCGTAGGCTCACCGAGCCCAAGCATCTGCAGGCGATCGATGCGGTGCACTCCGCCGCCAATCGCGGCGAGAGCTTGACGCGCCAGTTGCTGGCGTTCTCGCGCCGCCAGCCGCTCAATCCCGTCATCACCGACCTCAAGGAACGCGTCGAGGCCGTGCACGAAATGCTGGTCGGCTCGTTGCGCGGAAACGTTCAGCTCAAATGCGATATCCCGGACGACGTCTGGCCGGTCGAGGTCGACATTGCCGAGCTCGAACTGGCGCTCGTCAATATCGCGGTGAATGCGCGCGACGCCATGCCCGGCGGCGGCTCGATTACGCTGTCGGCGCGCAACGTCACGCTGAAGAAAAGCGACGGGGTCGATCAACTCGAGGGTGACTTCGTCGCACTGGCGATGACCGATACCGGCGTCGGCATCGCGCCCGACGTTCTGCCGCGCATTTTCGAGCCGTTCTTCACGACCAAGGCGCTGGGCAAAGGGACCGGGCTGGGATTGGCGCAGGTCTACGGCTTTTCGCATCAATCGGGGGGCACGGTGGTGGCGACCAGCACGGTCGGCAGCGGCACCAGCATCACCATCTATTTGCCTCGTAAGCAGGCGGTTCCGGTGGAGACCGTGCAGGCCCCTCCGACCCAACCCATAGTCTCCGGGCAGGGCACCGTCCTCGTGGTCGAGGACAACGCCGAGGTCGCCGAAATTACCGCTTCACTCGTCGAGCAGCTGGGGTATCAGACCGCGCGGGCGGAAAACGCCACCGAGGCGCTGAATCGGCTGCAGCGCGGCGACAAGATCGATCTTGTCCTCAGCGACGTCGTGATGCCAGGCGGCATGAACGGCATCGCATTGGCACAAGAAATCGGCAACCACTACCCGGACATCCCGGTCGTTCTCACCAGCGGCTACAGCGACGTGGTTCAGACGGCGCAATCGCGATTTTCGATTTTACGCAAGCCGTTCCAGCTCTCCGCGCTGGAAAAATCGATTCGCGAAGCTCTGGAACGTGGCGCAGCACGGGGGGAGGGCGAGCGCGTGCTGCAATTCGCGCGCTGGCGCGGCACCAGCGGGCGGGAATGAACGAAGCCGCGTGAACGCGCTCATGGTGCGAGCGTGCACGTCATGCGATGAGCAGAATGACGCCGCACGTGGCGAGCACGGCGACCCAGATCAGGTCGACATTGATCCAGCCGCGCCGCAGGAAATCCACGCCCGCCCAATCGTAGACGATGAGCGACACCGCGGCGATGGCTGCCAGCATGGCGGCGGAATGAACCCCTAGCGCGGCAAGCGCGAGAGGAACGCCCAACGTTGCGCCCCCCGGCGGCGTGGAGCCGCAGATCGGCGCCAGCGCCGGGATCAGCATCAAGCCGGCGCCATGCGCGCTCGCCATCAGGAACGACCAAAGAACGAGGCCTAGTAGGCCGGTCTGCATCCCGACCCGCACGCGCCGCTGATGACCATAGAGCGCATGCCAGGCCGCCCAGCCGATGAGCACGAGCCCCGCCAGCCGCAGAAGCGCCGTGTGGTCGATGACGAGGCCGAGCGCGAGCACGGCGATGAGCGCCGCAGCAACCGCCGCCGCGTGACCCACCGTAATGGGAACGAGCGACAGCAGCACGGTGCGCCGGTTGCCGCGGTGCAAGCCGAGGGCGACCGCGAACAGCCAGCCCATCGCCGGGTTGAGACCGTGAAAAAGTCCCAGCCCGGCGAGGGCCAACCACGGCCAGACCTCGGTGGACGCTCCGCTCATGCCGATACTCGCCGCCGCCGTTTCGGCCGCTCACGGATAGCAATACGAATCCGATGAGCAGTCACCCCCCTGCAACCGGATCTGGTGCGGCCGATGGCCCTTCGGCCAATCGATGAAGAACTTGGGGTCGAACGCGATCCCGCCCGCGGGATTGGCTTCGAGCTTGACCATCCAGCCGTTGATGCCCTCAGGATAGAACTGTGGATCGATGGCGCCGTAGAGCGAGTTGGTAAAATAGACGCGCCTGCCGTCGCGACTCACCTCGACCATTTGCGGTCCGCCATTGAGCTTGCCGTTCTTCGCCGCCGGGTGGCTCGCGCGCGACACAATCCCTCCGATGCGCACTTTTCCAGTCAGCTTCGGATTGAGCGGGTCCGACACGTCGTATTGCTGCAGGTCGCCCGTGCCCCAGCACGCGACGTAGAGGAAGCGATCGTCCATCGATAGATCGATATCGGTGACGAGCGGCGGGACCGCCTTGAAGCCCTTGAGCACCGGCGGCAGGTCGTCCGCATCCGCCGGCTCGGCCGGAATCGAAATGACCTTCTTCACCGCCCACTTGTTGCCCTCGCGGAACCAGGTCCAGATCGAAGAGGACAGGTCCTTGAGGCTGACCACGCAATTGACGAAGCCATGGGCCTTAGTCGGGTCGTGCGCAGGCCTGAGCTCGAACACAAGCTGATGCTCCTCGCCGAAATCGATCTCTTGCACGTGCTTGCGCTTGGTGAAGTCCCAGAAATGCAGGCGCCTGCCGTATTTGCTGCCGAGCAGAATTTCCGGAACGAGACCGTTCTCGAACGTGTCGGGCGTGCCCCACTCGCTGGTGACCATCGTGTCGTAGCCGAGATGCCACCATGCGTCGTAGCCGAGCTGCTGCGGCCCGCGGTCGACCTCCCACCGGCCGAGTGGCTCGAACGTCTCCTGATCCATCACGAAGACGCCGCCGGGGGCCTTGCCGTCCTTGTTTCCGAGCGCCGCGACGTAAATGCCCCCGGGCCCGCAGTGGACGGTGTGCGGGCGGGTATAGCCGGTTTTCTCGGCAAGCTCTTCTGGCTCGATGGTCTTGACGATTTTGGGTGCGCGCGGATCGGGCTTGGTATCGAGAATATAGATGCGCGAGGAGCGCAGACCGGGGACGACGAGATAGCGGCGCTCCACGTGCGGATGCGGCGCGTTCGGGCACAGACAGGACGAGCAGGCGTTCCAGCCGAAATGGTGGAATTCGTCGCCGACCTCGGTCGCCGCCACATTGCCGATAATTTTGGAATACGACGACGATTTCGGATCGACGTCGACGATCGCAATGCGGTCGGGCGATTTGCGATCCGGATCGAAGGCCGCGACGTAGGCGATCGTCTCCGGCGGGGCCTTCGCGGCTTGGCGTGGGGAGGGATAAAAGCTCGGATCAGGGGTCCAGGTGGGCATGTCAATTCTCCTCTCGGAAACCGCCGCGATTCGGGCAAGCATTGCGCAAGTGGTCCGCAGCTGACCGACGCTTCCAAGCAGCCGATGGCTCGCTTGTGCGCCGCGCGCGCTCCTCGCGCGCGCCGGAAAATTGCGCCGGTTGCGTGCGTTTCACGCATTGTAGGCTGACTGTGCCCCTTGAGTCATAAGGACCGACTCTTGTACCCGGTCCGTTCCTGTGCCAATGCCTTGGCGGCGGCACAATCCATAGGGAGAAGTAGTCGATCGATACTGCTGCCGAAGGATACGGGAACTGGAGGGAGCATACGCGGCGACCCCGCGCTGCAGGCACGTAAATGCATGCGGACGGGACGGCGGATGGGCGGGCAAACCCGTTGACCAATTTCACATTCTGGGGAAGATTACCGGCCGATTCCGGCCGCGCTACGCGAACAGAACGGGCGTTGAATGTCGACTAGGGGGCACGTAGTCGCAGTCACCTGTCTTGCTTTGGAGGCACGCATCGCCCTCGGTCCGGGCGTCGCGGTGATTTGCAATCACGCCTCGAAGCTCGTCGCATCGCTTGAGGCGGCAGCCAAGCGCGGCGCCTCGGGAATCATCAGCTTCGGCATTGCCGGGGGATTGGCGCCCCACCTCGCAGCTGGCGATTGGGTGGTCGCATCGGGTGTGAGAACGGGGCAGGGGCATTTTCCGAGCGACCGCGGATGGGCGCAGGCGCTGCTCGAGGCGCTTCCCGGCGCCGTGCATGCCGAGATCATCGGAGCGGATGCCCCGGTCGCGGAGCCGGCGGAAAAGCGTCAGTTGCATCTGCGGACCGGCGCCGTCGCCGTTGATACCGAGTCGCACGTCGCCGCCAGGATCGCCGCCGCGCATCGCATTCCGTTTGCGGCCTGCCGCGCGGTCATCGATCCGGCTCACAGCGTGCTCCCGCCGGCGGCGGTGTTCGGGTTGCGTCACGACGGCACGGCGGACGTCAGGGCGGTGTTGCGCTCGCTTGCGCGGCAGCCCAGCCAACTTCCCGCCCTCGCGCGCACCGCGCTCGATGCGCGCGTCGCGGCGGCAGCGTTGCGCCGCGGCCGGCGTCTTCTCGGCGCGGGATTGGGCTTCCCGTATTTCGAAGAACTCGCGCTCGACGCCAAGCTCGCCGTCGAGATGGGTTGAGCCCGTCCTACGCCGCTCGCTTAAGCATGATTCGTGAGTAGGGACATGCGGATGCAACGTATTGCGCTCGTCATCGCGCTCTGCCTCGGCTTGGCGAATTGCGGGCAGGGGCCACAAGGGCCAAAGGGAGAGCAAGGCGCCGCCGGCCCCCCCGGCGAGAAGGGCGATGCGGGGCCGCCCGGGCCGCCCGGGCCGAAGGGCGATGCGGGTCCTGCTGGGCCGGCGGGTTCGTCTGGTCCGACGGCCGCAGGCGGGGGGTTGCGGGTCATGCGCGTAAGTTGCGAGAGCGCGGCCTGCTCGGCAGCTTGTAACCAGGATGAGGTGCTGGTGAGCGCGTATTGCGGGCCTGGCAGGAGTGCGGTGACCCTTGTCAACGAACGATCGGTGTCTTGCCCGTCCCGGCGCGCCGCTACCAGCCCGTTGGTCGCGATCTGCGCCAAGGCCGAAGCGCAATAGGCCGCGCGTCAGCCGGCGCGATGCGAGGACACGGCGTGCGGGGCGCGTCTATGCGTCAAGCACAATGGAAATGCTCCACGCATAAGCCCCGCCCTACCGCTGACCGCCGCCGCGGTTCGATTGACGCGGCGAGGTGTCTATCATTTCACGCGATCCATGGTGTAACAGGTCGCGACGATCGATCGGCTCTGGCTCGTGCCGTTGTGGGCGTAGCACTTCTCCATGCGGTCGGGGCCGACAAGCGTGATGCGGAAATAACCATCCATGTCCGCTCCGACGATGGTCTTGTTGTCGCTGGCGATGGCCCATGCGAACGGCTCTTTCGTGTCGGCGACGGCGGAAGAAGAGCGCCCCCAAGCAAGCCGGCCCTCTTGCCCTTCCACCGTGTGAGTTGCCTCGATGTCGCGCACGCGCGGCGGATCGGCGGTCGTTTGTGATCCGGGATGATGGTGATGGGTGCCGAAGACGATCGATTTTCCCTTTCCCGACCACGTGCCCTTGAGGTCAGGAATTGCGTCCTGTGCTCGCGTGGATGTCGCTGCCGCGCCAAGGAGCGCCAACGCAAAGACGAGATGTCTCATCGCTTCCTCACCTGTTGATGACCGTCGAAGACGTCCAGTGAAATCGCCGGCTATTATCCTTCAGGCGTTGCTTTCGCAAGCGTCTAACGACCCGTGCTAATTTTGCCGCGACCGGCCTCCTCATTGTAGTCGGGTGCGCGATGCGAGGGAGCGAGCAATGCGTCTGCAGGGCAAAGTGGCGATCGTGAGCGGCGCCGGCGGGGGCATCGGGGCGGCAATCTGCCGACGCTTCGCAGCCGAGGGTGCGGCCCTGATCGGAGTCGACCTCGACGCTGCCGCGCTCGCGTCGATGGCAACTTCGGTGCGCACCGCCGGCGCTCCCGTGCAGACACTGGTCGCCGACGTCGCCGAAGAGGCGAGCGCCGAGGCGGCGGTCGCCTGCGCGCGGCGCGAGTTCGGCGGTCTCGACGTGCTGGTGTCGAACGCGGTGTGCGACCTGCCGCTGGCGCCGTTGACCCGCCTTTCACTCGCCGACTGGCGGCGCACCATGGCAGTCAATCTCGATGCGGCCTTCCTGTTCTGCAAGCATGCCATTCCGGCCATGGAAGCTCGTGGCGGCGGAAGTATCATCTTGATTGCCTCGCAGCTCGGACGCGTCGCGCGTCCGGGACGGCCGTGGTACTGCGCCGCCAAGGGCGCGCTGATCCAACTGGCCAAGGCGATGGCGCTCGACCATGCCGGGCAGAATATCCGCGTCAACAGCCTGTCGCCGGGGCCGGTGGAGACCGCGCGCTACCTGCGCAACTTCGACACCTTGGACGCCGCGCGCGCCTCGCACCACACGCTTGTCGGCCGCCTCGGCTCGCCCGAGGAGATCGCCGCGGGCGCGGTCTACCTCGCGGGCGACGAGTCGACCTTCGTGACCGGCGCCGATCTCCTGATCGACGGCGGCTACACCGCGGTCTGAGATCTCACTTGCGAAATCGTCATGAGCCCGGGTGGCGGCAGGCAAGCTTGACCCCGTCACTCCGATTTGATGCGTAGATGCTCTAATTGTGCTCTGGGGTTGGGATCGGATCGAGCCACCCGCTAGCAGTCACTGCGTCAAACGTTGTGGTGGGCCAGGACCGGCTTCTCCTGCACGTCGGAGTCTGGAATACCGGGACGAAACTCCAATTGGGCGGCGCTCGAAAAGGCCTGCCCCCGCATCAGCAAAGTGGCGACGAGTCCTGCTATCCCCGACGCGGATAAGATCATGGCGACGATAATGAACTGAAAAATACCCGCGTAAACAGGACTGGCGCCGGACACCAGCATGCCCGCCATCACTCCTGGTATCCAGACGAAACCAAGCGACTTCAGCATATCAAGACGAGGCAGCAGGCTGGCGTAGACGGCGCTTTGAACATAGGGAGCAACCGTCGTTGCCGGATCGGCACCCAGCGAGAGGCCCGCTTCGATCTGGCCAACGTGCGCCATCACGTCCGCTCGAAAGCGCTCCATTGCTTGCGCGCAGGCGTTCATTGCGTTGGCGATGAGCATGCTTCCCACGGGCACCAAAACAATCAGATCGGAAGTGAGTGTCCCAGTCGCTAGCATGACGGCGATGGCGATGCCTCCGCCAGCGGCGATGGCGCAAAACGAGAGAAGGCGAGGCCGGCTGATACCCGGGGCCCGCCGCGCGGCCGTAACCGCGGCGGCAAAGGTCATGCCCACCAGAATGCATATGGCGATCGGCAGGCTTCCGTGCAGCAGTGCTGCGAGGAGCATGCCGACGGCAACCATCTGCAAGAAGCCTCTCGCCAATGAGAAGGCGGTCTCCCGCTCGACGTGGACCGCAAACCGGCGACACAGAAAAACGACAGCAAGACAGAGCGCGACAGCGGCAGCCGCTTGAGCGATTCCTACGAGAACTTGGTGATTCCACATGCTGAGCAATTCAGACATCTTGAAGCACCTCATCCGTGAGACCAATGGCGGCGAGCCTGCCGGCTTTCAGGACCATCGCGCGATGCGCAACGCGTCGAGCCTGGGCGGCGTTGTGGGTGACGATGACGCAAGTCATCCGGCGCTCGTGAATGATGTCCAGCACGAGGTCCTCGACCCTTCGTGCTGAATCTTCGTCGAGTGCGGAAGTTGGCTCATCCAGGAGGAGGATTTCCGGATCGTTCGCCAACGTACGGGCTATCGATACGCGTTGAGCCTCGCCTCCGGAGAGGTTGCTCACGTCTCGTTCCTGATATCCAGGCAACCCCACACGCTGAAGGAGCAAGGCAATCTGCGCGGCAGTCAGCGGTTGCCCGCGTTGATGCGGCCCGTACGCGACGTTGCCAGCCACGGTGCCGGGAAAAAGAAATGCAGCCTGCATGACCATGCCGATCCGTCGCCGCAGCTCCGGCGGCGCCAGCTCACGGTAGTCTCGGCCATGGAACCGGACGATGCCGCCTGTCGGTTCGTCCAGCCGATTCAGCAACCGCAGGAAGGATGTCTTTCCCGATCCGCTGTGGCCTACGACGGCGAGAACTTCGCCAACTTGCACTTCGACGCTGATTTCGTTCACGAGAGCTTTTTCGCCAACCACCCGCGACAAATGCTCGCTCGCGAGAGCTGCCCCGCGCGACGCCGAGGCGTCGACTTGATCTCGATTTTCCATGCTGGAGAATCTCCTGGACGGGTCGCACCGAGGGTGCGCTTGAGGATCAGTGAGGAAATGCTGCTTGGCTTAGCACGATTGACAGGCCAGGCGATTTGCGTTCCCTTCGCTTCGGGAGGCGAACGGCATGGGGATATTTCATTTATTTTTTGGGTTTAGCGGCCGCATCAATCGGGGCAAGTACTGGTTGACGCTGGTGATTTGGCTGCTGATTTTGGATCGTCGCCATCGTGGCGCTTCTGCTGGGCGGCCTGGCCATTTTCGACAGGAACTTACAGGATGGTTCGCTGCCGGACCCAGAAGACTTCGACGCATTTTGGCGTATGGTTCGGGATTACGGCGTTCTATCCCTCATTATTCTCCTATTCCTGATCGTGAGCTGGGTTTCAGCGCTGGCGATCGGCGTCAAGCGGCTGCACGACCGGGACCGGAGCGGATGGTGGATTGTTTTGTTGTACTTCGGGCCTATGGTTCTCCAAGCTGCGCAACAGTCCGCTGAAAGCGGGACGCTCGCCTCGATACTTCTTGGTATCGGCGCGTTTGCCGTTTCTATTTGGGCGTTGGTCGAGCTCGGATTCCTGCGCGGGACCAGCGGTCCCAATCGGTTTGGCGCCGATCCGTTGCAGCGCGAAGTTGCGATCGCGGCGTGAGGGACCGTCAGGAGCGGCTGCTACAAGCCTTTCGGATTTCCTTTTAGAATTTGATAGCGCGTTCCCGCTCCGTCTTGGTCATACATGGTTGCCGTGTCGCCGGAGACTTCGAGCTTGTAGCACTCGGGCTTATCGTCGTCGGGGTACTTGAAGCAGATCACCTCGCCGACGAGCATCCAATTCCCCGTCGAAATCTCGCT
>Ga0070710_10001754_pt1 | contig 10258 bp, 7 predicted proteins | sample LARL52metaG_FD_65454 | JGI IMG/M metagenome (GOLD analysis project Ga0070710, IMG submission 65454) | Corn, switchgrass and miscanthus rhizosphere microbial communities from Kellogg Biological Station, Michigan, USA - LAR L5-2 metaG | ecosystem: Host-associated > Plants > Roots > Rhizosphere ... | reverse complement strand
TCGACACCGCGAATAATATTCCCCGCTCTTCCTTTCACAATGGAACCTATGCCGGGAATCTGGGCTGGACTCCGAAGCCAAACACCGAGTTTCGCGCGACCGTCCGGCGCCTGGCGACCGCGGCTGGAGAACCTAACGCGGTTCAGCTGTTCGGAATCCCCGATAATGCGGGCCAAAAAGATCAGCAACTCTTCATCGGAGCTACATTCCAGCAGCAGACCACGCCGCGGTGGCACAACCTTCTGCGTTATGGGGCGCTGCGGTTGCGCTCCCAGTTTACCGACTATGCACCGACGGGGATTCCCTACGACTCGCCGATTGTGGGACCGGAGTACATTGGAGCTCCCGTCACGCTGCGCGGAGCAAACGGAAATGCGGTAAGCGGGCAGGCGATGTTCCAGTTTGTCCAGCCCTATCCGAATCAGTTTCTAACCAGCACCGATCGTGATTTTGTCTACGCCCAAACGGAATACCAGATCAAACCGCAATTGACGGCATTGTTCGGCTTCCGCTACGAGGTTGACCGGGGCTTCACGCAGTCGAGTTTCGGCAAAAGTGCCACTGATCGCGGCAACTACAGTTATACCTTGCAGGTAGGTGGCGGTCTGGCAAACCGTTTTTATTACACGCTGGGCAGCGGCATTGAAAAAAACGCGGTGTTCGGTGTGGCGGGCACGCCACGAGCGTCGCTGGCCTACTACCTGTTGCGGCCCGATACATCGAGACTGTTCAGCGGGACCAAGCTTCGCGTCAATTTCGGCACGGGCATTAAGGAACCGAGCATCTTCGATGCCGGCACATCCCTGTTCAGCTTGCTTCAGACACTCAGCAATGGGACGCAACTCATTTCGCAGTTTCATGTTGCTCCCATTGGAGCGGAACGATCCCGAACGTATGACGGCGGCATTGAGCAGAGCTTTCTCGAGGGGCGCGCAAAACTGGGCATTACGTATTTTCACAATGAGTTCAGCCATCTGATTGAATTTGTGTCCACGCAGGGGTTGATTGATCTCGGGGTCGCACCCGCCATTGCCGATGCGCTCCAATTTGGAGCCACCGTCAACTCGCAGGCATTTCGCGCGCAGGGAGCGGAAGCAGAACTCGAATACCACATGGGGCGCAGCCTCGTCGTTCGGGGTGGATATACCTACCTGGACGCGGTGGTGCAACATTCCTTTAGCAGCGATGCTCTGGGGCCAAGCTTCAATACGGCTTCAAATTTTTCGACGATTCCGATCGGAATATTCTCGCCCTTAATTGGAGCCCGCCCATTTCGGCGCGCGCCGCACAGCGGTTATATGGCGGTAACCTATCATCATGCCCGCTGGTCAGCCTGGTTAACCGGGACTTTCGTAGGCCGGCGAGACGACAGCGATTTTTTATCCGATAAAGATGGTGGCACGAGCCTGCTGCTGCCGAACCGCAATCTTGACGCGGCCTATCAGAAGCTCGACCTGGGGGGAAACTACCAGGTCAATCACGCGCTCAGCGTCTACGCCGATTTTCAAAATGTTCTGGACCGGCGCTATGACGAGGCGTTTGGGTATTCGGTGCTTCCTTTCACGTTTCGCTCAGGAATCCGTGTCACGCTGGGAGGAGAGTCGTGGAAACTGAAATAGAAGAAAAGATCGAATCAAGATCGCCGGCACACACCGATCGGCGGATTGGATTCTCCGAACGCGCGTTCTTCATGCTTGTTCTGTTGGTCTTGCTGGCGGCGCTTGCGGTTGTGCTGGTGCTCTCGATGGGTATGGGAGCGAGCAAGATCGGGTTTCGGGAAGTGCTTGGCGCTTTACTGAATGCACACGGCGCCGGGGGGACGAATTCGGTGATTCTGTTCGAAATTCGTCTGCCCCGGGTGCTGGCCTCTGCCTTGGTGGGAGCCGCTCTCTCTGTCGCCGGACTTCTATTTCAGGGGCTTTTCCGAAATCCTATGGCGGACCCGTATGTGATCGGCTCCTCGGGAGGCGCTGCCCTGGGGGCGGGGATTGGGCTTTTCCTGCTGCCCCGGTTTACTTTTCTAGGATTCGGTGCGACCGCCACGATGGCTTTTGCCGGTTCGGTGGCAACCATGGCACTCGTATATTGGCTGGCGCGGATTGGCGGACGGGTGCCGGTTGTGACGCTCCTGCTAGCCGGGTTTGCGGTGAGCACGATGTTAAGTTATTCCACTTATTTTCTTGTGGTGCTGGATGACAACTTTGGGCTGCGGACTCGCGTGCTTGCCTCCTGGCTTACGGGAGTCATTGCCGTGCCCAGATGGTCTCAGCTTGAGGTCACGGCCGTGATGATCGGTTGCGGATTGATTTTCTGCCTTCCGCTGGCGCGGCGTTTGAATACTCTGTCCCTGGGTGACGACTATGCCCGCCAGGTTGGCATGCAAGTTGAGAAGACGCATTTGGCCATCATTCTTACCGGGTCACTGATAACCGCGGCCGCAGTATCGCTGGGAGGAGTAATCAGCTTTGTGGGGCTGGTGGTTCCGCACATGGCCAGATTGGTCATGGGCCCGAACCATGTGCGCCTGCTGCCGGTGACCGCGATCGCAGGCGCAATATTCCTGGTTTTGGCGGATACGCTGGCGCGCACTGTGCTGGCTCCTTCTGAAATTCCGGTCGGGCTGCTGACGGCATTCATTGGCGGACCGTTTTTCCTTTATCTTTTGCGCCGCACGAGACGGGAGTATGCATTGTGACTTCATTGCTTGAATTTACCGGCGTGTCCTTTTCTTACGAGGAACGCTCTGTGCTCGAAGGGGTCAGCTTCTGTGTGGAAGCGGGCGAATGCGGAGCCCTGATCGGTCCAAATGGAATCGGGAAAACTACGCTCCTGCGCCTGGCCGCAGGCATTCTCGCTTCTTCCAAAGGTACAGTTTCGCTTGCCGGACGGAGCATGAACACTCTGCGACGGGGAGAGGCAGCGCGGGTGGTGGCGCTGGTTCCGCAACGATTCGAAGTGCCCTTCGACTTTACGGTTGAGCAGATTGTTGAGCAAGGGCGCACACCGTACCTGGGGCTGTTCGGCGGTTTCAAGCACCGCGACCACTTGGCAGTGGAGCGGGCTCTGCACCTGGCCGATATCGTTTCTCTTCGGAGGCGGATTTTCAACGAACTTAGCGGCGGTGAACGGCAGCGAGTCAAGATTGCGCTGGGATTGGCACAGGAGCCTCGCCTGTTGCTGCTGGACGAGCCGACACAAAGTCTGGATCTGGGGCGGCAACTCGAATTACTGGGGCTGATCAGGGCTCTCAGTGATGAGGGAGTGACGATCCTGGCTGCGATGCATGATCTTCAGCTCATCGAAGGAACCTTCTCGTCCGTCTTGTTGCTGGAGCCGGATCAGGAACTACGCAAAGGCCCTCCGCAGGATATTTTGCAGCCCGAAATTCTAGAGAGAGCTTTCGACTGCCCTCCTCGAAGCCATCCGAAATTAAGCGGGACGAATTGGCTCCAACTGGAGAAAACACCATGACTGCCATCAACGCGGAAACGCTTGCCGAATGCATTGGCGAAATTGTTGCGCCTGACCGCAAATGGCTGAAGCAAGCGCGGATTCATCTCGACCAGCTCACCAAACCGCTGGGCAGCCTGGGCCGCCTGGAGGACATTGCAGCGCAATTCGTGGCTATCAGAAAAGGCAACTGCGCCTCACCGTTAAACAAGGCTGCTTATGTGTTTGCTGCCGATCATGGCGTCGTGGCTGAAGGGGTCAGCGCCTATCCGAAGGATGTTACCCGGCAGATGGTGGTCAATTTTCTCGCGGAAGGGGCGGCGATCAATGTCCTTGCAAGATTGCAGCGCGCCGAATTGACCGTCGTCGATGTGGGGGTGGACGCGGATCTCAGCGATCTGCCCGGCCTTCTACAGCGCAAGGTTTGCCGGGGTACCAGGAACATGCTTTATGAACCTGCCATGACTGAAGACGAAATGTTGCGAGCCCTGCAGGTGGGATTAGACCTGGCCACAGTAGCGAACGAGAAGCGGCAGACCCTGATCGCATTCGGTGAGATGGGAATCGGGAATACGACGGCGGCGAGCGTGATGACAGCGGTTCTCACCGGTCAGCCTGCCTCCGTGGTTACGGGCAGGGGCGCAGGCCTGGAGAAACCTGCTTACGAGCACAAGGTCAGAATTGTCGATGCCGTCATCCAGAAGCACTTCGGCGGAGACAGAACTCTTGCGGCGCAGCCGTTGGAGGTGTTGCGGCGGGGGGGAGGATTAGAAATCGCCGCCATGGTAGGGCTGGTTCTGGGCGCCGCACGATATCAAATTCCGACGATCACGGATGGATTTATATCCACTGCGGCGGCAGCGCTGGCGTGCGCCATCGAGCCGCGAGTAAAGGAGTATCTGTTCGCTGGACATCGCTCGCAAGAACCAGGGCATCGAGTCTTGCTGGAGATGCTGGGACTGGAGCCGATTCTCACATTGGACATGCGGCTGGGTGAGGGCACGGGCGCGGTATTGGCGATGCCCATCATCGAATCTGCTTTGCGGCTGTACACCGACATGGCAACGTTTTCTTCGGCGGGAATAAGTGGGGCGCGGGGATGAGGCGTTGGATTGAAGATGCTTTGGTCGCTTTCCAATTCCTCACGCGACTGCCGATCTCACGCGTTGCTTACCGGCCGGACTCGTTATCGCGTTCGGCAATGTTTTTCCCGATGGTCGGCCTCGTCATCGGCGTGTGCGCTTCCGTGCTGCAGCGTGTGTTGTCGAGGCATCTCGACCGAGCCTTGGTGGCGCTTCTGGTGCTTACCTTTCTGGTGCTTATTACGGGTGGGCTGCATGAAGACGCCCTGGCGGATGCGGCGGACGCTTTTGGCGGAGGTTGGAACCGGGAGGAGATTCTTACGATCCTGCGGGATAGCAACATCGGAAGCTTCGGGGCGCTGGCGCTGGTGATTTCTGTACTGGCCAGGTTTCTGCTTCTGTCAAGTCTTCCAGTCGATCGCTTTATGGCGGTGGTAGTTTCTGCGCACGTTCTATGTCGATGGACAAGTCTTCCCTTGAGTTATTTCCTGTGTGCGGCGCGTGAGAGTGAAGGGCAGGGCGCGAGAATTGCGCAGAACGTTTCTCTGACTTCTCTTATCATAGGTACTTTTCTGACCTTGGCCATCGTTCTCTATCTGATGCGGAGACAGTTTTGGGCTCCGATTCTTATGGCCAGCGTGATTACTGGATTGAGCGGACTTTATTATTTTCGCAGGATTGGCGGGGTCACCGGAGATTGCTTCGGAGCCACCAATCAGATCACCGAAATTGCCGTTTATTTTTGCGGGGTCTGGATCGCGTGACGTCCCTCCTTTTAGTTCGCCACTTGGAGACCGATATGGCCGGCCGGTTCTGCGGTCATTGCGATCCGGAAATCAACCAGCGGGGACGTCAACAATCGGTGGAAGTGGTGAACAGGTTGGCGGAACATAAGCTTGATCGAGTCTTTACTAGCGATCTTCGGCGCGCACAACAGACAGCCGAGATCATCGCCAAACATTTCGGGGCCCGACTCCACATCCGTCCGGGGCTGCGCGAAATCTACTTTGGTCGATGGGAAGGTCTTTCATGGAAGGAAATTGAAGTACGCGATCCGGTCCTGGCAAAGAAGTGGGCGGAGGAGTACCCTCGTTCGACCGCGCCGGGAGGGGAGTCATGCCAGCAATTCGATATCCGGGTGCGTAGCGAGATGGCGTTTCTGCGAGCACAGGCGGCGAAAAATTCGGTCGCAGCAGTTACGCATGCAGGTTTCATACGTGTTGCGCTAACGACCTGGTACGGAGCTTCGGAGCAGGAGGCCTGGGAACGGACGAAAGAATACGGATCGATCGTGGCGCTCGATACAAATCATATCGACAGAGCCAGCCTCGAGGATCCAGATGCCGAACGTTCTGCAGTTAGCGGCTACAATAAGGAGAATGGAAATGAGCATCGCAACAAAACACGGAGATGGCGGGCAGACGGCGCTAGCGGGTGGTGTTCGTGTTTCCAAGGCGGACCTGCGGGTTGAAACCTATGGTTCGGTTGACGAACTGACGTCTGTACTGGGTTTTGCACGCAGCATTTGCAAAAACGATGACATCCGTTCGTCTACAGAATCGATCCAGAAGACGTTATTTCGCCTGGGATCGTTGTTAGCCACAGCTCCGGGGAGCATTGCGAACCCACCCACCATAACCGCTGAGGACGTGGAAGAACTCACAACCTTGGTCCATCGCATCGAGGCTACGGAAGGGATTTTGGCCGACTGGTCCCTGCCGGGGGCGCACACGGAGGCGGCCGCTTACGAGATAGCGCGCACAGTCTGCCGGCGGGCAGAGCGGAACTTAGTCCGGCTCATCGAGAGCGGCGCTCCAGTGGATCCGCAGGTGCTCGCATATCTGAACCGTCTGTCCGACGTATTGTGGCTCTTCGGGCGTCTGCTGGAACTTCACGCCGGCGTTGATTCCCGGCTGCGCGATGGGCAGCACGCCGGAGCGCGTTGGTCGCGGGCATGGTGATGAAAGCGGGACGCCGACGATTGAGATCTGATCGAAAGGGCGTCCTAACTGTCCGATGCGATCACAATTTTCTCTAACCAGGGATCGGCAACCGATGCAGGCAAGGTCGCCGCGCCTCGATTTACTGCAAACTTCGAGGAGCCATCAATATCGACCCTAGTAGCGGACGGGAACTAAAAGGGAAGGTCCCGGAGTCTAGGATCCGGTCTTCTGCAATGCTTCTTGTGCGGAACGGCCGTCGTCTCCGGTGAGGCCGGACTGCAGCGCTATTTGCAAACTAGTGTGGGCGAGCGCGGTCTGTCCTGTTGCCAGGTAAGCCATTCCCAAGTGGAATTGAAATTTCGCGACTCCTGGATTTTTTGCAACGGCGGCTTCGAGGACCGGCACTGCGGAGCGGTAGAGTCCCTGCTTGAAATAAACCCAGCCAAGGGTGTCGTTGACTCGGGGATCGTCGGGTTGCCCGGCCTTGGCTTGCTGAGCCAGTTCGAGCGCTTCGCTGAGGGATCCGCCGTGGTCGGCATAGAGTCGCGCGAGATTGCTGAGAGCCTGGTAAGAACTTGGATCAACCTTCAGTGCGTCTTTGTAGGTTTGTTGTGCACGGTCGATCTTGCCGACATACTCGTAAATCTGACCCAGAAGAATGTAGGTGGGAAGATATTCTGGAAATTTATTGCGCGCGGTTTCATACTGCTCCAGCATGCGGTCGGGACGGTTGGTGGCGGCGTAGATGTGCGCCAGCGCGAGATAGCCATTCACATAATAGGGATTGAGAGCCAGGACTTGCTGGTAACCGCGTTCCGCGCAGGCCCAGTCGTTCTGGGCAATACAGAATTCAGCTTTGGCAACGTATAACTGGAAGGATTTCGGTTGGGCCGCGATCTGACGATCAATGCGCACGTTGGCCTGCTTTGCCTTGCCTTCTTTGGCAAGGACTTGCGAGAGACCGCTGAGGGCGGGTGCGTAATCCGCGGCGATTCCAAGGGAACTTTCATAAGCCTTCTCGGCCTCGGCATAGTTGGCATGCATGGCAAGAACATGACCGAGGCGTTCCTGAGCCGCGGAGCTGCGAGGATTCAGTCCTGCGGCCAGTTGGAAGGCGCGCTGCGCCTGATTCAGATCGCCTTGCAGCAGAAGGGCGCTTCCGGCGAGAACATGGGCATCCGACAGCCAAAAATTTGTGGCGATTACCTGGCTGGCATAGGCCAGAGCGGTGTTCGCGTCGTTTTTCTGCAGGCTGATATTGCCCAGGGCCAACAGCGCCGGCAGATAGCCGGGTTGGACGCGGATGGCGTCAGTCAGAGCCTGCTGCGCCCTGGTGAAATCTTCCTGCGAAGAATTGACTTGCGATAGATAGAAGTAGACTGCCGGCAAATCAGGAGAATCGTGGATCAAATTCTCCAGCTCGGAAGCGGCCTGGCGCAGGCGGAAGGCGCCCAGATCGCTGCGCGCCCGAAGCAGGCGGAAGTCAGCGTCTTTGTGATCTTTGTCGCGCTGGTCGATCCATTGCTGGGCTTCCTGCCACTGGCCTAACTGCAGGTAGCATTCGGCGACTTTCTTTGCGGGGGCTGGGTCGTTGGGGTCGGCGCTGGCGAGAGCACGGAAGCGTTCGAGGGCGGAGGCGGGATCTCCATTCGCCAAGTAAAAGGCGGCAACGGCGCGGCGTGCGTCGGGATAACTTGCGGCTTCCGATTCCAGTTTCGTGAGAAGGGATTTCGCCTCAAGCGGGCGGTTGCGTTCGACATAAAAGCCGGCCAGCGCCACCGGCAAATCCACTGCCTTCGGATTTTTTCCAATTGCCTGTTGCAAGGTTTGCTCGGCACGATCGTCTGAGTTTTGTCCCTTATAGAAATTCGCCAGATCGATGTAGGGCTGAGGATCGTCGGGTTGAATTTTGATTGCCGCCTGAAAACTTTTCTCCGCCGCGCCGTATTCGGCATCGAGTAATTGAGCGAGGCCGAGATCTTCATAGGCCCTGGGACTGTTCGGATCGAGGGTGATTGCTTGCTGCAATTCGTTTTCCGCAGAAATATATTGCCTTTGATGCAGCGCAATCTCGCCCAGCAAGCGGTGAGCCGCGCCATTCTTGCCATCCTGCTGAAGCACTGCCTCGGCTTGCTGGCGAGCTTCGACGTACTGCGTGGAGGAGAGCTGCAGAGTCCCAAGTCGCAGGCGGGCGTCAAGATTGTGAGAATCGAGATCTACCGCGCGGTTGAAAGATTGGCCGGCAGCGGTGGGATGCTCCTGCTGCATCTGCAGAATTCCGAGGCGGTAGTGGGCGTCGGCGAAATCGGCATTGATCTGGAGCGCGCGGCGGTATTCGTCTTCTGCGGAAGAGAATTGCCTCTGAGCGAAAAGCTGGTTGCCCTTTTCAACGTGCTCTCGTGCCCGTGCAGTACTGCGGCACGCCGGCAGACTGGCAAACAGTGCTGCCATCAGCAGGAGAGCAATACTCTTGTCGAATGAGCCAACGGGCGAGCGCGAGTCAGTCATCGTTCTCCCAAGGATCAGCGTGGAGGAGTAAAGCGTCTGAAGTTGATTCTAACGCAGCGCCGGCGCGGAATACGGATCGACGCACACAACTAATGTTTGGCTTGCTTGTCGGCCTCGATCAGTTGCGCCACTTTGGAGTTTGTTCCCACCGGTTCGATCAAGATGATGTGATGCTGGTTCAGGAACATGCGGTCGGGACCATGCCATTCGCTGCCGCGGCGAACCAGCACGCTGGTGACTGCTTTTGTCTCCTGGTTGGCCTGGCTCTGGATGTAATAGACGTCGGTCAGCTCGGGAAAGTTTGAACCGGCATTAGTCAGCTTGCCGTAGTAAACCTGACCATTATCCAGCAGGACCGCCGCGTACGGGGTGGTGATTTCCGGTCCTTTGTGGTGATGGCCGCGCTCACAGGCAGTTAATCCCGCCAACAAGAACAAGGCTACAACCGAACTAATGATCGTCCTCACAGAAACCCTCTTACCTAGAAGTAGACAACCCGTCTCGATAGTATCACCGGCCAAACCGAGGTAAAGACGGCAGCATTGTCTTGAGAGGTACGCGGCGATTTTGGGACGCATCGATCCAGTTGCCGAGGCCGGGCCGCGCGCTCACGGCGTTGCTCTGCACCATCCAACGGCTCGTAGTGGGAACGCCGAAGTGCGCGGCCGGCGAATTCACAGCAAGGGGTGTGCGGGCAACCGGTGCATGTGCAACCAGTGCGCGATCTACGGTCACTGACCTTGCCGTTGCCGACGCGGTCACAACAGGCCCTTCCCAGATACGGAGGCCCTTCATTTCCGGCGCTCGAGCCGAGATCGCATTGGAGTATCGGGGCGGCCGTAGTGCGCCTGCGACCAAGAAGTTTTTCGGGGCTCTTGGTAGTCTTGTTGCGCCCACATGCTGCGTAATGCCACCGACACGTAGGAGATTGCTTTTCGGCTTTGCCAGCGACTTCGGGGTCACCATGGCGGCGAGAGCCATCGGCTGTCCTAAATTGCTTGAGTTCCCCGGCACCGACGGACCGGCAGCCACCGTCAACACTACCCCGGTGGAAGTATAAGACACGACAAAGTGGAAGCTGGAGTTGATGGCAATCGTAGTGTTAGAGAATTGAGTGCCGCCCAGTCCGCTCGCGTTGAGGACGGTAAAAGTCTCGCCCAACGTAAGGCTCGACTGGAAGGCAGCCGCCACTGTGAAGTTAATTGTTCCTGCCAGAGCCGCAGCGCCGGTGACGTTGATCTGGCTGAATCCCGTGCCCGCCGTGGTTCCGTTGAT